>ERZ795049.1071-NODE-1071-length-38044-cov-7.888626_pt1 | contig 38044 bp, 35 predicted proteins | sample MGYA00375133_ERZ795049 | MGnify/ENA primary metagenome ERZ795049 (study PRJEB30178, sample SAMN05720147) | activated sludge metagenome | isolation source: anaerobic digester from wastewater treatment plant | place: Japan | collected 2015-04-20 ... | reverse complement strand
AGGTCTTTCCGCGCGAGGCGGTGGCGGTGGCCATGAAGGCGCAGGAGCAGGGCATTGCCCGGCTCACGCTGTCGCGCGAAGAGCTCTACCAGAAGGCCGAGGCGACCATCCGCCAGGCGCGCGAGATGGCGCACCTGCTGATGCGCGAGGGCATCATCGCCCTCGCGCCAGAAGAGTAGGGCGTACTGCGTAAGACGTGATGCGTGATGCGTAATACGTACTGCGTACTGTGCGACGCGCACGCCACGCGGTCACGTATCACGCAGTACGCATCACGCGTCACGCGTCACGTTCAAGGAGGTATTTCGATGAGAGAGGTCCGTGCGCAAGATGTGAGCGCCGCTGTGGCGCGGCTCTGCATGGAAGCCAACTATGACCTGGGCGACGATGTGCTGCAGGCGCTCTGCAAGGCCCGCGAGGCCGAGCCTTCGCCGGCAGGGCGGGCAGCCCTCGACCAGATCATCGAGAACGCGCATATCGCCCACCGCGAGCAGGTGCCCATCTGCCAAGACACCGGCCTGGCGGTGGTCTTTGTGGAGCTCGGCCAGGACGTGCACGTGACCGGCGGCGACCTGGGCCAGGCGATCACAGAGGGCGTGCGCCAGGGCTATGTCGAGGGCTACCTGCGCAAGTCGGCCGTGACTCAGCCCTTCTCGGCGCGGGTCAACACCAAAGACAACACGCCCCCCATCATTCACTATGGCGTGGTGCCCGGCGATGGCATCAAGATCACGGTCATGCCCAAGGGCGGCGGCAGCGAGAACATGAGCTTCCTGCGCTGCCTCACCCCGGCCGACGGCCGCCAGGGGATCAGCGATTGCGTCGTCGAGTGTGTCGACCGGGCGGGGGCCAACCCGTGCCCGCCGATCATCGTCGGCGTCGGCATCGGGGGCACCGCCGACAAGACCATGGAGCTGGCCAAGCGCGCGCTCCTGCGCACCGTGGGCCAGCCGCACGCCGACCCCGAGGTGGCTTCGCTCGAGGAGGAGATCCTGCGGCGGATCAACGAGCTGGGCATTGGCCCCGCTGGCCTCGGCGGGCGCACCACGGCCCTGGCCGTCCACATCGAGACTTTTGCGGCGCACATCGCCATGATGCCGGTGGCGGTGAATATCCAATGCCACGCGGCGCGGCACAAAGAGGCGACGCTGTGAGGCGTGGTACGTGATACGTAATGCGTAATGCGTGATGCGTGAGGAGTTCGCGCCTGACGACGCTACGTAGCACGCATTACGCGGCAGTGCATACAAGGGGGCAAAGTGAATATCTCTACACCGCTCACCGATGACGTGGTCGCCCAACTCCACGCGGGCGATTCGGTTTTGATCTCGGGCACGATCTATGTGGCGCGCGACGCGGCGCACAAGCGCCTGGTGACGGCGCTGCAGGCCGGCCAAGCGCTGCCCTTTGACGTGCGCGGCCAGATTGTCTACTACATGGGGCCCTCGCCGGCCAAGCCCGGGCGCCCCATCGGCTCGGCGGGGCCCACCACCAGTTACCGCATGGATGCCTACACCCCTGCCTTGCTCGAAATCGGCCTCAAGGGCATGATCGGCAAAGGCAACCGCAGCCAGGCCGTGCGCGAGGCCATTGTCCGCGAGCGGGCCATCTACTTTGCCGCCATCGGCGGCGCGGCGGCGCTCATCGCCCAGTCGGTGCGGACGGCGGAGGTCGTGGCCTACCCCGAGCTCGGGGCCGAGGCTGTGCTGCGCCTGGAGGTGGCCGATTTCCCGGCCATCGTCATCAACGACATCTATGGCGGCGACGCCTACGAGGCGGGCAGGGCGGCCTACGCCAAGCCGGCTCAGGCGTAGCGGCCTCTTGCGCAGGCGGCTCCAGCCTGGCTTCCCAAGACCCCGCGCCACTACGCCGAGGTGTTCGCAGCCGCCTATGGTCTGTACGATTTGCGCACGCGGGAGCTGGTCACGAACCCCGGCGGTTGATAGCCGCTCCCGCTGCGCTACACTCCTACTGCACGCTGAGGCACATGCAGCAACCGGCTGGAAGATCGGAGCGGCCAACTCCATTGCGAAGACAGCGTAGCCTAGCCCCTGCCGACGCCCACAAGGGGCTAGGCTCAATACAGTTCAAATAAGCCAGGCGACTGCAAGTCGCGCCTAGAGGGCCTGCGGCCGGGCGTCGGCCTGCGCCGACGCGGCCGTGGCGACCAGCCCACGCAGGTGGGCGCCCGGCGCCGCAGCGCCCCCTTGGCCGCCAACGGCGGCTCCCAGGCGCGATTTCCAATCGCCGGCTCCGTCGAGACGGGCGAGGCGCCGTTATTTGAACGGTATTGGGGCTAGGCCACACACGCCAGCGCTCTGCTCAGCTCGGCCCACTCCTCGAGGCTCAACGTCTCGGCGCGGCGCTGCGGCGCGATGCCGGCGCGCGCCAGGGCGGCCGCGACCTGCTCGCCCTTGAGGTGCAGCCCGGCGGTGAGCGAGTTGCGCAACTGCTTGCGGCGCTGGCCAAAGCCGGCGCGCGCGACCCGGAAAAAGCGCTCGGGGCCGACGTCCTGCACCGGGCGCTCGGCTGGGGGGTAGACGTCGATGCGCACGGCGGCGGAATCGACCTTGGGGGGCGGGTAGAAGGCACCGGCGGGGATGCGCGCCACGCGCCGCGGCCGGCCGTAGAACTGGACGCTCACGGCGAGCAGGCTCATGGCGCCGGGCTGCGCCGTGATGCGTTCGGCCACCTCCTGCTGCACGGTGACGACGAGCAGCGTGGGCGGCGGCTGGGCTTCGAGCAGGTGGCGCAGGGCCGCCGAAGTGATATAGTAGGGCAGGTTGGCCACGACCTTGTAGGGCCGGCCGCCGGCGAGTGCGCCGACGTCCACCTCGAGGATGTCGCCCTCGACGACCTCGACGTTGCTCCGGCCGGCCAGCTCTTGGCGCAGCACCTGTACCATCTGCGCGTCGAGCTCGACGGCGACGACCCGGCCGGCGGCGTCGGCGAGGAGCTGTGTGAGCTGGCCCACGCCCGGCCCCACCTCGACGAGCGTATCCTGCGACGTGAGCTCGGCAGCCGCCACGATGCGCTCGAGCGCGCTGCGGTCGACGAGAAAGTTCTGCCCCAGCCCCTTGCGCGGCCGCAGCCCGTAGCGGCGCAGCACCTCACGCGGATCAATCGTGCTCATCTCAACTCCAAGACGTCTGAGCTACAAAGCATCTGGGCACGAAAGGGCGCGAAAGACCACGAATGGTTTCGCGCCCTTTCGTGCCCTTTCGCGCTCTTTCGTATAGTTTCGCGCCCTTTCGTGCCCTTTCGCGCCACTACCGCTCGGTGGGATAGTTGGGCAGCGTCCAGACGATCTGGCTGGCCGGTGGCGGCGGGCTGAGCAGGTAGACGTCGGTCCAGTTCCACCAGTGCACGTAGGCGTCCTCTGGATAGCAGAGGTCGATGTGCATGCCCAAGATCAAGCCGCCGGTATCCGCGGCGACGGCCTGACCGTAGCGCGGCACATACATCTTGGTGAAGAGCGGGATCACCCTGGGGTCGACGGCGATGATGCCCTTGCGCGCCTGCCAGCCGACGCGGGTGATGCCATACTCGGGATGGTCGCGCGTCTTGCCCGAGGTGGCTGCCGTGTACGATGAGGCGCGCATGCGCAACTTGCGCCAGTAGGTAATGGTGCCCTCGGGCGTCTCCAATTGCCGCTCGACAATCTTGGTGCCGTAGGAGACGATGCGGTTCATCGGCGGCCGCTCGACCCACTCGCGGTCGAGCGTGCGGCTGACCTCGATGTCGTTCTCATAGCGCACCTTGAGGCTGCGCTTGAAAATGCCGGGCGAGCCGAAATTCTCCACCCGGTGCTGGTCGATCTCCAACTCGGGGTTGCCGCGGACCTCTTCCTCGTAGGGGATGCTCTCCTGCTCGACGACGTCGCTCTCGCGCACGCGCACCACCGTGATGCGCATGTCGGGCGCAATCGGGTCCTCTGCGGCGGGGCGGGTGTAATCCATCTCGCGCAGGGTCACGCCCTCCTCCTGCAGCAGGTCACCCACCGTCACTGCGCGGGTGCGCGTCTGGCGGATTTGGCCGTCGGCCAGCAGGGTGACGGGGAGCGAGCGGTCGATATAGGCGTGCAGGCCGGCAGTCACCGGCGTGTCGAGCGGCGGCTGCACCTTATCGGCGGCATAGATGACGATGCCCTTTTCCACGAGGGCCTCGCCGATGGTGGGCGCGGCGGTGAGAAAGGTGAAGGGGATTCGGCCGTCTTGCACGGCGATGGGCACGGCGCGCTGCACCGCCACCTCCAGCGGCGCCGGCGCCTCGCTCAACGGCGCCGGCCGGGCGCCGCCCCGGCTCGAGGTCCGTCGCCCCGCGGCCTGGGCCTCGTAGAGCGCTTCGTCGCCCGAGACCGGCTCGCCGCCCACCGTGATGCGGTCCTCGGGGATCCACCTGACGCCGGCCTCGGCCAGCGCCTCGCCGACGCTGGCGACCACGGTGCGGTGCTCCACCGTCTCGCCGTCGGCCGAGATGTGAAGCGTGCGCGCGCGTTGTACGCGCACCTGCAGGCCCGAGCGCAGCGGCGTGCCGGGCGGCGGGTCGATAGAGTCTTCGGGCTGCAGCCAGATGCGCGCCTCGCGCAGGGCGTCGCCCACGGTGGCCAGGTGCGAGCGCAGGTGCAGCGTGCGCCCGTCGATCTCGACGGAGAAGGCGCGCGCGGTGAGGGCATAGCCCAGGGCCATGGCGGCCACCAGGGCCACGATGCCGCTCAGAGCCAGCAGGCTCTGCCGGTGGATGCCCAGGCGCGCCGTGGTCTTGGCCTCTCCGTCATTGCGAGGAGGCCGCAGCCGACGAGGCAATCCCCTATCAGCGGATGGGAGATTGCTTCGTCGGCTGCGGCCTCCTCGCAATGACAGGCCGGGTTGGTGCCTCGTAGGCGGTTCCTGATTGGCGCGTGTCATCTTGCTTGCGTTCCGTTTCCCAGCGCACGGGCCGCGGCCTCGCCCGCCAGGTAGCCGGTCGAGAAGGCGGCCTGCAGGTTATAGCCCCCCGTGTCGGCATCCACATCGATCACTTCGCCACAGCAGTAAAGCCCGGCCACCAGCCGCGACTCGAGTGTGCGCGGGTCCAGCTCGTCGATATCGACCCCGCCCGCCGTCATGATGGCCTCGCCGATGGGCCGGGTGCCGGTGACCCTCAGCCGGAAATCGCGCAAGAGTTGGCGCAGGCGGGCGCGTTCGGCCGCCGTGATCTGGTGGCCACGTTTCTCCGCCGCGATGCCCGTCAGCTCGACAAAGACCGGGATGAGCAGCCTTGGCAGCAGCCCGGCCAGGATGTGCCGGTAGCCGCGGCGCCCGTATTCGTCAATGTCGCGGCGCAGGCGGGCGTCGAGCGCCTCGTCGGAGAGCGCAGGCTTGAGGTCGATCGTGACCTCCACGCGGCCGTGGCCGATGGCCTCGCCGGCCTGCTTGCTCAACGTTAGGATAATCGGCCCCGAGAGGCCGGTGCGGGTAAAGAGCATCTCGCCAAACTCGGCGCGCAGCGGCCGGCCATCCACCAGCAGGGTGGCGCGCACGTGGCGCAGCGACAGCCCCTGCAGGCTGCCAATAAACGGCTCGGCCACCACCAAGGGCACCAGGGCAGGATGTGGGGGAATGATGGTATGCCCGGCGGCAGCCAAGAGCGTGTAGCCGTCGCCCGTCGAACCGGTGCCCGGGTAGGAGGCGCCCCCGGTGGCCACAATCACGGCCCGGGCGCCAAACTCGCGGCCCCCGCTCTCTACCCCCACCATGCGCCGGTTGGCGATGCGGAGTGCGGTGACGGGCGTGCGGCGGCGCAGCGTAACGTTGCCCTGGCGCAGGTAGGCCACGAGGGCATCGGCCACCGGGTCGGCATCGTTCGCGGCAGGGAAGACCCGGCCGCCGCGCTCGACCACGGTGGGCACGCCACGGTCGGCAAAGAAGGCTCGCAGATCGTCGACAAAGAAACGGGAAAACGCCCCGTAGAGGAAGCGGCCGTTCGGGCCAAAGTGGCCGATGAACTCATCCCACTCGGCCACATTCGTCAGGTTGCAGCGCCCCTTGCCGGTGATGCGCAGCTTGTTGCCGAGTTTAGGCGTCTTTTCCACGAGCAGCACCGGTGCGCCGAGCTCAGCGGCGCGCCCTGCCGCCATCATCCCCGAAGCACCGCCACCGATGACGATGATCGGATCGGCCAAAGGTACCTCGCGCGTAGAACGTAATGCGTAATACGTAACCTGTGTCACAGCGGCAGACGCTGCTCGAGGCGACCTTACGCATTACGTTTTACGCATTAGAGATGGTCGTGCACCCTCCTTCGACACGTCTGACCCGGCTTGCTGTGGTCAGCTTGCTCCAGCCAGGAGCCCCTGCGGCACCCAGAGTGGGCCACTTACCGCTGCTTCCTTCCGGACCTGACGGGGTTCGTGGATCTCTGCCGCGCAGGACCCAGCCTTCATCGCCGCTCCTCCAGAGCAGTCCCAAATCAGCCGAGCCTCTAGAGGGAATTCAACCCCGCTATAGCGGATTGCGGGTACAGGGCACCGCTAGCTCCCCGTCTAGCACGACCGAGGGTATGATACCCGAAAGGGCGGCGCTTGTCAAGCATCTGCTGTTGACGGATTACGCAGAGATCGACATCGACCAATTCGCACGCCCTTGGATGCGCCTCATGTCCTGCGTCTACGAACATCTTGCGCCGATGCTTCTCACCCCAGGGCCTCTTGCGCCTTGTGCCAGGCAATGACATGCGCCGTAGGCGACATTCTGGGCCTGCATATCGAAGTGATGGGGCACGGGCGCCTGGGCGCGCCAGTGCTGAGCCCGATCGCATGTTGGCGCAGCACATGGCGCATGATGGCGCGTGGCAGCCACGACTATCCTGAAAATGTGCACGCTCTGCTGCTCAGCGGCGGTGAGATCGTGGCGTTGTTGCATCTCCAGCGTGCCATCGCAGATCGATCGTATGCGCATGCATGGCCTGACCACACGCTGCTGACCCTGGTGGCAGCGCCTGGCCCATCATCAGCAGGAGACACGGTCCATGGACAGGAACAGGCGGGGTATCTGCTTGGTCGGGGTGGTGCGCATCGCCGGCACCGTGGCCCTCGTCGCCGGGCTGCTGCTCGGCGTCGTTGGCGCGCCCGCGGCGCAGGCCTCGGTTAAGCTGCCGCGCGCGGCCGCCGCGGCCGGGCTGAGCGCTGTCGACTGGGCCCAGCTCACGGAGCTGCTCGCCTCCCATGGCGCTGCCGGCGACCAGTTCGGCTATTCCCTCGCCATCTCGAGCGATACCATCGGGGTGGGGGCGCCGTACCACAACTCTTTGGTGGGCGCCGCGTACGCGTTCCAAGTTCCCACGCCGCCAGAGCCCCCCCCCCGCCCATCTGCGAGCGCGCCGATGTGGCGGCGGTGATCTATGGCGCCTGGGAGGGCACGCCGGTGCGCGCCTACGTCGGCGGCACGGCGCAGCCCACGCTCTACACTGCCCGTGACGCCTTTGGCCGCCAGGCCGTGCTGTGGACCTTCTACCCGCCGCAGTCGACCGACTGGACGGTGCGCGTCGAGCCGCAGCTCCCGGCGGGGCTCGCGAGCCCGCGCTGGCAGTACAGGCTGGTGTGGACCGAGCCGGCGCCGCCGGGCTTCGTCTCAGGCCAGGCGGCGGGCGGCGCGGTGAGCATCAGGCAGTGCAGCGGCACCGTGCTGCACTGCCAGCTCGTGGATACCGGCGCACCCTAGCCATTCCCTGGGCCAGTAACCGGGCCATATGCTTCGCACCCCCGGTACGGACCGTTTTTGGGGGTTTGAGTTATCTGGCGCCGTTGGCCGCCCGCGGGCGGCCAACGGCGCCAGATAACTCAAACCCCCACCCCTTGGCCGGCCGGCTGCGCCAGGGCTTTGAGAGCCGCGTACTGTCGTGTTTGGCAAAGGCCCTGCCGGGTCAGGCTTGACGTTCGTCAGTGCGCGATGTATGATATCTGCAGAGAGCAGGCCTTTGGAGGCAAGAGAAGCGAGGACTGCAGTGACGGTTGCCGAGATCGTCAAGCGGTGCAAGGCGGCCCTTGAAGGTTATTACGGCCCACGCTTCAAGGGGTTGGTCGTCTATGGGTCCGAAGCGCGCGGCCAGGCCGGCCCAGCCAGCGACATCGACCTCCTGGTCCTGCTGAATGGGCCATTCGATTACTTTCGCGAGTTGCGCCGCATTGTCGACCTGCTCTACCCCATCCAGCTCGAGTCCGACCGCCTCATCTCCGCCAAGCCGGCGCCTTCCGACGAGTATGAGCGGGGCAGCATCCAGCTCTATCGCAACGCCAAGAGGGAGGGGGTGCTGGTGTGATGCCGCAGCACTCCGCTGAGGCTGCCGCTCTGCTTGGCCGTGCAGAGCAATCCATTGCAGCAGCCCGCCAGTTGGCGTCCACCGGCTCTTACGATTTCGCTGCCGCGCGCGTACTACGCGGCCTTTTATGCGGCAAAGGCTGCCTTGCTGGAAGACGGTCTGGAGTATACCAAGCACAGCGCCGTCGTCGCTGCAGTTCATCAGCACTACGTCAAAGCAGGCAGACTGCAGGTCGAGCAAGGCAAGGCTTTGAGTTGGCTCTTCGAGTTGCGCAGCGTCGCCGACTATGGCGGCACGGCGCATGTGTCGCCGGATGAAGCGCAGCAGGCCATCGAGGCGGCCGCCGAGTTTGTCGAAGCGATCAAGCGCTTGTTGGGCTGAGCGCATGCCGTGGCGCCCTCGGAAGTGGCCCCTGTGCCTCTGCAAAGTTGCTGCCCTCGCGTTCCCCTGTACCTGCGCTACTTCGTACCCTCCTCTGCCGGCCTGGCGGCGCCGCGCCTGCAGCGCCGCCCCTATCGTCAGCAGGCCATTCCGTTGCCTGGCCGCGCGCCGCCGCTTCTGACGGGCGGGCCGGCCCATCTCATCGAGGAGGCGTGATCCATGGAGAGGACCAAGTGGGGTATTGGCCTGGCCAGGGCCTGGCGCCTCGCCGGCGCCCTGGCGCTCGTCGCCGGGCTGGCGCTCGTCGCTGTGGCGCCGCCGGGGACGCTGGCGGCGGGGGAGGGCTATGACTATATTGACGAAAACGGCGTGCAGCGGAACACGGGAACGACCCCCGTCACCGAGCTGACGGGCTCGGGCGCGGGCGAGACGCTCAGCGGCGGGGGCTGGTATATCGTACTGGCTGCGGGCGTCACGCGCTCGTCCACCGTCACAGTTTCTGGCCACGCCTATCTGATTCTGGCCGACGGCGCCTCCCTGACGGTCAACGGCGACAACCATGACGCGGGGATACGCGTTCCCTTCGGAAACAGCCTGACGATCTACGGCCAGGCCCTAGGCAACGGTACGCTCACGGCCAACGGCAGCGCAGGCGGCGCTGGCATCGGTGGCCACGGCTTCGGTGGCAGCGGCGGCCTCGGTGGCAGCGGCGGCAACATCACCATCAGCGGCGGCACGGTCAACGCCAACGGCGGCAACGACAGCAACGGCGGCGGCGCGGGCATCGGCGGCGGCTGCTACAGTGGCGGCGACGGCGGCGGCGGCTTTAGCAGCATCACCATCAGCGGCGGCACGGTCACCGCCAATGGTGGCTACGGCGGCTACGGCGGCGGCGCGGGCATCGGCAGCGGCGGCTACGGCCTTAGGGGCAGCATTACCATCAGCGGAGGTACGATCAACGCCAACGGAAGTGGCTTCGCCGCGGGCATCGGCGGCGGCGGCTATGGTGGCGGCGACGGCGACATTACCATCAGTGGCGGCACGATCAACGCCAACGGAGGTGGCTTCGCCGCGGGTATCGGCGGCGGCTGCTATGGCCGCAGCGGCAGCGTCGCCATCAGTGGCGGCACGGTCTTCGCCAAGGGTGGACCCGGTGGGAGGGACATCGGACCCGGCTTTGCCGAGTTGCAGGGCACGCTGGCTATCTCCGGCAGTGCGGCGGTGTTCCTCAGGAACGACAACTGCATCGCCCCCGCGACGACCACCCACGTCCATCGGAGCATCACTGGCCACACGGCGGGGGCGCTCATCCATGGCATCGCAGTAGGCTGGGCGGGCGACTTGGGCGCGTGGCTCAACCTTGTCGGATACGGCTACGATTACATAGACGAGAACGGCGTGCAGCAGAACACGGGAACGACCCCTGTCACCGCGCTCATGGGGTCGGGCGCGGGCGAGACGCTCAGCGACGGGGGCTGGTATATCGTACTGGATGCGGGCGTCACGCGCTCGTCCACCGTCACAGTTTCCGGCCACGCCTATCTGATTCTGGCCGACGGCGCCTCCCTCACGGTCAACGGCGACAACTATAACGCGGGGATACGCGTTCCCCCCGGAAGCAGCCTGACGATCTACGGCCAGGCCCTGGGCACCGGTACGCTCACGGCAAACGGCAGCGAATACGCCGCGGGCATCGGCGGTGGTTACTACGGGGACGGCGGCAGCGTCACCATCTGCGGCGGCACGGTGACCGCCAACGGCGGCTATTTGGGCGCGGGCATCGGCGGCGGCTTGGGTGGCGATGGGGGCAGCGTCACCATCACCGGCGGCACGGTCACCGCCAAGGGCAGCGACTATGCCGCGGGCATCGGCGGCGGCAGCTACGGTGGTGGCGGCGGCGACATCACCATCAGCGGCGGCACGGTCACCGCCAACGGCGGTAGCCTCGCCGCGGGCATCGGCGGCTACGGTGGCAGCGGCAGCGTCACCATCAGCGGCGGCACGGTCACCGCCAACAGCGGCGACGGCGGCGGCGCGGGCATCGGCGGCAGCTACGACGGCGGCGGCGGCGACATCACCATCAGCGGCGGTCAAGTCACGGCCACCGGACGCGGCGGCGGCGCGGGCATCGGCGACGGCTGCTGGGGCGCCGGAGGCAACGTCACCATCAGCGGCGGTCAAGTCACAGCCACCGGACGCGACGGCGGCCCGGGCGTCGGCAAAGGCAGCGACGAATCCGGCGCGATCCTCATCGCGCCCCCCGCAGGCATTCTGATCGACGTGTATGTGGGTTCGCAAGCTCCCGGCTCGCCGCTCGCGGGCAGTCCGTTCGCCGAGGAGACGGCCTACACGGGTACGGACCAGTATTTCCATTCGCTGGCGCGACCCCTCACCTATACCATCGCCCCTATCGCCGATCAGACCATGACGCCGCTGGTTGTAGGTTATGCCGACGGTGATCAGGAGACAAAGCCCATCACTATCGAGAGGACCGGCACCGGCGACCTTACCCATCTGGCGGTGGCACTGGGCGGCGCGCACCCGGGTAGCTATGTTATAACCCAGCCTCTGGCCACTACCTTGGACGATAGCACCACCTCCACCACCTTCACGGTAAAGGCCGCTCCTGGCCTGACGGTGGGTACCTATACGGCGACGGTGACGATCAGCGCGACCAATATGGCCGATGTGACAATCAACGTCATTCAGGAAGTGGCTCCCGCCGCACCCATCATCACAACCAGTTCTTTACCCAACGGCACGGTGGGCACGCCATACAGCCAGACCCTCGCGGCGACCGGCGACACGCCGATCACCTGGAGCATAGCCGCCGGAGATCTGCCGGATGGCCTGACGCTCGCCGGCAACACCATATCCGGCACACCCACAACGGCCGGCATCTTCAGCTTCACCGTCAGGGCAACCAACAGTGCGGGCGATGATGCCAAGGGCTTGAGCATCACCATCAACAGCGCCGCGCCGCTCTGCACCCGCGCCGACGTGGCAGCGGTGATCTATGGCGCCCCCGAGGGCACGCCGGTGCGCGCCTACGTCGGCGGCACCGAGCAGCCCACCCTCTACAGCGCCCACGACGCTTTCGGCCGCCAGGCCGTGCTGTGGACCTTTTACCCGCCGGCGTCGACCGATTGGACGGTGCGCGTCGAACCGCAGCTCCCGCCGGGGTTGGAGGCGCCGCGCTGGCAGTACAAGCTGGTGTGGATCGAGCCGGCGCCGCCGGGTTTCGTCTCGGGCGCAGCAGCCGGCAGCGCGGTGACCGTCAGCCGCTGCAGCGGCACGGTGCTGCACTTCCAGCTTGTCGACACCGGGGCGCAGTAGCCTGCAGCGTGGCTTGTAGTAGGGGAGAGCGATGGCCGACACCTGACAGGTGCTCGGAAACCTGTCAGGTGTCGGCTACCGCCCTCCCTCCTATACTACAAGCGCCTGGCACGCCGTGTCTGTTCCCTCTGTCATTGCGAGTATCCCATGCCGCCGCGCGGCATGTGCAAGCACAGAAACTAGTGCTGTCATTGCGAGGAGGCCGCAGCCGACGAAGCTATCTCCAAGTGAGCCAGCACCCGATCGCGACGTGGGGATTGCTTCGTCGGCTGCGGCCTCCTCGCAATGACAAACGGTAAGTTTCTCAACAGGAGGCCCGCAGGCCGACGAAGCAATGACGATCTGAACAGGTACGGCACGGCCAGCGAGTTGCTACGTGGCACCGCTCATGGTATACTGAATCATGAATGGTATAACGCAGGAGGTGCACATGCATACGGCCATAGTCTCTACCAAGGGCTGGATCGTCATCCCCAAGGAGCTCAGAGACAAGCTGGGCCTGCGCAAGGGGGCGCGGGTGCAGATCGTGGAATATGGCCGCGTGCTGGCCCTGGTGCCGTTGCCCGACGACCCGGTGCAAGCCATGCACGGCATGCTGGCAGCAGGCCCCTCTCTGACCGAGGACCTCATGGCCGAGCGTGCCCAGGAGCGGGACCGTGAGGAAGGCTGTGGCGCCTGAGAGCTATGTGCTGGACAGTTCTGCACTGCTGGCATTGCTGAGCGGCGAGGCCGGCAGCACAGATGTCGCCGCCATTCTCCATCAGGCCCGGCAAGGCACGCAGGTGCTGATGGCCTGGGTGAATGCCGGCGAGGTGGCCTACATCGTCGAGCGCCGCTGGGGCCTGGCGCGGGCCTGCGAGGTGATTGCCTTCCTGGAGGCGAGCGGGATCGAACTGGTCGAGGCAGGGAGGCAGTTGGCGCTTGAGGCCGCACACATCAAGGCCGGGCACGCGCTCGCCTATGCCGATGCCTTTGCGGCGGCCCTGGCGATGATCCAGGGGGCCACATTGGTGACGGGTGACCCCGAGCTCAAGGCCCTGGAAACGACCCTATCCATACGTTGGCTGCGAAGAGACTGAACCAACAGGCCAAGGAGCGGGTCGTAGGTGCCCCTCGTCGCTCACTCCCCCAAGAACCCTCCTCCCTTCAGCCATTGACAAAACTATACACTGGGTGTATAGTTTTGATGTAAGCAGTGTAAGTCAATGGGAGACGTCCATGTTCCAAGCCCTCATCCTGGCCGCCAAAGAGCGCATCCGCTCCGCGCGCGGCCAACGCGAACGGTAGGCGCGCATGTCGGTGAAGCATGCGCTGCTGGCCCTGCTCTACCAACAGCCCATGCACGGCTACGAGCTGGGCAAGCAATTGGCGCTGACCTTCGGCAACGAGTGGGAGGTCAAGCCCGGCCAGGTGGCGAGCACGCTGGCGCGGCTGGGCGAGGCCGGCCTGGCCGAATGGGCGCCGGCCGAGGCCGACGGGGCGCCGGAGCGCAAGGTGTACCGGCTCACGGCGCAGGGCCTGGCCGAGCTGCGGGCGTGGCTGCTGCAGCCCGAGGTGCGCGACTACCACCTGGGCGATGCCTTTTACCTCAAGCTAGTGCTCAGCCTGGTGGGCGGGCCGGTGCCGCCCGAGCAGGTGCTCATGGCGCAGCGCCGCGAGCTCTACCAGGTGCTGCACCGGGTGACGGAGCTGCGCCAGCACGCCGATGTGTCGACCGAGCTGCCCTGGGTGCTGCTGCTCGACAGCGCCACCATGCACCTGGAGGCCGACCTGCGCTGGATCGAGATGTGCGAAGCGCGCCTGCCTGACCTGAAACGCTACCGCCCGCCGGCGCCCGAGCCCAAGCCCCGCGGCCGGCCGCGCTGCAAGAAGGAGCATCCATGAACCAGCCTGCTGCCATTGTGACGCAACAACTCACGAAATCCTACGGCCCGGTGCGCGCGCTCAAGGGCGTCGACCTCGAGGTCCGCCGCGGCGAGATCATGGGCTTTCTCGGCCCCAACGGCGCCGGCAAGACCACGACCATCCGCTGCCTGCTCGACCTGATCCGCCCCGATGGCGGCACGGTGCGCGTGCTGGGGCTCGACCCACAGGCGCAGCCCGAAGCGGTGCGTGCGTGCTGCGGCTACCTCCCCGGCGAGCTGCATCTTGAAGCCGGCCTGACGGTGGAGAGCGCCCTGCGCTACCTGGGCCGGCTGCGCGGCGGGGTCGAGTGGCCGCACGTGCTGCAACTGGCGAAGCGCCTCGACCTGGACCTGAAGCCGCAGATCAAGAACCTGTCGAAAGGCAACAAGCAGAAGGTGGGCGTGGTGCAGGCGTTGATGCACCGGCCCGAGCTGCTGCTGCTCGACGAGCCGACGAGCGGGCTCGACCCCCTCATGCGGCGCGAGGTGCTGCGCCTCATCGGCGAGGCCCGCGACGATGGGGCCACCGTCTTTTTCTCGTCGCACGTCATGAGCGAGGTGCAAGAGATCGCCGAGCGCGTGGCCATCATCCGCGCCGGCACGGTGGTCGAGGTCGCGGCCACCACGGACCTTGCGGGACGCACCCTGCGCCGGGTCGCGATCCGCTTCCGCGAGGCGGTCGATGCCTCGGCGCTGGGGCGCGTCGCCGGTGTCACGCTGCTCAGTTCGCCGGTGGGCGCGGCGCTGCAACTGCAGATCGAGGGCGAGATGGACGAGCTGATCAAGGCCATCGCCGCCTTCCCGGTGCGCGACCTGGAGGTCGAGCGCCCGTCGCTGGAAGATGCCTTTGTGGCCTACTATGGCGCGCGCGAGAGTGAGGGGGGCTGATATGGGCACCATCTTTCGCCATACGCTATCACGGATGTGGGCGCAGGTCCTGGGCTGGGGGCTGTCGTTCGCGGCCCTGGGCTGGTTCTCCGTCTGGGGCTACGGCGCCCTGGCCGGCCAGACCGCGCAGATGGCGGAGCTGCTCAAGGCGTACCCGCCGGAGGTGCTCGCCTTTTTCGGCAGCGTCGAGCAGATGTTTACCCCTGGCGGCTACCTCGACAGCGTCTTCCTGTCGTACTCGGGGCTGCTCCTGGGGGTGCTGGCGATCCTCCTCGGCAGCGGCCTCCTGGTGAGCGACGAGGAGGCCGGCCGGCTCGACCTGATCCAGGCCTATCCGGTCAGCCGCACGGCGCTCTTTGCCGGGCGCGTGGCGGCGCTGGTGGTAGCCCTCGTCGCCGTGGTCGCGCTGACCTGGGCCGGCTGCGCCCTGGGGCTGCCCGGCTCGCGGTTGGGGATCGGCCTGGGCGCGCTGGCGCTGCCCTTCGTGTCGCTGCTGGCGTTGCTCGCGCTGGCGGCCGGGCTGGCGTTGGTATTGAGCATGGCGCTGCCCTCGCGCAGCCTGGCCGCAACGGTGGCGGCCATCGTGCTGGTGGCCGGCTACACCGTCAGGTCGCTGGCCCGCGTGAACGATGGTCTGGCCGCCGTGGCCCGTCTCTCGCCGTTCAACTATTTTCAGAGCGGCTATGCCGTCGATGGCCTGAACTGGGCCTGGTGCGGCGGCCTGCTGGCCGTGGGGGCTGTGTTCACGGTGCTTGCCTGGTGGGCCTACCAACGGCGCGACCTGCGCGTGGCCGGCGAAGGCAGTTGGCGCCTGCCCGGCATGGCGCGCGGCCGCTGAGAAGGAGTCGCAAGATGATACTGATCCGGGCCGAAGGGCTGACCAAGACATACGGCGACGGCGGCCACCCGGTGCGCGCGCTGTGCCAGGTGAGCCTGAGCGTCGCCGCGGGCGAGTTCCTGGCCATCATGGGGCCGAGTGGCTCGGGCAAGAGCACGCTGCTCTACCTGCTGGGCGGGCTCGACCGGCCCACGAGTGGCACGGTGCACCTGCGCGATGCCGACTTGGCCGCCCTGGGCGACGAGGCCCTCTCGCGCCTGCGCCGCAAGGAGCTGGGCTTTGTCTTCCAGTTCTTCAACCTGCTGCCCGTGTTGGCGGCGCGCGAGAACGTGGCCATCCCCCTCATCCTCGACGGTGCCAAACGCGCCACGGCGCTCGAGCGCGCCGACGCGGCCCTGGAAAAGGTCGGCCTTGCCGAGCGCGGTGGCCACCTGCCCGCACAGCTCTCGGGCGGTGAGCAGCAGCGCGTGGCCCTGGCGCGGGCGTTGGTGACCGACCCGGCGCTGATCCTGGCCGACAAGCCGACCGGCAACCTCGACTCGCAGTCGGGCGATGAGGTCGTGCAGCTCTTGCGCCGTGCGGTCGATGATTGGGGCCGCACCATCGTCATGGTCACCCACGACCCGCGCATCGCCGCCCACGCCGATCGCATCGTCTTTCTCAAAGACGGCCAAATCGTCGACGAGAGCCGGCTCACGGGCCAGGGCAATGCGGACGATATCCGGGCGCAACTCGGACGATTGAAGGTGGAGTAGCGGCGGGCTGTTGCGTACTGCGTGATACGTGATGCGTGAGGTCGTCTCGCGCGGCAATCGCTGCTCTGACGGAGGTTACGCATTACGCATTACGCATCACGCAGTACAGCACGCAGCCGAGGAGATGCTCCAATGATGACCAACACCATCATCATGGCCTTTCGCTATCTCGCCGGCCGCAGGTTGCGCACGACGCTGACCACGCTCGCCGTCGTTTTTGGCGTGGCGGTGATCTTTGCCGGCAACCTGATGCTGCCCGCGGCCATGGACGCCTTCTGGCGCTCGACGACCGCGGCGGCCGGCGGCGCCGATATCAGCCTGGCCAGCAGCCTGAGCACCTACTTCCGGCCCGAGCAGGCCATGGCGACGCTGCGCGGCGTGCCGGGGGTGCGGGCGGTGACGCCGGTCTTGAGCCGCGCGATCGCCGTGCCCCCGGCGCCCGAGGTGGAGCTGATCGGCGTGGACCCGGCCACGGTGCAGGACGTGCACCCCTACCCGCTTGCCTCCGGCCGCTTCCTGCAGCCGGGCGACCACTTGGCGGCGGTCGTCTCGGCGCCGCGTGAGGGCCAGCAGCCGGTAGCGCTGGGCGATGCATGGCCGGTGGCGACGGCGGAGGGCATGCAGCAGTACACGGTGGTGGGCATCTTTAGCGGCCCGCCGAGCCTGACGCCGCAGTTGATCGTGCCCCTGGCCGACGCGCAGGCCGCGTTGGGCCAGCCTGGCATGGTGAGCGGCCTGGAGGTGGCCATCGTGCCGGGCGCGGGCCGCGAGGCGGTGCAGGCGGCCGCGCTCAAGGCTCTCGGCGCTGACTTTCAGGTCGGCACCCCGTCGGCCGTGCTGAACGCCACTGCGGTCATGCAGATGGGCTACGCCCTCTTTGACATGCTGGGCCTGCTCACGCTCTTCATCGGCGGCTTTTTGATCTTCAACACCTTCCGTACGGTGGTCCTGGAGCGGCGCCACGACCTGGGCATGCTGCGCGCCCTGGGCGCCGAGCGCCGCCAGGTGACGGCCATGATCCTGGTGGAGAGCCTGGTGCAGGGCGCGGTCGGCACGGCCCTGGGGCTCGCCGCCGGCTATGCCATGGCGGCAGGAACATCGGCCTGGGTGATGGAGTTCATCGGCCAGTACATCACCGGCGTGGATTTCGCCATCACCTTCCAACCGCTGGCCTTCGTGCTGGCGATCACTTTCGGCATGCTCACGACGCTGATCGCAGGCTATCTGCCGGCGCGGGCGGCGGGCCGTGTCTCGCCCCTGGCCGCCCTGCGCCCGACCCCGCCTTCGGAGGTGCGCCGGGCGGGCCGCATCAGCCTCATCGTGGGCTTGGGCTTCTGTGCGCTGGCGGTGCTCTTGCTGATCGCGGGCGCTACCACAGCCGCGCTGGGGGCGATCCTGTTCCTGCTGGGCGCAGCCATCGCCGCAGCGGGCCTGGTGGCGCCGATGGCGCGGCTCTTGAGCCCGCTGCTGACTCTCTGGTTCGCCCGTGAGGGCGATGTGGCGCGCGGCAACCTGGTGCGCCAGCCGGGGCGGGCGGCCATCACCGGCGGCACGCTGATGGTCGGGCTGGCTATGCTCGTCGTCAGCGCGGCCACGGTGGCCAGCCTGCAGACCTTCGTCACCGACATGGTGCAGCGCAACTTTGCCAGCGACCTCTTGGTCATGCCGCAGTCGATCGTGCTGAACACCAACCTGGGCGCTGCCCCGGGCCTGGCCGAGCGCCTGCGGGCGCTGCCGGGCGTCGACATGGTGGGGTCAGTGCGCGCCGGCACCACCCTGGCCAACGGGCAGGCGGTCACCGTGCTGGGCATCGACCCCGATACCTACCCCGAGATCTCGGGGCTGGCCTTTGGCGACGACACCCCTGCCGGCGCCTTTGCCGCGCTCAAGGCCGGCCGCGTGGCCATCGCCAACGCCATCAGTGCCGCGACCCTGGGGGTCAAGCCGGGCGATGAGGTCACGCTGCAGACGCTGCAGGGGCCGCAGCGCTACCGGCTGGCCGCGATCGGCGACGACGTGCTCAACATGAAGATGGTGACCCTCTACGTCTCGCAGGCCAACCTGGAGGCTGACCTGGGCCGCTCGGACGACCTGCTGCTGATGCTCAACCTCGAGCCCGGCGCCGACCTCGATGCGGCCCACAAGGGGGCCGAGGCCATCATCGCCGGCTATCCCCAGTTCTCGCTCTATGTGACGGCCGACTATCGCGGCAGCCTGGTCGAGCTGGTCATGCAGGCGATGAACGCCTTTTATATCCTGGCGGCCGTCATCCTGGTGCCGGCGGCGCTGGGGCTGGTGAACACGCTGACCATCAACGTGCTCGAGCGCACCCGCGAGATCGGCACCCTGCGCGCCGTAGGGGCCAGCCGCCGCCAGGTGCAGCGCATGGTGGTCGCCGAGGCGCTGCTCTTGGGGCTGTTCGGCGCGGCGCTGGGTGTGGTGGCCGGTGTGGCCATGAGCTATGGCTTTGTCGCCGCCTTTGGCGGCTTTGGCTGGCAGATGCCCTACGCCTTCCCGCTGGCCGGGATCATCGCGGCGGTCGTCGTCGGCGTTTTCCTGGCGCTCGTCGCCGGCATCGTGCCCGCGCGCAACGCCGCCCGGCTCGACATCATCCGCGCGCTGCAGTATGAGTAGCGGCAGGTCGTCAAGGAGGGGCAGCGGCAGCCCGCCGGCGGGCTGCCGCTGCCCCTCCTTGATGATCCCAGGCTGCTAATAGCCAAAGAACGAGCTGATATCGAAGAGGAAAGTGCGCTCAGCGCCACACTGCTCACAGGTGGCGTCGAGGCAGTCGTAATGGCGTCCGGCATCGTCTTCGAGCAGCGCCTGCCGGCCTACCTGGTAGCGCCCGCCGCAGGGGCAGCGTTCCTGCCTCACGCGCCGGTACTCCTCGGCCACTGATTGCACCGGAATCGCCCCGGCGAATCGCTCGTCATTCATGCAGGTATACCTTGATATCAATCCTGAGCCAGTTGCCCTGCATCTCCTTGGATGCGATTCTGGCGAAGAGCAGCTTGCCCGCGTCCATCAAGCGTGAGAATATCACGTTATCAGCTTTCGGCACATAGCCGATCTTTACGCCGTCGGCGTTCTTGATGACAATCGCCTTAGAGTCGTACGGATTGTCAGGCTCACGAAAAAAGTCGAGCTTGTCGTCGATATTCAGGTGCGGTTCTAGCTCCTCAATGCCCTCAACATAACTTGTGCCCGCGACATGCGTGTCGAATAGGAATATGTCACGCTCAAAAGGTTTGGGTATGGCCAGGCTCCCGCCTTTGCCGTGAATCAAGCTGACGAGGCTGCCGCTGTCGCTCTTTGTCAGTTCTCCCATTCTCTTACCTCAGCATTTCCGCAACCCTATCTGTGTATGCAACAAGAACCCTATTCAGTTGTTCTATTCGTTCTTCGAGTTCGGCCTTCCGAGCCTGGATCTTCTCAGGGCTTTGAACAAGCGATTTCATCGTATAGGGATACTCCGACTTGATCTCAGCGATTCTGTCCCTCAATGTTTGCAGCAGCTCCGTGAGCCGCGCCTTTTCTTTCGTCAGGAATGCAAGCCCATCGGATCTGGCGTCAGGGATAGCAGGCTTGGCAATCATGGCGCTGATAATCCTCAGCCCCTGTAGATCGCCATGTTCGTAAGCCTCGACTGCGTTGTAGAACAGACCCAGTTCTGCATGGCTCAGATCTGGGCGCATATCAGGGTGGAGAGCCTTGACTATGGATCGGTACAGCTTTCTGAGTTCGCGAGCCTCTTCGTCAGTCATAATTGCATAGTTGCTGCGCTCAAGCGCGGCATTCATCTTGTCGATCTGCTCGTCTAGTTTGGCCCGATACGCGGCAAACTCGTAATCCAGAGTGTCCTCGATGGCTGACAGGACAATCCTCTCCTGCCGATTCTTTTTCGCCTGTATCAGTTCGACTTTGCGTTTCAGCCGAAGAATAGCGCACTCCGCCTCATACGCCTTGTACTCAAGCACACCGATGGATAGCATATACGCCATTTCGATGTCCTTGCATTCGTGGTACAGCAGGTGATCCCTTTCAAGGACGAGCATGGAGAGCTCTGTGCGCAGCTTTTCAACGTCTGCCTGCAGTTTTTCAAAGTCGGGGTATATTATGATGACGTTGGCATCGGGAGTGTTGTCGCCCATGGCCTACACACCTTCGCGTGGATTGACCGCACTATGCAGGAGGAGCGTCTGATTGACGCTCCTTGGAAGGCGACGGCTGGTACAAAAGAAAACCACCTATCGACAGAATCTCTCTAATCAATAGGTGGCAGGTATTTTGGCGGAGAGGGCGGGATTCGAACCCGCGAGGCTTGCGCCTACACGATTTCCAATCGTGCGCACTCGGCCGGACTATGCGACCTCTCCGTGAGACGTTACGATTATACCATCCCGGGCCGATTCCGGCAAGCATCGCTCAACCCGAGGGTGTTCATCCCGAGCAACTGCTCAGCCTGTCATTGCGAGCATGGATGGCCTGGGCTGGTGGCCGGGCCGCCGGCGTCGCCCTCGCCCGGCCTTGCCCAGGGCAGGGGTTTGTGGTGGTGTGGCCTGCAACGTCGGCTGCCGCCCGCGGGCGGCAGCCGACGTTGCAGGCCACACCACCACAAACCCCCTACATAAGGCTCCCGTACCGGGTGTGCGCGAAGCGAAAGGCCCGGTCGCTTTGAGCACACCCTTTGGTCTGTACAGCACCTGTCACACGTGCTACAATAGGGGCATGATCGAGGATTCCCATGTGCCGATTACCCGCTCACTGGCCATCCCAGCAGGCGAGCTGCGCTTCCGCTTCTCGCGCTCGGGCGGGCCGGGCGGGCAGCATGTCAACCGCTCGGCCACGCAGGTGGAGCTGCTCTTCGATGTGGCCCACTCGCCCAGCCTGAGCGAGGAACAGCGCGCGCGCGTCATGGCCGACCTGGCGACGCGCATCGACCGCGAGGGCGTGCTGCACCTCTTCTCTTCGGGCACACGCAGCCAGTTGCAGAACCGCGAAGAGGTCGTGCAGCGCTTCCAGACCCTGCTGCGGCGCGCGCTGCACGTCGCCCGGCCGCGCCACCCCACCCGCCCCACCGCCGCGGCCCGTGAGCGGCGCCTGAGCGGCAAGCGCCGGCGCGGCGAGGCCAAAGAGCGCCGCCGCCCCGTGCGCGAGGAAGAGTAGCGGCGCCATTGGCATTGCGAGCGCAGCGGCAACTACTCAGCCCATCATGCTGAGTCATCTGAACCCCGAAGAACGCCAAGGGCGCGAAGGCAGCGCGAAGCCTCTGAAGGAAGGAGTCGCCATTCTTCTTTGGCACCTCCTTCGCGCTCTTGGCGCCCTTCGCGGTTCAAGATAGCAGTTCGCATCGGCACGCTGAGCAGTCACGCGCAGCGAAGCAATGACAATGGCGCCGTCATAGACTCTTTACGCATACAGCGTATTTCCCCTTGCCCCACAGGCCTCCACTGAGTAGAAACCACCAAGCAGGACCTATGCACAAACGTGTGGCCGCCCGGTCCTCATAGGGCTGGTCGCATACCTGCAAGCCTGTGTGACAAGAAGGGAGCATCATATGCCAACCAACATCCTGACGGCGCTGGAAGAGCTCCTCCTGGCCGGCATGGCAGTGCTCATGAGCCTGACCGGTGCCGCCGGCGCCAAACCTGCGCGGGTGCCGAACAAGGCCATCGTGCGCCAGATGCAGAGCGTGCCCCGCCTGCCTGATGACGAGGTGCTGCTCGTCGATGAGACCGGCGACACCATCGAGCCCGTCGACGAGGGGCAAGAGACCGAGGAGGTCAGCGACGAAGAGCTGGCCGCGCCGGTCGACATCGAGTACGTCACGCTGCGTGGCCCCATCAGCCAGCGCCCAGCCGATGGCGTCGAGGGCATTTGGACGGTCGCCGGGCGCGATGTGCAGGTGATCGCCGAGACCGTGGTGAGCACGCGGGCGGCGAACGCGGCCGTCGGCGAATGGGCGCAGGTGCAGGCCGTCGGCGTGCGCACTGCCGGCGAGGTGGGCGACCAGGATCCCAAAGGTGCGGCAGACGACGGCGAGGACCAGGCGCCCCTGCTGGCACGCAGCCTGGCCGTGATGAGCTCGCAGAACAAGGCACGCGTGGTGGGCCTTATCGACAACATGGATGCGGGCGCTGCCGGCAGCACAGTCTGGATCGTCAGCGGCGTGCGCGTCAGGGTGACGGCGGCCACGCACATCTTGGGCACGCCGCAGGCCGGCCGGCTGGCCGATGTCCATGGCACGATGGCCGGCGCCGAGGAGCCGCAGGCCGAGCTCGAGGCGGGCCTGATCGTCGTCCGCGGCACGCCGAACCTGCCCAAGCAGGAACGCGAGCGCGTGAAGGAGCACAAAAAGCTCGAGGTCACGGGCGAGCTCGAGAAGGTCGACGCCGAGAGCGGCGAGTGGGTCGTGGCCGGGCAGACGGTGCTGATGAACGCGGCGACGCGCATCGACGAGAAGAAGGGCGCGGCCGAGGTCGGCGCCCAGGTGCGCGTGCAGGTCGCGCAGGATGAGGACGGCGCGCTCGTGGCGCTGCAGGTGGAGGTCATGCGCGGCGCCAAGGACAACGAGCACGGCCAGGGCAAGGCCAAGGGCAACCCCCAAAACGACAAGAAATCGGCGACACCCACGCCGGACGGGGCAGAGGCCGAGAGCAAGCCGGCCAAGGACAAGCCCGAGCACGGCAAGCCCGACAAGCCCTCGCAGGGCAAGGGGTCCACGAAGGAGCGCTAACAAGCGCACGCCCGCTCCCTGCGAGTGCAAGAAGGGGTCACCTCACGTGGGGTGACCCCTTCGCGACTCAGCCGCCTGCCATGCACGATTGACACCGGCCCAGGGGCGCAGTACAATGGGGGCACATTACATACACTCCACACTGCGACGCCCAGAGTCGAGGCCGGGGAGCGCAGCGCCGCTGTGAAGCCGGGTTGTGCTGGCGACCGATGGCGGTGGGCATGCCATGCCGGCTCCGGTTACCCCGTGATCGCCTTCCATGCTACAATAGCCGTGTTACGCTCTCTGGCAAGGAGGCACCCCCATGGACGAACGCCAGTTGCGTGGGCTACACCGGGTGGTACAGCCCGTGCTGCAACGGACTGCCCCCGTCGAGTCGCAGTCGACGCTGCCGCTCACGCCCGCCGTGCTCGACCAGATCGCCTGGAACGTCGTCCTGGCGTATGTGGCCAACGTGGCCGACCAGGCCCCGCCGGGCCTGCCACGCCAGGCCAAGAGCGGCGAGGGGGCGCTGCGCGGCGAAGAGGTGCGCGCGGCGGTGGAGCACCTGCAGCGGGGCACGGCCAGGCTGGCGCCCAAGCCGCAGACGGTCGATCGCTTTCTCGCCGCCGCCCGCCGCCTGCTCGGGGCCTATGGCTGGGCGCCCAAACGGGCCGAACAGGCGGCCCAGGAACTGGCCAGGTCGCTGCAATCGGCATCGTGACGGGGTTTCACCGCAGAGGCGCAGAGGGCGCGGAGGTTCTCTTTGACCACTCCTCTCTGCGTTCTCCGCGCCTCTGTGGTGAGCACGTACCCGGTTGAGGCGATATCATTGCGTTATGGGAGTGGTATTGATTGGCGAGTCTGCCCGTCGCGGACGGGCTGTCGATGGCTGAGGCGCCGGCGCAGCGCGTGGTGATCGTGGGTGCCGGGGCGATGGGGTCGTTGGTGGGGGCGCGGCTGGCGCAGGCCGGCGTGCCCGTGACGTTGCTCGGCCGGCCGGAGCCGATGCGCGCCGTGCAGGAGCGTGGCCTCGTGCTCGAACGGCACTGGCGCCGGCCCCTTGTGCTGCGTGGCTTGCGTGCGGCCGCCGGTTGGGGCGAGCTGGCCGCCGAGGAGATCGACGCCATCGGCCTGGCCATCCTGACCACCAAGGTCCACGACACGCAGTTGGCCGTGGCCGACCTGGCGGCCGAACTGGCGCCGCAGGTGCCGTTGGTCGTGCTGCAGAACGGCGTCGGCGGGGCCGAGATCGCCCGCGCCGAGATCGGCAGCCGGCCGCTCTTGGCCGCGGTGAGCACCATGGTGGCCAGCCAGCCGCGCCCGGGCGTCGTACGCTCGTGGAGCCCGCGCGGCGGGCTGGGGCTGGCCCCAGTGCAGGCGCCAGCGAAGCTGCTGTTCCATACCGCGCGCCTCCTGGCCTCGAGCGGCCTCCCCGTCCAGACGTACGCCGGCTATCGGGCCATGGCCTGGTCAAAGCTGCTGCTCAACATCCTGGGCAACGCCGTGCCGGCGGTGGTTAGCCGGTCGCCGGAGCGCGTCTTTGGCGACCTGCCCCTCTGCCGCCTCGAGTTGGCGGCCTTTCGCGAGGCGCTGGCGGTGATGCGTGCCCTCGGCCTGGAGCCGGTGCGCCTGTCCGGCTACCCGGTGCCGGCGGTTGCCTGGGCCATCGGCCGGTTGCCCGTGCCCATCCTGCACCGCTTCCTGCCGCGCCTGGTGGGTGGCGGGCGCGCCGGCAAGAAGCCCTCACTGCAGATGGACCTGGAGCGCGGCCGGCGCGCATCGGAGGTCGAGTTCCTCAACGGCGCCGTCGTGCGCGCCGGGCGCGAGCTGGGTGTGCCCGTGCCCGCCAACGCCCTCATCCACCGCACCCTCGCCGCCATGGCCCAGGGCACCATTCCCCGCGACGCCTACGCCGGCAACCCTCACGGCCTGCTCGCCCCACTGCGCTAGCAGCCTGTCGGAGAAAACCCCTCATGGATCAAAGCCGGGCAGTGGCGGAGCAGAGTGTCCGGCTGCTACCAGGATGATGAGGGTAACGGGATGGTTCTCTGACAGCCTGCTAGGGAACGATTCACCGCAGAGGACGCAGAGGATTCAGGTGAGCCTTCTGGAGAAGCAACGCTCGACGGGCGAAGCCCCCTCAATACTCCAGAACCTCTGCGCTCTCTGCGTCCTCTGCGGTGAACCGTTCCCTACCCCAGGTAGGCGATGAGTGCGAGGATGGCCGCTGCCACAATGGCGAATTCGACGGCGACCTGTGGGCGCAGCCGGCCCCAGAAGTGTTGCTGGATGATGCCGGTGGCCCCATAGAAGACGAGCAGGAGCAGGAAGGCGCTGACAAGCGGCGAGAGTATCCCCCTGCTCAGCGTCCAGGCCACCTCGCCGAGCATCAGCCCCACGAGCAGGGCGCTGCCCCAGATGCGGCGGTTCGAGGCACGGGTGGTCTCGAACAGGTGCAGCGCCAGGGCCACGCTCGCGAAGGTGACCAGCGCCGGGGTGAGCAGCTCGCGGGCAGGCAGCCGGTAGGCGACGATAAACGCCGCCAGCGCCAGGCCGTAGGTCACGGCATTCAGCCCCAAGAGCGAGACCTCGAACCAGCGGCCGCTGGGGTCGAGGGTGTGCAACTGGGCGACGACGAGCAGCCCCAGCACGCCCGCGGCCGCCGCCAGCCCCAGCACCTGCGGCCAGACCCCGCTCAGCTCCTCAAAGAGGCCAAAGGCAACCAAGACAAAGATGCCTGGCAGGATCCAGAAGGGGATGGTACGGGCCAAGCCGGCGCCCACCAGGCGCGGGTCGGCGCGCAGGATGCTGTCGATGCCGATGCAGGCGAAGAACAGCACGACGAGGCTCACCTGGCGCGCAGGGGTCAGCGTGATGCTGATCGGCGCGAGGGAGCCTGGGAGATGGAAGGCGAGCACCGGGGAAGGCAGCGGCACGTACGACGAGACGCCCAGCCCCACCACGACCAGTCCGAGCAGTATCCCCAAGCGTTCCAGCCGTCGCACAGGCCGCGAATCCTTTCCCTGGCGCAGAAGAGATGGTGAGCATTGTATGGTGGTGGTGGTGAACTGTCAAAAAGGGGTGTCAGGGGGTGTGGTCTGAGTAACGCCAACTGGCGTTACTCAGACCACACCCCTGCATCAACCAAGCAGTTGCCCCATCCGGTTGCGTGTGAGCTGTGCGGCGGGATCGGGGTCAATCGTATAGTCCCAACTGAGTTCGGCTGATATGAAACCTTCGTAGCCCACCGCTCTGAGGGCGTGCATGAAGGGCTGGAAGTCAAAGCTGCCATCGCCTGGGATGAGGTGCTGGTCTCGCTTGCCGTTGTTGTCGTCGAGATGCACGTGGAACAGCCTGTCGCCAAGCATATGGACCGCTTGCACCGCCGATTCCCCCACCACATGGGCGTGGCCATTGTCGAGCACGACGCCAAGGTTGACCAGGCGCAACTCGCTGATCATGCGCATGGCGTCGCCGGTAGTGGCCAGCAGATCGGTTTCATAGCGATCCGCCGGTTCGACGGCGATGCGGATGTTGTGGCGCAGGGCAAACTCGCAGATCGAGGCCAGGCTCTGGGCCAGGCGCGCCCAGGCATCCGCCACCGCCTGGCCGTACAGGCTGTGGCCGGGGCAGACGCTGACGATAGGCGCGCCTAGGGCCGCAGCCGTCTCAATGCTATCCTGGATATAGGCCACGCTATCGGCGCGGATGGTCTCGTTGTTGCTGCAGAGGCAGGTCGGATAGCGGAACTGGGCCGGAATGAACGACGCCACGGCCAGTTGCTCGCGCTCGAGCAGCCGGCGCAGGCTGGCTAGCTCGTCTCGGCTGAGGTCCCGGCGATAGGCATGAGGACGCCCACCCCAGATATCGATGCCTTCATAGCCGGCCTGCGCCGTGCGGCGGATAGCTTCATCTAGCGGGTAGTTGAGATAGACAAAGCTCGATAGCGCCGTCTTCATATGCGCACACCATCGATGAGCGCTTGGAAGTATGCTCTAGCCTTGACCGCTTCCTCGAGGATGTTGTCCGCACCCGATATGTCGATCACGACAGTGCCGTCGAAGCCCGCCAGCTTGAGGCTGCGGATCACGGCTTGGAAATCGATCGTACCCTTGCCTGGCGCATAGTGGTGAGCCTGCGATCCATCGTTGTCGGACAGATGCACCAACTTGATCAGCCCGCTCAGCTTGGGGATGACCAGCGCCAGGTACTCCTTGCCAGCATGGACATGGGCCACATCGAGGATCACGCCCATATTATCCGCACCTGTCTCACGGATCAGGTTCATGATGGCATCGGTCGAGCCGAAGACATCGTTCGCCCGGGTCTCGATGATCAGGGTCAGCCCTTTGCGCTGGGCGATGGCTGCACATCGGCCGACGATGTCTACAGCGTTGGCCCAGAACCCGGGCCATGAAAAGTCATCACTGACGCTTACTGCGGTTGGCGGGCCTCCGACGTAGAGCTCCGTGCCTTCGGGGCGGATCTCTGGCGGCATGTAGCCGCAGATCGAGACAAGCGGCGCTCCCAGCTCGGCGACGAGGTCAGTGATGGAGTCAAAGTCCTGGATTGCCTTCTCCTTGAGCGACCTATCCAGGCTAAACATCTTCTCTTCCACTGCCATAATGGAGGGGACCGTCATCCCGTAGCGCCCAAGAATTGCTTGCATCTGCTTCAGATCGCGGCGGTGCGCATCGATCAACTCGTCATAGAACTCGAGTTCGATGGCTTTGAAGCCGGCTTGCCCCACAATCTCCATGCCTTTGAGATGGTCTGTGGGTGAGGGCGGGATGCCGAACAGGGTAATCGGAATCGTGTAGCCACAGGCGATGTTCATACTGTAATCTCCTCCAGTTCATTCTGTCTGCCTGATGCCTATTGCTCGAGGATGGGAACGATTTCGGCGCTCTGGCGCAGGATGCCAATCCGGAGCCCTGGAGATGCAGCTAGCCGCGACCGCACATAGTCGTCAAGGCGCGCGGGCGAGACGTGTCGGAAACCCATGCGCTCGCAGAGCTCGGGCGACAGGCCATCCGAGGCAATGGTGATGGCCATTTTCTGCTTGAGATCGTTAATGACGATGGCCTCTGCACCGGTCAGCGGATCGGGCACCTTGTGCGCATGCAGCAGGGGCCAGATTTCACCGTTCGTCATCTTGCCCACATAGTCGGCCAGCTCAGGGTGACTGCCACTGACGCCTTCCACACAGCCAGATACCAGCACGATCTCGCCGCCCACCTGGGTACTCAGCTCTGCGGCAAAGATGCCCTTGTCGGCTTGGAAAAAGTCCAAATCGACCGGTGCCGTGCTGCTGATGGTCATATCTGCCAGGCAGGGGATGCTAACGCCATAGACCTGCCGGGACTTGTCGACGGCGACGCGGTGCGCCTGCACAAAGTGGCCGGCCACGGCGTCGACCAAGAGGCCGTCACGATTAAGGATGACCTGGACGACAAAGTCCAGGCCGATCCGCTCGGCGAAATCCTCCATCTCGCGGCGCATCTCAGTGTCGACCCTACCGAGTGAAGGATCGCGCGAGCCGAGAAAGTGCATCTGCGCCACGGTTTCTTCGCCGGCGACCCCGGGAAGCACAGCCTTGGCGCCAGCGCTCCACCCGGTAGGGTGGTGTGGGATAACGTTGCCCACGGCGATGCGGAAATCCGCCGCGATCACGTGCTTGTTGACCAGTATCCGTGTGCCCCGTTTGGTGACGCCGTACTCGACCAAGTTCGCAGGATCCTTATAGTGGTGCGGCAGCACCTTGATCCGCGACATCACGGGCACGCCGTATTTCTCCTCTAGTTCGGCCTCGGTCATCGGGCGGTGCGTGCCGGAGGCGATAATGACTTGAATATCGCTGTCCGGGATGCCAGCCCGGTTCAACTCATCCAGAAGAACTGGCAGGATCTGCTTGGTGGGCGTGACCCGCGTATTATCATCAGCAATGATGATAGCCCTCTGCCCAGGATGCACCAGATGCCCCAGGGTGGGGGCACCGATGGGGTTGGCCAGCGCCCGGCGCAGCACCCCCGCCATGTTCGCAGCGGGGGCCACGTTGTTCGGAGCCACATCGAAGGCCAGATTCTCGCTGGGGATATCCACGTTCAGGATGCGATCCACGTATGGTATGCCGAGATGCACAGTGCTCCCTCCTGGCATGCTGATTCAGCTAACGGATACCGGTGAGTGCGGCGAGCAGTGGTATCGTGGCAAACGAGAGGGGCACCGACAGAAACGCCCCGGTGGCGGCCAACCGTGTATCGGCGTCATATTGCTGCGCCATCACGGTTGCGACGATCGAAGCGGGCATGGCCGCCTCCATCACGACGATGGCCGCCGGAACGTCTGCGAGCTTTAGTCCACAAGCCAGTAGCCACGCGGCCGCAGGCACGACGGCCAGGCGCCCTAGAAGGTACGCCGTGAGCGGCAACAACTCACCGATGCGGACCTTGCTCGGTTCGGCCAATGCCCCCACCAGAAGCAAAGACAGGGGCATGGTCGCATCGCCCAGGATTGCGATCGCATCGGCTGGCCATCCGGACAGGGGCAGCCCCAGAGCGGACCAGGCCGCGCCCAAGAGAGCGCCCCATATCACCGGATTAAGAAACACTTCGCGCCAGGGCAGCGTCCGTGAGGAGCGGCCGTAGCCCCAGGGCGCCAACACGACGAGAACCAGGCTCATCCCAGCATCGTAGCTCACGGCGAACGGGCTCCCCGCGGCTCCCCACAGGGCGGTGCATACCGGAAACCCTACAAAGGAGGTGTTCGACAGGGCTACGTTGACCCTGACCACACTCGCCTGCTCGGGACTGAGTCTGAACAGGCGGCCCAACCCTGCGCCAAGCACGTATCCCAACAGCGGGACCAGAATGCCGCAGATGAACACGAGCCCGCCCTGGTGCACCAGGCTCGAGAGGCTGCCTCGGCCCATAGAAACGAAGAGCATGATCGGCAGGGTGACCTGCAGAATCAGCACCTTGAGCTGCTCAATGCCCGATTTCGTGATGATGCCCAGCAGGCGACAGATAACGCCTACCCCCACGAGCAGCAGGATCTTGGCTAGCGGCTGCAAGAGGCCGGAATCCATGAAAGTCATCTCTCAGGGCCTGCAGTGATCGCTGAACCAGCGCGCGATTTCGTCGGGTATTTCGTAGTCATTGAACCCGATCATGACGGCGAGGCCGGCCGCCGGCAGCTCTTGTAGGCACAGGTCGGCTGTCTCCGTATCGAAGGCCACGAGCAGCAGTGGTTTCTCGCGCAGCACGCGCCGGGCTGCAGCGAGAGTAATATCCAGGGACGGCCCGCCGAGCGTGTGCTCCAGGGTGAGCTGGATCGCGGTCAGTTGCTGCAGCGTGAGCAGATTGGCGATCTGATGGTGTTCGGTGCTGTGCATGTGAAAAGAGTGGTATGGGAAACGGCTGGCGATCTGCTGATCGAACGGCAGGGCGAACCGCTTGTACATCTTGGGCGAGATCAGTGCCGAGACATCGTTCTGCGGCGTGATGGCACAGCCGGGCGCCCACATCTTCATACGCGTGCAATAGCCGCCATGGAAAGGCGGTATCACTTCGAGGACCGCCTGCGCGATGCCGACCCAAAGATCCGTGAGCTCACCGAGGATCCTGGTGACCTCATCGGGCGCCTCGATCAGATCGATGCTCATCTGCTGCGGAGTGCGCATCGCGGCGAGGACGTCGAGGGGACCTCTCATCTGGGGCAGGGCAACAGGGAAGCGCCCGTTGGCCAGCGTGACGAGGGCTCGCGTGAGATCGATCAGGCTGCGCAGCCAGGGGCTATCGCGGTCGAAAACGATTGGGCGACGGTCGGTATAGCTCTCGATGGCCGGCCCCGCCCACAGCGAGCCAGGATGGGCGACGACGGGGCAGCCGGCGATGGCCTCGACCCAAGGTATGCCGAACGCCGGCGCAAAAGGGGTGATGACATCACTGACCAACTGCGATTCACATCGGTGCCAGCGCTCCACGTGGGGCAGGAACAAATCAGGCCTGAGCTGCTCCGGCGAGATGGGGTTGCCGTTGCCCACCCGCTCCAAGAACTCGGGGAGGGGTGGTATGTCGGGCTCCCATAGCGGGCCGATCAGCGGTCGACCCGTTGGCTCGCGCTTCAGCCAAGTGTTGTAGCGGGCGATGCGCTTTGAGATTGGGATGGACATTCTCTTGTCTCCCGCAGGCCCGTGCGCCCTGGAGAGGTTGCGCATGGCTCGCCAACTCTGCATCGGAACTGCCCAGTGGAGTTGCCCACATCGAACGCCCGCGCCGCCGCCCGTCACCGCATTCCAGAGCACAGCATTGGGCATGATACAACTAGCCCTTGGCCCTAATCAGTTGCGTGGCGTTGATGTGGGCCATAGCGGTAGACAACGCAGCGTAAGCTGGCTCGAACTCGATCTCCTCACCGAGCGTAACTGGTGGGTCTGCGTTGGTCACATCTAGGACCAGGTGGTCTGAACTGGCTCCCACAAGGGTCACGCCTTCCCGCAGCGGGCGCAGGCCCTCCACGTGCAAATCCTGCTCGCCAATGGCCAGAATCGCTCGCCGCCGTGGCCCTAAATCTACCCAGTGAGGGATTCGCCCAAAAGGATCCGGCATGCGCACCCCCTCTGGCAGAGAGGGCTTGGTCTGCACTTCGATCACTCGAGCCATGATGCGGAAGGCGTTCTTATGAGGGGGCGGCAACGACCACCCGCTCGCCCAGTCGCGCCCCAGGAGAATCGCTTCACCGATGCGGAGTTGGTTCACACGGGAAGGCATCCTGCTGCGTTCGACCAGAGGCAGGCTGGCACTGTGGCCTCCCGAGATCACGGAGAAGCGCAGCCCCAATGCGCGCTCCACTTGCTCAGCCACGGTCACCAGCATCTGCGTGTTCTCGCGCGTGGGGGCCACACCCGCAATGCAGCCGACGTTGGTGCCCAGGCCGGCCAGTTCTATGCCCGGCAGATCCAGCATATCCCTGACCGCATCGATTATTCGCTCGGGCATGATCCCTTCCCGGCGGTCGCCCATCTCCACCATCAGGATCACCCGGTGCATGACCCCCTGTGCTTGTGCCGCACGGGCTAGCGAGCACACGGTCTCTACTTCCGAATTGAGGCTGAATTGTGTCAGCGCCACCACTGCCGCGGCTTCGCTGGGGCTTGGCAGCCTGAGCAGCATAATGTTCGAAGTGATGCCAGCCTCTCGCATCCTGCGTACATTAGCCAGGCGCGAGTCGGCAAGCATGCTTACCCCGCCCTCCAGCATGGCCCGCGCAACGTCAGGATGACCACAGCAAGCCTTAGTCACGCCCGCCACACCAATGCCATAGATTGCGCAGGTGTTGACTATAGCTCGGGTGTTCTGACGGATCTGCGTGCAGTCGATGTGGATCTGCATGATACGACCCTGGCCTCAGGTTGGTAAATCCGAACCCAATAGATCAATAGGGATCAAGACCTGGCAACAGTCTCAATTGAGTCAGCCGCCAATGAGCCTGGCGATGGGGGTATGGGTTATGGCAAGCACGGCTGCGCCTACTGCGCCTGCCTCCAGGCCAAGTGTGCCGGCTACAATGCGAGTCGCACAGAGTACATGGGGCAGGGTTCGGTGGCGTGCCTCACGCGCTATAGGCGGGAGGAGTAGGTGGCCAGCAACGCAGCCAGTGGGTCCACCCACAACAACCATCTTGGGATTGAAAAGGCTGATCAAGGTGGCAACGGCCATCCCCACATGGGTGCCACCCTCATCGAATACCTTCAGCGCAGCAGAGTCGCCCTCCTCTGCGGACTGCACGACGTCAGCGATGGTCAACACCCCTGGCGGCTCATTGAGCGATCTGTTCAGGCGACTGCTTGGGCTCTCTCTCGCCAGTGCTCTGGCCCTGGCCAACAAAGCCGCGTCGGTAGCGTAGACCTCGAGACAGCCTCGGTTACCACAGGCGCAGAGAGGACCGTCAGGGAAGATGGACACGTGCCCGATCTCACCGGCGCTCGACGCGGGCCCAAAGTACAATTGCCCATCGATCACTATGCCAGCAGCAATGCCCTGGCCGAGAAAGAGGTAGACCAGGTTATCCATGCCCTGGGCCACACCGATCTGGCACTCTCCCAGCGCCGCCACCCGGCTCCGGTTGGCAACAAAGATGGGCAAGCCAAGACTCTGTTCCAGGTACTCCTTGACGTTGGCGCTATTGCTCCGCCAACCCAAGCTGATGCTGATTCTGATCGCCCCGGTCTTGTGATCCACTACACCCGGAACACCCACACCCACTCCGACCACATACTGGCAGGGCAAGCCGGCGATGACTTGCTCTACCGCCTGTCGCATCACACAGAGCATCGAATTGGGGTCGGTGCCCTGCACGCCTATCTCAACATGACGGATGGGCCTGCCCGCCAGATCGGTCAAGGTCGCACGCACACGGTTGTCGAACATGATCACGCCGACGGCCGAGCGGCTTTCGGGACGCAGGCGCAGCCTGATCGGCCGGCGCCCCCCGGTCGATTGCCCGGCATCCGCCTCTTCCACCAAGCCGGCGGCGATCAACTCGGCTACCACACCCGAAATCGTCGCACGGCTGACCGGCAACATCTCGGCGAGCTGGCTGCGCGAGATGAGCGTGTGAGATTGGATGGCGCGCAAAACGCCCTGCCTGGTAATATCTCGCGCCATCTGTTTTGCAGTGTATCGACCCAAAGTGGACATGGTAGTTCCATCACTTTGTGGCATAAGTTCCATGCAGGCCCTGCTCTTCACGAGGAATTATACCATGATTCGCAGACACCTGCAAGTATTGACGCCCCGTGATTTCTATGCTATACTACCTTTTGTCAGATAACGAACAAAGAGCGGAAGAGTGGTCCGGCGGGCGTTCGTAGTAGGGCCTGCCTGCAGTTGGCGGCATCATCCGGTGTCGGAGGGCGTGCGGCTTCAGTAGAATGCCGCTGGGGAGCCCTGGCGCACGCGTGAGGGAAGGAGGGGATTGGGGTAGACAACGATAGCGTCCCTTTGCTGGCCGTCGGTTGTCGGCGTTCATCACCAAGTGCAAAGAGGAGGAACCTGTGGCTGCTCAAAGCCGGCTCAAGGTTGTCTGCGCGCTGTTGCTGGTGGTTGGCTTGCTTGCTGGGTGTGTCGGCAGTGGCGCACCACAAAACCCCACTGCTGAGCCGTCAACTCAAGCCTGGGATGCAAAGCCGATTGAGTTGCGGGTGATGTGTGCGAGTTGTCTGGAGCCCGGGACAGACAAAGCCCAGGAGACCTACCAGAAGGCCTTCATGGAGCTTCATCCCAACGTCAAGATTGTGTTGGAAGGCGTTCCAAGCGAGCAGTTCCACCAGAAGCTGGTGACCCTCGGGACTGGTGGACAACTCCCCGATCTCATCGAAGACCAGAACGCCTTTGTGTCGGCCAATGCCGAGGCCGGCTTCACTCTGCCGCTCAACGACTTTGCCGACCAGTCGTTCTTTGACGAGTTCCTTCCTGGCAGCATCGATATGCTGTCCTACAAGGGCAAGGTTTACGCTCTGCAGATCGGCATGGTCAATACCGGCATCATCTACCGTGCTGACCTGCTCAAGGAGGCTGGGCTAGAAGAGCCGCCCATGGACTGGACGTGGGAAGACTTTGCTCGCTATGCCGTTGCGCTCACGAAGGGTGACCAGTACGGGCTGGGCGTCAGTGGCAAAGCTTCTCGCGGCAACTTTACCACTCTTCTGCCCTACATCTACGCCAATGGTGGCACAATCGTCGAGCAGACACCCGACGGCAAGTGGATTGCGTCAGTGAATAGCCCCGAGGCTGTGGAGGCTTTGGCCTTCCTCGGTGATCTTGTCCATAAGTACAAGGTGATGTCGCCAAGCTTCCTTACCAATGGCTTCTCGGAAAACGTGCGGGATATGGCCCTGGGCCGCTTGGCCATGTTCGAGACGGCTTCGCATGCGTTTGGCATCATTGCGGTCGACTATCCCGATGTCGTCCAGCACCTGCGCAGCCGTCCGTTCCCCGGCCACGTGCCCTTCAGCCGCGGCTGGGCCGCGGGTTGGAGCGTCTGCAAGACTGGCGATCCCGTGAAGCAGCGCGCCGCGTGGGAATACGTCAAATTCATGACCAACCGCGAAAACCAGATCCTCTGGAACGAGCTCACTTGGTGGATGCCGACTCGCAAGAATGCCTACGATGCACCCAAGCTCACGGCTCCGCAGTACGAGGGGTTCAGCAAGGCTGCAGAGCACATCGTGCAGTATCCGAACCTGCCGGTCCAGGCCAAGATCGAAGACCTGGTGATGGATGTCGTTCAGGGAGTGTTCACCGGTAAGACTGATTACCAGGCAATGATGGACGATCTGGCGCAAAAGATCAACGCTGTCCTCGATGAAGCCGAGCTGCTCGGAAAGAAATAGGTCCATACACACTTGACTGGGGAGGAAGAGCATCTCCTCCCCAGTCTTCGCATGAGGTGCGATGTGAGAGCGGTTCTCGGGCATGCACGAGCCTTGGACGGCAAGACGGAGGGCAGACAGTTCGATGCCAGGAACCGGCTGCGCAGGTTCCTGCACCTGTCTGAAGGCTATCTCTTCATCCTGCCGGCATTGCTTGTCTTGGTTGTCCTCATCTTGTACCCTGTCGTTGACGCTTTTTGGGTGAGCCTGCACAGGACCTCATATGCCACGCTGCGGGAATTCAATCCTCTCTTCAACTACGTCAGCTTTCTGCGCGATCCCACGGTTCTGGCAAGCCTGCGCATATCGCTGGTGTTCACTGCTGCGGTGATTGGCGGTCACTTCCTATTGGCTCTGCTCTTTGCCACAGTGCTGAACACGAACCCCAGGGGCAGTGGCTTTTTTCGTACAGTCGCTCTCCTCCCATGGGTTCTCTCCGGCGTGGCCAGCGGCATCATCTGGCGCTGGATCTATGACGCCAGCTTTGGACCGATCAGCGAGATCTTGCGGCTTCTGGGTGTAGCGAACTATCAGATCGCTTGGCTCGGCGACATGCAACTGGCGCTGCCTGCTGTCATCGTCGCCAGCATCTGGAAGGGGTTCCCCTTCGTCATGCTCATGCTGCTGGCCGGGATGCAGGCCATTCCAACTGAGCTCTATGAAGCAGCCAAGGTGGATGGTGCGACTGGCTTACAGAACTGGCGCTACATCACGTTGCCCATGCTGAGAAACGTCATCGCCATCTGTCTTATTCTGGACACCATCTGGTGGTTCCGCGAGTTCGCCTCCATCTACACCATGACTGGTGGCGGGCCGGCACGAGCCACGGATGTTATGGTGGTTCACGTGTACAAAGATGCATTCGAGTTCTTCGAGTTCGGTCGCGCAGCCGCCGGCTCCATGGTCACGCTGGCCATCAGCTTGTGTATCATGGCGCTCTATCGCCGGTTGCTCAAAGCAGATATGGAATTGTAGCCGAACTATGAGCAAGAAAACGAGCAACCGCGCCCAAGAAGGGCTTGTCTACTCGCTGCTGATCCTGATGGCGCTGTTCTCGCTCGCGCCGATCCTGTGGGCCGTGCTGACCTCTTTTCGGACGCTCACCGACACTTTCGCCCGCCCGATCAACTGGCTGCCCAAGCCCTTTACGTTCGAGAACTATCGTCTCATCTGGACGCGCTACCCCCTGGGGGTCTATCTACAGAATAGCCTGATCATTGCCGTGGTCTCCGTGGGCGCATCTCTGCTGCTCGGTAGCCTCGCGGCTTATGGGGTCTCGCGTTACCGCATCTGGGGCAAGAGGCACTTCTTGACCTTTGTCCTGTTGACCCAGATGTTCCCCTATGTGACGCTGCTTCTGCCCTATTTCCGTGTCTTTACGGTGCTCGGGCTGCTTGATTCGAAATGGGCCCTGATCCTGACGCACCTCTCATTCGGTCTGCCGTTCTGCATCTGGATGATGAAATCCTTCATTGATGGTATCCCAACTGATCTCGACGATGCAGCCAAGGTGGATGGCTGCAACGCTCTTCAGGCTTTCTGGGCAGTCGTCTTGCCTGCGGCCAAGCCAGGGCTGGCTGCCACCGCAGTGTATGCCTTTCTGACCAGTTGGAATGACTATGTGTTTGCGTTGAACCTCACCAGCAGCAACAGTCAGCGCACGGTGACTGTGGGTCTGGCGAGCCTCATCGGCGCCTACCATGTCGATTGGAACGGCCTGATGACCATGGCCGTAATCGTGAGCATCCCATCGATCATTGGCTTCAGCTTTGTGCAGCGCTATCTCGTAAAGGGGCTCACAGCAGGTGCTGTGAAGGGCTGACACGTTGGGCTGATTGCATAGGACGTTGACCCGCGGTCTGAGCAAGACGTGGATGACCCGACACTCCAGGAGCAATGAATGGAACCAACACGTATTGGTGTGATTGGCGCCGGCCTGATGGGTGCCCATTTCTTGGCTATTGCCCGGCAGCACCCGGTCTGTCTGCCGATTGGTGTTGCGGACGTGCTCAGCGATCGAGCGCAATCCCTTGCTGATCGCTACGGCGTGCGCTCGTACAGTGATTATCGTAATCTGCTGGATGACCCTGATCTAGACGCGGTGGTGATCGCCACTGGGGAGTCTTTTCACCTGGAGCCGGCGCTTTACGCGGCGGCTGCCGGCAAGCACATGCTGATCGAGAAGCCATTGGCAACCAGCAGCATGGATGGTGAGAAGATGATCGCGGCGGCCGCACAGAGCGGTGTCTTGTTGATGGTCGCCCATGCCTTGCGTTTCGATCCCAACTATGGCAGAGCCCGGCAGGCAGTGCGAAGCGGTACACTCGGCGACCTCGTCCACGTCAATGCTCGACGCAACACCTCCATGGGCGATGCCGCTCGCCTGGCCGGCCGCACGTCGATCACCTACTATTTGGGCAGTCACAGTGTGGATACCCTTCAATGGGTCATGAATTCGCCCATCTGCGAGGTCACTACGATTTCCGTCCAGAA
>ERZ795049.1070-NODE-1070-length-38110-cov-5.218105_pt1 | contig 38110 bp, 31 predicted proteins | sample MGYA00375133_ERZ795049 | MGnify/ENA primary metagenome ERZ795049 (study PRJEB30178, sample SAMN05720147) | activated sludge metagenome | isolation source: anaerobic digester from wastewater treatment plant | place: Japan | collected 2015-04-20 ... | reverse complement strand
TGCACCGATTATCATTAGCATAAAAATCCCAAAGTAGATAAAATCTCGTTTTGCGTTGTATTTTAAATATGCATAAATCCAACATGCAATTATAACTAAACCTACAACCCAATAAAATGGCTTTGTGAGTGCTATAATAAACAAGACGATAGCAAAAAAGGCAATCAATAAAATCCATCCGGGAAGACCCTCTCGATAAAGCATAAACACAAGCGAAGTGAAAACTAATGCCGAACCTGTGTCATTTTGAAGTAGTATTAAAATTGTAGGTATAGCTATTAACGTCAAAACAACTAAAAAATTTGGCAATTTCATTAGCCTTCTTCCGGGTTCGCTCAAAAAATTTGCGATAGCCAAAATTGTAGCAAACTTTGAAAATTCGGCTGGCTGTATCTTAAATTCTCCTATCTGAAACCATGAACGTGAGCCACTTATCTCAACTCCAAACAGAAGAACTGATATTAGTAACAACATCACAGCTATGTAAATAGGATATGAAAAATATACGTATATTTTATTGTCTATCAAAAAAATAACAACAATCAGTACAATGGCTGCCAAAATCCACAGTAATTGTCGCCCATACTTTTGTGATATGTCGAAAATACTGCCAAACTCCTCATTATAAACAGCTGCATAAATGTTGAACCATCCCATAATTACTAGTATGGCATATAAGGCGACTGTGAACCAGTCTAAAGAGTTCCAAATATTAGTTATTTGTCTTCTGAACATTTATCAAATCTCCTTCTAAAATTCGGTTTTCTAACCATATTCTCGACTTGTTTATAGAATCATTTAAATACTTCTCTATAACAAAACTCGCAATGGGTGCCGACCATGTTGCTCCAAATCCTGCGTTTTCGACATATACGGCGACTGCAATTTTCGGATCATCTTTGGGGGCAAATGCTATAAAAATTGAGTGGTCTTTTCCGTGTGGATTTTGAGCTGTTCCTGTTTTACCACAAATTTCAATACCTTCTATTCTGCCAACCCTACCTGTTCCTTGTTCCACAGCCATTAACATTCCATCAATAATAGGATCGAAATATTTTTGTTCTATTGTCGTTTGATGTTTTTCTCTAAAACGTTTATCAATACTATCTCCTTCAATTTTTTTGATAATGTGAGGAGTGTAAAAATATCCTCTGTTTGCTATTAGTGCTGCCAAATTTGCTGTTTGAATGGGAGTTGCTAACACTTCTCCTTGCCCAATTGCGATAGAGATAATAGTGGATGATTTCCATTTGTTTTTTCCGTATATTCGGTCATAGCGATTACTTTCTAAAATCAAACCTCCCTTTTCATTAGGAAAATCGACTCCTAATTTTTTTCCAAAACCCATAGATAACACATGATTTCTCCAATGATTATAGGATTCGGTAGTAGAAATACCACTTGGTGGAGAATCTAATAAACCTTTCAATCCATGACAATAATACGCATTGCACGAATGTTGAACAGATTCGCGTAAATCTAAATTGTTAGGATGTGGATGACAGCCTAATTTACGTGTCCGACTATAGTAGTAACCCATGCTACAAGAAAAACGTGTGTCTTCGGTTATAACGCCTTCTTGCTGGTAGATTAATCCATTTACTAACTTAAATGTTGAGCCTGGAGGATACATTGCCATTAGGGGTCTGTCAAATAAGGGTTTGAAAGGGTCTTTCAGCAATGCATTATAATTTTTAGAACGTTCTCTTCCTACCAACAAATGAGGGTCATATGATGGGCTTGAAATAAGGGCTAATATTTCTCCTGTAGAGGGTTCAATGGCTACAATACTGCCTAATTTCTTAATCATTAGTTGTTCGCCATACTCTTGTAACCCCATATCAATAGCCATGGTCAGATTTTTGCCTGCAATTGGAGCCTTGTTTCTTTCTCCATTTTTATATACCCCTTGAATACGACCATGAGCATCTCTTAATAATATTTCTACTCCTTTTTCTCCTCTTAAATACGTTTCATATTCTTTTTCTACTCCAGATTGACCCTTATAATCACCTCGAGAATAATATGAATCAGCATCTATTTGTTGCTGATTTACTTCTCCTACAGAGCCAATTGCATGAGCTCCATGAGGGGTGGTGTATTTGCGTAGTACACGTTGTTGTGCATATACTCCTCTAAATTTATACAACTGTTCTTGAATTTTGCCATATTCTGCAACACTTAACTGAGACATAAATATTTGAGGAGTAAAACGAGAGTATCCTCTGTTTTTACGCTTGTCTTTTATTTCTTCTATTCTATTGTTAAATTCTTCTTGATTGATATTGAGCATTTTACAAAATGAGAGTGTGTCAAATCCCTGTATTTCACGCATAATAATCATCAAATCATATACTGGCTGATTAGATACATATAATTGTTCATTTCTATCGTACAATAAACCCCGAGAAGGATAGATAACCTTTTTTAAAAAAGCATTACTATCCGCATTTTCTTTGTACGAACTATCTGCGATTTGAATATAAAACAATTGGATAATGTATATAAAAGCAACAGACAATACAATGAGTATAATTATATATTGTCTATTTCTAAGTTCTTGATTTTTTATTGAATCTTTCATTTCGACTTGATAAGCTCAAAACTAATGATGAGTAATAAACTAACAATAGAATTGTACAATACACGTAATAGCATTAGTAAAAAATGATTAAAAGTAAGTACTTCTAATATAAACAAAGCCAAATGATGTACAAAAATTAGGACAAAGGCGTATTTGACAAAATTGAAAAAACCAAAATTTTTGATAGAAGGAGATACAAAATCGAAATCATTTCGAAAAAATAGAGCATCAATCCAAAAGTTACGTAGATATGCAATTAAAACAGATGCAAAAATGTGTATTCCTAAGGTGTTTGTAAAAATATCAATGAGTAATCCTAAACAGAACGCCACAACCATTATGCTTTTTTTGTTTAAAGCAACAGGTAATCCTAAAATAAATAGCACATACACATAGGGATTTATAAATCCCAAAAAGTTAATATTATTGAACAATAATACTTGTGCTAAAACGAGTACTACAAAAAAAAGTGTATTTCTGGCAATTGTCAGTATCATTGTAGTTGTTGTGTTTCGAGATTGTTTAATTCGGTTTTTTGATTAAAATTAATAACATTAACGTACGTAATCGTTTGAAAATTAACGTTTAATCGTATCTTTATATCATGAAAATTATCATATTTTGATGTATTTACTTCTTCAACCGTACCTACTGGTATGCCTTCTGGAAAGATAGAAGAAAAACCACTTGTAATAATAGAGTCTCCTGTTTCTAATTCTACATGCTCTGGTATTTCCTTTAAATTGGCAAAAAATGGACTTCTTCCTTCCCATAAAAGAGAACCATAATAATCGTTTTTGGCAATACGGCAACTTATTTTGATACGAGGATTAATAATAGGCATTACCACAGCAAAATTTTTAGAAACAGCACTTACGATACCCACTACTCCTTGGCTATTTATTACACCCATATCGGGTTTTATACCATCTTTAGAACCTTTATTTAGTGTAATGTAATTTTGTTGTTTGTTAACAGAGCTATTTATTACTTTAGCCGAAATATAGGTAAATAATGCGACTGTATCTTGATTAATGGAAGACAGATTTTGTTTCATTAGTTGTTGATGCAGTATATTGTTTTCATTTTGTAGGGCTGTATTTTCTTCGGCAAGCAACATATTTGTAGTCTGAAGATGAAAGTATTCTGTAAAAGATTGAATAGTGGCATACATATTTCCCGTGATAGTATTAGCCGAACTAAGTGCAATAGATTGCTGGTAGTTGTTGTGAGAAACAAGCAACAATAAGGCTACTGTTTGTAAAAAAACAAACAATAAAAAAGAACTTGCTTTAGCTAAAAAACGGAGTAAATTTTCCATAAATAATTACATGATGCTGATTAACCTTGAGTAAATACCTATCTATCTGTATAAAAAACAAATTGTCAGCAAAAAAGAAATATTTCTGCCGACAATAGTACATTCTCTCATGTATAGTGACGTATTACCTTAATAAGAATGAATAATTATCAACATTTTTAAGAGCAATTCCTGTTCCTCTTGCTACTGCACGTAAGGGATCTTCTGCAATATGAAATGGAATATTGATTTTATCTTGCAAACGTTTATCAAGTCCTTTTAGTAAAGCTCCACCTCCTGCTAAGTAGATACCATTGCGAACGATATCAGCATACAATTCGGGCGGAGTTTGTTCTAATGCCCCTAACACTGCAATTTCAATTTTTGATATAGATTTGTCTAAACAATGAGCTATTTCTTGGTATGATACAGGAACTTCCATTGGTAGAGCTGATAGCCTATTTGGTCCGCGTACAATGTAATCTTCTGGAGCATCTTCAAGATCTGTTAGTGCCGATCCGACGTTTATTTTAATTAGTTCAGCTGTCCTTTCTCCAATTCTTATATTGTGTTGTCTTCCCATATAATCTACAATATCCGAGGTAAGATCGTCTCCAGCAATACGAATAGAACGGTTGCATACTAATCCTCCTAAAGATATTACGGCAATTTCGGTGCTACCGCCACCTATATCTACAATCATATTGCCTTCCGGTGCTTCTACATCAAGACCTATACCCATTGCTGCTGCCATAGGTTCGTATATCATATATACTTCTCTACCCCCAGCATGTTCAGAAGAGTCACGTACGGCACGTATTTCAACTTCGGTGCTTCCCGATGGAATACAAACAACCATTTTAAGAGAAGGAGCAAAAAATGAATTTTTGTTACTTATCATTTTTATCATGCCTCTAATCATAATTTCGGCTGCATAAAAATCGGCAATAACACCATCGCGTAATGGACGAACAGTACGTATGCTTTCGTGCTCTTTACCTTGCATTTGACGTGCCTTTTCTCCAATGGCAATCAATTTGTCGGTACGTTTATCAAGGGCAACAATAGATGGTTCGTCTAATACAATCTTCCCATTTTGAATGATGATGGTATTTGCTGTACCAAGGTCAAAGGCTATTTCTTGAGTGAATGAAAATAATCCCATGTGTCTATGTTTGTTAAATTTTTAATGTTTAAAATGTCTGATTCCTGTGGTTACCATCGACATATTATTGTTGTCGCAAAACTCAATAGATAAATCGTCTTTGATTGAACCTCCTGGTTGAATAACAGATGTAATTCCTGCTTGTGATGCTATTTCTACACAGTCGGGGAATGGGAAAAATGCATCTGAAGCCATTACTGCACCTTTCAAACTCATTTCAAATGAATTTGCTTTTTCTATGGCTTGACGCAGAGCATCTACACGTGATGTTTGTCCTACGCCACTAGCACATAATTGTTTGTTTTTAGCTAATACAATGGCATTTGATTTCGTATGTTTTACAATTTTATTTGCAAAAATAAGGTCTTCAGTTTCTGATGATGACGGTTCAATTTGTGTAACAACTTTAAAATCTTTTTCGGTTTCAATGCTCAAATCTTTATCTTGTACTAAGACGCCATTGAGTAATGAGCGAAATTGAGTAGTTTTGCTTTTAGTTTCTTTTTGAATTAAAATGATACGATTTTTCTTTTGTGATAATATTTCTAATGCTTCCATGTCATAGTCGGGAGCAATAATTACTTCGAAGAAAAGTTTATTGATTTCTTCAGCCGTAGTTTGGTCAATGATTGCATTGGTAATTAACACACCCCCAAATGCTGACACAGGGTCACCGGCTAAGGCATCTTTCCATGCGTCGAGTAAATTGCTACGAGATGCAATACCACAGGCATTATTGTGTTTTAAGATGGCAAATGTAATTTCGTCAAAATCATTAATTAAACTAACGGCAGCATCAATATCTAATAAATTGTTGTACGATATTTCTTTCCCTTGCAATTGCTCAAACATATCGTTGAATTTTCCGTAGAAAAATCCACGTTGATGAGGATTTTCGCCGTATCGTAAAGCTTTCATGGTATTTTCTGCATGACGGAAAGCACTATTTTCGTATCCATCAAAATAGTTGAAGATAGCAGTATCGTAGTATGAAGATACAGCAAAGGCTTCTTTGGCAAAGTATTTGCGTTGTTCAATAGAACTTTCAGCTCCATTTTCTTCTAGCAAATCGTATAGTGGAGCGTATTGAGCTTGCGATGCAACAATAATTACATCGGCAAAGTTTTTTGCGGCTGCACGGATAAGGGATATGCCACCAATATCAATTTTTTCAATAATTTCTTGTTCGCTAGCTCCAGATGCTACAGTAGCTTCGAATGGGTATAAGTCAACGATTACTAAATCAATTTCTGGAATGTCGTATTCAGCTAATTGGTTCATATCGCCTTCTAATTTTCTGCGACTTAATATTCCTCCAAATACTTTAGGATGCAATGTTTTAACACGACCACCTAAGATTGATGGATAGCCTGTTAAGTCTTCTACTGCTGTGCATGGAACTTCTAATGATTCTATAAAAGATTTTGTTCCTCCTGTTGAAATAAATTCTACGCCCTCTGCATGTAGTTTTAAAATTAGTTTATCCAAATTCTCTTTGTGAAATACAGAGACTAAGGCACGTTTTATTTTTCTTTTTTCCATCTTATTAGAGATTTTTTAATGTTTCGCAAAGGTAACAAATTAAGTGTATTTTTTTATAGATATATCAACTTTTTTTGTATTTTTTTGTTAACTGCTCTATTTTGTATTAATTGCAAGACAATGAACAATTTAGATGCCTAATATGTCTTGTGAACTACTCGTTTTTCGTACCCATGTTTCAAAGGTATAATCAAAGGGATTTTTATCGTCTTTTTGATGTGATTCTTTTTTTACAAGAGTCCAATCATTTTTGTTGATGTGAGGGAAGAATGTATCAGCATCGAATGTAGCATCAATTTTTGTGATATACAACATTGTAGCCACTGATATGGCTTGTTCGTAGATTGATGCCCCTCCGATAATAAAAACGATATTTTTTTCAGCATTTTTACTAATGGCATCATCTAATGAATAGGCTATTTCACAGTCTTTGTAAGTAACATGTTGATTTCGTGTGATAACAATGTTCTTTCTATTGGGTAACGCTCCATTTGGCAATGATTCAAAAGTTTTTCTACCCATGATGATTGTGTGCCCTGAGGTTAGTTGCTTAAAATGCTTTAAATCGTTTGGCAAATGGCATAGTAATTGGTTGTTTTTGCCAATTCCATTTTGCTTGTCGATAGCTACTATAATAGCAATATTTGTCATATAAAATCGATATTATACCGCCACAGCTCCAGGTATATGAGGATACGGATTATAATTTACTAATTCAAAATCACTAAATTGAAAATCAAAGATAGATGTTATGGTAGGGTTGATTTTCATGGTTGGTAATTGGCGAGGTTCACGTGTAAGTTGCAGTTGAACCTGTTCCAGATGGTTGGTGTAAATGTGTGCATCTCCCAATGTGTGAATAAAATCACCTGCTTGTAGCCCAGTTACTTGTGCCATCATTTGAAGTAATAGGGCGTATGATGCTATATTAAACGGAACACCTAAAAAAATATCGGCACTTCGTTGGTACAATTGCAAACTAAGTTTGCCATTCGCTACATAAAACTGAAAAAAAGCGTGGCATGGTGGTAAGTTCATATTGGGCAAATCGGCCACATTCCAGGCACTTACAATTATTCGGCGTGAATCAGGGCTGTTTTTAATGGTATGTACAGCTTCTGATATTTGGTCGATAAAACCACCATCATACGTGGGCCATGAACGCCATTGGTAGCCGTAAATATGCCCCAAATCACCCTTTTCGTCAGCCCATTCGTTCCATATACGAACGCCATTTTCTTGTAAATAACGTACATTTGTATCGCCATTTAAAAACCACAGTAATTCGTGTATGATGGATTTTAGATGCAGTTTTTTTGTGGTTAAACACGGAAATCCGTCTTCCATTTTAAAACGCATTTGGTGTCCAAATACACTTATTGTACCTGTTCCAGTTCGGTCTTCTTTTTGTGTACCTTCATCTAGTACTCGTTGAAGTAATTCGTGGTATTGTTTCATATTACTAATTGTTCATATCCATTTGTTTCACTATTCAATAAGCCTGAAAGGTTGTTTTTAGTACTTTAAACTCTGTACGTCTGTTTATTTGATTAGCAATTTCTTGTTGCTGAGAAGGTAAAGATGTAATAAATTCCTCATCAAGTATAACTCCTTCTGATAAAAAAGTATATTTTTTGGCGAGTGTTTTATCTACTTCAACTGGTTTATTTTTTCCGTATCCTTTTGGGATAAGACGAGCAGTGTCTATTCCTTTTTGTTTTACATAATCTACTACTGATTGAGCTCGTTGTGTGGATAAAAGTGTGTTTGCTGTTTCTGTACCAATCATGTCCGTATGTGCTGCAATTTCAATAGTTACCGTTGGATTATCCTTTAGTAGATTAACCAATTCGTTTAAAGCTACTGCAGATTCTGGTGTGAGTTCTGCTGATCCAAATTTAAAGAAAATATTATTCATTTGCACAGGTCGACTGATTGAGTTTAATTGAAAATTGAGTGTAAAGGTTTGGTTTTTATTCGAATTTTCGGTAGAAACTTTTTGCGAGCTATTTAAAAATCCTCGTGCAGATGCCAATAAAATATAGTTCGCATTTGGGGCAATTATTTGTGAAAATGTCCCATTGCGACGAACAGATATTTTCTCAATAGTTCCATTCGATCCTACTAGTCTTATCACAGCATCACCAAGTATATCTCCATTATTATCTGTTACTTTTCCTTCTATTTTGTATTCAAGTTTTGGTAGTTCAAAGCTCCATATATTGTCAAAGAAACGTCTGTCAGCACGGTTGCTCGAAAAGAACCCTTTTTCTTCTTTTTCCATGAATGTAATTCCAAAATCATCGGCTTCTGAGTTCACTGGGCTCATCATATTGCTTATCATCCATTCATTGTTTTCGGATGGTTCGGCTTTAAAAATATCTAATCCGCCGAAACCAGGATGCCCATCGGAAGAAAAATACAACGTACCATTTTTTTTAAACGAAGGAAACATTTCATCTCCAGCTGTGTTAATTGTTTCTCCAAGATTTTTTGGAATTCCCCATCCATCTTTTGTTCTTTCCACTTTCCAAATATCCTTGCCTCCATATCCGCCTGACATATCAGAAACAAAGAATAAATAGTCTCCATTGGGAGAAAGGGCTGGATGAGCAATGTTCAAACTCGAGTCTTGTAATAAGATGATTTGTTGGGGAGATGTCCATGAACCTCCACTTCTTTTAGAAACGAAAATACCCGTACCTAGTGTTTTCCCTTTTTCAATTTTACTACGGGTAAAAAATAGCTCTTGACCATCAAATGAAAATGAACAGGTGCCTTCATCAAATTCTGAATTAATATCTCCTTCTACTAGGAGTGGCTCTTCCCATTTTCCTTGAATATTTTTACGGGAACTAAAAATATTATTATTGTTTTGTCCCGTAATGCGGCTTGCTTTATTTTTTTTATTTAATTTTCTGGTGGAATTAAAAAAAACTAAGTCTCCTCTGCTGTTTGCAAATGAAGGGGAAAAATCAGAAAAACGAGAATTGAAAAGTTCTTCTTTGCTAACAACATATCGAGTAGGTTTTTTCCAATCAGATAGTACTAATTTGGACGAAGAAAGGCCATTTAATGCTTCACGATGTGAAGGGTTCGATTCTAAAAACGTTTCGTAAAATTTGATGGCATCTGTATGTTTGTTATTTTTGCGGGCAACTTCTGCTGCATAAAAATAGACCAAAGGTTCTTTGTATTTGTAACGTATGGCGTTACGATAGGCTGTTTCTGCTCTTTTATTATCGTTAATTTGACGAAATGCATTCCCAGATTTAAATGCGACACTTGCTCTTAATTCTTTTTCTTTAGAAGGTATAGATGGATAAATTCTTTTGTATAAATTACCCGCTACGTAATACTCTCCTAATTCATATTTTTTGTCTGCTTTGTTTATTCGAGCCTGTATGCTACACGAACTGAGTGTAACAAGTATAAGAAGAAATAAAATACTAAACTTAAATTGCATATGAATTGTGAATGGCTTATGAGAGTACAAATATACAATTTCTTTTTTAAAAAATAGATAGAAAAAACCTCATCATATTTTGAATGATGAGGTTTTTTTTCTATCTCAAGGTAAAGATTATTCCACTCCTTGAGGAACAATTAATTTATACCCTTTTCCATGAATGTTAATTATTTGCACACTTTCGTCTTCTTTCAATAATTTACGAAGTTTTGTAATGTATACGTCCATGCTTCGAGCATTAAAATAGTTATCATCTATCCAAATTGTTTTTAATGTATAATTTCTTTCTAATATGTCATTAGCATTGGCACATAATAACCCAAGTAGTTCTGATTCTTTTGTGGTTAATTTTGTATGTTTATCTCCTATTGACAGAATTTGTTTTTGCGAATCAAATACAAATTTACCGATTTTAAATACAATTTTTTCCTTTAATTTTTTTCCTTTTATACGACGCAGAATTGCTTCTATTCTGAATAGTAATTCTTCCATGCTAAAAGGTTTTGTAATGTAATCATCTCCTCCAATTTTAAAGCCTTCGAGGATGTCCTCTTTGAGGGTTTTAGCTGTTAAAAACAAAATAGGCACTTCGGTATTTACTGCTCGCACTTCTTGGGCTAGTGTAAATCCATCTTTTTTGGGCATCATTACGTCGAATACACATACGTCGTAGGTGTTTTTCATAAATGCTTTGTATCCAGCATCTCCATCTGGAAGTAGGTCTGTATCATAGCCTTTGGCTTGTAGGTATTCGCGTAAAAGCATACCTAAATTTTCGTCATCTTCGCATAGAAGAATCTTTACTTTTTGTTCATTCATATTGTGTTTTTTTTAGTGATGGTATTGTTATGATAAATTTTGTTCCTTTATGTAGTTCACTTTCTGCTCGAATAGAGCCTTTGTGTTTTTCAATAATTTTTTTTACATAAGCCAAACCCAAGCCAAACCCTTTTACGTTGTGTACATTTCCCGTAGGAACACGATGAAATTTTTCAAATATTTTTTTCAAATGTTCCTTTTTGATTCCTATTCCATTATCTTCTACACTAATGTAAAGGATATCTTTTTCGTTCCATGATTTTATTTTAAGGATAGGACTTTGGTCAAGATTTCGATATTTTAATGCATTGTCTAGGAGATTATAAATTACGTTGGTAAAGTGCGTTTCATCCACCATTGCCCAATATTCTGATGCTTGTAAATTTGTATTGATAATGCCTCCTTTACTGCTTATTTTGATTGAAAAATTGTTGCAAACATTTTCGATTATTTCGTGGACGTTGGCTTCTTTAAATTTCATGATAGATTTCTCTTTTTCCAAGATGGATGTTTCTAGAACCTTTTCTACCTGAAAACTTAATCGTTTTGTTTCTTCGTATATTATATTAGAAATGCTTTTTAATACCTCAGGAGTTTTCGTAATTCCTTCATCTTTGAGCATTTGAGCCGCCAAGGAAATGCTTGATATAGGAGTTTTGAACTCATGTGTCATGTTATTCATGAAGTCCGTTTTCATTTCTCCCAAACGTTTCTGTCTGAATATTAAGATAATAGTTGCTAAAAATACTAGAAATAAAATAATCGTAAACAGTACAGAACTAAATATCATAAAAGAAACGGGTTGTGTAAGATATTCTTTTGCATACGGAAAATATACCCTCAGAATATTTAATTTAGGATTGAAATCGTTTGGAAATAGGAGTTGTGAGAAATAATGTTCCATATTTGGCACATTAAAATTGGATGTTCGGTATACCTCTTCTCCTGTATAGTCAATCAAAATAACTTTGAATGGGGTAGTGATTCCATTGTTTTCTAGTTCCTTTTTTAATTGATTTTCCATATGTGTAAAATCAATACGTTTTTCGATTGGTTTGTCAGTAGATTCCTTCAACCATCGCATAGCAATATCATCAAGTAAAATCTTTTTTTGAGCAAAATTTTCTTTTAATCGATTTTGAAGTGTTTCTGATATTTGTTGTACTGTTCGTGTTGTAGAGGGCGAGCTTGAAATTGATATTTTTTGCTGAATGGTAGTGGTACTTCCTTGTAGATTTTCTTGAATAGTAATAGAACTTGCACTTTGCAATCCTACTGTCTGGTCGATAAAACTGGTGCTTCGTTGAGAAGGACGTTGAGCGAGGGCTTCATTGAAATAGTGTAGTGTTTCTTCTTCTTCTAGTGTCTTGCTAAGTTGGTATAAACTGCGTTTTGCTGCTTCGTTAAAATGTTGCACACGCATATCTAACAAAGAGTTGAGGTACTTTATTTGTAAAAACAATAACCCAAAAAAGGTAATTGCCATAAAGACTGACAAAAGGATTATACTTCGCTTATTCATAGGCTTATTCTTAAGTTTTTACGTTAAGGGCATTGGGAACTTGCGGTATTGCCAACCTCTGGCTTGAAATATGTTTATTAGAGCATTTCATATCTTCTTTTTAACAAAACAAAGATATGATTTTAACATTTGAATTCAAACTTTCTTTAGTATCATTTAACATTTACTATGTGGGATAGCCTGTTAAATGATACCGTACGTAGTGGCGTTTGATTATTCCTGATTTATTGCTGCTTTTTTGTCTTTCATTTTCCCATCAAACAGTTCGTATTTGCGGTATTCACATTCGATCGAACCATTTAGGAGTAGATATTTTTGTGATGGGCGGAGTCCAATTTTATAAAATCCTTCCATGTTTGAGCTAATAATCCAGGCTTCGGCTCCAGGGAAACGATGTTTTAGCGTTTCGCCTATTTCTGCATATAGCTTATTGATGCTATTGCCCCCAATGCGTTCTCCGTAAGGAGGATTGGTAACAATAAGTGTTTTTTGTGTTGGAGTGGGGAGTTCCATAAAATTGGCTTTTTGCAAGCTAATATATTTACTTAATCCTGCACTCTTGCAATTTTCTTCTGTTATTTTTAGAGCTTGAGCTGAAATGTCCGACCCGTAAATTTTATGCTTAAAAATGCGTTCGTTGCTATCGTCATTATACACTCTATCAAATACTTCACTGTCAAAATCTTTCCATTTTTCAAACGCAAATTCTTTTCTAAAGACTCCCGGCGGAATATTAAGTGCTATCATAGCAGCTTCAATGAGGAGTGTTCCAGATCCACACATGGGGTCGAGAAAATCCGATTCGCCTTTCCATCCTGTGAGCATAATTAAACCTGCTGCTAACACTTCGTTGAGAGGTGCTTCTGTCTGAGCACTTCGATAGCCTCGTTTGTGTAATGATTCTCCCGAACTATCTAGTGATATTGTGCAAGTAGTGTGTGCAATGTGAATATTTAAATATACGTCTGGGTTTGTAATCTTAATTGAAGGACGCTCGTTAAATTTTTCTTTAAAATAATCTACAATGGCATCTTTAACTTTATACGTAACAAATTTTGAGTGGCTAAATGTTTCTGAGTATACAACAGCACTGATAGCAAAACTTTCTTTCGCTGAAAAGTATTTTTCCCAATGTATTTTTTTTATTTGGGCGTATATTTCATCTGCATTTTTTGCTTGAAATGTGAAAATAGGTTTTAGAATACGAATTGCTGTACGACAGTGAAGATTTGCCTTGTACATCAACTCGTTATTTCCTGTAAAGGAGACACCTCTTTTTTCTTTTTGTATATTGTTTGCTCCTATTTGTGCTAGCTCTTTTGCTAAAATATCTTCGAGACCCTGTAATGTTTTTGCAATTAACGGAAATTCTTTGTTCATGATGTTTGGTGAGCTAGTATAATATTCTTAGTGAGTATGTGCGTATCTTCTTTCAGATACAATAAGGAGAGCTTCTTCTTTGATAGCATAAGGGAGATTAATGTTTCTGATTTGCAAGCTTTTTAGCCATTCGGCAATTTCATCTTCACGCAATGTAAAAAATACTTCCTCAAATAGTGCAATTTCTTTTGCATTATATGATTTCTCGTCGCGAAATCGGAAAATATCTAGGTCTTCATCTTCGAAATAAACAGCATTAGGGGACGAAGCTAATAAGGAGTCTTTTTCACATACTTCATGTGCTCCACAACATACTTCAGTATCTTCTATTATTGGCGTTAGCGTATCGGCTATTTTCGCCGGAGTTTCTCTTCGTGTGTATTTGTTGAGGAGATAGATAACTATCCCTAAACAGATAAAAAGGATAATGAGTAGCATAGGTTAAGGTATGGTATGTTCATCTAATGTTGCAAAGATAATGATTTTATTTTTATGAATCATATTTCTTTGTGTTATAATTGTCCGTTTTCTATCAATATAATTATCCGATTAATCATTGCGTCTTCACTTTTTGCATCATTAAAGTCTTCTTTCAGGTTTGCTCCTAATATACGAGCAAAACCCTGCCAAAAGAATGCGGTCAATCCTCCTCTGTATTCGCGAATAAGGTCAAAAGAACTTTGTTCGCATTCTCTATCTATCAATTTAATCAATAATTTGCCTTGTGTTAGGGTTAGTTTTTTTAAATCGGGTTCATACTGTTTGAATAGGGCTTTTTCGTATTCTCGCATATATTTTTTTCGTTCTTTTTGCGGAAGTTTTTCTAATAAAGGATTAACCCGTTCCACTTCTTTCCCTACAACTTTGGCAAAAGGATATACCTTCTTTATGTCTCGTACTAATTTATTGTATTTTTGTTGATCGCGTTTTTTTACATATTTAGGATAAACTATGTGTTCATTTAGTACTACGATAGGGATTGTGTCATTACCAACCACTATCCCAGGAAGAATATAACCTTGAGCAGTTTGTATGTACGATGTTGCTAAGGTTGGTAAAGAAAGAGACAACAACACTATTATGTTGCCCAAGAGGAATAGTTTATTTTTCATAATCGTGAGAATATAAGGACACGATATTTACGCAAAAATACAGTATTATTTGATAAAAATTACCACTCTCTATTGCAGATTAAGAATACTTAACATTACCTTTGTCTTTCATTAAAAAAAAGGAGATCTTGTGTTGTTTAAAAGATATGTATTCTGTGTGTTTTTTTTGCTCAGTGTATTCCCTATTCATGCGTCAGTGATGCAACAGATAGAGAATCCACGAAGTCTTGCTCTCGGTAAGTCTTATGTCATGCTGTTGGATAATAATTATGCTTTAGCCAATCAGGCCTCTGCTTCATTTCTTTCTTCCTCAACTCTTGCTTTATCTTATCATAACCGATTTGTTGTTAAAGAATTAAGTTCGATTAGTGCCCGCTATTCTATGCCTACTCCGTGGATGAATGTTGGGTTCTTATATCGTTTTTTTGGTTTCTCTCTTTATCATGAGATGATTGCTGGTGTGTCTGTTGCTAAGGCGTTGTCTTCTCATTTTTCGTTGGGAGCACAAGTTGATTATGTTTCTGTGTATGTATCTCCAGAAGAGGGTTACCTTAGTGCTTTTGTTCCCCAATTAGGGATAATCATAAAAGCTACTCCATCTGTTAACCTAGGTATACATGCATATAATTTTACTTTTGCTAACTTGCAGACCAGTTATCAAGAAGAATACCTACAGCCCTATTTGACTGCAGGTTTAGATTATCACATGGATCAGAAAGTGCTTTTACTTGCCCAAATTCATAAGCCTTTGAGAGAAGAGTCTACCTTGTCGGCTGGTATTGAATACACAATTGCTCCAGAAGTGATTGTTCGTACTGGAATGTCTCTTCAACAATATCTACAACCAAGTTTTGGGGTAGGATTAAACATTGATGTTTTGCAATTTGATGTAGGATTTCAATATCATCCAGTGTTGGGCATGTCGGTCAGTTCGGGTGTTGTATTTATATTTGGTAAATAGGACTCCATGAAATACTGTCAATGTTTGTGCATCTTGCTTTGTGGGTTTGGATTTTTACCCTCCAACGTTAGTATGGCTCAGAATACTTATTTAGAAACAATAGATAGAATCGTAGAAAACTTAGAAATGAGTGATGATGAAGTTGTTTTAGATGATACATACGAGGATTTGCTTCGATTGGCAGAAAACCCACTGAATGTAAATACATGCACTAGAGAACAATTAGAACAATTATTTTTTCTCTCTCCATATCAAATTGAAAATTTACTGTATTATCGCTATTCTTATGGCGATTTGTACACTGTATACGAGTTACAATTGATTGATGGTTTTGATGAGGAAACGATTCAATTTTTATTACCTTTTATATATGTAAGAAAGAGCGAACTACAATCAGAGGGCATAACGTTACAGAATGCTTTTCGATATGGAAAAAATCAAGTATTGTTGCGAACGGACTGTACAATACAAAAGAAAAAAGGCTATACGCATCTTGCCACAGACGCACAACGATATGTGGGGAATCCATTATATACACAATTTCGTTATCGCTTTTCGTCACAGTATTTATCTATCGGAGTAAGTATGGAAAAAGATGCAGGAGAGCCTTTCGATTGGCACTATAACAAGGGTTTTGATTTTTATGCACCATATTTGTTTATTAGTTCTCTCTGGAAGTTTAAACATATTGCACTAGGACATTATAAACTTAATTTTGGTCAAGGATTAGTGTTACAGTCAAGTCAACGATTTGGTAAGTCTTCTTTATTTTCTAACACGATATACAAAGAAGGAATAAGTAAGAGTGCCTCGCTGGATGAATCTCTGTATTTCAATGGATTAGCAACAACTATTGGTCATAAAAAATTAGAAATAACAGCCTTTTATTCAAATACTCCTCTTGATGGAACACTTGAATATGATTTGAACAATCTATTGGGCTTGTCATCAATAAAAACAGATGGAATACATCGTACGGAAAATGATTTTGTGAAAAAGAATGTAGCCCGTCAGATGGTGATTGGTGGAAATATTCAATACCACTTCCCGTTTTTAAAACTAGGTATTACTGGTTTTTCTTATTCTCTTGATAAGCCGTCTTTCCCCTCATCCAAACCATATGCTATATACGAGTTTGCTGGCAAACACTATTCAACTGCTAGTATTGATTATCGGGCTCGTTTTCATCAATTCAATGTAGCTGGCGAAATGGCTATAGATAAAAATGGTGCTATGGCTACTGTTCATACCCTTTCTTTTCAGCCTATTTCTCGTTTTGGATTGGTAGCTTTATATCGCTATTACCAGCCTGAGTATAGTAGTATATTTGGTAATGGTTTTTCACAAAGTAGTAGTACAAATAACGAAGAAGGCTTTTTTATGGGGACAGAATTATTGCCATTTCGTAAATGGAAACTGGTTTCTTATCTAGATGTGTTTTCTTTTCCGTGGTTAAAGTATTTAGTTAATACCCCTTCTCGTGGTTATCAAGGCTTTATTCAAGCAACATATACGCCGACTCGAAATACCACATTTTTTTGTCAATATAAATCAACATCCAAACAACGGAATGTGTTACTCGAAGAGATGGCAACACCAATGGTAAATCCATATACAAAAAATGAGTGGCGATTTCAAATTGATACTAACCCTTTTAAACATTTACATTGTAAAACAGGTATGCATTCCAATGAGTATGCCTCTCAACTCAATCATCCCACTTATGGTTTTCTCTTATATCAAGATGTTGGCTACGAATTTTCTAGTATCCCTTTGTTGTTAAATGCTCGTTATGCTTTGTTTGATGCCATTAACTATGATAATCGTTTGTATGCATACGAAAGAGATGTTTTATATGCTTTTTCTGTGCCGATGTATTATGGACAAGGAATGCGGTTATATGTAAATGTTGTATATAAGCCTTTCCCTCAACTTACTTGGTATGCAAAATTTGCACATACTTGGTATGCCGACAGAAATGAGATAGGCTCTGAAGGAGAAACTATTTATGGAAATCAAAAAACAGATATCCGCATTTTAGTGAATTGGAAGTTTTAAACGAATTTTACCAGAAAAATTTCTATTTTTGTACAATACTAATAGTAATGCTTATGAATTCCTTTTATAATCTTGTCTCTTCCCGACAAAGCGATAGAGCCTTTTTGCCAAAAGGTATTGAAGATGAAAAATTACAGCGGATACTCGCCTCTGCTCAGTTGGCTCCTTCGGCATGCAATGCACAACCTTGGCATTTTGTGGTGGTAAATGAAACAGATAAGCGATTGCAAATAGCTGATGCAATGGCTTCTAAAGTCTTGGCAATGAATCATTTTACCAAACAAGCCCCTGTTCAGATTGTAGTAGTAGAAGAAAAAGCAAACATCAGTTCTAGTTTTGGCGGTTGGGCAAAAAGTAAACATTTTCCACATATTGATATTGGGATAGTAGCTTCCCATATTTGTTTAGCTGCAGCAGACGAAGGCTTGGGTACCTGCATGATTGGGTGGTTTGATGAAAAGAAGATTAAGAATATTCTTTCTATACCTGATGAAAAAAGGGTATTGCTAGTAATCGTAATGGGTTATTCAGCTCAAGAAACTCGACCCAAAAAACGCAAAAAATTGAACGAAATAGTGTCGTACAATAGCTACAAAAAATAGGGTTTTTTAGAAAATATAAAACAAGCCAACGTTCCAATCTACCCCTTCTATTGATTGCTTCGGATGCGAAATTATTTCCGTTTGCTTGTTGTCTGTAGTCCAAGTGTATATGTTACGTGTATAATCGATATTTCGTTTCGAATAATTCCATTTCCCTTGAAATTGAAGACCTATGCTGGTATCTGTTGTTGGTTTTGCTATTTCCCAACGTATTTCTACTTCGGGTTGAATGATAAATGCATAACTTTCGGGGATATCATATTCTACTAATCTACGTTCGTTGCTATCGTATTTCTTTTGCCAAGAGAACGAAAAATCGTTTGGCAGATAACTAACTCCTCCTTGTAAGTAAATAGTTCCTGAGAATTTACCTCCTTCAAAAGGAAATGCAAGACCCGCTAAAAACAATTCGTTTTTAGCAAAATCGTATACATCATCTGAGTTTGGAATTGTAGTATAATACTGTGGCTGTTCGTGTATCTCATATAACCCATATTGAACAGGGATAGATGCATAGCCCAAAGTAACCCCAATTTTTTCATGTGGCATATAGATTAGTTTGGCAAACACATCGTCTGTTCGCAAGGAGCTGTTCAGGTATGTTTTGATGTTAAATTGCCATTGTTCGTGTAAGTACACATGTGCATCAACGCCTAGATAAAACTCATTTCTATACGATAGGTAGTTCATCAGATTTACATCTTCAGTGCTATTTCTTTTTTCTATATGATGCGTGGCAACTCCTCCAAAAACTGAAATTTTTGATTCTTCAAACCATCCAGTCAGTGTATAGCTGAATACGTAATGTGCTGGAATGCAAGTAAGAATAAGTGCAATGAGTAATCGTTTCATGTGCTTAATCGTTAGTAACTAAATCAAGTAATGCTGTATCAATACTCAACTCTTGCCCATTCGATAATTCAACGATTATTCTAAATTGAGCGTTGTTGAGAGAAAGTGTTTCCTTGCACATAAGATGAAATTCAATACTAGGAGACATCAGTATTTGGTCGGTTGTTAGCGTGCAGAATTCGGGAATGCTCACATACAAAAAATCAGATATAGCTGGTACTATCGGATATACCAAAAATTTATCCGACACATCGGTATTGGCTACAATGGACGTGGAATAATCCACCAACGTAACTACTCGGATATTTTGAATGAGTTGGTTCGATTTGTAGTAAAAATCTGGCGGACTAAGGGCTACACACGAACTGAAACCGAAGTTCGTTTGTGGTTGCATGCGTAATCTAACACTATTAGAGCCTTCGTAAAGCCTCACTTTAAAAGCAACAGCACTCGGAAGCATGGTGTTTTCAGTAGTAACCACAGCATCAGAGCCAGTATTGGAAAGATTTTGAATCTGTATGTGCGTAATATCAAAGCCTATGTACCCATCCATACTGGGACCACAGCTCTGTATGAGATTGATGATGAACAAAAAGATGAGTAAGGAGCTAATTTTATAGATTCGGTTCATATAGATAGCTATTTGTTTGGCAACAAATGTAATTCAATGTGTTGAGAAAAGCAAAATATTGAAGATTTTTTTACCAAAAGTAATATGCTCTGAATAAGAAGTAGTAATTGAATAGATTTATATAGATTTTTTATACCTTTGTCTTTCATTTTAGCTATTCAATATGGTACGAAAATACGATTTTATTGTTATTGGCAGTGGTATTGCTGGTATGAGTTTTGCCCTTAAGGTTGCCCATAAAGGGAAAGTGGCTATTTTGAGTAAAACACGATTAGAAGAAGCCAATACTAATTTAGCTCAAGGAGGCATTGCCTCTGTTACCAAAGATTCGGATAATTTTGAGAAACATATTCAAGATACATTGATTTGTGGCGATGGATTATGTAACGAAGAGGTGGTGCGTATGGTAGTTGAAAATGCACCTTCGCAAATAGATGAGCTCGTAAAATGGGGTGTTGATTTTGATAAAGGAGATGAGGGAAATTTTGATTTGCACAAAGAAGGAGGTCATTCTGATTTTCGTATTTTGCACCACAAAGATGCTACGGGAGCTGAAATTCAGAAACGATTGGTGCGACAAATAAAAAAGCACCCACACATTGATGTTTTTGAAAATCATTTTGCTGTTGAGATTATTACCCAACACCATTTGGGCATGTTGGTGAAGCACACTACACCGAATATCGAATGTTATGGAGCGTATGTGCTGAACGAAAAAACGCGTCATGTACATACTTTTCTCGCAAAAGTTACAATGATGGCTACTGGAGGTATAGGCAGTATTTATCAGTCAACGACCAATCCATCTATTGCTACAGGCGATGGTATAGCCATGGTGTATAGAGCAAAAGGACTGGTGAGCGATATGGAATTTGTACAGTTTCATCCAACATCTTTTTATAATCCAAATGAAAGACCCTCTTTTTTAATAACAGAGGCAATGCGAGGATACGGAGCTGTATTGCGAACACGCAAAGGGCGTCAGTTTATGCATAAATACGATGAACGAGGCTCGCTAGCTCCACGTGATATAGTGGCACGGGCTATCGACTCTGAAATGAAACTTTCGGGAGATGATTTTGTCTATTTAGATGTTACACATAAATCGGCAGAAGAGACAAAAGCACATTTCCCTACAATTTATCAAAAATGTTTGTCGCTTGGTGTGGATATTACCAAAGATTATATACCCGTAGTGCCCGCAGCTCATTATTTGTGTGGTGGTATAGAGGTAGATGTACATTCGCAGTCAAGTATTCGCAATTTGTACGCAGCCGGAGAATGTTCGCGAACTGGATTGCACGGTGCTAACCGTTTGGCATCTAATTCTTTAATTGAAGCGGTAGTGTATGCCGACAAAGCTGCTACGCATGCGTTAGGTAGGATTGAAGGTGTTGTTTTTAATGAGCAAGTGCCAGAATGGAATGATGAAGGTACCTCGCTCAACGAAGAAATGGTGTTGATAACACAAAGTGCCAAAGAGGTGGGGCAAATTATGTCTAATTATGTGGGTATTGTACGGTCTAATTTGCGTTTAAAACGAGCCATGGATCGATTAGAGATTTTGTACAAAGAAACCGAAGATTTGTTTACCCGTTCAGTGGTAACCAAAGATATTTGCGAACTTCGTAATATCATCAATACCGCCTATTTAGTAATAAAAATGGCAATGCAACGCAAGGAAAGTAGGGGGTTGCATTACACACTCGATTACCCCGATAAAATTGAATTATAAGGCAGTTTATTTTATATACGATGCTTTTAAGCCTTTGATAACAGCGTTTGAGAATCCGTTGGCTTCCATTTCGTTTAAGCCTTTAATGGTAATACCAGCAGGTGTGGTTACTTTGTCAATTTCGGCTTCGGGATGTGCATTGGTAGCTTCGAGTAGGTCAATTGCTCCGCGCAATGTTTGTAGCACTACTTGTTTGGCTGTTTCTGGATAAATGCCCATTTCTACACCACCTTCTACAGCGGCACGTATATACCGAAAGGCATACGCAATACCACAACTTGAAAGCGACATAAAGGCGTTGAGTTGTTGTTCGGAACTAACTAAAAAAGCTTTCCCAAGTTCATTGAATATACGTACAATTTCTTCTTCTTGTTGTTTGTTTGCATGCGATGAGGCTATGGTTGAAACGCTTTGCAATACATCAATAGCTGTATTTGGAATAACCCTAAATATGGTTGGACTGGACTCTCCTTCTTTCTTTAAAAATGTATGTAACTGCTCAAAAGAAACACCAGCAACAATTGACACAACAACTTGTTTGTCATAGTTCAATACAGATTTAATTTCGTTACAAATTGTTTCGGTAAGCCAAGGTTTCACAGCTATCACAACAATATCAGCATGTTGCACCCCATCTACATTACTAAGAGTCGTATTAATAAGAGGGTTGAAGGTTTTAATTGCCTGTAAGTTTTCGGTTGAAATATCGCTTACAGTAATCTGTTGGGCTGAAAAGATAGAACCTTGAGATAATCCTCTAGCAATAGCTCCACCCATATTGCCTGCTCCAATAATGCTGATTTTTTTCATAAAAAGTATGTTATTAATTCCAATCCAGTAAATGATAGTTAAAAATAAGGTCGAAAAAGAATACTCCATTTTCGACCTTACGAATTTTCTTTTATGCTTTTGCTACTAAAGGACTTGGTGTTTTGTATGTGCGAGTGCTTAATTCTTTATCAAGCATATAAATACCAAAACCATTGTTGGCAATCATTTTTAGGCTATCGATTAGCTCTTGAGCTGTTTCTTCTTCTTCTACTTGCTCGTCGATAAACCATTTTAGCATACTTTGGGTAGCGTAATCATTTTCTTCTACAGCAATTTTGTATAGATTATTGATTAAGCCAGTAACTACTTTTTCGTGTTTAAGGGTTTCTTCAAAAGCTTCCAACGGAGTTGCCCATTCGGTTTTCACTTCTTTGATTGGAGCCAAAGATACTTTTCCTCCACGTGCCAAAATATGTTTGCCAAAAATCATTGCATGGTCTTGTTCTTCTTTAAACTGTATTTCGAACCAGTTTGCAAAACCAGGATTTCCTTTTGCAGCAAAATTATTGGACATAGATAAATAAAGGTATGCAGACCAAAATTCTGCATTTATTTGTGCGTTAATCGCATCTTGCATTTTTTTACTAATCATAACGGTTCATTTTTTATGGGTTATACATTACCACAAATATACAACATTTTTACAAACATTGTTTTAGTTTTAACAAAAATTCAGTAGCTTCCTCTTTTGTTAAACAAAGTGGAGGGAGTAAACGAATAGTATGTGTGCCCGCTACGCCTGTAAATACGTGCTGTTCTACTAATAATTTGTTTCGAATTTCCTTTACAGCTTGTTCAAAATCTATACCAATCATCAATCCTTTGCCTCTAACTTCTTTTATTTGAGGGATTTGTTTTAGTTCGTGTAGTAGGTAATCGCCAATTTGTTTTGCATTTTCGATAAGATTCTCTTTTTCGATAATGTGCAACACAGCCAATGCAGCCGCACAACCTAAATGATTGCCTCCAAAAGTTGTGCCTAATTGTCCGTGAACGGCTTTAAACATTGGACTAATAAGCACACCAGCAAAAGGAAATCCATTTGCAATACCTTTGGCAACCGTAATGATATCTGCCTTGATGCCAGCATATTGATGAGCAAAAAACTTGCCACTACGACCGTATCCTGATTGAATTTCATCCAAAATAAGTACCGTATTTGTTTGTGTACATTCCAAACGTAATGCTTGCAAAAAATCGATATTTGGCTCAATAATACCGCCAATACCTTGTATGCCTTCGATGATAACAGCCGTATAATCGCCTGTTGCAAGTTCTTTTTTTACACCTTCAATGTCGTTAAGAGCTAAAAATGTTACGTCTAAACCAGTGTTGATAGGTGCCACGTAGCTTGGACTATCCGTTACTTTTACAGCTACAGAGGTACGTCCATGAAAAGCTTTTTTGAATGCCAATACTTTCTTTTTTCCATTATGAAAGGAAGCTAATTTCAGTGCATTTTCAGTAGCTTCTGCACCCGAGTTGATTAAAAATAGCGAATAATCAGGGTATCCACACGCAATGCCTAATTTCTCGGCAAATGTTTCTTGCAAGCCATTGATTACCGAATTGGAGTAAAACCCTAATTTTCCTACTTGATCTGCTACTGCTTGCACATACGTAGGGTGTGCATGCCCAACCGAAATAACAGCGTGTCCACCATATAAGTCGAGGTATTCAGTACCATTGTTATCATATACTTTGCATCCTTTCCCTTTTACAATTTCAATAGGGAATAGCGGATATACATCAAATAATTTCATTTTTTCATTTTTTAAGATAACGAACAATGTCGTTTTGTAACTAAAATGCAATATTCTTCAAATTTAAGCCCATTTTTTCGTCAAGCCCAAATAGTAGATTCATGTTTTGAACTGCTTGTCCAGAAGCCCCTTTCAATAAATTATCACCACACGATAAAATAAGTAATTTATCGCCATGTTTTTCAAGATATACGATACACTTGTTTGTGTTTACTACTTCTTTTAAATCAGGATTTGTATCTGTAACAAACGTAAACGCAGCATCTTTGTAATAGTTTTTGTACAAGGCTTTCGCTTCTTCTAGCGATAGGCTGCAATCGGTGTATACAGAAGCAAAAATACCACGAGCAAAATTACCCCTTACAGGAATAAAATTAATTGCTTTGCCAAAAGAGGGTTGCAATTGTGTAATAGATTGCGTAATTTCTTTTAGGTGTTGGTGTTCAAATGCTTTGTAAACAGAAATATTATTGTTTCTCCAACTAAAATGCGACGTGCTACTTGGTTTTACTCCTGCCCCTGTAGACCCTGTAATAGCATTTATATGCACTTCGTTGGTAAGCAATCCGTTGGCTGCCAATGGCAACAGAGCCAATTCAATGACCGTTGCAAAGCATCCTGGATTAGCGATTTTATTCGCTTGCAGAATACGTTGTTTGTTTAATTCTGGTAGTCCGTATACAAAACCATTGCTCTCGTCGCGAAAATCGGTAGATAAATCAATAATTTTTACCTTAGAAGGAATTGTATTCGCATCTAAAAATTTACGACTATCACCATGAGCTGAACAGATAAACAAAGCATCAATCGCATCCAGCGGTAGTTCGTTGGTAAATTCCAATTCTGTTTCGCCAATCAATCCGCTATGAACTGCATATAATTTATTTCCAGCATTACTGGTGCTATTTACAAATACTATATCTGCTTGTGGGTGATGTACCAACAAACGGAGTAATTCGCCCGCTGTATAACCAGCACCTCCTATAATTCCAATTTTTATCATCTTTATTTGTTGTTTTTAGCCTGAACGTTATAATATATTTTCATTTGGTTTCCGAGTATTTTGGTAAACCCTTTTACATCGTCAGCCGACCAAGCTCTGTTTACTTCGCCATATTCGCCAAAATCGGTTTTCATCAAATCAAACGGGCTATCTACACCTACTAAGGTATACGAATAGGGTCGCAGTTTGATGATGACTTTTCCGGTAACGTTTTGTTGCGAATTTTCTAAGAATTTTTCAATATCACGCATTACGGGTTCTAGATACTGAGCTTCGTGTAAAAACATTCCGTACCAATTTCCTAATTGGTCTTTCCAATATTGTTGCCATTTGGTAAGAGTGTGTTTTTCGAGCATTTTGTGAGCATTAATAATAAGCAATGCCCCTGCTGCTTCGAAACCAACACGCCCTTTTATACCAATAATAGTGTCGCCAATATGCATATCTCTACCAATTCCGAAAGCTGAACCTACTTCTTCTACCTTATTGATAGCTGCAATTTTGTCGGTATAGTGTACATTATTTACGCCTACAATCTCTCCTTTTTCAAAGTCAATTGTAATAGTTTCTTCTTCTTTTTTTACTACTTGCTTGGTATATGCCGATTCTGGCAATGTTTGTTCCGATTTTAATGTTTCTTTGCCACCAATAGATGTTCCCCACAAACCTGCGTTGATGGAATATTCCATTTTGGTAAAATCAGCTTCGTAGCCATGTTCTTTTAGGTAATTAATTTCGTATTCGCGTGTTAATACCATATCACGTGTTGGCGTTAATACCTTAATATGACCTGCTAATACGTCGAACGTTAAATCAAAACGCACTTGGTCGTTTCCCGCACCTGTAGATCCATGAGCGATGTAATCTGCCTCAATTTTTTTTGCATATTCGATGGTGGCAATTGCCTGAAAAATACGCTCTGAACTTACAGAGATTGGGTATGTGCCATTGCGTAACACATTGCCAAACACCATGTATTTAATACTTTTATCGTAGTATTCTTGCGTTACATCAAGGGTTGCATGTGTTTTGGCTCCTAGTCTGTAGGCTCTTTCTTCAATACGTTTTAACTCTTCGGGGCTAAATCCACCTGTATTAGCAATTGCAGTATGCACTTCGTAACCTTTATCTTTGGCTAAATACATGGCACAAAAAGAAGTGTCGAGTCCACCACTAAATGCTAATAATACTTTTTCTTTTTTCATGATACGGGTAATTTATTTTAATTTTTTAAATTTATTGATAAAGTCGGTAATAACGCTTTTTTTGTTTTGTTTTTTTGCTTCGTTTTCTTTTTCTTCTCTGTTTCTACGATTAGGATCGTTTGGGTCGTACAACATAGCTGTACAAATACAATAGCGTCTGTTGGTGCGTTGTAATACGTCAAAGTTAACACATCCTTGGCATCCTTTCCAAAATTCTTCATCATCGGTAAGGTCGGCAAAGGTAACGGGTACGTATCCTAATTCTGTATTGATTTTCATTACAGCTGCTCCCGACGTTAACCCAAATAACTTAGCGTTTGGAAAACGTTGGCGAGATAAATCAAAGGAGAATTTTTTAATCTTTTTTGCAACGCCGTGCCCTCTATATTTAGGGTTTACGATTAATCCCGAGTTTGCTACATATTGCTTGTTTCCCCACGATTCGATGTAACAAAAACCAGCAAATACCTCGCCATCAAGTGCGATAATTGCTTTGCCTTCTGCCATCTTATTTTTTACATATTCGGGCGATCGTTTGGCAATACCTGTGCCACGGTCTTTTGACGACTCTTCAATGGTAGAAAGAATTTCGTCAATGTATGTATAGTGGCTTTCGTTAGCAACCATTATTTTTATAGTGTCAGATTCCATACAAATAAGTTATATAATTAGTTATGAAATAACTGTCATAAATGAGCGTATTGCTGTAGTGATGGTATTGCGAGTAATACCTTCTTTAGGGATTAATAATATTGTATCATCTCCAGCAATGGTTCCAAGTATTAATTCAGCAAGTTGTTGATCTATATCAGATGCAATACCATTGGCATAGCCTGCTCTCGTTTTAATTACTGCTAATTGTCCAGAAAAATCAATAGAGATAATCTCTCGCGTATTTCCAATTGTTTTATTTGCATAATTTGTAAATGGGATTACATATTTATAAATGCCATCATCGGTTAATATCTTGGTAATTTTGAGTTGTTTTAAATCGCGGGATAACGTAGCTTGAGTTGCATTAAAACCTTTATCAATCAACGATTCAAGGAGGTTATCCTGACTGCTAATTGTCGTATGTGCTATAATTTCTTTTATAGCTTCTAGCCGTTTGTTACGTTCTTTCATTTTTAAATAAATATACAATTATTCTGCAAAAATATACATAAAAAATGAATATGCAATCGTTTATACATTTTTTTTGTAAATATTATGTATTTTTGCAGTCATAATATAGATACATGATGGAAACAAGGGATAATTTTACAGGAAAAATTGGCATTGTGCTTGCTACTGTTGGTTCAGCAGTTGGGTTGGGAAATATTTGGCGTTTCCCGTATGAGGCTGGTCAAAATGGAGGAGGTGCATTTATTTTAATTTATTTGCTGTGCGTTTTTTTCTTAGGATTTCCGTTGGTAATGGCAGAATTTGCTGTGGGAGTGAAAGCAAAAGCCAATGTGGTAGGTTCGTTTAAATTACTAGCTCCTAATACGAAATGGTTTTTAGTTGGTATTATGGGCGTTGTGGCAGGTTTTATGATTATGGGGTTTTATTACGTAGTTACTGGTTGGACTGCTGAATATTTTTGGCAAGCAATTCAAGGGAATTTGTTACATAAATCGTCCGAAGAGTACAAAGTGATGTTTGATTCTTTTATAGCAAGTCCTATTAAGCCTGTTATTTGGACTGTAATTATGATTGCTTTAGTACATATTGTAATAATAAATGGGGTTAAAAATGGGATTGAAAAAGTATCAAAAGTATTGATGCCTATGTTATTTGTGTTGATGATTATTTTAGCCATTCATTCGTTAATGTTGCCTAATGCAATGCAGGGAATACGATTTATGTTTGAGCCAAAAGTTGAAAATGTTACTTCGTATGGGATATTAACGGCATTAGGACAAGCTTTTTTTTCGTTGAGTTTGGGTATGGGTTGTTTAATTACGTATGCCTCATATTTTGGTAAAGATACACATATTCCTCGCATTGCATTTCAGGTTACTTTGCTCGATTCTTTAGTCGCAATTGTGGCTGGTGTAGTAATTTTTCCTGCTGTATTTTCGTTTGGTTTACAGCCCGATGAAGGTACAGGACTAGTTTTTGTTATATTACCTACCATTTTTCAACAAATGCCTTTTCCTATTTTTTGGTCAAGTCTATTTTATTTGTTGTTAGCACTAGCCGCTTTTACTTCGGTTATTTCGTTGCACGAGGTTGTTACGGCTTTTGTGAAAGAAGAATTTTCCTATACTAGAAAAAAGGCTGTTACGCTTGTATCTGTAGCAGTGTTGGTATTAGCTGTTTTAGCTTCGTTATCTTTAACCTTATTATTTCCCGTTATTTTTGATAAAACGCTCTTCGAATGGTTAGATTTTATTACGGCTACTATTTTGTTGCCATTAGGAGGGGTTGCCGTGTCATTATTTGTTGGCTGGTATGTAGATAAGCGTATTCTGTTGGATGTATTACAACAAGAGGGGACTTGGAAATTCCGCTTTTTTAAAACGTATATCTTTTTGTTACGCTACTTAGCTCCTGTATGTATTATGCTTGTTTTTGTTCATAATCTATTCGCGTAAACATGTCTTGGAAAGATTATTTTTATTTTACGAAACAAGAAAAGCGAGGGTTGTCTGTATTGATAGTGATGCTTATTGTATTAATTGGTACATATGTTGGTTTACCATATTTCATCTCTAATCCTGTGGTTCTGGATGATGAGGAAGTGAAGTTACAAATAGCAGATTTTGAAAAAACATTACAAGAAGATTCAGCTTCATTTGTATATAAAAAACAACATTGGAGCAAAAATATTGATTCTACGACGAGTATACTGCAAGTATTTGACCCAAACCATGCTGATTCAGCTTTATTCCTGAAACTGGGCATAAAACCCTATGTGATATCACGTATTTTAAAGTATAGAGCTAAAGGTGGGGTATTTCGATCGCCTACTGACTTTTCTAAAATCTACGGGTTGCCAAAAGAAATGTATGAACGATTGTTGCCATATATTCAAATTAAACCCATCGCACGCGACAAACAACTAGTAGAATCAAAGGAATCATTACCTGTAACAACGAGTGAAATAACATTGGTAGATATCAATAAAGCTGATACAACAATGCTGAAAACAGTAAAGGGTATTGGCTCTGTATTATCAAAACGAATCGTTACGTATAGAGAAAAACTTGGCGGATTTATTTCTGTTGAGCAACTAAAAGAGGTATATGGGATAACAGATGAAGTATACCAGAAAATTGCTCCGCAACTAACTGTATCACAGTCTTATACTAAGAAGATTTCTATTAATCAAGCGACTGTCCATCAACTAAAACAACATCCGTATATATCGTTTTATCAAGCACAAAGCATTTATGAGTATAGGATGGGTAAGCGAACTAAACGGATAGAAAACATCGAAGAAATTCCATTTAATCGGGATATAAATAGCGATTTCATCGAAAAAATTAAGCCGTATGTTACATGTGAATAAAATTAGTGTATCACAAATTCAATTCTTCTGTTTCTACTCCTACCAAAATCTGTGTTATTGTCTTCAATAGGCATATCGGATCCTTTGCCTTCAAATTGTAATCGCGACTTATCTATCCCTTTTTTTAGTAGATAATTATATACTGAACGGGCACGTTGTATAGATAAACTTCGATTATACTCCTTGTTCCCGAAATTGTCTGTATGACCAATTAATGTAATGTTTAAGGTAGGGTTTGATTGAAGAAACTCAAGCAATCGATGTAATTCAGCATACGAATTCGAGAGTAGTTCGGCTGAGTCAAAATCGAAATAAATATTGCGAAGAACAAAGCTTCTCCCTTTTTCAATCTTTTCAAGTTTTATTGTATAAAAGTCTGAAGAAGTAGAATCAATTTGTTCGGAATACACCAAGTATTGGTCTTTTTTTACAAACATTCCCACTTGACTCTTTTGGGGAATAATGGCTGTAAAGGTGCCTGTTTTATTGTCAGACGTAGTTCGTGAAATTGTTTTTTGCGAATGAGTATCAAAGATTTCGATATTGGCTTGCAAGGGTTGGTTTGTTTTATTGTCAATAACAACTCCTTTTACTGTTTGCATTGTTTCTGGTCGCAACGAATGAGGCAAAGTTATTTCATAAATCATTCTATTTAGATGTTGATTATCAATGTCAATATGTTGATTTGATGATAAATATGCTTTTTCTCCTGAAGAGGAGATGATAAATCCTATTTCATCGCCAAACGTATTAATAGGATAACCCATATTACTGATAGTATTCCAAGCTTCTAGTGTGTCTTTTTTAGCTTGAAATACATCAAATCCTCCTAGCCCTGGGTGCCCGTTAGATGAAAAATAGAGGTGAATATTGTCTGGATGAATAAAAGGAGCCATTTCATCGAAAGAAGTATTGATTGGATCTCCCATATTTTGAGCATTGAAGAATGTGAGTTGACCCGAAGGTAGGATGTTTATTTCACATCTCCATATATCTTTGCCTCCAATGCTTCCAGGTCTATTACTCGAAAAATACAGAAATTTGCCACAGGCTGAAAAACTAGGGGTGCTTTCCCAATATATTGTATTTAAAGGTTCACCAGGGTTAATAGGTGCAGAATAGCTGTCTCCATTCTTGATTGAATAGTAGATATCACAACTCCCTTTCCCTTCTTTACGGTTACATCCCACAAAAAACATATATCTTCCGTCTGCTGAAAAATGTTGAGAGCCTTCATTGTCAGTAGTGTTTATTGGAGCAGATAACCGTTTCCCTTTTTGCCAACATTCGTCTTGCTTAGTGCTTTGATAAATATCTTCTTGAATCGCATAAGGATTGGTAAAAGGGTTTGTTTTACCTTCAACTACGGTAAATGAAAAAGTCTCATTATCAGCGGTAATTCCTGGCCAAATATTATCATACATTGTATTGATATTTTCTCCCATCGAAGTAATCGTTATGTCAATAGGATTGTTGCGGATTACTTTGGCTTTTTCACAGTTGGAGATATAACGTTTGATGGCTCTAGTTTGTTTTAGTTGGTTAAAGATAAGCATTGCACTGTCATAATTACCCGCATCAAAATAAGCCAATCCTAATTTTTCTTTGGTTTGTTCGGGAGAATTTGCCTTTTTATTGTTACTTAGTTTTTGTAACAATTCAATGCGTTTGTTGTTTTGTAATAGTTGCTTTAATACATCATCAAGTAACCAATAGTATTCAGCCTGGTTTTTATTTTGTTTAATTATCTTTTCATAGATTGCTATTCCTTCGTTAATGTCTCCTTTGGTTAAAGCTAACTGAGCTTCTCGGTGTAATTGATTGGTGCGTTCTGTCCCTCTAGCCATTAAAACAGCCGGAATGAGTAAGAAATACACTATGATATACATCCAAAAAAGTTTTTTCATGATAAGCCCGTTATGATGGTATTTCTTATATTATCAATCATTTTTAGTTCTTCATCGTGAGATGCTGGAGAAAATGATACTGGAGGGTGAATAGTAAGTGTTAGTTTGCCCGGCACAGGGTATATACGTGAAAATGGCATGATTGTATATCCTCCATCTATTGTAACTGGCACAATGGGAAGCTGTACGTCTTTTGCTATTTGAAAGGCTCCTCGTTTAAATTTACCAATATTGCCAGTACGCGTACGCGACCCTTCTGGAAATATTGCCAACGAAACACCTTGAGTGAGTATTTTTTTTGCATTTTCAATGCTGTGAAGTGCTTTGATGGGATTTTCTCTGTCTATAAAAATATGTCCAGCTGCTTTGCATGCAGATCCTACAAAAGGTATTTTGCGAAGTTCTTTTTTCATTATCCATTTAAAAGAAAAACCAATCCACCCGTATATTAAAAATACATCATATAAGCTTTGATGATTAGCTGCGAAAATATATGACTGATTAGGGTTAAGATATTCGTTACCTTTAACTTCTACGGTAACAAAAGCTAAGGCACACATTATTTTTGACCAATATTTACCTGGTATATATCCCCAAATGCGATGATTACCAATGCCACACATAACAATAGTGGTAAGTGCAGTAAGCATTGTAGCAAGTATTGCCAAAGGTAAAAAAAATACAATTAAATAGAATCCCCAAAAGATTTTTCCAATTGTTTTCATGTTATTTCACATTGAGAAAGGAAAGTGTTATACAAGTTTGTGTGTTTGAATGTTCTAGCAAAATTACGTAAATTTTTGATATTTGTTTATACTGTTAAAAAAAATAATGTACATTTGTATTGTTTTAACAAAATAGTCATGGCATTAAAGCAACAGTTTCAGCAAAAGCTTCAACAAAAATTATCTCCTTTGCAACTTCAAATCATCAAGTTGTTGGAGTTTTCTGTGGTAGAACTGGAAGAAAAAATTAAAACTGAAATAGAGGAAAATCCGGCATTGGAAGAAGGAGCTCCTGAAGAAGATAACTCTATAAATGAAGAAGATGTAGAAGATGATGAGGATGATACATTTGGGATAAATGACTATATGCAAGATGATGAAGATGGTGATTACATGCCCCAAGACCCTAATAATATGCCTGCTAGTGTATATAATATTCCATATTCAGAAGGAGAATCATTTCATGAATATTTATTAAACCAATTACATTTATTACCCTTATCAAAAACTCAATTATTGTTAGCCGAATATATTGTTGGTAATATTGATGATGAAGGATATTTACGTAGAGAAGTTGTGCAGATAGCTACAGATATAAGTGTATTGACTGGTGTTCACTATACAGACTCTCAGTTATACGAAGTATTGGCTATTGTGCAGCAATTAGAACCTGCTGGAGTGGGGGCTCGTTCGTTACAAGAATCTTTGTTATTGCAATTGCAACGAAAGCAGTTGACACCATCAATTGATCTTGCTATGCAAATTTTGGAAGATTGTTTTATAGAATTTAGTAGTAAACATTATGAAAAGATTAGTGCTAAATTGGCTATTGATAATGAATCCTTACGGGATGCTATTGATGAAATTATACATCTAAATCCAAAGCCAGGAAATGGATGGGAAGGGATATTAGAAAAAAATAAGGAGGAAATTACGCCAGATTTTATTCTTGAGGTACAAGATAATCAATTAACCCTTTCATTGAATAATAGTACTATTCCTATGCTACGGGTCAATCAAACGTATGTAAATTTATTCCAAGATTTTGTATCTAACAAGGTAAATCAAACACAATCTATGAAAGATGCAGTTTTGTTTGCAAAACAAAAATTAGATGCAGCCAAATCCTTTATAGATGCAGTAAAACAAAGAGAGGAAACATTGCTCAAAGTAACTTCGACGATTGTAAATTACCAAAAAAAGTATTTTCTTGAAGGAAGTGATTCTTTTCTTCGTCCTATGACGATGAAAGATATTGCTGAGCTCTCTGGTTATGATATATCTACCATATCACGTGTAGCAAATAGTAAATACATTCAAACAAATTTTGGCATTTTTCCATTACGCCATTTTTTTACTGAGGGGATGATTACTCAATCAGGAGAAGAAGTTTCTACAAGAGAAATTAAGAATATTTTGAGCCAAACAATTTTGTCTGAAGATAAATCTAAACCCTTGTCTGATGATAAATTAACTGAAATATTACAACAAAAAGGATATAATATTGCTCGTAGAACTGTAGCAAAATATCGCGAACAATTGGATATTCCTGTGGCACGTTTACGCAAAGAAATGTGATAGATTATCGTTTAATAAATTTCACAGGCGATATTCCTTCGGCAGTTTCAACTAATAAAATGTACCCTCCTAAAGACAACTGACTTATATCTAAGGTTATTTCAGTGCTTGTAGATGTAATTGTGTGTGTAGGAATAGTAATACCCAATGTGTTGATTAGAGTGCTCTTGATGATTGGTAAACTACAATACACTTTTACATAATTACTCGCTGGATTTGGGAAAATGGTTGTTAAAATAGCTGAGTTGTCTAATTCAAGAATGCGTGTTATAAGTAATGGAGTACCTTGTACTGCAAAATTATTATATACAACATTATTTCCGTTATCTTCTGTAGATGGAGTAGCTCCTGTAAAACCTATCCGTAAACGAAAATCAGGATTGTCATTTGCTGTTAGTACATTTTTGAATAAGATTTCGTAACGCTGATATTCACTATATAAATTAAAAGTTGAAACATTCATATCTGTTTGTTCCCATTTGCCAGAGTTGATATCCCAATAATCTACTTCAAAACCATTTGCCGCTCCTTCATTTTTTGCTGCAAAAGATACAATGATATCCTTATAGCTGGTAGTAGGAATATTGAGATAGAGTGTATTTTTTATGTCATTTTGTTGAAAAGGTTCTTTTATTTGTAAAGCCCTCATAGTAAAAGTGCCATATGTACGATTATTGTTTGCTTCGGGGAAGTAATTTATGGATGTTGGTGCGTTCTTTCTTTCCATAGAAGCTTTTCTCCATAAACTATGAGTGCTGTTAAAAGGATAACCAATTAAACAAGACGAAAATTCGAGAGATGCATATTCTTCTGGCATTTTTGAGAATGTAGCAGGAATCTCCGATAATGGTGTATCATTTGCAATAGTGTTATTTATCAACCAAAAATAGATTAAATCGCCATCATTTCCAATGGGTACAAAGTTTGCTTGTATAGAATCATCATTTGTTATATCAACTAAAATACTATTACTAGTACTATTTATCACCCCTGACCAATGGGAGAAACGATAACCTTCTTTTGGGATTGCAGTAAGTTTAACGGGGATACCACTAAAATAGACTCCAGACCATGGATAAGGATTGTCCGAAACACCAGGTGTTGTCGATTGTATGTCAATAGAATTAATACGAACACTTCCAGCGGTTTTATCTGATACATCAATGGTCAGGGCATAAGTTCCAGATAACCCAAATTCGTCCATTATTTGCGTGCGTTGTATCGTAGATTTATCAACCGCATATTGAATCAATCTATCATTAATATCTTCTGGACCAGGGTATATATTTGGCCATCTATCGTTATGTTCAGGTAAATATGAGCTAAATTCGGATGCTTCTTGATGCACTATGTTCTCAACCCTTTCTGGCAAAAATGTGGTATTTAAATGATCTGCAAAACGATTGATAAAATCATACTTAAACTGCTCGTTTGTCAGTAAATTATTTATCATAGCAATGTGTTGAGGATGATATTCATGTAGGGCTTCGTGTAGCATATTGTACTCAGCCCCCAAACTTGTAGCTGTATCAAAATCCCAAGTAAATGTACGAAATCTACCATCTCCAAATTGACTATTTACGGGTGTGCGTACACGCCAAAATGCAAAATGTCTATCCCCATACCAATCCACTTTGCCAAAATATATATTCATGATGTAATAATCAAAATAATCTTGAATATCAAGTAGTGATTCGACCTTTGCTTTGGCAATTTCTGTACTTAAATCTGCAGTAGAAATATAATTATACATACTAGTAAATAGCTCTTTATCCTCAGGAAGCCCTTCATCTACAATACCCCATGGTGTGTAAAAAATTATATTATCTGAATCTAAATTATAATTATACGCTAAATGGTATTGGTCGAACCTATCTCGTATAGCAGTAATACCCCAAAACTCTCCATTTATAAATTCGATAGCATGGCGTGTTCGTTGTACACCAGGATACACGGATTCCATAATTTTATGGGTAACAATATCAACTATTTGAGGTCCTCCACTGGTTGAAAAACGTAATAACATCCGCTTGAATAGGGTATTCGATGGGTTGCTAGCTTGATAGGGTATACTGGAAAATGGGTTATAGTTTATTTCCCCCATTCTATCATATTCGTTACGAGCATAAAGTCTTAATGATTTAATAGGAGTTAGCCTACTACATCCACCGTGTATTCTAACACCAACACCTTGATTAACATCACTTTCAGGAGATAAAGGATCGAATATTTCCACATGAGCAGGATATTCACGCGTGCTGATATAATTACCAAATAAACAAGGATTTGCATCTTCGTCTAATGCTAATGCATTATCCCAATCGGCACCAGGTGTATACAGCCCTTTATTGTAATCGAACAAAAAGTCTTCTTGGATTTGCAAAGAGATAATCGGAACATTATACGGATTCCCTTCTTCCCAAATAAAATAAGTCTGTCCTGATATATGTGAACTAATGGCTCCATTTTTATATGCTTTTGCTTGTACGACAAAACCTTTTCTTATAGGGTTATCAGGAAGATATGTGTGGATAACGGAGGTTGTGATATTTGATAATTGATTGTCTTCAGCACTTTTATCATAAACTAGAATTTCTTCTCCTGTATACTCATAGCTTTGAAAAGACCTAAATAACGAATCTGCTTCAGGAGATTCTCTTAAATTTGGGAATTCATTTTTGTATAGATATGTAGTACCTCCTAAATTGTTGATAGAAGGGATAGAGCCATCAATGGTATATATAATTGTTGCTTCGGGGTCTGGATGTGACAGTGTTAATGATAATTCTTCTGTGTATACGCCTCCATTGTGAGAAAAATTTACTGGTACAAGTACTTCAGAGCTACTCTCTGTGATGTTGCTAGTGCCAGGCGTAGGTGTTGCAAAAAAGGCGAAATCACCATTGCCATCTATTGTTCTTCCATACGAAATATCCGAAGGAATATATACTGATGCTACGTTCGAAATAATTGAATTTTCTTTGTTTGTCAGAAAAAGGGTCTCTCCTTCAGATGCTATTTTAAAATTGGCATGTGGATATTGTTTGTTTGTCCACAATTTCATGTCAAAGTAAATATCACTACTATTCAAGGTAACTTGGTGTACAGAAACGGCAATTGTATTTGTTCCATTTTGTAGCAGCGAACCATCTAGTTGGTAATTGATTGTGTCAATGCTAGTGATCCCACTTTGAGCTAAGGTAGTATAAGCAATTTCTCCATCGGGCATGTTCTGACGGATTATTTCCTTTCCATTTAGATACACAATAATACCATCATCCGCCACAAGTTGTATAGTAAACTGTCGAAAATCTGCTGTAGGTTTTTCAAATAATGTTCTAACCTGATAGCTTATATATTTGTTGCTTTTATCACTCCCATAATCTAAAACTGTAGCATAACGTTCATTTCCATTTGTATTATATCCTAAAGGAGCTGTTCCTGTTTTCCATTCGGTATCATCAAAATCAATTTCTTTCCAATCAGAACCTAAATCTTCGCCAGCGTCTACATACTTCCATATAGTGGTTGACGAAACAAGTACTTGCTCTTCCATTGGGACAAATTTTCTGTCTTTATCTGATGCAAAAACTAGTAGAAATTCCTGTGGAGGTAGCATAATTTCAGGGAATGTCCATTTAAATCGGTTGTTTGCGTTATCAGATAAGCCAAATTGATGTAGATTGACAGGTGTATCTCCATAGTTGTACAGTTCAATCCAATCTTCAAAACTGCCATCTTCATCGGTAATTGTTTTTGAATTAGACGACATTATCTCATTAATGGACACACTTTGAGCGTTTAGCCCAATGATACCAAGAACAAAAAACAATAAAAAACCATATAATTTGAGGAAATTTCTCATTATAA
>ERZ795049.1069-NODE-1069-length-38119-cov-27.128126_pt1 | contig 38119 bp, 31 predicted proteins | sample MGYA00375133_ERZ795049 | MGnify/ENA primary metagenome ERZ795049 (study PRJEB30178, sample SAMN05720147) | activated sludge metagenome | isolation source: anaerobic digester from wastewater treatment plant | place: Japan | collected 2015-04-20 ... | reverse complement strand
AGCGGCGGATGTAGGTGGCGCAGCCTTGCGAACCGTGGAGCAGGGGGACGGCGCCGGCGATGCCCTTGAACGCGAGGCAGGCGCCGAGCGGCGTGCAGAGTTTGCAGGGATTGGTGGAGCCGTTCGGAAAATCCGGATGCTCTCCCTCTGCTCCGAATACCTCGGGCGTGACCGGTTTATTTGTACAGGATGAGCAGCTCATGCGACGGCCTCCTTGGATTTGGGCGTGCTGGCGACCGGCGTAGTCGCGCGTTTTGCGGCGCGGCGTGGGACAAAGTTCCAGACCGGACTCATCACGGAGGCGTGCACCTCGCGGCCGAAGTTGAGCATGCCGACGAAGCCGGCGAGGCACTCCTTGCGCTCGTGGTTGTGGTCGCAGAAGCCGATGCCGAGCTTGTAGGCGATGGGGCGTTCCTTCACGCCGCCGATGAAGAGGTCCACGTCCTGTTCGAGACAGAATTTCGCCAGCTCGATCGGGTTGGAGTCGTCGACGATGATGGTGCCCGGATCGCACATTTCGCGGAGCGTGTTGTAGTCGTCGGCGTCGCCGGTTTGCGTGCCGACGACGGCGGTGCGCATGCCGAGCGTGCGCAGGGCGCGCACGAGCGAGAAAGCCTTGAAGGCGCCGCCGACGTAGACGGCGGCCTTTTTGCCGTGGAGGTCGTCGCGCCAGGCGCGGAGTTGCGGATAGATTTTGGCGACCTCGTCGCGGACGACGGCGCGCGCCTTGTCCATGAGCTCTTCGCCGCCGAAGAATTTGGCGACGTCGTAGAGGGCGGCGGACATGTCCTCGATCCCGAAGAAGGAGACGCGTTTGAAGGGGATGCCGTGCTCCTCGTGCATCTTTTTGGCGAGGTGCGTCATCGAGCCGGAGCATTGCACGAGGTTGAGCTTGGCGCCGTGGCAGCGACGGATGGCGTCGACTCGGCCGTCGCCGGTGATGGTCGCCACGACTTGGATGCCCATGCGCTCGAAATACTCGCGGATCACCCAGCTCTCTCCGGCGATGTTGAAGTCGCCCATGAGGTTGATGCTGAGGGGCGAAATTTCGGAGGTGTCACCGGTGCCGATGAGTTTGTAGAGGGCTTCGCAGGCGGCCTTGTAGCCGTCTTTTTTGGTGCCCTTGAAACCCTCGCTGGCGACCGGAAGGACTGGGATGCCGGTTTCGGCAGAGAGCCGTTTGCAGACGGCGGCGACGTCGTCGCCGATCAGGCCGACGATGCAGGTGCCGTATACGAAGGCGGCCTTGGGCTTGTGCTTGGCGATGAGCTCGCGGAGGGCGCGCTCCAGCTTTTTCTCACCGCCGTAGATCACGTCGAGCTCTTGGAGGTCGGTGGAGAAACTGTTGCGGAAAAGTTGCGGGCCGGAGGATTGTGCGCCGCGGATGTCCCAGGTGTAGGCGGCGCAGCCGATCGGGCCGTGGACGAGGTGCAGGGCGTCGGCGATCGGGTAGAGGACGACGCGCGAGCCGCAGAAGACGCAGGCGCGTTGGGAGACGGAGCCGGCGACGCTGACCTTGCCGCAACGCACCGAACCGCCGGCCTGGCCGGCCTCGACGATGGAGGCGGCGCGGGAGGGGAGGATTTCGAGTGGTTGTGTCATGGTCGGCGTGCGTGTTTCGACTGAGAGGGGGCGCGTTAACCGTGGTGTGGGCCTTTGCCGCCACAGAGGCAGCCCTCGTGAGGGCCATGTGCGTGTGGAGTGGCGAGCGCGGCGATGGCGGCGGGCTCCATGCGCAGAATGGTCCATTCTTCGAGGCGCTTGGCGCCGGCGGACTCATAGAGCGCGAGGGCCTTGGAGTTCCATTTCAGCGCGGTCCATTCGAGGCGACCGGCGGAGCGGCCGTGGGCGATTTGCGCAACGGCGGTGAGCAGTGCGCGGCCGATGCCGCGCTTGCGGAAATCGGGACGCACGTAGAGGTCTTCGAGGAAGATGCCGGGCTTGGCGGCGAACGTGGAAAACGTGCGGTAGTAGAGAGCGAATCCGGCCGGCGTGCCGTCGCACTCGGCGATGATGGCGGCTGCGCAGCGTTTGGGCCCGAGCACATGATCCGCGATGGCCTCGGGCGTGATCGCGCATTCGTGGGTGAGGCCTTCGAACTCGGCGAGCTCGCGGACGAGGTCGCACAGGAGCGAGGCGTCTTCGGGAGTCGCGGCCCGGAGGGCGAGACCGGCGGGCGATTGGCAGCAGCGGTGTTCTTCGTGGTCGCTCATTTTTCGAAGTCGTCGTTATTATGCAGGACGGGTGCCAATGTGGGCGTGCGTGCGGTATTTCGTGGGATCTTCTAGCGGGCGTTTCCCAGCGGACCGGTTGGACTTCAGGTGGAGTGCCCGCCCCTATGGCGGAGCGGGCTGCCAGCGTAGGCTGACACCACCCATCGGCCGGCGGCGATTACCCAAAAACACCGCCGGCCTGGGAGGTCCCTGACCAGCGCACGAGACACCGGCGATTGTTTTGCCCGGCCGGGGCCCATGCGCTGACAGGAAAGAGGCAAGGCATCGTGTCAGTCCGATGCCTTGTCGCGGATTACTGCACCAGTTCGAACCATTCCTCGGCGCACTCGCGGTCCTTTTTGTCGAGGAACGCGTTGAGCATTTGGTTGATCAGGTTGACGGCGCCCATGTAGCCGAGCGTCGGATAGAACCGATGGGCGGCGCGATCGAGGATCGGGAAACCGAACCGGACGAAGGGCACGTTTTCCACGCGGGCGATGTACTTGCCGTAGGTGTTCGAGATGAGCAGATCGACCGGCTCGTTTTTCATCCATTGGTGCAGCTCGAAGTTGTCGCCGCATTGCTTGATCTTCGCGTTGGGGACGACGGGATCGAGCAGCTCATGCATGCGTTTTTCGAACTGATTGCCGGGGGATCCGGTGATGCAGTACACGGGCTTCATCTCCAGCTCCAGAAGGAACCGGGTGAGCGCGATGACGTGATCCGGATCGCCCGAGATCGCGACGCGCTTGCCGTGGAAGTACTGGTGCAGGTCGCTCATCAGGTCGATGAGGCGGCCGCGCTCCAGTTCAACCGAGGCGGGGATGTCGACGCCGGCGTAGCCGCGCAGCGCGCTGACGAAGCGGTCGGTGGCTTGCACGCCGATCGGCAGTTCGAGGAACGACGCGGGGACGTTGCACTTTTGCTCCAGGGTGGCGGCCGGCACGTGCGAGGCGAAGTGGCCGAGCGCGATGGTGGCGATGCTGTCGCCGGCGGACTTGATCTGCGCCATCGTGGCTCCACCTTCCGGGTACATCTTGTACTGACCGGTGAGCGGGCCGTCGAGGACGTTGGAGGTGTCCGGGAACATGACGATCTTCACGCCCATTTCCTTGGCGAGGCGCTTGATCTCGCGCATGTCGGCCGGCTCGACGAAGCCGGGGATCACGTTGATTTGGTTGAGCGTGTTCCCCGTCTTTTCGGACAGGTAGTTGACCATGCCCATGACCATGTTCGAGAACCCGTACACGTGGGAGCCGACGAACGAGGGGGTGTTGGCGTGGATAACCATTTTCCCCTCGGGGATGGAGCCTTCCTCCTTGGCCTTGCGGATCATCGTCGGGATGTCGTCGCCGATGACCTCGGACAAGCAGGTCGTGTGCACCGCCACGATCTCGGGATTGTAGATCGAGAAGATGTTCCGAAGTGCTTGGGTGAGGTTGGCGAGACCGCCGAAGACGGAGGCGCCTTCGGTGAACGAACTGGTGGTGGCCATGACCGGCTCCTTGAAGTGCCGGGTGAGGTGACTGCGATGGTACGAGCAGCAGCCTTGCGAGCCGTGGCTGTGGGGCATGCAGCCGTGGATGCCGAGCGCGGCGTACATGGCGCCGATCGGTTGGCAGGTTTTGGCGGCGTTAATGCGGAGCGCCTTGCGCTCGACGATTTCTGCGGTGGTGCCGTCTAGCATGTGAAATTTCTCCTGTTGGTTGGTGGTTGATCAGCCCTCGTCGGAGGTGGCGGCCTTGGCCTTGGGTTTCCACGCCTTGGCCATGCCGGCGACGATCTCACGAATGGCTTTGTTGCCCTCGCTTTCGATGCCGACGCCGAAGGTCTCCTGCGTGCTCTTCTTCCAGGGAGGCGTGACCATCTTCCAGACCTTCGAACCGATCATGCGGTCGATCTCCTTGTAGAAGTTCGCCGCACCGGTGAAGGCCGCATAGGGCCCTCCGTAGTCGTAGCTGTGAAGTTGCTTACAAGGTACGCCGAATTTCTCGATGACGAACTTGTCCTTGATGCCGGAGCCGATGATGTCGGGCTTGTAGGTCTCGATCAGTTTTTCCATCTCGTGGTGCGAGATGTCGTCGATGACGAGGACGTGCTTCTTCATCTCGACCATCATGCCGTCGTAGTCCTTGAAGCTGAACCCACCGGCCTTGAGGGCCTCGATTTGCTCGGGGGTCTTGCGTGGATTGTAGCGCTTGGGATCGGCCTCGACCTCGATCTCCTCGATGTTGCGGGAGTCGGCGTCGATTTTGATCGTGGGCAGTACGACGCGGCCCTCGTAGTCGTCGCGGTGGGCGAACTCGTAGCCGGCGGCCACGGTGAGCATGCCGACATCCTTGAAGAGATGTTGGTAGTGGTGGGCGCGGGAGCCACCGACGAACATCGCGGCGGTCTTGCCCTTGAGGCGGCTCTTCACGTCCTCGATCACGGGACGGAGGGCGGCCATTTCCTGGGCGATGACCTCCTCGGTGCGCTCGATGAGTTGCTTGTCGCCGAAGAATTTTGCGATCTTGCGGAGCGACTTCGCGGTTTGCTCGGCGCCGATGAAGTTCACCTTGATCCACGGGATGCCGAACTTCGTCTCCATCATCTCCGACATGTAGTTGATGGAGCGGTGGCACATGACGACGTTGAGGTCGGAGGTGTGGCACTTGCAGATTTGCTCGTAGCTGATGTCGCCCGAGAGCGTCGCCGTGACGTGGATGCCGCACTTTTGGAGGAGTTGGTCGATCTCCCAGGCGTCGCCGCCGATGTTGTATTCGCCGAGGACGTTGATGCGGAACTTCGCCTTGTCGGGCTCGTCGAGCAGACCGACCATGTGTTTGAACACGCCGTTGTTGGCGATATGGTGGCCGGCGGATTGGGAGACGCCCTTGTAGCCTTCGCAGGAGAAGCCGAAGACGTTGATCCCAAGTTCCTCCTTGGCTTTGCGGCAGACGGAGTGGATGTCGTCGCCGATCAGGCCGACCGGGCAGGTGGCGTACACGGCGATGGCCTTGGGCTTGAAGATCCGGTAGGCCTCGCGGATGGCGGCGGCCAGTTTCTTCTCACCGCCGAAGATGATCTCCTCCTCCATCATGTCGGTCGTCATGGAGTACTGGAGATAGTTGACCGGCTGACCTGGCTTCACCCGGGCCAGATTACGGCGCGTGGCCCACGAGTAGTAGGAGCAACCGATCGGGCCATGCGTGATGTGGAGGATGTCGTGGATGGGGCCGATGACGACGCCGCGGCAGCCGGCGTAGGTACACCCGCGTTGGGTGATGATACCGGGGACGGTGCGGGTGTTGGCGGCGATCTCCGGCGGAGAGCCGGGATCGTTGGTGAGAAGTTGTTTCTCACGCTTTTTTTTAGTCTTCGGCGGATAGACCGACAGCATCTCGGTGCGCACCGTGGCAGCATCGGGCAGAGGGGCTGTGGGAATCGGGAAGCCTTCGCAGTCGTAGCCCTCTTCGGGCTTTTCGGAAAGTTCGGACATGATGATGACTTTCTGGATTATTGGTTGGATGACATGCAGGGGGGCAGGGCGGACTGCCGGGCGATTCTCAATCGTCGGCCCGGTGTGGCGCCTTGCCCCACCTTGTGCCTGCGTGATCGGCGGGCTCCGCTCAGTTGCCGAGCAGGCCGTACTCCATCAGGAGGTTCTCGAGTTCTTGGATCGAAAGCGGCGTGGGGATGACGAACTTCTTGTTGTTGTCGATCGCCCGGGCGAGCGTGCGATACTCGTCGGCTTGCGCGCACTTCGGGTTCCACTCGATGACGGTCTTGCGTTGGATTTCAGCGCGTTGGACGTCGTTTTCACGCGGGACGAAGTGAATCATCTGCGTGCCGAGTTTCTCGGCGAACTTTTCGATCATCTGGCGCTCGTTGTCCACCTTGCGGCTGTTGCAGATCAGGCCGCCGAGGCGCACGACGCCGGTTTGCGCGTACTTTTGGATGCCTTTGCAGATGTTGTTGGCGGCGTACATCGCCATCATCTCGCCGGAGCAGACGATGTAGATTTCCTCGGCCTTGCCCTCGCGGATCGGCATGGCGAAACCGCCACACACAACGTCGCCGAGCACGTCATAGAACACATAGTCGAGCTTCTCGTCCTCGTCGTAGGCGCCGAGCTGTTCGAGCATGTTGATCGAGGTGATGATGCCGCGGCCGGCACAGCCAACCCCCGGCTCCGGGCCACCGGACTCCACGCACAGGCTGGAGCAGAAGCCCTTTGAACGGATGTCCGCCAGCTCGACGTCCTCGCCCTCTTCGCGGAGGGTGTCGAGCACGCTGCGCTGGGCCAGACCGCCGAGGAGCAAGCGGGTGGAGTCGGCCTTGGGGTCGCAACCGACCACCATGACCTTCTTACCCATTTCGACGAGACCGGCGACCGTGTTCTGAGTTGTGGTCGATTTGCCGATACCGCCCTTACCGTAGATCGCTACTTTTCTCATGGTATTTATTTTTTGTTTTAGACTGCTATCAGGAGTGGCCTCTCCTTTAGCGGCATCGGTGCCAACTCGTGCCAGGTTTCCTCAACTCGCTTGTTTTTAGCGCGTAGAAAATTTTCAGGCTTTTTCTGGCACCGAAACGCCTCTGATTTTCCCGACATCAATGTAGGAATCGGGATGTAGGCCGACGTCGGCGTCGGCTTTCCGCGTTTCGCTGGCTCGCGTCCTGCTTGTCCGCGGGTGTGGCCGTTCCCGTCCCCTCTCTCCACGACCGTGCGCTTGGCGCCTACCTGGCCTTTGCGGCTGGCGATGCCCTCGGCGCGACGGCGGAGTTTATGACGGCCGGCGAAATCGCCTGCACGTACAAGGGCGGACTGCGCAACATCGTCGGCGGCGGCTGGCTCCACCTCAAGCCGGGTCGGGTGACCGACGATACGCAGATGTCGCTTGCGCTAGGTGATGCCCTGCTCGCGGCGCGCGGCTGGGATCTGCGCATGGTTGCCGACGCATTTGTCGGCTGGATGCGCAGCAAGCCGCCGGACATCGGGCATGCCTGCCGACGTGGCATCCGGCGCTACATGATCGACGGGACGCTCTGCACACCACCGGCCGACGACAATGCCGGCAACGGTGCCGCGATGCGCAACCTGCCCGTGGTGCTCGCCACGTTCGACTCGCCCGAGCTGTTCGCCCGTTGCTCGCTCGAACAGGCGCGCATCACGCATCATCACCCGCTCTCCGACGCCGCCACGCTCCTCCTGGGGCAGCTCACTCAGATTCTCTTGCTGGGCGGCAGCATCGCCGACTGCCGCGGCTGCGTCACGGAATTCCTCGGACGTTACCCGCGTTTCCGGTTCGAACCGTGGCCGGGCAACACCAGCGGGTTCATCGTCGATACGGTGCAGACCGTGCTCCATGCGTTTTTTCGCAACGGCGACATCGAGAGCTGCATCGTCGACGTGGTGAACCGGGGCGGCGATGCCGACACCGCCGGCGCGCTGGTCGGCCAACTCGCTGGCGCCTGCTATGGCGTGCAAGGTTTGCCGCCGCGGTGGTTGAAACAACTCGACGCGCGCATTGTCGAGCGCATCCGCCGCCAGACCGCCTCGCTGCTCGCGCTCCCACGTCCGCTGCCGCTGCGCGCGGCGGCTTCCATTTCCCCTGCATGAGCCCCCAGTCACCCCACTCAGGACTGAATCGTTGCAACCTGCCGCCCTGGATCATCGCTTCGTGCGAATTCCAGGAGCGGCCTCAGCCGCTCGAAATCGACGGCGCCCGCGCGACCGACCGCCGGCTTTTCGCTCAACTGGATGCGACGTCCGACCCCGAGCAGCGTGGCCAGATCTTTCACGATTACCTCTCGGTGAAATTCCGTCTGCACGAGTGGGACCAATATGAGGCCTCGGCGCGCGCCAGTCTCCGGCACAGCTACGTGCGGTTTCTGGCCGGCTGGGGCGTGGACAGCAACGGCCACGCCGGCGCCGTCCTGAAGACCTGGGCCGAGAGCCGATTCGGCCTGCGCGCGACCTATCACCACGGCGTGCTGGCGAATGATCGCACCGCGGTCGAACGCTATGCGATCGACCGGATGAAGGGCGCGTCGCAGACCATGGGCCTCTCGATGCAGTTCGATCTGCTCTACACCTTCTGTCAGGACGAGCTGCGCCGCCGGCATCCGGACTGTGAACACCTCACTTTGTACCGGGGCACGCACGACCCGGAGGAGTACGCGTTGCGCGAAGGCTCCACGGCGGGTGCGCCACTCGTTCGGCTGAACAACCTGAGCTCCTTCTCGTCCGACCGGGAGACGGCGTGGGAGTTCGGCTCCTCCGTCTGGGAGGTCCGTGTGCCTCTCTCGAAGATCGTTTTTTTCAGCGGCCTGCTTCCGAAGCACCTTCTCGAAGGCGAGTCGGAGTACCTCGTGCTCGGTGGCGAGTACCGGGTGCGGCCGCTTCGCTGCTAAACGCGCACTCAGCGCGCGATCAGGTGCACGCCGGGCGCCTTCACGAGCGCGACGATTTCGCCGCCGGGGGCCAGCGACAATTCTTCCACGCCCTGCCGGGTGAGTTGTGCCACCAGTGGAAAGCCGCAATCGAGCTCGACGCGCACCAGTGCGCCTTCGTCGACCAGTGAGACGACGCGTCCCGGCCAGCGGTTGCGTGCGCTCGACTGCGAGGCGGCCAGAGCGCGGGTCAGCATGACATCCTCGGCGCGGATGCTCACCAGCACGGACTCCGTGTCCGCCGGCAGTTGGTCGCCCATGCCGAACAGCCGCACACCGCCCACCTCGACGGCTGCCAGCGCTCCCTCGCCGCCGAGCCGCCTGCCGGGGAGAACGGTCTCCACGCCGACGATGCGTGCGACGGCATCGCTGGCGGGCCGCCGGAAAACCTCGGCCACGGGCCCGTGTTGCAGCAACCGGCCCGACTCCATGACCGCGAGCGAGTCGCACAGGGCGAGGACTTCGTCCCGTGAGTGGCTCACCAGAATCATCGGGATGCGCAGCTCGTCGCGGACGCGGCGGAGGTGCGGGAGGATCGCGGCTTTGCGGGCGGCATCGAGGGCGGCGAGAGGCTCGTCGAGCAGCAGCAGGCGGGGCGCGGAGACGAGGGCGCGCGCGAGCGCCACGCGTTGCCGCTCGCCGCCGGAGAGCGCCTCCACGGTCCGTCCGAGCAGGGGCGCAATGCCGAGCAATGCACAGATGTGCGCGCGGCGGGCGGCGTGGCCCTCACTGGGGGCGCGGCGTTCGGCAAAGCGCAGGTTGCCCTCCACGCTGAGGTGGGGAAACAGCGCGCCGTCTTGCGGCACAAAGCCGATCTGGCGCGCCTCGGGTGGCAGCAGGTACCCGGTGGCGGCGTCGGCGAAGCACTGCGTGCCGAGGCAAATCCGGCCTGCGAGCGGTCGCCGGAGTCCGGCGACGAGTTCGACGAGCGTGGTTTTGCCGGAGCCGGAGGTGCCGAAAAGTCCGGTGACGCGGCCGGCGAAGGTCGCATCGGTTTCGAGCAAGAAAGTACCGGCCTGCCAGCGCAGGCCTTCGAAGACGAGGGCCGTCTGCGGTCCGTCGGCGTCTGGCGACGCTGGCGTGGCGGTGGCTGCGAGTCCGTCCGGCGTGTCGGTGTCGGCGGCTACGGCGGCTGCCGGCGGTCGCCGGCGTAGCAGCCATTCGCTGAGCGTGAGTGCGCCAAAGGCGAGCGCGACGGAGACGCCGAGCAGGCCCAAGGCGGCGCCATCGTGCCCGAGTTGCACCTGGTGGTAAATATCGAGGGCGAGGGTGTTGGTTTCGCCGGGGATGTAGCCGGCGACCATGATGGTGGCGCCAAACTCGCCGAGGGCGCGTGCGAAGGCCAGGGTGGCGCCGGCGAGCAGCCCGCGGCGCGCGAGCGGGAGCGTCACACTGAAAAAGGTGCGCCAGGGGCTGGCGCCGAGGGTGCGCGCGACTTGCTCGAAGCGCACTGGCACCTCCTCGAAGGCCACGCGGGCGGCGCGGACCAGCAGCGGAAGCGACATCACGGCGGTGGCCAGCACCACGGCTTTCCAAGTGAACACGATCTCGATGCCGAGCGTGCGCTCGAAAAACGCGCCGAGCGTGCCGCGTCGTCCGAAGAGTTTCAAGAGCACCAGGCCGGTGGCGACCGGGGGCACGACCATGGGCAGCGCGACGAGCGTCTCGACGAGGGCCTTGCCGCGCCAGTGGCGGCGTGCGAGCAGCCAGCCGAGCGCCACGCCGCCGGGCAAAATCGACAGCAAGCTCAGCGCCGCGATGCCGAGCGTGAGAAGCGTGGCGTGGAGCAGGTCGTGCATGGGACGCTACCGGAGTCGGTGGCGCCGCATGCGCGTGGAAATGTTTGTCTCGGGAAATGGCACGGCAGCAGACTAGCCGGACGCGTGCCAAGCCCACGCCGTGTTTCCCGTGTGCGGAACCGGGCTGCGGAGCGCTAGATGGCGAAGTCCTCGGCAAACTGGTGTGCGCGGCGCATGCGCAGGCGCACGGCGGTGCCGGGCGTGAGGGCGAGCTCGGCCAGCCTTTGGCGGGAAATCTCCACCTCGATCAGTTCTGACGGGCGGGATTCGCGTGCGCAGGTGAGGTGTGCGACGGCGCCGGCGGCGTGGATGTGGCGGACAAGGGCGGCCTCGCCGGTGAGGCCGGAGTGCGGCAGCTCGATGTCGATGTCGTGGGGGCGCACGTAGGCGATGCGCCCGCTGCGCTCGTCGAAGGCATCGGCGGAGGCGAAGCCCGCGGAGGGCAGCGAGAGCCGGTTCACGTTGCCGAGGAATTCGTAAACGAAGGGCGAGGCCGGGTGGTCGTACACGGATTCCGGGGTGCCGGTTTGCTCGATACGCGCCTGGTTCATGACCACGACCTCGTCGGCGATTTCGAGCGCCTCCTCCTGATCGTGGGTGACGAAGATGGTGGTGAGGTGCACTTCCTCGTGGAGTTGGCGCAACCAGCGACGCAGGTCCTTGCGCACGCGGGCATCGAGTGCGCCGAAGGGTTCGTCGAGGAGCAGGACTTCGGGCTCGACGGCGAGGGCGCGGGCGAGTGCCACGCGCTGGCGCTGCCCGCCGGAGAGCTGCGAGGGCAGGCGGCGTTCGTAGCCGTCGAGCTGGACGAGCCGGAGCAGGTGGTGAACGCGTTCGCGAATCTCGGCTTTTGAGGGACGCGTGGCTTTGGGGCGCACCGTCAGGCCGAAGGCGACGTTGTCGAAGACGGAGAGGTGGCGGAAGAGTGCGTAGTGTTGGAAGACGAAGCCGACGCGGCGCGCGCCGACGGGCGTCTGGCTGACGTCCTGTCCGTGGAAACGGATGGCGCCGGAGCCCGGGTCGGGCATTTCCAGTCCGGCGATGATGCGCAGGAGCGTGGTCTTGCCGGAGCCGGAAGGGCCGAGGAGCGCGGTGAGGCGGCCGCGCGGGACGGCGAGGCTGACATCGTCGAGCGCGGTGTACTGGCCAAACGTTTTGCGGAGATGGGAGACTTCGACACTCATGAGGATTCGGAGGCGGTGCGGCGGGCGCGCCATTCGACGATGCTTTTCAGGACGAGGGTGAGCAGCGCGAGGAGCGCGAGCAGGGAGGCGACGGCAAAGGCGGCGACGAAGTTATACTCGTTGTAGAGGATTTCGACGTGGAGGGGGATGGTGTTGGTCTCGCCGCGAATGTGTCCGCTGACGACGGAGACGGCGCCAAACTCGCCCATCGCGCGGGCGTTGCAGAGGATGACGCCGTAGAGCAGGCCCCATTTGATGTTGGGCAGGGTGACCCGACGGAAAATCTGCCAGCCGGAGGCGCCGAGGGTGAGCGCGGCGAGCTCCTCATCGTTGCCCTGCGATTGCATGAGCGGGATGAGCTCGCGCGCGACAAAGGGGAAGGTGACGAAGGTCGTGGCGAGCACGATGCCGGGCGTGGCAAAGATGACTTTGAGGTCGTGCTCGATGAGCCAGGGCCCGATCCAGCCTTGGGCGCCGAAGATCAGCACGTAGATCAGGCCGGAGATCACCGGGGAGACGGCGAAGGGCAGATCGATCAGCGTGAGCAGCACGCTTTTCCCTGGAAACTCGAACTTGGCGATGGCCCAGGCGGCGGCGACGCCGAAGACGAGGTTGGCGGGCACGGCGATGGCGGTGGCCAGAAAGGTGAGCCGGATGGCGGCGAGCGCATCGGCATCGCCAAAGGCGGCGAAGTAGGCGCCGAGCCCACGGCGGAGCGCTTCGGTGAAGACGGCAGCGAGCGGCAGCAGGAGGAACAGCGCGAGAAACGCGAGGGCAAGGCCGATGAGGGTGCGGCGGAGCCAGACGGGATCGCGGTGGAGGCGCGGGCCGGCCAGGACGGCCGGGCGTGCGAGTCGGGAGGTGGTGGCGGCGGCCATGGTGTCAGGCGGCGGCGCGGTGGCGCCAGTTGCTCCATCGCTGGAGGGTGTTGATGAGGAGCAGCAGGAGGAACGAGGCGACGAGCATGACCACGGCCAGGGCGGTGGCGCCGCGGTAGTCGAACTGTTCCAGCTTGGCGATGATGAGCAGGGGCGTGATTTCGGTGCGCATGGGCATGTTGCCGGAGATGAAGACGACCGAGCCGTACTCGCCGAGGGCGCGCGCGAAGGAGAGTGCGAAGCCGGTGATCAGCGCGGGGAGGAGCTCGGGGAAGACGACGCGGCGCAGCGTTTGCCAGCGGGTGGCGCCGAGCGTGTCGGCCGCCTCTTCGAGCTCGGGCTCCAGTTCTTCGAGGACGGGCTGGAGGGTGCGCACGACGAAGGGCAGACCTATGAAGGTGAGGGCGACGAGTACGCCGAGCTCGGTGTAGGCGACCTTGATGCCGAGCGGCGCCAGGAGGCGGCCGATCCAGCCGTTGCTGGCGTAGAGGGAGGCCAGTGCGATGCCGGCGACGGCGGTCGGCAGGGCGAAAGGCAGGTCGACGATGGCATCGACGAGGCGTTTACCGGGAAACGAGTACCGGACGAGCACCCAGGCGACGACGAGGCCGAAGCCGGCGTTGAGGGTGGCGGCGGCGAGCGAGGCGCCGAAGGTGATCCGGTAGGAGGCGAGTACGCGCGGCGAGGTGACCAGTGCCCAAAACTCCGCGAAGCTGAGATCGGCCGATTTGAGAAACGCGGCCGAGAGCGGGATGAGCACGATCAGGCTGAGATAAACGAGGGTAAAGCCGAGCGAGAGGTTGAAGCCGGGCAGGATGCGGCGTGGCGTGTGGGCGGGCATGGTGGCGGGCGTGTGATCGGAGGGCGCAGGGCGAGGCGGTTGCCCTGCGTCCGTGTGGGCGTGTGGTCGTGCGCGTGTGCCGCGGGTTTACTGGCCGTAGATTTGGTCGAACACACCGCCGTCGGCGAAGTGGGTTTGCTGGGCCGAGGTCCAGCCGCCGAACTCGTCGTCGATGGTCACCAGTTGGAGGGTGGGGAACTGTGCGGCGTATTTGGCGGCGATCTTCGCGGAGCGGGGCCGGTAGAAGTGTTTGGCAACGATGTCCTGGGCGTCGTCGCTGTACAGGTACTCGAGGTAGGCGCGGGCGACTTTCGTGGTGCCTTTTTTCGCGGCCACGCGGTCCACGACGGCCACGGGCGGCTCGGCCAGGATGGAGAGGGAGGGGACGATGATTTCGAAGCGGTCGGTGCCAAACTCCTTGAGGGCAAGAAAGGCCTCGCTCTCCCAGGAGAGTAGGACGTCGCCGAGGCCGCGTTGCACAAAGGTCGTGGTGGCGCCGCGCGCGCCGCTGTCGAGCACGGGCACGCGTTGGAAAAGATCGGAGATGAAGCGTCGGGCGCCCGGATCGCCGCCGAAGTGGCGACGGCCGTAGGCCCAGGCGGCGAGGTAGTTCCAGCGTGCACCGCCAGAGGTTTTGGGGTTGGGGGTGATGACGGCCACGCCGGGTTTCACCAGGTCATCCCAATCGCGGATGGCCTTCGGGTTTCCTTTGCGCACGAGGAAGACGATCGTGCTGGTGTAGGGCGAGGCGCGGTCGGGCAGGCGCTGCTGCCAGTCGGCGGGCAGGAGGTTGGCGTGCGAGGCGATGGCGTCGATATCGCCGGCCAGCGCGAGCGTGACGACATCGGCGCGCAGGCCCTCGATGACGGAGCGGGCCTGTTTACCGGAGCCGCCGTGGGATTGTTTGATGGCAACGGTGCTACCGGTCGTGGCCTGCCAGTGTCTGGCGAAGGCGGCGTTGTATTCGACGTAGAGCTCGCGGGTCGGGTCGTAGGAGACGTTGAGCAGCTCGGTCGTTTGGGCCTGCGCACCGATCACGGTGGCCAGGGCGAGGAGGGCGACACGGGCGAATTTAGGGAGGTGCATGGGAGGTGGTTTTCTTAAACATTTGTAGAAAGGTAATGAAATCAAGCTGAAATCTTGGCGCGCTTGGTCGTTGGCGCTTTATTGGGATTAAAATTTGATGCTATTGCTATGGTAATTAGCGATTAGAGATAATTCATTATTTCATGACCTTAAATTATCTCATCGCGCCTTGACTAATCTTTATTTAGCGACTTTGTTTGTTTTAAAAATGAATCCTTCCGCCACGCCTCCGCCCGCGCTCACCTCCAACGAACTGCTGAAGCTGAACGATCCCACGCTCGCCGGCACGATTGCCGAGACCCTCGCCGATCAGGCGCAGGAGCGCTTCAGCGACGACGACGAGCAGTTCCTGAAATTTCATGGCATCTACCAGCAGGACGACCGCGATAAGCGGAAAACAGGGAAACAGTACCTGTACCTGATCCGCGCGCGCCTGCCGGGCGGCGTGGTGCCGGCGACCCAGTACCTCGCGTTTGACGAGCTGGCCCGCCTGCATGGCAACGACACGCTGCGCCTCACCTCGCGCCAGTCCTTTCAGTGGCACGGCGTCGTCAAAAACCGTCTCGGCGCCCTCATGCGCGGCCTGCACGAGGCGCTGTGCACGACGATCGCGGCGTGCGGCGACGTCGGGCGCAATGTCATGGCGCCGCCCACTCCCTCGACCAGCCCGCTCGTCGATCAGGTGCAGGCCGACGCCCTCCGGGTCAACGACCTGCTCGTGCCCCGCACACCTTCGTACCACGAGATCTGGGTCGATGGCACGCCGCTCAAGCTCAGCGCCGGGGAGAAGCAGGCGTTTGAGGATCCGCTCTACGGACGCCAGTACCTGCCGCGCAAGTTCAAGGTCGCGTTTGCGATCCCGCCGCTCAACGACACCGACATCTACACGCACTGCCTCGGCTTCGTGGCCGTGGCCGATCCCGCCGACCCTGCGCGACTCCTGGGCTACAACGTCCTCGTCGGGGGCGGGCTCGGCATGAGCCATGGCAACGCCAAGACCTACCCGCGCGTCGCCGACGAGCTCGGCTTCGTGCCGCCCGAGCGCATCCTCGACGTCACCCGCGCGGTCTTGCAGGCGTACCGGGACGCCGGCGACCGCACCAACCGCAAACACGCCCGGCTGAAATACGTGATCGCCGAGCGCGGCGTGGACTGGTTCCGCTCCGAAGTCGAGCAGCGCGCCGGACTGAGTTTCGCGCCCGTGCGCCCGGTGGTCTTTTCGCGGCAGAGCGACGTCTTTGGCTGGCACCGCCAGCGCGACGGACGCTGGTTCCTCGGGCTCTACATCGAGGCCGGCCGCATCGCCGATCGCCCCGGCCGGCAGTTGAAAACCGCGCTGCGCCGCGTGGCCACCACCTATGCGCCGCAGTTCCGAGTCACGCCCTCGCAAAACCTCCTGTTGACCGATGTCGCCGAGGCTGACCGCGCGGGCGTCACCGCCTTGCTCGCCGAGCACGGCATCCCCGTGGAAAACCAGGCCGCGGCCGTGCGCCGCACCTCGATGGCCTGCGTGTCGCTGCCCACGTGCCCGCTCGCGCTGGCCGAGAGCGAGCGCGCCCTGCCCGGCATCCTCGACCGCTTTGAGGCCACGCTGTCCGAGCTCGGGCTGGGGGAGGAGCCGCTCCACTTCCGCATGACCGGCTGCCCCAACGGCTGCGCCCGGCCCTATCTCGCCGAGATCGCCCTGGTCGGCCGCGCCCCCGGCAAGTACGCGCTGTATCTCGGCGGCAACGTCGCCAGCACGCGCCTCAACCGCGAGTACCGCAATGCCGTCAAACTCGACGAGTTTTTCGCCGAGCTGCGCACGCTGCTGGTTCGCTGGCAGGCCGAGCGCCAGCCCACCGAGAGCTTTGGCGACTGGGCGCACCGCACGCTCTGGCCCGAGCCGGCCGCCACCGTCACCGCCTGATTTCAACTCCTCTATCTTCATGTCTTTTCTCGAAAACATCGCCGCTTGGAACGACGCGCTTCGCACGCGCACTCCCAGGGAAATCGTTGCCTGGGCGCTCGCGCAGGCCGGTGGCCGCGCTGTCGTCTCGACCAACTTCCGCCCGTACGAGGCCGCCATCCTGCACCTGCTGGCACAGGCGCAGCCGTCGATCCCCGTGCTCTGGGTCGATCATGGCTTCAACCGCCCGGCCACCTACCGGCACGCCGAGGCGCTGCGTACCCGCCTGCGGCTCGATCTGCGCGCGTACCTGCCGCGCCTGAGCCGTGCGCACTACGAGGCCGTGTACGGCCCGCCGCCTTCGCTGGACGACGAGCCCGGCCTGCGCCGCTTCAGTTCGCTGATGAAACTCGAACCCTTCCAACGCGGCATGCGCGAGCTCGCGCCCACCGTCTGGTTCACCGCGTTGCGCCGCGTGCAAAACCCGCACCGTGCCGCACTGGACATCGTCGGCTACGACGAGCAGTTCGGCACGCTCAAGGTCAGCCCGTTCTTCGAGGCGACCGACGCCGACCTCGACGCCTATCTCTCCGTGCACGATCTGCCCAACGAGTGGGACTATCACGATCCCGCCAAGGCCGACGAGAAACGCGAATGCGGCCTGCATGCCGCCTGGGGCCGCCGCAGCTCCGCTGCCTGAGCCCGTTTTCCCAACCGATTTCCCCACTGCCGCCGCACTGGCGACTCACCATGTCAAACTACCATCTCGACCACCTCCAACATCTCGAAACTGAAGCCATCCACATCCTGCGCGAAGTCGCCGGCGAGTTTGAGCGCCCTGCGCTGCTCTTCTCCGGCGGCAAGGACTCCATCTGCCTCCTGCGCCTCGCCGAAAAGGCCTTCCGGCCCTCCGAACTTCCGCTCCCGTTGCTCAACGTCGACACGGGCCACCACTTCCCCGAGCTCAACGAATTTCGCGACCGGCGCGCCGCCGAGCTCGGCGCCAAACTGATCGTGCGCACCGTCGAGGACGCCATCGCCCGCGGCATCGCCACGCCCGCGCCCGGCGAGATCAGCCGCAATCGCCTCCAGATCCCCACGCTACTGGCCGCCATCGAGGAGTTCCGCTTCGATTGCTGCATCGGCGGCGCCCGCCGCGACGAGGAAAAAGCCCGCGCCAAGGAGCGCTTTTTCAGCTTCCGCGACAGCTTCGGCCAGTGGGACCCGAAGAACCAGCGCCCCGAGATCTGGCACCTCTACAACGGACGGGTGAACCCCGGCGAAAACATGCGCGTCTTCCCGTTGAGCAACTGGACCGAGATGGACGTCTGGGAGTACATCCGCCGCGAAAATCTCGACGTCCCCAGCATTTATTTCAGCCACAGCCGCGCGTGCGTGCGCCGGCAGGGGCAATGGTTGCCCGTCAACCACCTCGTCCCGCCGCGCCCGCAGGAGGAGGTCAAGTCGCTCGTCGTCCGCGTGCGCACCATCGGCGACATCATCAGCACCGGCCTCGTCGAATCGCCCGCCGATTCCGTCGACGATATCATCGCCGAGATCGCTGCGGCCCGCGTGACCGAGCGCGGCTCGCGTGCCGACGACCGCTCCTCTGAAGCCGCCATGGAGGACCGCAAGAAAGCCGGTTATTTCTAAACCAACAGCCACCGCCATCGCACTATGATCCAACCCATTTCCCATCAGCCCGTCGATATCCTGCGCGTCAACACGTCCGGGAGCGTCGACGACGGCAAATCCACCCTCATCGGCCGCCTCCTGTACGACTCAAAGTCGCTCATGGAGGATCAGATCGAGGCGCTGGAGCGCTCCGCCGACATCACCGGCGCCGGCCAGATCAATCTCGCCAACCTCACCGACGGCCTGCGTGCCGAGCGCGAGCAGGGCATCACCATCGACGTCGCCTACCGGTACTTTGCCACGCCGCGCCGCCGCTTCATCATCGCCGACACGCCCGGCCACGTGCAGTACACGCGCAACATGGTGACGGGCGCCTCCACGGCCAACCTCTCCATCGTGCTCGTCGATGCGCGCGCCGGCGTCATCGAGCAGAGCCGCCGCCACACCGCCATCGCCTCGCTGTTGCGCATCCCGCACGTCGTCGTCGCCGTCAACAAGATGGACCTCGTCGGCTGGAGCCGGGCGCGCTTCGAAGAGATCCGCCAGACGTTCGAGGAGTTTCTGCCGCGGCTCGGCATCCAGGACGTCACCTTCATCCCGATCAGCGCGCTCAACGGCGACAATGTCGTGACGCACTCCGAGCACACGCCCTGGTATCAAGGGCCGACGCTGCTCAGCCATCTGGAGACGGTGCACATCGGCAGCGATCACAACCTCCACGAGTTCCGGTTCCCGGTGCAATGGGTCAACCGGCCCAACCAACCGCAGGACCCCGCGCTGCACGACTTCCGCGGGTTCAGCGGACAGATCGCAGGCGGCGTGGTGCGCGTGGGCCAGCGTGTGCTGGCCCTGCCCGCCGGACTGATCACGACGGTGAAACAAATCTGGACCTTCGACGGCCCGCGCGAGGAGGCCTTCTGCCCGCAGTCCGTCACCTTGGTGTTGGCGGACGATATCGACATCAGTCGCGGCAGCACGCTCGTGGGGCTGGAGGCGCCTTTGCCCGGCGCCAGCACGGAGCTCCACGCCAAGCTCTGCTGGATGCACCCGCGTCCGCTCCAGCGCGGGCGCAAGTATCTCCTCAAACACGGCAGCCACACCGTGCAGACCGTCGTCAGCACGATCGAGCACCGGCTCGACATCGAGACGCTGGAGCCGCAATCCGCGCCCGACGAACTTGCGCTCAACGATCTCGGCGAAGTCCGCCTGCGCACGGCCAACCCCATCTTCTTCGATGGCTACACGACCAACCGCCTGACGGGGTCGTTTATCCTCATCGAGCAGGGGACCAACCAGACGGTCGCCGCCGGCATGCTCTACCCGCCGGGCGAGGCCGTCCGGCTCGAAGCGGAGGATTTCTCGATCTAGAAACTGCTCCGAACAGACCGTGTTTTTTCCCCGGCGGCCGGGCGTGAATGCGCTCGACTTCGCCGGGGCGCGCCCCCTTCGTGCCCGGCGCCGTGTTTTCCACGGCGAGTTTGTCCATGAGCTGGTTTTACCTATTTGTCGCCGGACTTTTTGAGATCGGCTGGCCCATCGGCCTGAAGATGGCGCAGCACCCGCAGACCCGTTTGCTCGGGTTCGCGGGCGCCGTCGTCTTCATGGGCCTGAGCGGATTCATGCTCTGGCTCGCGCAACGACACATCCCCATCGGGACTGCCTACGCGGTGTGGACCGGGATCGGCGCGGCGGGCACGTTTCTGGTTGGCGTCCTGTACTACGGCGACCCGGCGTCACTCGCGCGCTACCTCGGCGTGGCGCTGATCGTGGGCGGTGTGGTCATTCTGAAACTGGCTCACTGAGCCGCACCCCGAGCGCCAAGGTTCGGACGGCGCGTCGCATTTTTCATGCGGCGTGTGGGTTGGCTCAGGCGTTGGGAAACGCGGCGCCGTGGGGCGGCGTGTGCAGCTCCGGGCGGTAGGCGTGCTCGCGCGCCCAGCCCGCCACGCGGCCGACGACGACAATCAGCGGCGATTGCAGCCCCTCGCGTTGCAAATCCTGATCGAGCGTGGCCAGCACCGAGTAGAGCACGCGTTCGCCGGCGGTCGTGCCGGCCTGTACGGCGGCGCAGGGCGTATCGGCCGCCCAGCCTGCGGCCAGGAAACGGTCGCGCACGCCGGCCATGCTGTGCAGCGGCATCATCACGATGATCGTCTCGGCGTCCGGGACATCGGCGGCGCGCCCGTCAGCGTGAAACCCGGAGATGATTGCAAAGCTGCGCGAAAGGCCGCGGTGGGTGATCGGGATGCCGGCATACGCGGGCACGGCGAGCGAACTGGACAATCCGGGCACGACCTCGACGGCGACGCCGGCGGCGAGGCAGGCCTCGACCTCTTCGCCGCCGCGCCCGAAGACGAACGGGTCGCCGCCCTTGAGCCGCACGACGAACTGGCCTTCGCGGGCCAGTTGCACCAGGAGCGCGTTGATCTCGCTTTGCGGAAACGAGGGCTCGAAGCCTTTTTTGCCCACGGGGAAAAGCTGGCACGAGGTGGGCACCATGCGGAGCAGCTCGGGCGAGACGAGCCGGTCATAGACGAGCGCCGTCGCGCGTCCGAGCGCGCGTAGTCCCATGCGTGTGATGAGATCGGGGTGGCCGGGCCCGGCGCCCACGAGCACCACGCGGCCCCGCGCCGCAGGTTCGTATGCGGGCTCCTGGGTGGCCGACACCTGCCGGTCGATCTCCGCCCGGAGCGCGGCTTCGCAGGCCTGCGGGCCGTCGCGGCGGATGCGCGCGAGCCACTCTTCCCAATCGAGGGTTTTCCAAAAACGTTCGCGTTCGGGCAACGTGAGCCGGGCGCGGGTCTCGGCGCGGAGCCGGGCGACGAGTTGCACGAGGTCGCCAAAGCCATCGCCGATCCACTCAAGCAGCTTGCGGCGGGCGAAAGCGGAGAGCGAGGGCGCGGCGCCGTCGGTGCCGATGGAGATTTGCACGCCCTGGCCGCGGGCGACGGCGGGCACGTAGAAATCGCAAAGATCGGGCACATCGACCACGTTGCACAGGATTCCGAGGGCGGCGCAGGCCTCGTAAATCTGGCGGTTGGCCTCGGGATCGGAGGTGGCGGCGACGACGAGCCGCGCGCCCTGCTCGTCGCCTGGCGTCCATGGCCGCTCGATTTTCGTCCAGCCGCCGACGAGTTTGGCAAAGCCGGGCTCGAACCACGGGGCAACGACGCGCAGGCGCGCTCCGCAATCGAGCAGATCTTGTGCTTTGCGGAGGGCGACCTTGCCGGCGCCCACGAGGAGCACGTCGCGGTCGACGAGATCGACGGACATCGGGTAAAGCGGAGGACGGTTTGCGGGCATGGGCGGGATTGATCGCACAGGGCGGTGATGCCCGCAAGGGGGACGCTCACCGCGCGCTGCTTTTTTTCATGCGGGCGGGCCGCGGCGCGCCGAGCTTACCGGACGGGCGCAAATCCGTACTTCGCGAAGGCGGTCTGGGCGGTCGGTCCGGCGAGCCAGTCGAGAAAGGCCGTGGCAGCGGCGGGCTGACGGGCGTCTTTCAACACGGCGCCTGGGTAGGTGATCGACGGGCCGGACTCCCTGGGAATCTCGAAGGCGATGCGGACCTTTTTCGAGATGAGCGCATCGGTTTTGTAAACGAAGCCGGCATCGGCGTTGCCCGACTCGACGGCGGCGAGCACGGCGCGGACCGTGTCGAGCGGCACGCATTTGCCGGCGACCTGCGCCCACAGCTTCGTCTTTTGGAGGTGTTCCTTGGTGTAGGTGCCGACGGGCACGGTGGCCGGCTCGCCGATGGCGATGCGGCGCACACCAGGTTTTGCCAGATCGGGCAGCGTGGAGACCGGGGCGACTTCCTCGATGCCGACGACGACCACCAGCGAATTGGCGAGCAGGGTGCGGCGCGTGCCGGGGAGCAGCAGGCCGGCTTTTTCGAGCTGGTCGACGCGGAGCTCATCGGCGGAGAAGATCGCGTCGGCGGGCGCGCCTTCCTTGATCTGGCGGGCGAGTGCGCCGGAGGCTCCGAAGTTGAAGCGCAGCGTGTGGCTGGTGGCGGCGGTGAACTGCGGCGCGAGTTCGGTGAAGACGTCGGAGAGGCTGGCGGCGGCAAAGACGTTGATCTCGGCGGCGCGCGCGGTGGCGGCATACAGGATGCAGATGGAGACGAGGAGTGTGTGGAGTGAGCGCATGGGACTGGGCTCGGTGTGTGCCGATCACGGACGCTCAGCGCGTGCGCGGAGCTGTGGTGTCCTCGAAGCGGATCTTCTCCAGCTTGCGCACCTCGACGACCTCGCCCCGGTGGACCGTCAACTGCACCTCGCCATATTCGAGGTCGCGGATCATGCCGCGCACGACTTTCACCCACTTGCCGGAGCGGGTGTCGCAGTAGCTCGGATCGGTGCCGGTGGGATGGTCGCTCATGGTGTCATGCGGGTCACTCGACACCGACGAGCACGGACGAGGTTTTGATCAAGGCGCAGGCGGGTTTGCCTTTCTTGAGCTTCAGCTCCTTGAGGGCGTCGGCGGTGATGGTCGCGGTGAGCTCGACCTTGGGGGCGATGCGGATGGTGACGAGGGCGCTGACAGGGCCTTTTTTAATGGCGGTGACGGTGCCGGGGAGGATGTTGCGGGCGCTGATTTTCATGGTGGATGGAGCGAGGAGTTCGCGGGCTCAGGCGATGGCGCGTGCGGAGAGGGGCATGGGCAGTTCGCCTCCCACATCTTTCAACGCGACGCCGCTCAGGCCGTGGCGGGCCGATTCGAGGAGAAGCTGGGCGAGTTTTTGCGCGGCGGCTTTGGGCGGAAACCCCTCGGGGCGGATATTGGAGACGCAGTTGCGGTTCGCATCGGTGCAGCTGGCGTGTGGCTTGTAGGTGAAATAGGCGCCGAGGCTGTCGGGGGCCCCGAGCCCCGGGCGCTCGCCGAGCAGCATGAGGGTGTGGCGCGCGCCAAGCAGGGCGCCGATCTCGTCTTGGAGTTTTACGCGTCCAAACGCAGCGATGAAAATGGGGTAGAGGCTCCAGCCTGCGGCGCGCAGCAGAGGCACGAGGCAGGTGAGCACGGCTCCGGTCTGCCGCTCGGCGGCAAGCGCGGAGAGTCCGTCGGAGACGATGATGGCGAGGTCGCGTTTGCCCCATTTGGCCGACTGGGCGGCGAGCGCTTCGTGGGCCGTGGGCGAGAGGCGGCGGCCGAGATCGGGGCGCAGGAGGTAGGTGCGCCGGTCGACGGCTTCCGTGTCGAGGCGCCAGGTTTCGTAGCCGGCGCGTCCGAGCGCGGCGGCGAGTGCTTCGCCGTGAAACTCCATGTGGACGGCGTCGCGTGCGCGTGCATGGGCGAGCCGGAACTCGAGCAGGGTGCGCGTGCGGACGCTGCCGCCGGCTCGTCCGAGTGCGATGCGTGCGGAGGTGAACTGACGCAGCGTCTGCCAGCGGTCGTGGGTTGCCGGTGTGGGTTGCATGGCGGGCACAGGGGCGAATGGTTCAGGCGAGAACATGGTCGATGAGTGCGTGGTGTTCGCCGACAGGCAGGAGGCGTTGTCCGCCGGAGACGATGCGCATTTTCTCGAGCCAGGCCTCGAACTCGGGTGCGGGTTTTAAACCGAGTACTTGTCGGAGGTAGTGGCTGTCGTGGAAGGAGGTCGATTGGTAGCCGAGCATGATGTCGTCGGCCCCGGGGATCCCCATGATATAGTTACAGCCAGCCACGCCGAGGAGTGTTAACAGGGTGTCCATGTCGTCCTGACACGCTTCGGCGTGGTTGGTGTAACAGATGTCGCAGCCCATCGGCAGACCGAGGAGCTTCCCGCAAAAATGGTCTTCGAGCCCGGCACGGATGATCTGTTTTCCGTCGTAGAGATATTCCGGCCCGATGAAACCGACGACGGTGTTGACCAGCAGCGGCGAGAAATGCCGTGCGACCGCGTAGGCGCGGGCCTCGCAGGTTTGCTGGTCAACGCCGTGGTGCGCGCCTGCGGAGAGCGCGGAACCCTGGCCGGTTTCGAAATACATGACGTTGTTGCCGACGGTGCCGCGGCGCAGCGCGAGCGCGGCTTGCTGGGCCTCGGCGAGCAGGGAGAGGCTCACGCCGAAGCTCTTGTTGGCCGCCTCGGTGCCGGCGATGGATTGAAAGACGAGATCGACAGGCGTGCCCCGGCGCATCGCTTCGAGCTGGGTGGTGACGTGGGCGAGCACGCACGATTGCGTGGGGATCTCGTAGCGCTGGATGACTTCGTCGATCAGCCGGAGGAGCGTCTCGATCGCGGGCACGCTGTCGGTGGCTGGATTGATGCCGATGACGGCATCGCCGCAGCCGTAGAGGAGGCCATCGACGATCGAGGCGGCGACGCCCTGCGGATCGTCGGTCGGATGGTTGGGCTGGAGTCGGACGGAGAGGCGGCCGGGCAGGCCGATCGTGTTGCGAAACCGGGTGACGACGCGGCATTTTTTTGCGACCAGGATGAGGTCCTGGTTGCTCATGATTTTAGCAACGGCGGCGACCATCTCGGGGGTGAGACCGGGGGCGAGTGCGGCGAGCGAGTGTGCGTCGGTTTCGTAGCGCAGGAGCCATTCGCGGAAGGCGCCGACGGTGAGCCCGGCGACGGGCGCAAAGGCCGTGGCATCGTGGGTATCGACGATCAGGCGCGTGACCTCGTCGGTCTCGTAGGGGATGAGCAGCTCTTCGAGGAAGTGGGCGAGTGGGACTTCCGAGAGGCAGAGCTGGGCGGCGACGCGCTCTTCAGCGGAGCTGGCGGCGAGGCCGGCGAGCTCATCGCCGGAGCGGTGCGGTGTGGCCTTGGCCATGAGCTCGCGCAGCGAGCTGAAGTGATAACGGAGCCCGCCTGCGTTGATGGACCAGTGTGGAGTGGGCATGGCGGGTGGCGTCGCGGCGGTTTATTTCACCATGAATTTTTCCGGCAGCCACAGGGCGATTTCCGGGAAGATCATGATGAGCACGATGGTGAGGAACATCAGCGCGGAGAACGGGATGATGGAGGCGTAGATGTCCTTTAGCGGGAAATCCTTTGGGGCCATGGCCTTCATCAGGAAGAGATTGTAGCCGAAGGGCGGCGTGATGTACGCGATCTGGCAGGTGATCGTGTAGAGCACGCCGAACCAGACCAGGCTGAAGCCCATGGCGTTGACGAGGGGCACGTAGAGCGGGGCGACGATCACGAGCATGGCGGTGTCGTCGAGGAACATGCCCATGATCACAAACGAGAGTTGCATGAGGATGATCACGTGCCAGGGGCTCAGTCCCCATTGATTGAGGAAGAGGCCCTCGATGGCCTTGACGGCGCCGAGCCCGTCGAACACCGCGCCAAAGGCGAGCGCGGCCATGATGATCCACATGAACATGGCGCTGATGTTGAGCGTCTGCCGGACGGTGTTGTGCAGGACCGTTTTTGTGAGGCGGCGGCGGCCCCAGGCCACGAGGAGAGAGGCGAGGGCGCCGACGGCCGAGCTTTCGACGAGGCTGGTGATGCCGAAGAGAAAAAGTCCGATGACGATGAACATGATCACGAGCGGGATCATGCCGGCGGAGAGCAGGCGGAGTTTCTCGCGCAGGGAGATCTTCATCGAATCTTCGGAGGCCAGCGGTGCGAGCTCGGGTTGGAGGCGGCAGCGCACGACGACGTAGATCAGAAAGAGCGCGGCCATGAGCAGGCCGGGGACGACGCCGGCGAGCCAGAGCTGGCCGACGGGCTGGCGCGCGATCATGCCGTAGAGGACGAATACGACGCTGGGCGGGACGAGGATGCCGAGGGAGCTGCCGGCCTGGATCACGCCCGAGACCATGCGGCGGTCGTAGTTGCGCTTGAGCATCTCGGGCATCGCGATGCTGCACCCGATGGCCATGCCGGCGACACTCAGGCCGTTCATCGCGGAGATGAGAACCATCAGCAGGATGGTGCCGATGGCCAGTCCGCCGCGGAGCCGGCCGGTCCAGACGTGGAGCATGCTGTAGAGGTCGTTGGCGATGCCCGACTCCGAGAGCATGTACCCCATGAAGACGAACATCGGCAGGGTGAGCAGCGGGTACCAGTTGAGCAGCTTGATGCTGGCGTTGAACCCCATCGCGGCCGCGCCGTCGCCCCAGAGCAGGAGCGCGGTGGCGACCGCGATAAATCCGATCATGCCAAACACGCGCTGACCGGTGGCCATGAGGACCATCATCCCCAGGAACATCACCAGCACGATCATCTCGTGACTCATCGGAGCTCCTTTCCGAAGGCCCCCGCCACATCGCGGATCATCCGGGCGAGGATTTGCAGGGTCATCAGCAGAATGCCGATCGCCATGACGATCTTGATCGGCGCCATCGGGGGCGCCCACGCGGTATAGTTCTTTTGGTGAAATTCGAGCGCGTAGTGCGCGCTGGAGATGGCGCCGTTGACCAGCACGCCCATGTAGAAGAGCAGGATCACGTCGGTTATGGCATCGACGATGTACTTGGTGCGCGGGCTCCAGCGGTCGCGGAAGACATCCATGCGCACGTGCGCATCGTCCTGAAACGAGAAGCCGCCTCCGAGCAGGTAGTAGGCGGCCATCGTGAACTGCGCCATTTCCATGACCCAGATCGCGGGCGACTTGATGATGACGTTGGCCACCATCGCGTAGGTGAGGATGGCCATCATCGCAAAGAGCAGGTACATCGCGAAGAGGCCGACGGCGCGGTTGGTGGTATCGACTGTGCGGACGTAGCCGCGCAGGAAGGCGCCGACTCCGGCGCAGAGGCGGTCGAAGGCCTCATCGGTGCTCAGCGCGCCGCTGCGGTAGTCCTGGCCGGAGAGACTCCCGGTGCCGCCGGCATACGCGGGAGCGAGCCGGGCGCCCATCAGTGCGATGGGGTCGGAGGTGCTGCGCCGTTCGTGGCGCAGGAGTGTATCGGAGTCTTCGGTGGACATGGCGGATCGAGAGAAGGTGGAAGGGCAAGGCAGTGGCATCCGAAGCGTCGCCGCTTCGTCGTGCATCGGGGGCGGCGAGTCCGGATTCGAAGGGCCGGACTCGCGGGCGTGTGAAGGCGGCTCAGCCGCGGTAGGGCCGGCCGGCTTTGCTCATCATGGCGTTATAATCCTTGAAGATTTGGACGACCTTGGCGGCGCGCGGGCTGGTCTTGGCGATCTCGTCCCAGAATTTGACGGCTTCGTCTTCGACCGTTTTCCACTCCTCGTCGGGGATGGTGGTGAGCTTCAGCTTGGGGCCTTGCACGCGCAGCTTGGCCTCGCCGCCCCAGTACCAGTACTGGCGGTAGTAGTGCGAGCTGTCCATGCACAGCTTGAAGAGCGTCTTGAGGTGATCGGGCACCTTTTCCCAGGACTTCGTGTTGGCGAAGTAGGAGCCGCACCAAGCGCCGGCGATATTGTTTGTGAGGAAGTAATTCGTCACGTCCGCCCAGCCGACGGTGTAGTCTTCGGTGATGCCGGACCAGGCGACGCCGTCGAGCTCGCCGGTGCGCAGCGCCATCTCGCAGTCTTCGTACGGGAGCGTCACGGGGACGACGCCGAAGCGGGAGAGGAAGCGGCCGGCAGTCGGGAAAGTGTAGACCTTTTTGCCCTTTAGGTCGGCGAGCTTGTTGACGGGGGCCTTGGTGGCGAAGTGGCAGGGGTCCCACGCGCCGGCGCTCAGCCAGGTGACGCCTTTGATTTCATTGTACGATTCCTCCCAGATCTTATCCAGGCCGAATTGGTAGAACAGAGTGGGGATATCGAGGCTGTAGCGGGTGGCGAACGGGAAGTAGCCGCCGAAGACGGCGACATCGGCGGGCGAGGCGATCGAGTCGTCGTCGCTTTGCACGGCGTCGATCGTGCCGGCCTGCATGGCGCGGAAGAGCTCGCTGGTGGGCACGAGCTGGTCGGCGCAGTAGAGCTCGATGACCATCTCGCCGTTGGCCGCCTTGTTGAAGGCATCGATGGAGGGTTTGATGACATGCTCGGCCAGTGCAGGCCCTGCGTAGGTTTGCAGGCGCCATTTGATGGGGGCATTTTTCGCACCGATCACGTACGGGGCAGCGATGGCTGCGGAGGCTCCGATGCAGGCTTTTTTGATGAATTCGCGTTTGTTCATGGGACGATGGCGGCGGATGGAGTGAGTGTGAGTTTGACCGAGGCCGCAGTGGCAGGCTCCCGCTGTGGCAAAGGCTGATTCCACTTAGCATAGCCGATGCCAACACGCGTGCGGTGCCCGTGTCGGCTTGGACTTTTTAACACCCGCGATTTTGCCGCACGGATTCCTACATTTTCGTAGGAGAAACTGCGCTTTTCCGACACGGATGTCGGAGTCGCTTTCCGTGGCCTGAATCGCGGTGCGTATTCAGGCTGTGGCGGCGGCCCGGATCAGGGCGTGGGGCGTTTGGCCTCGAGCGCGGCCGCGGCCGGATCGGCTTTAAAACGCTCGGGATCGATGCCGTATTTTTTGACGCGCAGGCCCATGATGCGTTCGGTCAGTCCGAGCTGGCGGGCGGCCTTGGCCATGATGCCACGGTGCGTCTTGAGCGCCTCCGCGAGCATCTCGCGTTCGACGGCGCAGACGGCGTCTTCGAGCGTGCCACGCGGGGTGGTGCCGGAGGCCTCGCCGGTTTGGAGCGTGGGCGGAAGATGAAAACCGTGGATGACGCCGTCCTGCGAAAGCAGCACGGCACGCTCGATGGTGTTCTCCAGTTCGCGCACGTTGCCCGGCCAGTGGTAGGCCATGAGCATGTCGATCGCGGGCGTGGAGATGCGGGCAACGTTTTTGCCGTTTTGTTTGGCGTACTTTTCGAGGAAGTGGTCGGCGAGCGCGAGGATGTCGCTGCGGCGGTCGCGCAGCGGCGGCACGTAGATCGGGAAGACGTTGATGCGGTAGTAGAGATCGAGGCGGAATTTTCCCTCCTCGATCATCTTCTCCAGATTGCGGTTGGTCGCCGTGATCACGCGCACGTCGACGCGGATCGTTTGCGTGCCGCCCACGCGCTCGAAGGTGCCCTCCTGCAAGACGCGCAGCAGCTTCGCCTGTGTGGCGGCCGAGATTTCGCCGATTTCGTCGAGGAAGATGGTGCCGGTGTCGGCCAGCTCGAAGCGGCCTTTGCGCAGTGCGAGCGCGCCGGTGAAGGCGCCTTTCTCGTGCCCGAACAACTCGCTCTCGATGATGCTCTCGGGCAACGCCGCGCAGTTCACGCGCACGAACGGTTTTTTGCGCCGCCCGCTGCCGGTCCAGATCGCGTGGGCGATGCGCTCCTTGCCCGAGCCGGTTTCGCCCCGGATGAGCACGGTCGTCTTGCTGTCGGCGACTTGGTCGATGTGGAAATGCACGTTTTGCATCGCGGCGGAGCGTCCGACCATGCCTTCGGGCACGAAGCTGCGGGCGATCTGTTGCTGCAACCGCTCGTTTTCCTCGCGCAGGGTGTCGATGCGCTCCTTGGCCATCTGGCGGAAACGCACCGCCAGGCCGACTTGTCCGGCGACGAGCACGAGAAAGCGCACGTCGATGGTGAGCGCCTGTTCGCTCGCTGTGGCGCGGGTAAAGGACAGCGTGCCGAGCACTTCGCTGCCCTGGCGGATGGGCACCGCGATCAGGCTTTCGCCCTGCGCGCGCGCTTCGGCAAACAGGCGTTTTTCCAACGCGCTCCACTCGTCGTCTTCGACCTCGGCGAGATTCGTCAGGACAATCGCTTCACCGATGGTGGCGACGCGTCCGAGCACGCCCTCGGCCAGCTTTTCGCGCAGGGTTTTGTCGTGATGATCGGCGTGGGGCTTCTCCTGCATCTCCTCGACCATCAGCTCCGAGCTCTCGCGGTTGACGATCATGAGCAGGCCGCGGCGCAGCGCCGTCGCCTCGGATAACTTTTTGAAAAGCGGTTGCACCGCATCGCGCAGCTCCAGCCCTTGTGCCAGCATCGCGGAGACGTCGTGCAACAGCAGAAACTCCTGCAAAATGCGGCATCGGCCAGCCCAGTCCGAGGTGGCTGAGGCTCGGGCGGGCGTGTCTGGTCGCTCGGAGCAGGAGTCGCAGGATGTCATCTGCACACGAGGAAGCAGTCCGGATGCCACAAAATGAGGGGTTTTTTCGCTGAGCCGGCGTTTCCCGTGTCCTCGTTCAATTTGCTGAGCTGCATCCACTCAGCCGATGCCGGTGCGACGTGCCGCCCAGGTGCCGCGTTATTTTTTTCAGCAGTTTTTTAACGTGGCCTCGCGCGCGCCCGCGCGCGAAGGCGGTCCCGCACGCGCTGGCCGCCTATTCGGTGGTGACGGCGTGCCCGGCGCGCCTCAAGGTCGCGGCATGGAGTTTGCCCAGATTCTCGACGACGTCTCGTCCATCGCCCGCCAGGCGGGCGAAATCGTCATGCGCCATTTTGCAGCGCCGACACCCACCGAGACAAAAACCAGCCGGATCGATGTCGTGACGGCGGCGGACCGGGAGGTGGAGGCGTACGTCGTGGCCGAGCTCGCGCGCCGTTTCCCCGATCATCACATCGTCGGCGAGGAGCGAGGCGGGCAGGGGGCGCCCCACGAGGGAGCCCGCCATCACTGGTACGTCGATCCCATCGACGGCACGGTGAGTTTTGCGAGCAAGCTGCCGCATTTTTGCACGAGCATCGCGCTCACCACGGCGGACCGGCAGCCGCTGCTCGGCGTGGTGTATGATCCCACCCGGCGCGAGTTGTTTTCGGCGGTGCGCGGCGGTGGGGCGTTCCTCGATGGTCGTCCGCTGCGCGTGAGTGGCACGGCGGAGCTGGTCGATGCGGTCGTCGCCAGCGGCTTCCCGTATGACAAGCATACCAATCCCGACAACAACCTGCGCGAGTGGGCCGCGTTTATCACCCGGGTCCGCGGCGAGCGCCGGCTGGGCTCCGCCGCGCTCGATCTTTGCTACGTGGCCGCCGGGCGCCTCGATGGTTACTGGGAAAAGGATTTGAAACCCTACGACACGATGGCCGGCCTGCTCATCGCACGCGAGGCGGGCGGACGTGTGACCGGCTATCGTGGCGAGCCGGAGCCGCAGTTGGCCGACCGCGGCCGCTATGTCGCCAGCAACGGCCTGCTCCACGCGGCCATGCTGGAGGTGCTCCGCGAAGCTGCGGGCTGAGGCGCACGGGCATTTTTGCGCGTTGGGAAAACGCTCCGCTTGATTCCGTCGCGCGAGTTCCGACTATCGCCGCCGTAGATGAAGATCCTCATTGTCGCCGAAAAACCGTCCGTCGCCCTCGATCTCGCGCGGGCGCTGCTCGGCGTGAAGGAGGAGGGCGGCAAGCTGTTTCGCGGGCGCACGCCGCTCGGCGACGAGCTCACCATCACCTGCGCCGCCGGCCATTTCCTCCAGTTGGCCAAGCCCGAGGCCTACGATGCGGTGCACGGCAAACAGTACGGCAAATGGCGCATCGCCGACCTCCCGATCCTGCCCAAGCCCGGCTGGGACTTCGACGAGGTGCCGCGCGAAAAGGCCGAGCGCTCGCTCGAAACGCTTTGCGGCCACCTGCGCGCCCACGAGGGCGGTGAGATCGTCAACGCCTGCGATGCCGGGCGCGAGGGCGAGCTGATCTTTCGCAAGATTCTCAGGCACTCCGGCGTCGATTGCACGAAGACCACGCTCTCGCGCATGTGGATGCAGGAAATGACCGAAAAGGCGTTTCGCGACGCGTACCGCGGGCGGCGTCCGCTCAGCGAGCGCGACGGTCTCGGCGAGGCCGGCTACACGCGCGACCAGGCCGACTGGCTCTCCGGCATGAACAAGACCGTGCTGGCCACCAAGACGCTCCCGCGCGGCACCGACAACTGGCGCGTGTGGAGCGTCGGCCGCGTACAGACGCCCACGCTCGCGCTCCTCTACGAGCGCGACCGCACCATCGCGTTTTTCAAACCGCAGAATTTCTGGGAGGCGTACGGCGTGTTCGACGGCGTGGTGGCCAAGGCCGACCTCGACGCCTATGCGGCGGCCGACAACCGGGAAAAACTCCTCGGGCGCCCGCAGATTCTCGAAGACCGCGATCGCAAGGCGTTCTGGTCCGAGGCGCTCGTCGCCCGCTTCACCGAGGCTGCGCTGGCGCCGCGCACCTACTCGGTGAAGGACACCGGCACGCAGCGCACCGAGCGGCCGCCGTTGCCTTTCGACCTCCAGGAGGCGTCGAAGTTTTTCTCCAAGAAGTTCGGCTGGACGGCGGCGCACTCGCTCGAAGTGCTCCAGTCGCTCTACGAAGATCTCAAGGTCATCAGCTACCCGCGCACCGACTCCCGCTATTTCCCCGATTCCGACGAGATGCGGCAGAAGGTCTGCGATGGCCTCCGGGCGGCGCATGCCTGGATCTGCGAGCACCACTCGGCCACTCGGCTGGCGACGCAGGCGCTGCGCACCGACGAGGAGATGGGCAAGGCCAAGGCGTTTAAAAACACCGAGAGCGACCACTATGCACTGCACCCGCTCACCGATCTGTCGCGGCTGGTGCGCGCCGACCGCGACCAGTTGCTCGCGTGGATGGCTGTCACGCAGGCCTGCCTCATGGCGCTCGACGAGCCGCTAAAGGTCAAGGTCGTCACCCGCCGCTGGGAGCAGCAGGGCGCGACGGGCGACTACGCGCCGTGCGTGTTTCGCGCCGCGCGGGAAAACGTCGTCAGCGCCGGCTGGACGCGCTGGGGCAAGGAAAAGGGCGAGGGGAAGGAGCCGCAGGGCATGCCGCCGCTCGTCGAGGTGCAGGAGATCGCCGGCACGGAGATCAAGAAACTGGAGACCAATCCGCCCAAGCCGTACGACGACGCCACGATCCTCTCCGCCATGGAGTACGCCGGCGCCACCATCGACGAGAGCACGCTCTCGCCCGAGCACTTGGAGGAGTTGCTGGAGGCGATGAAGGACCGCGGGCTCGGCACGCCGGCCACCCGCGCCGCAATCATCGAGACGCTGCTCGACCGCGGGTTTATCGAGCGCAAGGGCCGCGCGCTCGTCACCACCCAGAACGGCCGCGCACTCATCCGCGGGCTCAAGAAGATCGACCCGACGGCTGTGTCGGCCAAGCAGACCGCCGAGATGGAGTACGAGCTCAAGAAGATGGAGCGCGGCAACTCCAGCTACACGCGCGGCACGTTTCTCGACGCGGTGCTGAAGCAGTTTCTCGACGTCGCCGAGCAGTACAAGGCGTCGAGCACGCGCCTCGGCGAGGCCGAGCGGCCCGAGCTGGTCGAGGGCACGCCCACGGAGGTGCTTTGCCCGAAATCCGGCAAACCGATCCTCGACCGCGGCGCCGCCTGGGAGGCGCATGGCTTCGAGGGCACGCTGCTCTGGAAGGAGTGCTTCGGCCGCAAATGGACCGCCCAGGATTTCCGCGAGTTGCTCGAAGCGTTTCTCCAGGGCTCGCCCAAGAAATACGACGACCTCGCCTCGCGCAGCGGGCAGACCTACTCGGCGATGCTCGGCATCGACGCCGCCACGCGCAAGATCGCCATCGTCGAGCCCGAGGCGAAGAAGGTGAAGGGCGTGAAATGCCCGAAGTCCGGCAAACTCATGCTCGACCGCGGCGCGTACTTCGAGTCGCCCGGTTTCGCCGGCGTGCGCTTCTGGAAAAACGCCTTCGGGCGCACGTGGACGGCCGAGGATGTCGTCCGCCTGATTCAGGGCGTGGTGGAGGGCGCGCCGGCGGAGTTTACCGACCTCGTCTCGCAGCGGACGAAGAAGTCGTACTCGGCGCGGCTCACCATCGACGAGTCGGCCAAGAAGGTCGTGCTGCTGCTCGACCGCCGCGCCGACGGGTAGTCGAGGCGGGGCATTTCGGGCCGCCGCTTGGAAAGCGGCGCTCCGCAGACGTCGCTGGGGCGCCGCATGGCATGCGGCGTTTCGCTCACGACCCTTCAGCTGGCGCGCTTCGCGCGCAAGGTTTCCCAGAGGTGGGCGTAATTGAGCAGGATGTCCTTGAGGCCCTGCTGCACCGCCGGCGAGTTGAGCGCCTTCGTGCTCATGTCGTTGTGGGCGTCGAGGGCCTCGATGATCGCACCGGTGAGCGCGTTGCCGAAGTCGGGAGAGTTGGCGAACTGCTCCTTGGTATTGCTCGCGGCCTGCTGCTGTAGCGTCTTCGACTCGAGGAGCTTTCCCATGAGCACGTGGTTCACATACACGAGCTGGTCCTGCTCGGTGGTCTCGGCTCCAAAGAGTTCGTTGAGGCGTGAGATCAGCTCGCCGAGATAGGCCTTCTGCTTTTCCTGGACCGTGCCGCTGCCGGTGCCGGTGATCGGCGCGATTTTTGGTGATTCGCCCGAGCCGAGTGGCATCGGCGCCCGGCCAAGGTTGCGCAACTGGTGGTGGGTGAGCACGACCCGCGAGAGGTCTATCCCTGCGCGCTCGCGGCCGAATTCCAGCAACGGCAGCAGTCGCCGGTAGAAAAGCGCGCGCTTCTCCACCGCGGTATTCCCATAGTCGAAGATCTGGGAGAGGAACGTGTAAAGGCGCACATAGGCGCCGAGGTCGTTGCGGAAGAGCAGGAGCGCGTTGAGCTCCTCCTGGGCTTCCTTCGTGGCGCGCTCGTCCTGCTCCTCGCGGGCGAGGCGTAGCTCTTCCTGGGCGAACCGGTAGCGCCTCATGAGGCGGTCGACGACCGGCTCGACGGCCTTGAGCAGCTCGCCCTGCGTGGCGTGCGGGTTGAGCTCCACGGCGGCGACGCGCTCCACCTCGTTGTCGTCGTAGAAACCGGCGGCATCGAGCTTGGCGCGGAGGTTGTAGACGAGGTTCGGATCCGTCGCGGCCTCCAGCTCGGCGGTCTCATGGTAGGTCTTGAACGCCGCGAGCACCTCCGCCGGCTCGTTCACGAAATCGAGCACGTAGGTCGTGTCCTTGCCGGGGTGCGCGCGGTTCAGGCGCGAGAGCGTCTGCACGGCCTGGATGCCTGCGAGCCGCTTGTCGACGTACATGCCGCAGAGCAGCGGCTGGTCGAAGCCGGTCTGGAACTTGTTCGCCACGAGGAGGAGCTGGTACTCGTCGCCCTTGAACGCCTCGCGGATGTCGCGCCCACGCAGCAGCGGGTTGAGCGAGCGGCTGCCCTCGGAAAACGCCTCGTCGCCGGACTCCGGATCGTTCACCTCGCCCGAGAACGCCACCAGCGTGCCGATCTTGTAGCCGTGCTCGGCCACGTACTTCTCGACCGCCAGCTTCCAGCGCACGGCCTCCACGCGGCTGCCGACCACGACCATCGCCTTCGCCTTGCCGGCGAGCAGCGGCGCCACGTGCGCCCGGAAATGCTCCACCACCACCTGCACCTTTTGCGCGATGTTGTACGGGTGCAGCCGCACCCAGCCCATCAGCCGCTTCACCGCTGCGCTGCGCTCAACCTCGCTCTCGTCGAAATCTTTGCCCTCGTGGGCGAGGCGGAAGGCGAGCTTGTAGCTGGTGTAATTGCGGAGCACGTCGAGGATAAAGCCCTCCTCGATCGCCTGCCGCATCGAATAGACGTGGAACGCCACCGGCAGGTTGCCCGGCCCGGCGGGGCGCGTGGGATCGGGCCGCGTGCCGAAGAGCTCGAGCGTCTTGTTCTTCGGCGTGGCCGTGAACGCCACGAAGGTGATGGCCTTATCGCCAGCGCGCGCGGCCATTTGTGCGGCGAGCATGTCGTCCATGCTCACTTCGCCGCCGTCGCCGAGCTCGGCGAGCTCCTCGGGGCTGAGCACGGCCTTGAGCTTTGCCGCGGCCTCGCCGGTCTGCGAACTGTGCGCCTCGTCGGCGATCACCGCGAAGCGTTTTCCCTGCGTGGCCGCGAGCTCGCGCACCGCCTCCAGCGCGAATGGGAAGGTCTGGATCGTGACGACCACGATCTTCTTGTCGCCCGACAACGCCTGCGCGAGTTCGGCGCTCTTGCTGCCTTCGCCGCCCTTGATCGTGGCAACCACGCCGGTCTGCCGCTGAAAGTCGAAGAGCGCGTCCTGAAGCTGTGCGTCGATCACCGTGCGGTCGGAGACGACGAGTACGGAGTCGAAGAGCTTCTGGTTTGAGGTGTCGTGCAGCTCGGCGAGGAAATGCGCCGCCCATGCGATGGAGTTGGTCTTCCCCGAGCCGGCGGAGTGCTGGATGAGGTACTTGCCGGCGGTCTTCGCCTCGGCGTCGCGCAGCACTGCAGCCTGAAGTTTTCGGGTGACGTCGAGCTGGTGGTAGCGCGGGAAGATCCAGCCGGTGAGCTGCCGCTTCTTGTCGCGCTGGGCGATCAGGTAGCGGCCCAAAATCTCCAGCCAGCTCTCGCGCGCCCACACCTGCTCCCAGAGGTAGGCCGTGCGGTGGCCGCTGGCGGGATTGGGCGGGTTGCTCGGACCGCCGCTTGGAAAGCGGCTCTCCCCGGTGCGCGACTTTTCAAGTGGCGGATTTCCGGCGGCGCCGTGGTCGCCCTGGTTGAACGGCAGGAACACCGTCTCTGGTCCGCGGAGCCGGGTGACCATCGCCACCTCGGTGTTGCTCACCGCGAAATGCACGAGCGCGCCGCCGGGAAACGAGAGCAACGGCTCCGGGTTGCCGCCCTTGGGCCGCGGGAGCCGGTCGTGGCGGTACTGGTCGATCGCGTCGCGCACGCTCTGCGTGAAGTCGGTTTTCAACTCCACGGTGGCAACCGGCAGGCCGTTGAGGAAGAGCACGAGGTCGAGGCAGTTCTCGTTCTGGAGCGAGTAGCGCACCTGCCGCACGACGCGCAGGCGGTTCGCCGCGTAGCGGGCGAGGATGTCGGGGTTCATCGCCAGCGCGGGCCGGAACTCCGCGAGCTTCACGGGCTGGCGCAGCCCGAGCAGCTCCACACCGTGGCGGAGCACGTCGAGCGTGCCGCGGGCATCGAGCTGATCACGCAGGCGGGCGAGGAGAGTCTCGCCGGCGGCGGAGCCGTGGTTCTTGGCGAGGGTTTCCCAAGCTAGCGGCTGCGACTCCTGCACCCAGGCGAGCACATCGGCGGGGAAGAGCGTGCGGGCTCGGTCGTAGCGGGCGGCATCGCCCTCGGCGTAGAGCCAGCCGTGCGCGGCGAGGTGTACGCAAATCTCGTTCTCGAAACTGATCTCCTTGTGGGGGCTGCTCATGGGGCGGTGTCGGGCTGCGACGACTCTGCGAAGGCGCCGCGCCTGATGCGAGCGCGGAGTGGGGGACCAACGACGAAGGAGCGCCACTTTTCAAGTGGCGTGCTCGGACCGCCGCTTGGAAAGCGGCTCTCCATCCAGGACTGCTGCTTCTCAAGGGGCTTTCTCGCCCGAGCAAATCGCCTGTGCAAATCGGGACGCCGCTTTCCAAGCGGCGCTCCGGCGCGCCTCACTCCAACGCTTGCGCACGCTCGCTCTCCCACAGCGTATACTCTTCCGCTCGCAGCTTCGCCTTTGTCGGATTGTTGCGGATGTACCGGAGCACACGGCCCAAGTGAGCCTCGTCGCGCACGAGCCGGTCGAAGTAGTCGCGTTGCCAGAGCGGGCCGGTCCGACCTGCTGCTTGATTGATGACCCGTGCGGAGTGGCGCTTCCAGCTGGAGAGGACCTTTTCCAGCGCCCACTCTGGATGCAGCGTGAAACAGGCGTGCACATGGTTTGGCATGAGCACCCAGGCCAGCAGTCGATAGCGGTTCCCTTCGAAAAAGGTTAGCGCCTCCGCCAGCCGGACGCGGATCGCTGGATCGCGCAGGAGACACGAGCCGTGGCCGGCGTCGAGCCAGCCGTCGATGCGTGCGGAGAACAGACGGTGATATTCCTGCTCCTCCGCGGGCGAAAGTGGGGACGGGTGGGCATGCTGCCACATGTCGCGTTCGGCTCTCCACGTGGCGAGCAAATCGGCGGGGATCGAATCACCGAGGCGAAACGTCACGAAATAGGCGGCCCCCGGCTGTTGCCAATGGGGCAGATTGTGGCGGGTGACGCGAATATCCGACCAAGGGACGAAGTAGTGGGGTTCCACGGGGCGGTGGTATTCTCGATATGGAGAGCCGCTTTGCAAGCGGCTCGGGGAGCTTGGGGCGATTGGGGACGCCGCTTAAAAAGCGGCGCTCCAGGCGTGAGATGAGTGAGGGGGCTCCACTTGGTAGGTGGTGGGCCTTTCGGACCGCCGCTTGGAAAGCGGCTTTCCGCCGGAGCGCCACTTTTTAAGTGGCGAGTTCCCTCCGCACGTCGATCTGGCCGGTGACGGCGGCGGAGATGAGGGCGGTGCGGCGCTCCTGCAACAGCGCCAGCGCGCGCTCCACCTCGGCCGTCAGCGCGTCGAACTGCGCCGTCGCCGCGTCGAGGTGCGCCACGATCGC
>ERZ795049.1062-NODE-1062-length-38344-cov-9.628875_pt1 | contig 38344 bp, 29 predicted proteins | sample MGYA00375133_ERZ795049 | MGnify/ENA primary metagenome ERZ795049 (study PRJEB30178, sample SAMN05720147) | activated sludge metagenome | isolation source: anaerobic digester from wastewater treatment plant | place: Japan | collected 2015-04-20 ... | reverse complement strand
CCGACAGCGGAGACGGGGACATCGCCGCTTTCTTCTATCACATGGGGCTTGCCGCCAAAAAGGCTGCCCCGAGCCTCAGAAAACCCCTGCCCTTCCTGACTCCCGAATACCACATGGGCATCCCGGTGTTCGCCCGGAGATACTTCGAGGAGCTCTACCGGAGGCTCAAGCCCCCCTTTGTCATCGTCCTGGACAACTACCAGGAAATCCCCGCAGACTCCGCCCTCCACGAGATCGTGAACATAGCCCTGTCCTGCTTGCCTGAAGGAATCAAAACAGTGGTCATCAGCAGGAACATCGCCCCGAAGAACTTCGTGAGGCTGCGTGCGAATAATCAGATGGATCTTCTCGGGTTCAATGAAATCCGACTGACGCCGGAGGAAACGAGAGATGTCGCGCGCGCGAACAGCGGACGGGGGCTCGACGACGAAACCCTTTCCGCGCTATACAAGAAGACGGAAGGATGGGTCGCCGGTCTCATGCTCCTCATGGAGAGCTCCAGAGACCTACCCGCCGATTTCCTGCCGGCAAAGACATTTTCGCCGGACGAGGTATTCCGCTACTTCGCAAGCGAGATCTTCGACAGGATGGACTGCAAGACACAGGAGTTCCTCCTGCTGACCTCGTTTCTGCCGGCCATGACCGCGTCCATGGCCGAGGCGCTTACCGGCGTGAAGACGGCGGGCCGTCTCCTGAAAGGTCTGCATGAGCACAACTACTTTACGGAGCGACGCCTGGGAGAAGGCCCGGTCTATTCGTATCACGCCCTGTTCAGGGACTTCCTCAGGGCGAGGGCCGCAGAGGAGCTCTCCGGCGGTGAGATATCGGAGATACAGCGCAGAGCCGCGGCCATTCTGATGGAATCGGGGCAGGCCGAGGATGCAGCCGCCCTCCTGATCGATGCCGGGGACTGGAACGGGTTTGTGCCCTTTGTGATCGATAACGCCCATTCCCTGATGTCGCAGGGCCGGAGCACTACCCTGGAAGGATGGCTTGCGGCGATTCCGAAAGAGATCGCCGGGCATCAGCCGTGGGTTCTCTACTGGCTGGGAGCCTGCAGGCTGTGGGTCTCCCCGGCACAGAGCCGCGACCTCTTCGAGCGGGCGTTCCATGTTTTTGAAGGCGCGGAGGATATGGCCGGCGCCTTTTCGGCGTGGGCGGGCGCTGTCGACACCTTCTTCTTCGAGTTCGACGACTTCCGCCCCCTCGAGAGGTGGATCAGCTGGCTCGATGCGCGCATGCGGCAGGGAGTGTCTTTCCCTTCCGCCGAGGTGGAGACGCGCGTGGCCGCGAGCATGACAGGAGCCCTGATATGGCGGAGACCCGACCACCCGGACATGACAAAATGGGTGAGCGCCTTGCTGGCCCTGCTGCAGAAGGGACACTATGCCGAAGGACGCATCCGCGCCTATATCAACATCATTGCGTACTACCTCTGGATGGGCGAGTTCACCGAATGCTCCCTGGTCGTTGACAGAGTAAGAAAGATGGCGTCTTCGGGTCCGCCTTCACCCATGACGGAAATCGCATCTATCGTCGCGGAGGCCCTGCTGCTCCGAACCTTCATCGATTCGTCCGAACATCTCCTGAACATGGTGACCTCAGGGCTTCAGAAGGCCGACCGGTCAGGCATGCACATGATGGATCTGCCCCTGCTGTCGCTCGGGGTTTACAGCTGTCTGAACGCGGACAATACCGCACTGGCCGGCACATACCTCTGTGAGATCGAAAAGGTGTCCGAGAGCGACCGTCCGGCCGGATCGAGCCTGTTTCTGCACCAGTCGGCGTGGGCCGCCCTGCTCGTCAGGGATGCGCAGCGTGCTGTTACGCTCGCCGCAAAGGCGGTACTGCTCGCCGAAAAAACAGGGATCCTGCTTCCCGAGGCAATCGGCCGGGTGGTGCTGGCCTTGAGCATGTGTGAAGCAGGCGACCACGTCGAGGCCGGCCTGCAGCTCGAACGAATCAGGGGCATTGCGGCACGGACCGGGAGCACGTACCTCGAGTATCTGCATCACACGGCACAGTCCCATTGCGCGTTGTGCCGGGGTGACAGGGGCCGGGCCCTCGAAGCCCTGCGCAGGGCCATGGAGCTGGGAAGTCGAAAAGGGTACACGAGCGTTGCGACCTTCCTGAGGCCGGACTCCATGAGCCGGCTCTGCGCGGAAGCGCTCGAGGCGGGCATCGAGGTGGAACATGTGCGGGAGATCGTCAGGAGGCTCCATCTCGTGCCGGACGGCGCCTCGAAGGACCTCGAGCGCTGGCCCTGGCCGATCAGGATATACACCCTGGGGCGCTTCGCCCTGTTCTCGGACGCAGAGACCTCCGGGGATTCAGGGAAAGCGCAGAAAAAGCCGCTGCTCCTGCTCAAGGCGCTCATCGCGCTCGGAGGGAGGGACATCAGGGAAGAAGATCTTGCCGACACCCTCTGGCCCGAGGCGGAAGGCGATTCGGGCCACAACGTGTTTACCACCACCCTTTTCCGGCTGCGCAAGATGCTCGGGAACGACCGGGCCGTCCTGCTCAGCAGCGGCAGGGTATCGATCAACGATCAGATATGCTGGGTGGACGTGTGGGCATTCGAACGACTCTGCAAGCGGGCGGAAATCCTGACGGAGCGAACGCCGGACGGGGCGCGCCCCACGGAGCTCAGACAGATCGCTGCGAAGGCCTCATGCCTCTACACAGGGCAGTTCCTGCAGACCGACCCCGACAAGGCATGGGCGATCACGACCCGCGAGAGGCTCAAGGGTAGATATCTCCGCCTGATTTCACACACGGCGCGGCTCTGTGAGCAGGCAGGCGAGTATGAAGAATCGGCCGGATACTACCGCAAAGGCCTCGAGTCGGACCCCCTTGCCGAGGAGCTGTACCAGGGACTGATGGCCTCCTGCATCCGTCTCGGCCGCCATGCACAGGCGCTGACCGCCTACCGGCGGTGCCGGGACGTCCTGAAGGCGGAGCTCGGCATCGCGCCTTCTCCCAGGACCGAGGCGCTCAGGGAAGAAGCCCGGAACAGCGCGCGCGCATCGGCTTGAAAGCTTACCTAAGCCCCGTGCTCGATTTCTCCGGCCTTCCCATAGAAAGTGATGCCGGCATTCTCCATCCTTGTCCTTTCTGCTTTTTCCTCGATTCTGTAAGCATTTTGTAACCTGCGGCGTGGTATTCTTCCCTTTAATAAATTGCCATCTTCTCCACTGGAGGTGCATGTGAAAAGACATCTGTGTTCCAGATTTGTTATCGGCCTGACGGTTCTCTCGACAGCGGTTTTGCCCGGGTGCGGCGGCGGCAGCAGTAGCGGATCTCCCGGAGGACTTCCCTCCACATCCGGAAACGAGCCCGAGATCTCAAACCTTCAATACCCGCCCGCATATGTGGCGTTGAACAGCGGAGGAGGAAGCGCGACCATCGCAGGCTCCATCGATTTTGCCGATCCGGACGGCGATCCGGCGACCTTCACAATCGAAATCTATGACAGCGGCGATATCCTGCTTGCGAGCGATGACTATCCGCTCCCCGATCTCGACGGCGAGGCGTCCGGGACAGCCGAGGTATCGTTCGCGATACCGACCGATGCCGAGGGCGTCTTTACGTTCCAGGTCTTCCTCACCGATGAGACAGCGCTGGATTCCAACAGCCTCACGGGCACCTTCACGGTTGTCGAAGGCGACCAGTGGATCTGGATCTCGGGCAGCGATATCTGGCACCAGATAGGCGCCTACGGCATCAAGGGCACCCCCTCCCCGGCGAACAGCCCCGGCGCGCGGAACGGAGCCGCCTCCTGGATCGATTCGAGCGGCAGCCTCTGGCTCTTCGGCGGAACCGGCCGGGATTCCGACGCAGTGTACGGCCGCATCAACGACCTGTGGAAGTTCGACGGGACCGAGTGGGCCTGGATCTCGGGCGGAGATGTATGTTTTCAGCCCGGCGTCTACGGCGACCAGGGCGAGGCAGCCCCGGCAAATGTCCCCGGCGCTCGACAGTATTCCGCCTCCTGGATCGATTCGAGCGGCAACCTCTGGCTCTTCGGCGGGGGCGGCTATGATTCGGCCGGGGATCAAGGCAACCTCAACGACCTCTGGAAGTTCGACGGGACGAGCTGGACCTGGATCTCGGGCAGCGATGTGATCAATCAGCCCGGCGTCTACGGCACCAAGGGCGTGTCGGACCAGGCAAACGTCCCCGGCGCGCGAGCCCAAGCCGCCTCCTGGATCGATTCGAGCGGCAACCTCTGGCTCTTCGGCGGGACCGGCCGGGATTCAGCCGGAGATCAGGGCAGCCTCAACGACCTATGGAAATTCGACGGGACGAGCTGGACTTGGATCTCGGGCAGTGATGTGATCAATCAGCCCGGCGTCTACGGCACCAAGGGCGTGTCGGACCAGGCAAACGTCCCCGGCACGCGACACTCAGCCTCCTCCTGGATCGATTCGAGCGGCAACCTCTGGCTCTTCGGCGGATACGGCTGGGATTCAGTCGGGGGGGGTAGCGAAATTCTTAACGACCTGTGGAAATTCGACGGGACGAGCTGGACCTGGATCTCGGGCAGTAATGTGATCACTCAGCCCGGCGTCTACGGCACCAAGGGCGTGGCGGACCCGGCAAACATACCCGGCGCGCGATATTTATCCGCCTCCTGGATCGATTCGAGCGGCAACCTCTGGCTCTTCGGCGGGACCGGCTATGATTCGGCCGTGGCTGGCATCGGCCAGCTCAACGACCTCTGGAAATTCGACGGGACGAGCTGGACCTGGATCTCGGGCAGCGATGTGATCAATCAGCCCGGCGTCTACGGCACCAAGGGCGTGTCGGACCAGGCAAACGTCCCCGGCGCACGATTCGTAGCCGCGTCCTCGATCGATTCGAACGGCAACCTCTGGCTCTTCGGCGGACAGGGCTATGATTCATATGAGAGCTCTGGACGGCTCAATGACTTGTGGCTCTACGTGCCGGCGCCCGACTGATTTCCCTGCACAGGTTTTCTCCCGATCGACATGAACACAGGGGGGCAGGTGAAACACCGCCTGCCCCTCCGCCTGTTTCCCGGTAAAGGAAGCGGCGATTGAAAGGCCTGCTCATCCCCCCATTTATTATTGTATAGTCGCTTGTCCGTTTTTTCGAACAGATCGGAGGGAACATGGGCGCCTTGCCGGAATCTCCCGTTATCGCCAAGGCAGACAGGGACATAGCCTTGAACCTGAAGATGGCCAACCGTCACGGCCTCATCGCCGGCGCCACCGGCACGGGCAAGACGGTCACCTTGAGGACCGTGGCCGAGCAGCTCAGCTCCGCAGGCGTTCCGGTCTTCATGTCCGACGTGAAGGGCGACCTCTCGGGTCTGCCTTTTCCGGGCGGCGACAACCCCAAGGTAAGAGAGCGCGTCCAGAGCCTGGGGCTGGCGGATTTCCGTTTCGAGGGATTCCCTGTAGCCTTCTGGGATGTCTTCGGCGAGCAGGGACACCCGGTGCGGACCACGGTTTCCGAGATGGGGCCCCTCTTGATGAGCCGCATCCTGATGCTCAACGAGACGCAGAGCGGGGTGCTTTCGCTGGTGTACAAGATTGCCGACGACAGCGGGCTGCTCCTGCTCGATCTCAAGGATCTGCGCGCCATGTCCCGGTTCGTGGGCGATAATGCGGACGAGTACACGACCGAGTACGGGCATATCTCGCCGGCCAGCATCGGCGCCATCCAACGCAATCTCCTGAACCTGGAGCAGCAGGGCGCGGACAGGTTCTTCGGCGAGCCCGCGCTCGATCTGAAGGACCTCATCCAGACCGACGATACGGGCAGAGGGGTTATCAACATCTTCACGGCCGACCGGCTGATGCAGTCTCCAAAGCTCTATGCCACGTTCCTGCTCTGGATGCTCTCGGAGCTCTTCGAGCAGCTCCCGGAGGTCGGCGATCCGGACAGGCCCGGCCTGGTCTTCTTCCTCGACGAGGCCCATCTGCTCTTCGACGATGCGCCCGGGGTTCTGGTCGACAAGATCGAGCAGGTCGTGCGCCTCATCCGCTCCAAGGGCGTGGGGGTGTATTTCATCACCCAGAATCCGCTTGATCTGCCCCCGAAGGTGCTCGGCCAGCTGGGCAACCGCGTTCAGCACGCCCTGCGCGCCTTCACGCCCAGTGACCAGAAAAACGTGAAGGCCGCGGCCGATACCTTTCGCGCCGGCCCGGATCTCGATGTCGCGCGGGCCATCACCGAGCTGGAGGTGGGCGAAGCCCTGGTTTCCTTCCTGGATTCAAAAGGCGCGCCCACGGTTGTGCAGAGGGCTTTCATCCGCCCGCCGCAGAGCCGGCTCAGGCCCCTGACGCCAGACGAACGGCGCTCAGCCGTGCAGAGCTCCGCGATGTACGGCCGCTACGAAAAGCCCTTCGACCGCGAATCGGCCTATGAAAAGCTCAGGGAAAAGGCGGCGGAAACCAAGCAGGCCGAATTCAAGGCTCCCTCCCGAAAAAAACGGCCGGCCGCCGCACGCTCCTGGACCGACACCATCCTGACGTCCCTGTCCGGCAGCGCTGCCCGCGCCGTGGGCAGCCAGGTCGGCAGGCAGCTGATCCGCGGTGTCCTAGGCTCTCTCACGGGCGGTTCGCGCAGGTAGCCGTCAACACTGCTCTTCAGACCCTTGGGGGTGGATGCCGAGGCTCCCCGCCCGGGGGGACTGGAGTAACCGCCGCCGGCCGCACAGTGAATGGGCAGATGATTCTCCGGGCTCAGAACGATGCGTTCCAGACCTTGATGATCCTCAGGTGGCCGCCGCCATCCTTTGCGGCGTTGGTTTCGATTCCCGGGCAGATGGTGCTCGGCGGGAATCCGAGGGTCCTCACGTTGTAGGTGTAGTTGCGATGCATGTGCCCGGCATTCCACAGCCCGGTGTTGTATTTGTGCGAGTCGTTATTGAGGAAGCTCGCCACCGTGTTGTACTCTCCATAGGAAAACGAATAGATGTCGTTCCAGGGGTCCTTGGTCATCGGGTGGTGGGCGAAAATGAGGATATCGTCCCGGTTCTCGTGAGGGTAGCTGTCGTACCGCGACCTGAACCACGGCCAGGTCCCGCCGGTGAAGTTGTGCAAATCGGCCTCAGGGTTCGCACCGCTTCCTGACAGGGCGTGCCCCCGCGTCACGAAATCCGAGCACATGAAATGGTAGCTCCCGTAGGTGAAGGAAAAGTTCTGAAACCAGCTGTAGCAGCCGGCTTCGGGGTTCCAGACCCGGGTGAGGCGGGTCCCGTTGTTCCATCCGGGCATGACGCTCTGCAGGTTATTGAACGTGGATGCAAACACCTCTTTGAAGTACTGGTCCCCGAAGGGGTATGGCGCCTCCGTGCTGCCGGTGTAGGGCCAGACATCGTGATTCCCGAGGATCGGGACATAGGGCACGGTCAGGGTGTCGAGTATTTCCCTAGCCTTCATGAACTCCGACCTCTCGCCGCTCTGGGTGATGTCTCCCGTTACGATGACGAGATCGATGTTGCAGGCATCGATGTTCGCGTTGATCCAGTCGACCTGCTTGCGCAGCAGCTGGGCAGGAACGCCGACATCACCGGCAGGCGGGGCGTCCTCATACCCCGGCGTCCCGTAATCGGCCGAGCCCTCGCCGATGTGGAGGTCGGTGAGATGGACGAAAGCGAAATAACTGCCTCCCGAATTGATATTCGACACCTGCACGTCGAGCGGGTCGGATACGCCCGCGTGTCCGGAAGGGACTGCAGAGAAAGAAAAGACGGCGGCGAAAAGGGCACAGACCGGCAGAGAAAATCTGTACCGTGTATTCATAAAACCTCCCTCGATCAGAAAAATAGTGCTGGAACGTTATCTCCCGGACATATCGGGATGTTCGATGCATCCGCTCCGGCACGGTCAAATATAATCCCCGGGGCAGGCGAAATCAATCAGGCCGGACTCGCGGCCCGGTCATTTCCCCTGCACAGCTTTTCCTGAGCCTGTCCCAGTCATGTTTCCCGGGAAGACTCCGGTATTCTCCTCCGGCCTTCTCCGCTGCAGACGCCAGCTGTTTCAACTGAAGGATCCTCCGACCCGTGTCCGGGTGCGTGGCGACATATTGCAGTATCCCGGGCATTGTCTCCTGCTCCTGCATGGTCTCGAAAAAACCGATCATGCCGTTCGGGTCGATGCCCGCGGATATGAGCATATGCATCCCCTCCCTGTCCGCCTCTTCTTCATCCTGCCGGCTGTAGCGCAGTTGTGCGAGCATGTGCGCGATCTTCGCGCCGTACACCATGGCGCCGGTCACGTCTCCTGTTACGGCGCTGATCATCAGGCCTGTGGAAGAATCCTTGATGATCCTTTTCAGGGCGTGGCGCTTCGTGATGTGCTGGATCTCATGAGCAATGACCCCGGCCAGCTCTTCGGGCGAGCCGGTCTTCTCAAGCAGGCCGCTGAATATGATGATGTTTCCTCCCGGTAGCGCTAACGCGTTGATCATGGGAGACTTCACCACATATACCCTGAATGGATACGATTGAGGCTCCCGGGCGGCAAGGATCTCGGTAATCCGGCGTACGGCCTCATCGAGCTTCGGGTCGGTGCATTGCATCTCTTCGGGCGCGAGGACCGAGAGGGTTGACCGGCCGAGCCTCTTTTCCCATTCCATGGGGACAAGCGGGGCAGCAAGCTCTGCCATGAGCGGTATGCCCCAGAAATAGATACCCAAACCCGCACACACAATGCCTATGGCGGCATAGATGGTCATCCTCCTGCGGAGAGGCCTGAAGGCCGGGTTGTGAAAACGCCCGGCGGCCTCGGGCGAGAACTCGTGGAGGCTGCTGAGGATTTCGGGATCGTCGATAATGAGTATCTCGGGCGCCGCATCGCCCCGCTCCAGCCGGACGGGTTCCCCGCCATAGAAGCCATGGACCTGCCGGATCTCGCGATAAGGCCATACGCGATACCCGCCGCCGGGCACGCGGATTTTCAGGCTGTCGCTCGTCAGCTCGATTGACGCCGGCTTCTTTTCAGCAGTCTTCCCATCGAGGTAGTGGCCGTCCCATATGATCCTGATCACAATGCCTCTCTTCGTCAGCCGAGGTCAAAATCCATGTCCAGGAAGTCCCCGATCTCTTCGGCTGTGGCTGTCACTTCCTGCGCATCCTGCGCTATCCCGGCAAAGTCAAGATATCCCACAAGGCTCAATTTTCCCAGATAATACCTGAGCACCCTGACTTTCACCCAGGGGGCGCCGAAGCCCAGCGTACAGACGAGCAGGAGAAAACTGGTCAGGACAAGCCGGAGAACCCCCCCGAATGTGATGTCGGAACGGAAGCGCGCCCCCTGAAAGGTCGTGTGGTTCCAAAGGTATCTCGTTTTTTCCGTACTGTACCATATCAGGGAAAGCATGAGCGTCGGTATGGCCAGAAGCATTCCGATGATATATTTCCCCAATAGGTCCTTCCCCTTGCCGTCAAACCCGAACCTGCCATTGCCGTAATAGGTGTTCTCGAAGAAAAATGCTGCCTTGCGCGCCTCATAATACGGCGAGTACAGGCTCAGGGTAAGCACCTTATACAGCATGGAGCTGTAGAATATCCGTGCAAACTTCCGCCACCTCCCGCGGAACGAAAACCGGACGCCTCGCAGGGAAGTTCTGCTGAACCGGTAGCGCCTCATCCCGACGACGGCCACGGGGATGAACAGGATAATCAGGATAAGTGAGAGGAATGCACCGAGCGAGATGATGAGCACGTTCGCCCCGAGCATTGCCGGAGCATTCTGGAGCAGGATGAACGGGATTCCGAAAACCATGACGGCCTTGAGCCACCCCCAAAAGGCCTCTTTGGGTGTTCCATGGTAGGAAAACCTGTCCCCGCCAAGGTCCGCCTGCGCCCAGAGGTAGTTTCTCACCCTCACCTTTCCCCAGAAATAATAGACTCCTAGGGTGACAATGATGAGAAACATGTTCACGATCTGAATGCCGAAAAGCGTGCCGCCCTTCCCATGAAAAGAACAGGCATAGGTCTTCACTTCTTCCTGTTTTCTCAACCCAGCTTCCTGCAAGCCATATGACTGCATCTGTAATGGTCCTCCTTTTCACAAGATAAATTCACACAGCAAGAACAGAGAAGTAATCGGCATAATGGGCAGGTATTGTAAGAAGTTTCATGTTTATCGGTTATCGAAGCCGGGCCGATATTTCTCGCCCATATTTTACGAATCGCTCATGGCCCCTTTCTTTCAGCGGTTCACTCGCTTATTCCTCTTCATCGATCGGGAATATTTTTGTTGTTACAGAGAACCGCCCCCCTCCCATACGGATCCCGGTCTCTTCTCATGAAAACACGAGGGCCCGTGCCTGCCGGAAAACGCACAACACGGCCTTGAACCCCCGGCATTGAGGTGAGCCGTCTGTGCATTCCGAACATCTAAATATATAGTTTACCGATAATGGACCGGCCTGATCGCACACGGCCGGTCGGATGCAGCGATGCCGCTGCCTGGAGAAAAGCTCTTGAACCGCTGAAAATTCATGTGCGCGAAATGAGGAGAAAGGAGAGGAGACATGGCAACGAGAATAGGTTCTTCCGGAGAGTCGGCGAAGGGGGAGCTTGTGATCACGCGCATCTTCGATGCCCCGCGCGAGCGAGTGTTCAAGGCCTGGACGGATTGCGACCGCCTGACACGCTGGTGGGGGCCGAAAGGCTTTACTGCCCCTGCATGCAGGATAGACCCCCGCGTGGGAGGAGAGTATCTCAACAGCATGCGCTCACCCGACGGCAAGGAATTCTGGAGCACGGGCAAGTTCCGTGAAATCAGAGAACCGGAGCGGATCGTCATGACCGACTCTTTTGCGGACGAGCAAGGCAACATTGTCCCGGCGTCGTATTATGGAATGGGCGGAGACTGGCCGCTCGAAATGCTGGTGACGGTGACCCTGGACGAAGATGAAGGAAAGACGAAGCTCACCCTCAAACATTCAGGCACCGACCGCATCAGCGACTCGGACCGTAACGATATGGAGCAGGGCTGGTGCGAATCTCTCGACAAGCTCGACGAAAGCCTGAAGGAGGCGTGAGAACAAAAAGGGGGGGCCGTTTTCTCTGTTTTTCGGGTCTCCCCTCTTTTCCCGGTTGTAATATACCCCCACCTCAACCGGATTGTTCCTCCCAGGGAAATGACGGAGCAGCGGGAGAGGGTCAGGATTGGCTGGAAAGGATCTCCTTGACCCGCCCCACTTCGCCGCTTGTCAGGCGCACCTTGATCCCGTGCGGATGAGTGGGTGATCTGGTCAGTACGTTTTTCACAACGCCTTCGATCAGCCTCGAGGTCGGCTGGTCCTGCTTCCGCACTATCCGTACACGCAACCCTGGTCTGATATCGCAGAGGTTCCGCCCACCCATTGTCAGTCTCACCTCAGAATCTCACGTATGCCCTGCCTTCGGAGACGTCAAGCATCATTTCGAGCGTTCTTCGAGGACCCTGTGCAGAAGGATATCGCCTGCGGGAAAGTTCCATAAGCGGCTGCATTGCGGTTATACGGGCGCTGCCTCACTGGATCGCTGTTTCGTGATCCCGCTCATGGAGAATTACCCGAAAGGTGAAAAATCGAGTTGGTAGTCCGGGGCAACAGGAGTAGAATGAGAGCATGCCATGAAATATGAAGGAGGCCTTTTATGAAACGCAGAGAATTCCTGAAACTGGCCGCCGGGGCAACCGCCGCAGCGATGTGCCCGCTGAAAGGGTGCGCACACCCGTCCCCCAGCCGGCAGCGTGCGTATCGTCGGCCCGGATCTGGACCCAGTGCAAAAGTGTTCCTCGCAGGGACGGGCACAGCATGTTCCGAGCAGGCAGTGAAGCTGGCGGTCCGCGCCTGTGCGGAAGCGGCCACCGATTTTTCCTGGCTGTCCCGGGGCGATGCCGTGTTCATCAAGCCGGTCGTCAACTCGGGCAATCCCTACCCCGCCACCACCAGCCCGATTGCCGTAGCCGCCATGATCGAACTCCTCAGGGAGAAAGGCGCGGGCAGAGTGGTCGTGGGCGACATGTCCGGGGTCGAGCACGTGAGATTCTCGCCCGCGGGCTGCTCCGGAAGCTCCCGCGCATTGATGGAGTCTTCGGGCCTGGCCCGTGCAGTGACGGCGTCCGGCGCAGAGCTCTACTGCTTCGAGGAGGCCGGGTGGGAGGCCTTTCATGAGGAGGCCCCCGCTGCAGGCTCCCACTGGAAGAACGGGCTCATGATGCCAGATATCCTGAGCGAGATCCAGCACATCGTGCTCATGCCCCGCTGCGGCCGCCATGTGCTGGCCGGCAGCACGCTCGGCCTCAAGGCAGCCGTGGGCTACTGGCGCCACGACACTCGCCTGGAGTATCACCGCGACGCCTCGACATTCTCCGAAAAGACGGCCGAGGGGAATACCGTGGAAAGCCTGCGGACAAAGCAGCGTCTCGTGATCACGGCGGCAGACATGATCCTCGCCACCTTCGGCCCGGATGAAGGATATGTCTGCCGGCCGGAAAACGGCCTGGTGATCGCATCGGAATCGGTTGTTGCCCACGACATGGTCTCGCTCGCATGGCTCCTGGAAAACAGGCGTATCATGCCCGCCTCGGAAAAGGACGGGTTCATGGACACCAGCAGCATCGTCCCCAGGGTCGGCAACCACATGGTCGTGAACTGGCTGGGAGGACTGAGGCAGGCCTTGGCCTCCGAGGCATTCGTCAAGGAGCCTCTGGCGACCGTCTGGGACGATCCTGTCCTCGATCGCGCCTTTGATCTCTTCGGGGGTGTGCCCGAAGTCGTCCTGGAAGCAGCCGATGATGCAGTGCCCGAAGAGCTGAAGCTCCGGCTCGGCCAAATGACGACCGCGCCGGTCTGACCGGAGCGGTGAACGGGCACCCGGATAATCGACAGCGGAAGGGCATCCGGGAGACATCCGCCCGCATCCGGGTGCGTCTCTCCAGAACGACGGATGGCGCAGCTCGATTTATCCGCTGGTTATCGCAGGAATGGTAGGGGACGCCATACTGAATCCCAGGCAGCCGTCCGATATCAGGAATGAGCCCGGGGGGCGGACTCGCTCTCGTTTCTTCGCCGGTAAAGGCCGGACCGCTACTGCTTTCGAGTCTTCCTACCGCTGCATGATGTGCATGAATCTTTCCAGGGTGCCCTTTTCCTGCATCACCTTCATAGCCATTTCAATTGCGGTCTTCGGGATTTCGGGGGCCACGGCCCGCTCTTTGAGCCTGATCGCCTGCTCCGGGCACCCGCTCACGCACAGGCCACAGCCTGTGCATCTCTCCTGAGCCACAGCCGCCTTGTCGCCGTCCAGGTGAACAGCACCAAAAAAACAGCGCCTGTCCGAGCAGATTCCGCATCCGTTGCACAGCTCGGAAACCACCTCCGCCTCGAACCTGCTGGGGGCAAAGGCATCGAGATTGCCGAGCTGTGTCCTTCCGCGCAGTATCGTGCAGCAGCACGGGCAGCAGCTGCATATGATCATGGGCCTGTCCGCGCTGTTGTTGCTCGTGTGGACGAGCCCGGCCTCCTCGGCGCTCATCAATGCCGCCAGTGCTTCGTCTTTCCCGACTTCGCGCGCATACCCCCGCTCGACCAGAAACCTGCCGTGTGAGCCGAAAATGATGCATACCTCGCGCGGCGCATCGCACCTCTCAACACTCACCCGGCATGCGCAGTGAGCGAGCGCGATATAGTCCGCCCCTTCTATCATCTGCTTCACTTCCTCGCAGGGGTGCACGACATTGACGCTCTGAATCGAGGTGCTTATGGGCACGATGCGGACATGGGGTGTGGGGTTTCCACTGAAGGCATTGCCCAGGGCCTCGCGGTGATATGCCTCCCAGAGCCTGCCGAGCTTCTTCAGCTCCGGCGTGCCGCCGCCTTTCATGAACGGGAACTCGAAGAGGCCGGGGATGGTGGGCACCAGGCCGTAGAGCATCTTGCCGTCTTTCTCTACGCTGAATATGACAGCCTTTGCAGCCATCCTTTCGAGCATGGCCGCCGCTTCGTCATATGAGAGAGACGCCGCACCGGCGATGTCTTCGACACGCTTGGGTTTAAAGCTCATGTGAACTGCGAGCGCTACCTCTTCCGGAGTGAAAAGCATCTGAAGGATCTCGCGAAATGTCTCTGATTTCGGTGCGCGTGAAGGGTGCGCGTCGAGCATTTCCCTGAACCGCTCAAACATATCCATGACAGACCTCTCTTTCTTCGGCTCCCTCACAAAAGCCGGATGTGATCTTATAAAACTCTTTTCTGCATCACGGCAGGAGCTTGCCAGTGATGCAGGAAACCCCTCCGTCCTGCGGGGGCGCGCTCAGGGGAGAAAGAACCTGACCTCGCCCGCGCACCTTCCCTGTGTATGCATGAGACAGCCCTCGAACTCCGGATTGAGGGCGTACCCGGCCCCGGCGCTCTCTATCCAGCACAGCACGCGGTAGAGCACCCCGCACTGGTAGCGGTCGATGACACCCATCCGCTGCATGCCCTGATAGGCGAAGCAGGTGTTTCCCTGCCACTCCCAGCGGAGCAGGTTTTTTTCCGGGAATGTATAGGTGAATTTCATGAAGTCGCCCTTGCTCACGGCAAAGGCCGCGTCTATGGCATCTCTGAGGGCTTCGGACGTGTCTGTGCGGGTTATGCCGAAAAGCTGCATGGCCCTTTTGAACTCGATTGCGGCAAGCGACCTGATGGCCGCCTTGTTGATCCGGTTGGCCTCATCGATGCCGCATGACTGCAGGCAGTGAAAGAACCACATGCCGTCGTGGGTCATCCAGTTTTTGATCAGGTGTTCCTTCAGATTATCGATGCCGATCTGCTCGAGAGTCTTCATGTTCACCCCCTGTCTGTCGAGAGCGCCCGCCACACCGCTTCGCTCAGGATCCCGGCCGCCTTGTCGAGGGGCGTGCCCGAGTGGCCGGAGAAATACTGGCGGGTGAGCTCCATGCACGGGCCGAAGATGAGAGAGATGATGATGTCGGAAGGAAGGGGCTTCAGCACGCCGCCTTTGATATGTCCGGCGAAGAAATGCGAGAGGTTCTGGCCGAACGACCTGTTCATGGCCGCGATCTCTTCTTCAGCAGATGCCATGAACACGGAGTGGCGCTTCTGGAACAGGTAGCGCGACAGCTCGATGTTTTCCCGGACCCACTGCAGGTGAGAAGAGACCAGGGCACTGATGCCTTCGCGTGCCCCCTCGCACCCTTTCAAAGCTTGTACCAGAGCCTCCTGGTAATTGCGGATTCCTTCGATATAGACCTCGGCGGCAAGCTGCTCTTTGCTCCTGAAATGGTGATAGATGCTTCCGGTGCTCGCTCCTGAGCGGCGGCGGATGTCTTCCATGCTCGTCTCGGAAAATCCGATCTCTGAAAAGCAGCTCAGGGCCGCATTGATGATATCCTTTCGCCTCGATTCGGTACCCGCATGCCTGCCTTTCTTCCGCCTCATGATAGAATGATATACTAGAATCTTATTCTAATCAAGATCTCTCTGAGCCTACGCTCTGCGTAACATTGTAAGAGCCCGGGACATATGCCGCCCGGATAGCTCGAGACCAGCGCCCTGCATTTTGCCGGAAACGGCAGCGAACCGCTCCGGTCGGACGAACAGTCAGATGCCCGATCCCTTTCTCAAGCGTTGCGGCGGGAGCCTCTGAATCTGCAGCAGATCGTACCGGCCAGAGCCAGAGGGATGAGCGTGGTGAAAAACATGATCTGATAGCCCAGAGCTTCGGCCACATAGCCCAGGGCAACCGTGCCCAGGCCGATGCCCAGGTCGATTGCGATGAAAAATGTCCCGGTGGCGGCACCGCGCCTGTCCGCCGGCACATCGCGAACCGCCAGGGTCTGCAGTGTGGGGATGTAGAACCCGAACCCGAGGCCGAGCACGGCTCCGGCCAGGGAAAAGCCCATGACAGTCTGAGAAAACCCGACCGTCACCATGCCGACAAACACGGCCAGATTGGCGATGAGAAGGACCTTGCCCATGTTGCCGCTGTCCGCCCAGCGGCCGGACAGCGGTCTGGCAATGAACATGGCCAGGGCGTTTGCGGAAAAGAACAGGCCGATGTTGGCGATGCCCTGCTCAGCCGCATGCAGGGCGATGAATGAGATCACGGATCCCCATACCACGGAGACGAAGAACATCACACCGGATGCGGGCAGGGCGGTTTTTTCCAACAGGCCGGTCCAGACATCCGCGCCCGGCACGGTTTGAGGTCCGAGCGGGTCGCCGGTGCGTTTGATCGTAAGGCTGCAGAACAGGGCGAGCCCGGTCATCATGACCACCGCAAGAAAGAGCGTCTCAAAGCCTGATGTGCCAATCAGCCAGAAACCGACCGCCGGGGTGATCGCCATCGAGATAGAAGAGGTCAATCCGAAATACCCCATGCCCTCGGTGAACCGGGCCACAGGCAGACTGTCCGCCACCATGGTGCCGATGGCCGTGCCGATCATGCCGTAGGTCAGGCCGTGAAGGCAGCGTATCACCAGCATCTGCGGGACATCGGCCGCAAACCGATACAGCAAGGTAATGAGCAGCGCCGAAAAGAGGCCCAGCACCATGATCTGCTTCCGGCCGCGCCGGTCGACCAGCCTGCCCGCGATTGGACGCATGATCATGGCGCCTATGGTGTAGGCGGCCATGATATAGCCGACGGATCTCTGGCTTCCTCCTATCTGCACCATGTACACAGGCAGCGTGGGAGAGAGGGCGTGGGAACTCATGAACAGGGCCAGGTTCGCACAGCAGAGAAGGGTGAAGTTCCTTGTCCAGATGGAGATCGTTGCCTCGGATGTCATGATGTCATCTTTCTCTCGGGTGTCAGTGGAATCGACCGTATCCGGATGCAGGGAGGACAGTATCATCCCGTGCCGCTTTTTGCCGCCGGGGGTCCGCAGGGCTGTCAGGATCGAAGGCGAAGCCATGAAGCCCGGCCGTTCCTGTCGCCTTTCGCAGCTGTATGCTCTTTCGAGCCAATAGCATCACCGGCATCCAGCCGTCAATGACGAGAATGGTATTTCTCGAGAGGAACGGCCGCTCCTCCTCGCTCAAAAATACCGACGTTTCACAATATGTAAAATATTTTACCTTTGTTCCTTTCGAATCAGTACATAACCTGTAAACATATGCGGAACATGATGATTTTATTTAACAATAAGTTCATAAGCTTCCGATACGAGATTCAGATTATCCATATCACACGTATCGAGGAGAGTGCGTATGAAAAGAATCATCGGAGCTCTTTTGTTTGCGGCGCTCGTGCTTGGCTTCGCCGCTCCGGGATATGCCCAGGACAGGACCTACCGGATCGAGGTGCTGCAGATCGTCGCCCTGGCGCCGTTCCAGGATGCATATGAAGGATTCGTGAAGGAACTTGAAAAAAACGGGCTCGTGCAGGGCAAGAACCTTACCATCAACCGCACTATCGTCGACTTCGACCTCGAAAAGGCCGGCCTGTGGCAGAAAGTCGGCCTGCTGAGGCGCATCAAGAGCGAGGCGTCGAGGATAGCGGATGCCCGGCCCGATCTCGCGTTCACCATCGGGACCCCGGCAACGAAGTATGCAAAGGACAAAATCATTTCATCCGGCATTCCTCTGGTGTTCACCGGCGTCGCCTTTCCGCAGTCGGCCGGATGCAGATCGCTCACCGAAGGGGCTCCGGGCCTGACCGGCTCGACTGTCTATATGAATGTCAAGGATGCGCTGAGCATCGTCAAGCTCGCCTTCCCGTCGGCCGGGACCATCGGGATCGTCCATTCGGATGATGAGACTGCAATGCAGCATACAGAAGAGATCAAGAGAGAGGCTCCGGGCATGGGGTTCAGCGTGACCGCCAAGCAGGTGGGCAAGAACGATCACCTCAGTCCGGCGGCCCAGGAGCTGATAGATAAGGGTGCGGAGGTTTTCATCGTGCCCCTTGATGCCTATTACGGAATGAGGAACAACGAGGCGTGGAATGAGCTCGACGAGATCACCAGAACACGGAAGATCCCGGCCGTGAGCTTCGTGTATCACAAATCACCGGGCGCGATCCTGTATCTGGGCTCCGATTACGGACTTGTGGGCGGCCTGGCCGGGCAGCACGCAGCGGCGATCCTCAAGGACGGCTCCAAGCCCGAAAGTCTCCCCATTCTGAGGCAGGAGGATCTCAATATCATGGCGGACGTGGAGAAGATCAAGAAGCTGAACATCGATATCCCGCTCGAGATACTCCAGCTCGCAAAGCCTGTCCAATAAAGCAGCCTCCGGCCGGAGCACCCTGTGCTCCGGCCCATGTATTCCTTTTTCATCCCTGTCCGAATGTTATTCCCTTGACCTGAACGAGAATCCGGGATACTATAAAGCTTAAAGTTCTACTTTATGCTTTGGAGGTGTCCCATGATGCTGCTCGACCCCGTGGTCATCGGAAACACAACACTGCGCAACAGGATCGCCATGCCCGCGATGCACCTCAACTACACGCCCGAGTGCACAGTCACCGACCAGTTCGTCGCCTTCTACGAGGCGCGGGCGCAGGGAGGCGTCGGGCTCATCGTCGCGGGCGGCTGCAGAATAGACGAAAACAGCGGCAACCGCGGCCTCATCGGCCTTGAATCGGATGCATACATCCCGGGCTTGAAGCGGCTCACCGATGCCGTGCACGCCCATGGGGCATCCATTGCAGCCCAGCTCTACCATGCGGGCCGCTATGCCCATTCGGCGCTGCTCGGCAGGCAGGCCATAGCGCCTTCGGCCGTGGCGTCTCGGTTCACGGGTGAAGAGCCCCGCGAGATGACGGCCGACGATATCGCTTCGACCATCGAGAACTACGCCCTTGCGACGCGGCGGGCTCTTGCGGCAGGGTTCGACGGCGTGGAGATTTTGAGCAACACCGGCTATCTCATCAACCAGTTTCTCTCCGCAATCACGAACAGGAGAACAGACGGTTACGGAGGGGATCTGGCCGGCCGGATGCGCTTCGGCCTGGAGGTGGCCGAGGCGGTGAAATCCGCCGCAGGGCGGGAAGGAATGGTGATCATGCGGCTCGGGGGCAACGATTTCATGCCTGGAGGATGCACCCTCAATGAGACGCTGGCGTTCGCCGCCGAGCTTCAGAAGAAGGAGGTCGATGCCTTCAGCGTCACCGGAGGCTGGCACGAGACGCGCGTCCCCCAGCTTCCCATGGAGGTGCCCCGGGGGTGCTACGCCTACCTGGCCCGTGAGGTCAAGAAGACGGTGAACGTGCCCGTGATCGCCTGCAACCGGATCAACGATCCGGATCTGGCGGAGAGAATCATCCGAGAGAAAAGCGCAGACATGGCGGGCATGGCGCGAGGACTGATCGCCGACCCCGAGCTCCCGAACAAGCTGGTCCGGGGCGAAAAAGCCGATATCGCCGCGTGCATCGGATGCAACCAGGGGTGTTTCGACCACATCTTCCGCCTGGAGCCGGTGGGGTGCATGGTGAACCCCAGGGCGGGCTTCGAGCACGTATCCCCGGCATCTTCAAAGACAGCGTCACCGAAAAGAGTGGTCGTTGTCGGGGGCGGCCCCGCGGGCCTGAGCGCTGCGGCTGAAGCGGCTGCACGCGGTCACCGGGTGGAGCTCTACGAGAAATCGGACACCCTCGGAGGGCAGCTCAACCTGGCCGGCGCCCTCGAAGAGAGACGAGAATTCATCACGCTCAAAAACACCCTGATCTCAAAGGCGCGGCGCTCGGGGGCTGTGCTGCACACGGGCGTGGAGGCCGACCGGGCGCTCCTGGAACGGCTGAAGCCGGATGCGATCATCCTTGCGAGCGGAGGCAGTCCGGCCGCGCCGCGCATACCGGGCATCGACGGCGCCAACGTGGTGCAGGCGTGGGACGTGCTGGCCGGCAGGGCCGATGTCGGGGAAAACGTGGTCATCATAGGCGGGGGAGCCGTCGGGATCGAGACAGGCGTGTTCATCGCAAAAATGGGCACGCTCGATCCGCACGCTCTGCATTTCCTGTTCCTGCATCAGGCCGAAAACGAAGAGACCCTGCGCAGATTGTGCACCCGGGGCACGAAAAAGGTGAAGATCATAGAGATGCTCCCCCGGCTGGGCAAGGACATCGGCATGTCCACGCGCTGGGTGGAGATCCAGATGCTGAAGCTCTACGGCGTTCAGGCCGTGACCGGAGCCACGGTCACCGCCATAACCGAAAACGGCGTCGTGGTACAGACCGACGGGACTGAGGAGACCATTGCCTGCGACACCGTAGTCACGGCGGTCGGTACGTCTCCGGTCAACGGCCTGGAGCAGGAGGCGAAAAGCGTGTGCAAAGAAGTGTACGTGACAGGCGACGCCAGAAGCCCCCGCAAGGCCTATGAGGCCATACACGAGGGCTTCGAAGCCGCTGCGGCGATTTCATAGAGTGCGCCCCTGACGGGGCGCTTTGCCGAGCGCTGGGATGGCTTTGTGATCGCATCCTCTCGGATGAATCCCTGTGTGAAGCAGGCAGGGGATGAGGAGGCGGGAGAAAAGCACGGGGGATGCCCCTTCATCTCTTCTGGAAATAATCGAATCATTCATCTCATACCTCATTGCCCCAGCCTCGAACCACCCATTGACAAACAGCCCTGCTTCGAATACGACACCACAACGAGGGAAAATATATGCAGGACATCCGTAATTTCAGCATCATCGCCCACATCGACCACGGAAAGTCCACGCTGGCCGATCGCCTGATCATGCGGACCGGGGTCTGCGACACGCGAACCTTCAAGGATCAGATGCTCGACAATATGGATATCGAGCGCGAACGGGGCATCACGATCAAGAGCCAGGCAATAACATTGCCCTATACGGCCCGGGACGGAAAGACCTACACGCTCAACCTCATCGATACGCCCGGACACGTGGATTTCACCTACGAGGTGTCCCGGTCGCTCGCCTCGTGCGAGGGGGTGCTGCTGCTCATCGATGCGGCCCAGGGCGTCCAGGCCCAGACGCTGGCGAATCTCTACCTGGCCATGGAGCACGACCTCGAGATCATCCCGGTGATCAACAAGATCGACCTGCCCTCGGCCGACGTGGATCGGGTGCTGGAGCAGATCGACTCCGAGCTGGGGCTCGACCCGGCCTCACACCTGAAGTGCTCGGCCAAGGACGGCACCGGCATCGACGAGATCCTCGAGGCCATTGTCGAGCGCATTCCGCCTCCGGTCGGAGAGGCGGATGAACCCCTGGCGGCTCTGATCTTCGACGCGTTCTACGACGCTTACCGGGGCACGGTCATCAACTGCCGGATCTTCCACGGAGAGGTGAAGGCCGGGGACACCATCCGGTTCATGTCCAACAACTCGATCTACCGGGTCGAAGAGGTGGGCCGTTTTCTCCTGAGCCGCCAGAAGCGCGACAAGCTCTCCGCCGGCGAGGTGGGCTACATCATCGCAGGGGTGAAGACCGTGTCCAGCGTGAGCATCGGCGACACCATCACCCTGGACGAGAGGCCGTGCGAAAGGCCCCTTCCCGGCTTCAGAAAGGTCAAGCCCGTTGTCTTCGCATCCATTTATCCCATCTCCTCGGACGACTATGAAGATCTCTCGGACGCCCTGGATAAATACAAGCTCAACGATGCGGCCTTCATCTACGAGAAGGACTCTTCGATCGCCCTGGGCCAGGGATTCAGGTGCGGGTTCCTGGGGCTTTTGCATCTGGACATCGTCCAGGAGAGGCTCGAGCGAGAGTTCGGGCTGAACATCATCCTCTCCGTTCCCAGCGTACGCTACCGGTTCACGCTCAAAGACGGGACCGTGCTCTATGTTGACAACCCCGCCCACTACCCCGGCCCCATGGCCGTGGTCAAATCCGAAGAACCCTACATCCGGGCCTCCATGATGCTGCCGGACCGATACCTGGGAGCGGTCATGACCCTGTGCATCGAGAAGCGGGGCGCGAACTCCAACTTGCGCTATCCGAGCCCTGGCCGGGCCGAGCTGAGCTACGAGATGCCTCTCGCCGAGGTCATCTTCGATTTCTACGACCGGTTCAAGTCCGTGACCCAGGGCTACGGATCGTTCGATTACGATCTCATCGACTACCGGCCCAGCAACCTCGTGCTCCTGGACATCCTGGTCAACGGCGAGAAGGTCGACGCCCTGTCCCAGATCGTCCACCGCGACCGGGCGCGCGCCCGGGGCGTGCAGGCGTGTGAGCGCCTGAAGGAAGAGATCCCGCGGCAGATGTACAAGATCGCCATCCAGGGGGCAATCGGCGGCGAGATCATCTCGCGCTCCACCATCTCTGCCTTCCGCAAGGACGTCACGGCCAAGTGCTACGGCGGCGACATCACCCGGAAGCGCAAGCTCCTGGAGAAGCAGAAGGAGGGGAAAAAGCGCATGAAGATGGTGGGCTCGGTGAGCATTCCCCAGAGCGCCTTCCTGGCCGTCCTGCGCTCGGACACGGATTCGTGATGACGGACGGAACGGAAAATCCCGGCCTCTACATCCACTTCCCCTTCTGCAGAAAACGGTGCGGTTACTGCGACTTCTACTCCATCACGAAGACATCGCTCATCCCCGGCTTTCTCGGCGCCCTGGCCGCCGAGGCGGAGCTGTACCGGGGGGAGTTTCCCGGTTTCGACACCGTCTACCTGGGCGGCGGCACGCCCTCGCTCCTGACTCCCGGGCAGGTCGAGATCCTTCTGGATGCGATCCGCGCCTCCTTTCCGATACTGCCTCGTGCGGAGATCACGATCGAGGTCAACCCGGCGGACCTGAGCCGGGATGACATGACCAGGCTGAGGCTGGCCGGCGTCAACCGGATCAATATCGGCGTCCAGTCGTTTGACGATCGGGAGCTGAAGTTTCTGGGCCGGAGACACGACCGGAAGCAGGCACTCTCAGCCCTGGAGGCGGCCGCAGCCGCCGGGTTCGACAACATCGGCCTCGACCTGATCTACGGACTGCCCGGCCGGACGTTCGACGAGTGGATGTCCTCTCTTGGGCTCGCCATCGATCTTCACCCCGCCCACATGTCCTGCTACGAGCTCGAGCTCAAGCCCCATACCCCGCTCGGCAGAATGTGTGAGCAGCGCGGGATCGGGAGTCGTCCGGAAGACCTGGCGCGGGAATTCTTCGTGAGAACATCAGAGATCATGGAAGACTCGGGGTACATCCACTACGAGGTGTCCAACTTCGCCGCGGGCATGGACAGGGCGTCGAGACACAACCGCAAGTACTGGGACCACACGCCTTATCTCGGCCTCGGCCCAGCCGCCCATTCCTTCCGGGAAAACAAGCGCTGGTGGAACCACGAGTCGGTCCATCAGTATGTCAGAGACCTGAAGAAAGGCAAGTCGCCCGTGAGCGATTCGGAAGCCCTGGGGGCCGAACAGCTGGCCCTGGAGGCGCTGTTCCTCGGCCTGAGGACCAGGCAGGGGATCGATCTGGAGCGGTTCCGGCTCCGGTACGGGATCGATCTCATCAAGGAAAAGGGAAGACTGCTTCAGGAGTGGAGCGAATCAGGGCTCATCGACATCGCAGAGGGAAGCGTCCGTCCCACCCGCTCCGGCATGGCCGTGGCGGACGCCCTGGTGGTGCTGTAGGAGCCGCCGGCAGATGTTCCGAAACCCCCGCTCTATGAAGCCGATCTCCTCAATCCCCACAGGATGAGGCAAACGGCCGGGAGCAGCGCCAGCACCATGGAAACCGCCACCGCGCTGATGACCGCCTCCTGCAGGGCCGTGCCCTTCTTCCCCTTCGACGCATCGGGCATCATGGATCCGCCTGCGTCCCAAATGGAAGCCAGGAGCGGGTTGGCCCAGTTCGCATACGCTCCGTAGACCGCAAGCCAGGATGCGGCCTTCATGGCCAGGGCCCCCAATCTCAGCCTGGAGCAGAGAAAGCTCAGGAGGGCAAGCAGCATCCCGCCCATCACCCCTTCCACATGGCTCGCCAGGCCCATCCTGGGGTTTGCGAGCTTGGGAACGGCTAGGCCCGTGAGCAGGCCGAGCAGCAGGAGCAGAACACCGGAATGCGCCAGCCGGTGAGCGATCGCGTCCTTCACGATGACCGTATCCATACCATCTCCCCCTTCCCGTTGATCAGGCGAAAAAAACGATCCATGGCATTTATTACTTAGTTACTGGACTAGTGATAGGCAAATATCATTGTTTGTCAATAACAAAGCGCACATGCCTGAGAGAGGGGTGCTGCGTATGGACAGGAACAGGACGAGAAAAGGTCGAGGAGACCCGATCTGTTTTTCTGCCCTCTAGGTTCTCATGGAGTCCACGAGGTTTTTCAGGACACCCATGTCCACAGTCCACTGGTACAGGGGCCTGTCATCGTGCCGGTATGCGATGAGGGTTTCTTCGAAAACGGATTTGTTCCTGTTCAGATAGATGACCCCCAGAGGGAACCTTCCGGGCTCGGTCGCCTTTCGGAACGCCGCCTCCCGATCGGAAGGGTCATGAGTGTCGTCGAGATAGTAGGTGTTTTCCTTGAACCACGCATACGTGTTCACTTTGTTGTAGGTGACGCAGGGCTGGAAGATGTCGACAAGGGCATAACCCTTGTGGGTGACGGCTTTCTTGATGATGTCCGTGGTCTGCCGCGCGTCTCCGGCGAATGCCCGGGCCACGAACGAGGCGTCGAGCGCTATGGCCACAGCGATGGGGTTGAAAGGCTCCTCGGTGACTCCTTGGGTCTGCACCGGGGTGACGAAACCCTGCCGGGTGGTGGGCGACGCCTGGCCTTTGGTCAGGGCGTAGACCATGTTGTTGTGCACAATGTTCGTGATGTCCGGGTTGCGCCTGATGGCATGCATGAAATGATTGCCGCCCTCCCCGTACATGTCGCCGTCTCCGCTTTCGGCGATGACCACGAGCCCGCGGTTCGAGGCCTTGATGGCGGTCGCCGCAGGCAGTGTCCGGCCGTGGAGGCCGTTGAAATAGTGCACGTCCATATACTGCGGCGTCTTTGCGGCCTGCCCGATGCCGGAGACGAACACCACCATCCGGGGATCGAGCTCGAGCTCCTCAAGGGCATCCTTGACCGATTTGAGTATTCTGAAGTTCCCGCAGCCGGGGCACCAGGCGATATCGATCGCATGCTCGAAATCATAAACGCCCATGAGTAGTCTCCTTCTTCTCCAGCATATCGCTCAGGCTCTCGCAGATGTCCTCGGGCATGAGGGGAAGCCCGCTGAACTTGAGAATCTTGTCGTCGAACACGATACCGGTCTCGGACCTGATGAGCCTGGCGAACTGCGAGGTTGCATTGCTCTCCACGATGATCTTTCTATGAGCCTTTTCCAGGAAATCCGACGCCGAAGGGTGCAGCGGATATACCTGCGAGAAGTGGAGGATTGCGGTGTCGTCCGCCCTTCCGAGCATGTCCAGCCCTTCCTGCACGGCATGGAGCGACGACCCCCAGCACACCACGAGATTCCGGTAGTCCCCGGGGCCGAAGAGCTCGGGCGCGATGGCCTCCTTGCGCAGGCCGTCGAGCTTCCTGAGCCTCTTGTTCACCATGTCGGTCCGCACCGAGGAGCTCTCGGTGATGAACCCGTCCTCGGTATGCTCGTCGCTATCGACGCGCACCCTGCCCTCACCGAATCCCGGGATGCCGCGGGGCGATACGCCGCTTCCCGTCAGCGCGTAGCGGCGGTAGTCCCGATCGGTCTTGATCACGAAACGCTGGTCGTACACCGTGTCAAGGTTTATGTCCGGGATATTGTATCTGCGCTCCAGAAAGTACTGGTCTGTGAGAACGAACACGGGCACCTGGTATTTGTCTGCCAGATAAAAGGCGTGCCGCATCAGGGAAAACCCCTGCTCGTGGGTGCCTGGCGCAAGGATGACCCTGGGGAACTCGCCGTGCCCGGAGTACAGGGCGAAGTTGAGGTCCGCCTGCTCGGTCCGGGTGGGCAGGCCGGTGGCCGGCCCAGGCCTCTGGCCAAGGTGGATCACCAGAGGCGATTCGATGCACCCGGCAAGGCTCAAGGCCTCCACCATCAGGGCATACCCTCCGCCCGAGGTGGTGACGAGCCCTCTGCCGCCTGCATACCACGATCCGATCGCCATGTTGATTGCACTGATCTCGTCCTCCGCCTGCTCCACCACCACGCCAGAGCCCTCGGCCTTTTTCGTGAAAAAGACCAGCACTCCGGTGGACGGCGACATGGGGTATGCGGACACGAAGGTGCATCCCCCCGCAAGCCCGCCGAGACCCACCACATTGATCCCGTCCGTGAGGATCTCGTGTTTGACCTCGTCTGTCCGCTCGATGGATACAGAGGCCTGTCCCGGCTTGAGCAGCCCCTTGCTCCTTTCGTATCCGGTCGCGGCGGCGGTAAGGTTCTTCTGCAGACGCTCCTCTCCCAGGCCGGAGAGGATCATCCGGATCTCGTCATCCATGAGCCCTTTGTCCACATAGAACAGTCCGGCAAGGATCCCCAGAACGATCGTGTTCGCATATACGGGCCCTCCCGCCTCGCGGGCAAGATCGTTTATGGGCACTTCGAGCACGGGATGGTGGCCGTCGAGATATCTTTTGTCGATAAAAGACCTTTCACCCAGGATCACGGTTTCGGGAGTGATCCGGTCGTGGAATCGCTCCATGGCGTCTTGGTGCAGGGGAACGAAGATGTCGATCCGCCGGGTGTAGCAGAATACCCTCCGCGACGAGATGCGGACCTGTGTGGAGTTGTTGCCCCCGCGGATGCGCGACATGTACTCGCTGTAGGAAAACACGTTGTAGCCGGAGCGCTTGAACATCCTGGTCAGGATCGCTTCCAGGGTCTGCAGCCCCTGGCCCGCCTGCCCGGAGAAAACGATGGACATGTCATCCCGAGGTTTGAATACCATATATACATGGTAGCCTTTCGCAGACGAGATTCAACAGATGCCGGCGCCCCTCATCCGGCGCAGGTCATTGGTTTTGCCGGGAAGCCTCGTACAATGAAACCCTAGGGCCGCTTCCATTATGACAGGTCTGTGCCGACGCAGCCGAAGCAGGCCCGGAAGAGAAAGGCGATGGATCTCACAACCCTCGCTCTGGCCGGCGTCTGGGCAATATGGTGTCGATCCTGAATATTGCCGCAATCTCGGGCGTCATCGGCATTCCGCACAACCCCTGCGGGGATGAGGCAGGCCCTCATGATCGCTTCCCCCAGAGGATCTGTCCCGACACGTCCCGCCTCCGCCTGTTGCGAGGGTGCTGAAGCGACCCGCTGCGTTCCGGGCGCAGGGCCCTTCGTTCAGACGGTCGAATTCCCCTATTGATGCCTTCGGGCCGGGATGCTACTATCCGGATACGTTAGACAGCCCGGTGCCCCTTTCGACCTTTTTTGAGCAGATGCGTGGCAATGCGATGATGAATGCAAACCCTTTTGAGAGCCTGCGGAGCGTCTTTGGGTATGAGTCGTTCAGAGACCATCAGGAGGAGATCATCCAGGGGCTCATCCGGGGCGAGAACGCCTTTGTCCTGATGCCCACGGGCGGCGGAAAGTCGCTGTGCTTTCAGATTCCTGCCCTGCACCGCGAAGGGGTGGGCATCGTGGTCTCGCCGCTCATCTCGCTCATGAAAGACCAGGTAGACGCACTGCGGGCCTGCGGGGTGAAGGCGGAATTCTACAACTCCAGCCTGGGAAGCGCCGAGGCAAGGCAGGTGCTGGCCATGCTGCACGCAGGAGAGCTCGATCTCCTGTACGTCGCGCCCGAGCGGCTGATGAGCGACGGGTTCATCGAGCGGCTCCGGGGCATCCCCATCGCCCTCTTCGCCATTGACGAGGCGCACTGCATCTCCCAGTGGGGCCACGACTTCAGGCCCGAGTATCTCAAGCTGGGGAGGCTGAGGAAGCTCTTTCCGGAGATCCCGATGATCGCGCTCACGGCGACCGCGGAGCCCCACACCCGGCGAGACATCCTGGAGCGCCTCGATCTGAAGGACGCCCGGTGCTATATCTCGGGGTTCGACCGGCCCAATATCCGCTACTCGGTGGTGGAAAAGCGCAAGCCCTTCGCCCAGCTCACGGAATACCTGCACTCCCGGCCCTCGGGCGCCGGGATCGTCTACTGCCTGAGCCGCAAACGGGTCGACGAGGTGGCGGGCCGTCTCGTGGAGGCCGGGTTCAGGGCCGCCCCCTATCACGCAGGGCTCTCCGCCTCCGAGCGCAAGAAGACGCAGGACGATTTCCTGCGCGACGAGATCAGGGTCATCGTGGCCACCGTGGCTTTCGGCATGGGCATCGACAAGTCCGATGTGCGCTTCGTGGTGCACTACGATATTCCCAAGAACATCGAGTGCTATTACCAGGAGACAGGACGGGCCGGCCGCGACGGCCTTGCGGCAGAGGCGCTTTTGATGTTCAGCTACGGCGACGTGGCCGTGGCCCGGGGGCTGATCGAGAAAACTCGCAGCCCGGTCCGGATGCGGATCGAGCTGCACAAACTGAACGCCATGGTGGGCTTTGCCGAGGCCATGAGCTGCAGGCGGCGAATCCTGCTCGGCTACTTCGGCGAGCGCCTGCACGAGGACTGCGGCAACTGCGACGTGTGCCTCGACCCGCCCGAGGTCATGGACGTGACACAGGACGCCCGCAAGGCCCTGTCTTGCGTCTACCGGGTGGGCCAGCGCTTCGGCATGGTGCACGTGATCGACGTCCTGCGCGGCTCGAAGAAAGAGCGGATAACACAGCTCGGCCACGACCGGCTCTCCACCTACGGGATCGGCGCTGACAAAAGCCAGGACTACTGGTCGCATCTCCTGCGCCACCTGGTGCACCACGGGTATCTCCTTCAGGACGTGGGGGACTATTCCGTGCTCAAGCTCACCGAGTCGGCCGGACCGCTTCTGCGCGGCGAGCTGACACTCACCATGGCCGAGCCGCGCGTGAAGACCTCGGCGGCCCCCAAAGCGGCCTCCAGGGCGGCGCGCCGCAAGGCGGGCGACATCGACTACGACCCGGAGCTCTTCGAGAGGCTGCGCGCCCTGCGCAAAGAGCTGGCCGACCGCGAGGGAGTGCCGCCCTTCGTCATCTTCAGCGACATCTCGCTGGCCGAGATGGCTGCCCTGCTCCCGGAAACCGAAGCGGAGTTCCGTGGCATCCACGGCGTGGGCAGGCACAAGCTCGAGCGCTACGGGCCCTCTTTTCTCGACGAGATCCGACGGTTCGCCTCACAGCGGTGACGGGCAGGCGTCCTCAAAACGAACGATCGTTCTGTTTTCATTGACATGCCCGCCGCCGGCGGGCATAATCGACCACAGCCATGAGGGCGGGCTTCAGAAGCAAACGCCTTTCGTTCAATGCGGCACATGCACCGGACCGGGAAGGTCCTTTTTTGCAGGGAGGCCATGATGAGCACCATCTATGAAACGCTTCGCGACAGGATCGACCAGTATTCCGTCGGGTTCATCGCCACGGCTTCAGGGGTGGAGCTGAAAATTCTCCAGAGGCTCTTCACCGAGGAGGAGGCCGAAACGTACCTCGCGCTCACCAGGAAACCCGAGCCGGTGAGCGTCATCGCCGGGCGGCTGGGAAAGAGCGTAGAGGAGACCGCAGCCGTGCTCGGCCGCATGACGGAAAAGGGACACACCTTCCCCGCCACGCACAACGGGACAAAGTTTTATGCGGCGGCGCCCTTCATGCACGGCTTCTTCGAGCACCAGGTCTTCCGCAAAAACAAGGACAGGGATCTTCCCGCGCTCTTCGAGGAATACTTCCAGACAGGCTTTATTCCCCGGACCAGGTCCCTGCGCACCGTCCCCATTCACATGGAGGCGACGCCCGAGACGCCCATCGCCCCCTATGACGACGTGAGGCGGATCATCATGACCAAGGAGCGCATCGGCCTCTTCCCGTGCGCCTGCAACTTCCAGACAGCCTCTCTCGGGAGGAAGTGCGACAGGCCTCACGACATGTGCCTTGCCTTCGACTTCTACGCCGAGTACCTCCTGGACGAGATCGGCTTCGGCCGCACGATCACCCGGGAGGAAGCGCTCAAGATCCTCGACGAGGCCGAGGCGGCGGGCCTCGTGCACCAGACCGGCGGGGACAAGCGCAACACCGAGTGCATCTGCAACTGCTGCCCCGACTGCTGCACGATCCTGAGGCAGGTGAAGCTCCTGCCCAACCCGGCGCGCTACAAGAGCTCGAACTATGTGCTCACCTATGCGCAGGATGCCTGCAAACACTGCCGGGTATGCCTCGGCAGGTGCCCCATGCAGGCACTGAGCATGAGCGGCGACGAGGAGCCCCTTAACGTAAACCGTGACCGCTGCATCGGCTGCGGCCTGTGCACCACCACGTGCGGCGGCGGTGCGCTGAAGCTCGCCGTCAAGGATGAAAAGGACCGGCGCACGCCCCCCACGACATTCGACTTCATGCGCTGCTCGCTCGACCTGTGGAAGGAGATCAGGGAGGCCGCCGGAGACGGAGAGTGATGCACGCTCGATCCTCCGGCCGGCGCCTTTTCCTCACACATCCAGCCTCACCTCGACCTGCAGGCACCGGCCGGCCGGCCGGTCCTGGCTCTTCCGCGTGACGCTGGCCTTCAGCGGCACGCCGTGATCCAGAAACCCCGCGATCGGGGCATTGTCCGCCCTGGGGATATAGCCCAGCTTGTGCTCTCTCCAGTACAGGGCTGTCGCCTTGGCGTCGTGAGGGTTCAGCGGCTCCCGTCTGAGCTCCAGAGCATCACCCTGGTCGATGTAGTCCCACACGCGGCCGCCCTCGTAATAACGGAAGCCCGCCACGTGGGTATCCAGGAGCGGGACGCTCCTGAGGCCCGACCGGGGGACGCCCTGTGCGAGGCTCCCGGCCAGAGGCCCGAGGACAATCAGGGGCAGGCAGGCAAAGAGCTTGACAAACGTTCTCCTGTGCATGGTTCACCTCCATGCCCGTGGTCTCTATCAGAGCTGCTCCCCCACAGCGTGTCCTACCGGTAGAGTGAGCTCATTTTTTCGATTTCCCGCCGCACCTCTTCTCTGAGCGCATCCGGAGAGATCACCTCGACCTGGGAGCCGTGCTTGAGCACCTCGCGCCGGATCTCGCGGAGGTCTGCTGCGGGAAAAGTCAGGCGCATGCGGCCGTCCGGCTCGTGGACAGCCTTCTGATCGGGGTGCCAGACCTGCTCGGCCACCCAAGGAGCGACGGCGGATGAAAACCGCAGACAGACCTCGAACGACTCGCCGCCCTTCATGATGCCGAAGTTCCTGCGGATGTAGTCCTTGACCTCCTCGATCCCGATGCCGGCCTCGATCTTCACGTCGGATGGTGCTATGGACCGGATCCGGGAGAGGGTGAAATCACGCAGCCCTCCTCTCAGGGCGCAGTGGGCCACGATATGCCATGTGCCCATGTAGGAGAGCAGGTGCAGGGGCAGGATATCCCGGCTGGTGCATTCATCGTTGTGGGGGGAGTAATACTCGATCCTGACCGGGCTTGCGTGAACGAGCGCTCCCAGCACCTGCTGGAAGGTCTTGTCATCGGTCTTCGAATACTCGATATTCTTGACCGAGACCTTCCGGCTCAGCATATCGAGAGACAGGCCGGGCCCGTGCGAATGGAGCGAGAGCACCTGGTTCAGGAAAGACTTGAGCGAGCTCTTCAAGCTCGAATCCGGCACCGCGGACGCCAGCCTGAATGCCAGGAGCAAAGAAATGAGCTCTTCCTCGCCGAGCCAGAGACCCGGCAGCTCGTACGATGAGTCTTCATACCGGTAGCCCCGCCGGGCGGGCACATAGACCAGGGGGGCGAGGAGCCTGTCTCTCATGAACTCGATGTCGCGCTGGGCGGTCTTGGCCGAGACCTCGAACCGCTCCGCCAGGGCCGCGGCATTGGGGTACCGGCTTCTTCCGACCTGATGGTGAAACCAGAGAAACCGCTCGAAAATCACCTTTGACGGCATACCGCTCCCCTTTCTCCGCTCTCCGCGCCCGAGTGCGGCGCCGGGTCGTGCGTCCGGCCCCGCACAGAACATGGGGGCGCGTTTCTCCCCTTGATTCGGCATGTTCGGGCGATACCATAGGTTATAAAAGAATCATGGTGTTCAGTCCATCCATGAATGGGTACATCGACTATCTCGAAACAATCGAGCAGGGCCTGTACGATGAGCGGGAGGCGCTCAGAGAGGAAAGGCCGGCTGCGCTCAAGGGCCTTCATCTGCCGCCTGCGGTACAGGGATTCACCAATGCGCCGCACCACCTGGCCCACATCACTATCGCCCTGATTCCTGCGCTGTCGCGCTATGCGCATTCGAGAATCGGCCTCCGGGCTGGCACCGGCCCCGGAAGTTGCACGCCCGTCAGGAACGGACCCTTCGGAGACAAAGGCCGGCATGCAGGTTTTCAAACCCGCGGCACACATGGACGGATCATCGCCCTGCCGCTCCTTCCGGTATCGAATACCAACGCGCAGGCAGCCTTCTCCGTTCCGCCGTCATCGGCGGCGTCGGGCACATCGGGACTCGCCCTTGACCGCGGGCGCGGTATGGAATTATATCACCATGACATTGAACACGGCTTGTAAGGGAGCGAAGCGATGGGTTTTGAATACCTCAGGGAAATTCCCGGCCCTGAAGAGATCAGAGACGAGATCCCTCTTCCCCTGCACCTGAAAAGGATGAAGGAAGAGCGAGACCGCGAAATTCGCGCCATCTTTCAGCGCCGGAGCGACCGGTTTTTTCTGGTGATCGGGCCCTGCTCCGCAGACAACGAGGACGCCGTGTGCGAGTATGTCTCCCGGCTCGCCCGGCTGCAGGACGAGGTGAAGGACAGGATTCTCGTTATCCCGAGAATCTATACCAACAAGCCCAGGACCACGGGACAGGGCTACAAGGGGATGGTGCACCAGCCGGACCCGCACAAGCAGCCCAATATCGTGGAGGGGCTCCGCGCGATCAGGCACATGCACATCAGGGCGCTGAGCGAATCCGGGCTGCCGGCCGCAGACGAAATGCTCTACCCGGGCAACCTTCCTTATCTGGAGGATCTTCTGAGCTACGTGGCCGTGGGCGCCAGGTCTGTCGAAAACCAGCAGCACCGGCTCACGATAAGCGGCATGGCCGTGCCTGCCGGCATGAAAAACCCCACGAGCGGCGACATCTCCGTGATGCTCAACTCGGTCTACGCCGGCCAGCAGTCCCATGTTTTCATTTATAACGGCTGGGAGGTGAAGACCTCGGGAAACCCGCTCACCCATGCGATCCTCCGGGGCGCGGTCGACATCTCCGGCAGGAACATCCCGAACTACCACTACGAGAATCTGCTCGCCGTGGTCCGGGAGTACACGTCGCGACCGCTCGCCCATCCCCTGATCGTGGTGGACACCAATCATTCCAACTCCGACAAGAATTACCGCGAGCAGCCGAGAATCGGCATGGAGGTGATGCAGAGCCGCAGGCACTCTCCCCTGCTGAGCGATCTGATCCGAGGCCTCATGGTGGAAAGCTATCTGGTGGAAGGCGCGCAGAAGCTCGACGAGAATACCTACGGCAAGTCCATCACCGATGCCTGCCTCGGCTGGAAAGAAACAGCCGCCTTCGTGCGGAGGCTCGCCGAGGAGGTGTGACTCCCGACTTCACCGCCGGGCTCTTCCCGGGGGACCGGAATCGTTCCGTGCACCCCGCGAAACTATCCCGTGCCCGCACATATACCGGTCATCCCCTCGGACAAGATCCTGCCGCCCGAGCCTTGGGCAAGACAATGGGGCATCACTTCAGGCCGGGCAACAGTGCATCAAGGAGCTGTTTGATCGTCATCCTCTCCTGTATCCTCTCTTTGGACCACTCAAGTAGGTACCTTTGGGGAGAGGGAGAAGAGGAGCTCCCTGAAGCCGAGCCGAAGTGGCATCCTCCGAATGAGCGCGCCCGCAGATTGGCCTGCCTCCTTGTGCTCTGGGCATTTTTCTGTTAAGAATGATCTGTATTTATCCGATGCAGTAAACAAAAACCGTTTAGGGGCTGGATCATCCGTACTCCATGCATGCAGGGCTCGATAATCGTTTCGAGAACATGCCGCTTTCCCTGCTCCGGCGGAGATCGGAAACCCGGCGATGCACTGTCTTTCAGCAATGAGATGATGGCGCGGGGCATCACGAGCCGTGGCGCCATGATCAGACAATTCGATACAGAAAGGGGCAATCATGAAAAACAGGCCGGATTCTTTCACTAAATCACTGAGTGAAACGTCTCATTTCTTCTCGGAAACAGTCGGACCCGGATGCGGGAATCGGATTACGACGGACAGAGGTCACCGCCTTTCGCTGGTCCTCTGCATCGTGGCCGCAGTTCTCTTTCTCGGCACGGCCGGATGCAGCGACTCGAGCAGCGACGACCTGGCGCTGACCGACGCCGTCTGGGTCGCGTTCCAGGACGGCGACGGGCCATGGCGGGAGTTCGAGATCCCGCAGGACATGATCTTCGATACTGAAGAGCTGGTGACCGACCCCGATGGCCGCTACAGCCTGGCCATGGTGTTTGCCAGGGCCGCGAGAGACGCAGATGACAACGGATTCGTGCAGGAAGTCACCCTGAAGACCACCACGGCCGAGGTCCCGAGGATCGACTTCAGCATGCTTTCCGATGCGGGGGGCACCTCGCTTGAAGTCACCCTCGATGACGACTCCCTCAATTACGGTAGTGCCTACCTGTATGTCGGCGGTGAAGACGAGATGCCATGGAACACGAACACGGTGACCCTTTATCCGTACACCGCGCCCTACGACCTCGTGGCGACCCTGCACTCCAGCGGGCTTGACTACCCATCGAAGATCTTCGTTCAAACCTTCGATGAATCGTCCCAGGGCCAGGCGGAAACGCTCGATCTCGCCTTCGGGGAGTTTGAAGATCTTTCAGAACCACATACCGTCACTTTCACTCCATCTGCAGCAGACGAGATACTGTACAACGGCGAGGTGTACCTGGTGACAGCCAACGGCACCGCGGCGTCGCTGGGCGAAGAGTATAATGAAGAGGCCGAATTTTTCGAGTATACCGCTCCCGCAGCGTTGCCTCCGGAAGGATCGTACGTGCTCGAGCTCTCCATCGATCTTGATGATGACTCTTCCGTCCTCCATTACCAGGGATTTGTTGCTCCTGGTGATCTTGAAATCGATGGAACCAATTTACCATACGTCTTCGACGGCCGGCACGTCGCCGACACCTCCACCGGCTCCCTGCTGCCGGGCGTGAGCTGGACCGTGGTGGATGACATGGACGATGTTGCCGCCTATGCATCCATATTCAACGGCGAGGCGAACCGCATCGACTATTATGTCACGACCCTGGTGACGGCGGGCCGCGTGGGAACGGATACCGGCATCGCCACGCCGGACCTGAGATCGGCACCGGGCTGGTACCCGCTCTGGTCCGTCCCGGCCAGCACAGAGACATGGAACGCCGGCTCCTGGGCGGTGCTGGCTTCAGGGGATATCGACGACCTCTTCGAATCGAATCTGGGAATGTTGAACCAGGGAGGCTGTCCCCGACTGGGAGACGCTTCCCGGGTCACGGTCATCAAGAACTGGGAGTGGGGAGGCGCCCCGCTGTAATGCGCGCATGAAAACCGGGGGCGAAGAACCGCCCGAGGCACGGACCCCGGCCATCCGAATCAGCTGATGCCCAAAGGTCGGATGATGGTCGCGTGACAGGCGGTGCCCCCAGCCGGCGATCAGGAATCCCGTATCATGAGGCTCACCGGTGAAGCAGAAGGCGCACCGGTGAGCCTTTTCGTTCCAGGAGCCCGCGATTCCGGCCTCAGGTCGTCTCCGAGACCGCCCTTACCTGCATACATTGTAACCTATGTACAATTATGCACAATCTCCTCACGGTCCTTCACCGGCGCATCCGGCGGCATGTTGGCTTCTCGAGCCTCCTCACGTTAGCGGATTACGAGAACTCCAAAAAGGGAATGGGACTTGCAGAGAGATGCCAGACTATCAACATAACAGCACGGGAAAGGAGAATGTTCCATGAAAGGTATATTGATCTGTATACTGGCAATGCTGGTTTTTTCACTGACAGGCTGTGCCGAGCTCAAGGAGCTGCGTGTGGAGACATCCGAACAGAAGGCTGCGATCGATCAGCTCAACAGGGACAATCAGGCCTGCCAGGATTCCCTCAAGGAGGCCGAGGAGCGGCTGAGACTGGCCATGCTCGATATCAGTGACAAGGAGAAGGAGCTCCAGACAAGGGAGGAAAAGGCCAGGGAGCAGAGCGATGCATTCACCAGGATGCAGCAGGCCATGAAGGTCGAGCTCGAGTCCAAGCAGGTGGCCCTCCAGGAGCTCGAAGGCAAGCTCACCCTGACCATGGTCGAGTCGATCCTCTTCGACTCGGGCAAGGCCGAGGTGAAAAAGGAGGGGCAGGAAGCGCTTCAGAAGGTCGCCGGAGTGCTCAAGACCGTTCAGGATCAGGAGATCGTGGTGGCAGGGCACACGGACAACGTTCAGATTGGTCCCAACCTGGCGAAAATCTATCCCACCAACTGGGAGCTTTCAGCAGCCCGGGCCATCTCCGTAGTCAAGATCCTGGTTGCGGACGGCGTGGACCCCAAATACTTGGGCGCTGTGGGCTATAGCGAGTACCGTCCCGTTGCGGACAACGACACCCCGGAGGGGCGCGCGCAGAACCGGCGCATGGAGATCATCCTCATGCCGGTGCACAAGTAGGATTTCACTGAAGGGAGTGCCGGATCCGTCCCCCCGCCGGCGCTCTCTTTTTTTCGATCACGAGGGCTGCACGGAGAGTTTCGGTCATCCACCGTCTGTCTGGGGAAAGGCGGTGTTCGAATAGAGGTACTCGACCTTTTCCTTGTGCTTGAGCTCTTGTGATGCCATTTTGAGAAAGATCTGCTTGAGCTCTCCCTCAGGATGGAGGCCCGCAAGGCCGGTATAGAAGTTATATGACTTGAGCTCCCTGTGGGCGGCCACGAGGAAGACCTCCTCAGGCTTCATGTCCTTGTCTATCGCCGGCATGTCCATGTGCTCGGCGATCTTGTAGTCGATCACCTTGTCCATGCGCAGCGCGTCGGCCCCGTATCCGCCGTCGCGGTACTTCTCGAGGAATTCCCTGTGTTTTTTCTCCTCCGCGGCGAGCAGCTCGAGGGCGTGCTTTGTGCCCTTATCCTCCAGTCTCGAACCGAGGACCGTGTAAAAATCATACGATTCCTCTTCCCGCTGGATCGCAATGTCGATATACGCGCCCAGGCGCTTCTCTTCCATACACTCCCCCTTACTGAATCGGTAATATTGATCAGATAACGGTTCCCGGCAGGAAGTCAAGAGAAGGTGATGCCTCTTGCGTGACTTGACCCTTTGATGCGGAATCAACGCGTGTGAAAACAATCCCTGCCTGGAACTTTATCGTCCCTGTAAAACCTTGGGTTATCGCTATCATCCTCTCTGAGGTTAAGGATCAGCGGAGCGGCTCCGTTGCGTCGGCCGGATGCAATGGTTGGATGCTTTCAGAAACCTGTAAATAAGAAATCAAGAGATGAGATAATAATATGGCGTTGATCTTTCAGTGACCCGACTTTTTCACCCAAAGCACGAACAGGAACACCTGCCAATTCTGCGGTGGACATGTACACAGTCTTTCGTTTTATCTGGAAATGAGGATTAAGATGGTCTATTGGCTTGCCCATTGCCGTTGCTCTCACTAGTGGTGCTACAACTCGTGTTGCAAGGGAGTTGAGGATATCAGCTTGAAGATCGAGAAGATAAGGAACATTCTTCCTCGTATGCTCATTCGGATTTTCGTATACATCAAATTGAGCCATTTAAAAACTCCTTAAACTATCACTAAAAACTCCTGAGGTTTCCACTCTACGATTATATGCATCGATAGCTTCCTTATTCTTTTCTCTCCATTTGCAGCGTTTCTGCTCCAGCAGCATCTCGACAAGGCGCTGTTCCAATGCTTTTGACAAGTTGATATTATTCTGCTTTGCCTGCGCGAGAAGATCACTGTTGATACTGAGATTTGTAGATTTTTTTGGTGCCTTAGGATCATAGATATTGACTTGCATGCTTGCCTCCTTATGCGCATACAATAGGCCAATTCATGCGCATTATCAAGCGATGCTTATCGGCATTTTTGAATAGTATTCAACGCGGGGCATCACTGGGCGGGAATTGCCCTTTCTTGCCGCCCAGTGATGCCCTTGTTAGCTGTTGAAGATCAGCAGAAGTCTGCAGCTCTCATAAAAGTGCAGCCTCATCAGTTTTAGGGTATTGCTTTCGATTGCCTGATATTTGAAGACTTCAGGGTTGTCGCCATAGTGATCTGCGGATGAGAAACAAACATCGGTTTGTTTTGAAATCTCCAAAATACGCAAGTTTGCCTTTTCCAACTGATTTGATGTAGCGAATCACTACTGTCCCAACGTTTAGCAGATAAAAGACTGTACATCAAGGCATAGCGGTG
>ERZ795049.1045-NODE-1045-length-38652-cov-6.331995_pt1 | contig 38652 bp, 44 predicted proteins | sample MGYA00375133_ERZ795049 | MGnify/ENA primary metagenome ERZ795049 (study PRJEB30178, sample SAMN05720147) | activated sludge metagenome | isolation source: anaerobic digester from wastewater treatment plant | place: Japan | collected 2015-04-20 ... | reverse complement strand
TAGAACGTTTAAAAAACTTCCGAATACTAATCCTAAGAATGCTACAAAATAAATCATTAATTAAAACCCCACTTTTTAATTTGATAAGAAATTATATCGATTTCCAGCGAAGCATTATCCTCGCTGTAGACATAATCAAGGGTAAATTCCAATTCTGCTTTTAAAACAACATTTGGGTAGTTGAATTGTTCTTTTAGTTCAATGATAAGATTCACTTTATTTTTAAAAACTTTAATATAATAATTTTCATTAATTGGTGTAAAATCTGCTTCCGAAGGGTCCGAAGGGAAAGAATTTAAATCCTCTATATCATCTATATTTTTAATATAGTCATACATTTCATTTTCCAAAATAATCTTGTGTTCGGCAAGCCTAATCTGCCTAGTCGATAATTGATATGACAATGAAACATAACCCACAAGCGCTGCAATCAACAAAGCCACAAAAAACATAATAACCACAGTGAAAGGTAAAGTAATTCCTTGATTGGATTTTAGCTTTTTCATGATTGGCCCCACACCTTAATAGTCCTTGTTAAGGCTTCTTTTTTAATATAATTTTGATAACTGCCTTGTACTTCTAGTTTCAAAGTATAATTGATGCTATTGTTACCTTTTTCTTTTGAATAATAACATACTATTAGGTTTTCTCCTGTTTCGCTGGGTTGAAATAACGAATTATAATAAATTGTTATTTTGGTTGTTTCCTTATTATGGTCTTCAACATCATTAATACTTTCAATTTTTATGGTTGTTTTGTTATTAGGGTCTTCAACATCATAAATTCTTTCAATTAAAGAAATAAAATCGTCGTTTGGTTCACTGGAGAAAATGTTGTAAATATTTCTTATTTCGCTGACAAGGTTTTCTCTTGCGACCTTTTGCCTTTCAATACGACGGACGGAAAGAAATGTTGATGAAACAGCTAAAACAACAATGGAAACAATTGCAATCGAGACTATTACTTCGGTTAAAGAGAAGCCACGTTTGTCAGCTTTAACTGTTTTCATTTTCATCCCTCCTATTCGTCTTTTTTAGTTTTTTGTTTAATACTGATACGGGTTGGAAATACTGGGCAAGACACTTTTGGCACTTGCAAAGCACTCAATAAGTTGAAGTTTTCTAAAATATTGTTTTTATTTTGCGGTTTTTTGACTTCCAACATTAAGTAACTTGATAACAAATCCACTCCATTACCATTGCCTTCATTTTCCACATTCAAGTAAATATTCTTTATTTCTGCATTTTGAGAATTATACATTACTCTTTTAATTTCCGAAGCGAGGGTCTTTATCACATTGGATTCGTACTTATAGTACTCCATCGCTTCCATATCTTTTTGGGACATAATACCTTGATTGACAAGATGATAAGTTTGTAATCCTTTATTCATAACCAAAATATCCGTAAAGAGTTCCGAAACATTAACAAAAATAAACGGTTGCGTCAAATCGCACAAGCGATTAGTTTGAATGGCTTGGGCCAACATGTGCGGAGTAAGTACCACACGTGATAACGGATGCTTTAACCTTTTTATTAGATGCAATATTTCCGCGTAATGATTTTTATTATAGAAGTAAGTCTTAACCTGTCGTAATTGCTTGTTGACAAAACTTCCCTTTTGGACATAAACATAGCGGTCTTGGTAATCTTCGTAAAGACGTTCCAATTCAATCTGAATTGCCTTCTTTTCTTCCTGAACGGATAATTTCGGAATTTCCACGTTTTCGGTAAATAAAGCGTTGGAATTTAGGGCAATTATAATCGGTGCTTTATCAAACCCGTTTTGCGTTATCGTTTTGCCAAGCAAGTCCACTGGATGCGATGCATCGGTTTCAAAGAAGACAAATTCATCATCAAAAACAATATGCTCGGTATTGATAATTTTGTTATTAATGATTTTGCCTTCGGTGAAAAACTTCGTCAAAACAAAAAGCATGTCAAACGAGACTTGATGATTATACTGATTGATATTTATCACGATTTTTTTCACGTCTTATTCCTCCACATTTTGTTCTAATCCCCCGACAACCATAACAACAACTTGGCGGGTACGATTTTGTGCGGTTATTTTCATAAGCAATAATTTACTGTTATGTTTTTCAATCACGATCGTTTCAATGTAATCTAGGTTTAGCGTTTGAGGAGAGGTTGCGGAAGCGGATTGGTATATAATGCGGGTGGTTTTGCTTTCTTCAGTAACAATTTTAAAAACGGTTTTAGGATTGGTTTGTTCTTCTTCTAAATCCACAACTAGTTCGAGGATTTTATTTTCTTCTCCAACAAAATTAATCATATAGCCTTCTGAATTATAACTGTCAACAGTTGACTGAAATATTTGCATCAAAAGCGACATTTCGTCATCTGCTTTATTTAGTCGCTCCGTTGCTTTATAGTTTGAAATCAGGGATGAAATTACCGAAAAAACCATCGTAAAAAAGATGGAAGTCACGGCTATAGTTACTATCATTTCCAGTAATGTCCATCCATGTTTTTTCCGCATTCAGCCACCCCCAATCATCCATTATTCCTCTATTATGTATGTGTATTATACCATAAATGTCGATTTTTTTCATAAAAAAACATAATACTACGAATAGTAAACCGTTGTCGCAAAATGAAAAAGTCCTCAATTTCTTGAGGACTAAACGAGTAATTGACAACGATCGGAAACTTTTCTGATGGCACAAAGCAAGGAATCAGACTGAACATATTCGTCGATTCTTTCCAGCGGAATCCATTTGATTATCGACCGGTTACAATCTCCGGGTGTCAGGTGATTCATACTGGCTAAAAAGGCAAAGGTTAAATTGTAATGAAAATGCGGGGAAAACGGCTGTTCACACGGCATAACACTCGGAAGCCTGGTTTCTTCGGAAATTTGAATCCACATAGCCTGATTGCACAGTAAACAAACTTTTCTTAAGCCGGTTTTATCCTTGATCTCCCTGATTAGGGAAGGGATGATTTCGCATTCCTGATTTAAATGGACTTCAAAGAAAGTCCACCATTTTTTTATCCAATCGTAAATCATTAAAATATGGTCGCGTTTCCGATTGAATATTATCGCCGAAAACGTAAAATGAAGAAATTTTAGTTTGTTTTTGAGCATGACATCTTTTTGGGTCAAAAGTGCGGTAACCATTCTCAGCTTGTCAAGTTCATCTTGTGCACTATTGGTGCAATAGCTTAACAATTGTTTGAGTATCACAAAAAACCCCCTGAAATAAATAAAAACCCTTTTTTTTGATTATAAATCTTATTGAAAGCGTTGTCAATCAAAAATAAAAACTACTAATTGCTTTAATTAGTAGTCGTATGGTTTTAATAGATAAAAATGATAATTTATCGCCAAGTTATGGGCAAATTGTCGAATCTTGTTTCATTATGTCGGATAAAAACGAATTGTGTTTATCGACAGGATTTTTGATAATTTTCAACCTGAGCCAAAACTTTGGTTTTTAACTCCGGGCTCGGGACCTTTTGATGGGCTATTTCCAAAGCCCAAAGAATTGCCCCACAAACCGGGGGAGCAGTCAATATGTGGTACTCAACGGGAACATTGGTATTAGCTTCCACAAATTCTGAGAAAGCTTCATACATTACAGGACAAGTGGCATTTGCCCAAACCGACCCGGCCAAAACCACCGGTACGGCCTTTTCGAAATGAAGGTTTCCGATACACCCCGCAACACTTCTTCCCATACTGATTCCTGCCTGACGAAGGATTTCCTGGGCTACCACATCACCGGAATTCCCGTGGGCAAAGAGTAATTTGATGATTTCAGTGCGATCGATTTGCCGGCTGTTGATTTTTTCGATTAAAATCGGTAAATAGTCATCTTTATCGGTAATACTAAGCAACGAAAAAACCGCTTTTGTAAGTGAAGTGGGACTGCCAACCCGGAATAATTCGTCATAAACCCCCTGAAAAACTCTTCTGGTTAAATATGCTCCTCCGGCTTCGTCGCCGGAAAGATAACCGACGCCGCCCACTTGTTGCATTTTTCCCGTTTCATCCAATCCTACCGTAACCGTTCCCGTTCCGTTGATCGAACAGACACCGACTCCGGTGGGAGAGGTTGCTTTTATACCTAAAAAGCCGTCATTGTTGACCACAAAATGCTTAAACCCGATTTTGGCAATAATTCCTTCCAACCGCTTTTTCTGACTCGGCATATCCACTCCGGCCAGCCCGAAAGCTGCGGAATGAACATCGGAGATCTTTAAATTGTTGCGCTTTAACAGCTGATTGATGCTTTCTTTCATGACGCGGTAGGCACCGTCAAAACCGTCGGGAAGTCCCTCGTGGCTGCACGTCCCCAGTCTGATTCCGTCGATGAAATTTCCGGCCAAATCAAACAACAAATAATCGGTTTTGGTATTCCCCCCGTCAACGCCTAAGACTACTTGTGGCATATGTTACTCCTTGAATTGCGGCAAATATTGCTTGTGAGCCTGAACCATTTCGTCGAAACAAGCACTGAAGTTCTGCATATCGCTCGTCAACGGATTCATTAAGGCGGCCCGCATCGCTTCCGCTTTGTCGCCGGTAAGAGCGGCTTTGACGACATGGCGTTCGTAAGCTTTTATCATCTGAATGTATTCGATAACATGTTGATTGGTGATATGGGCTTTAATCGGTTTGGCGCCGTCTTTGCCGATGATTGCACTGATTTCGACGACATCGTCATCGGCCAAAAAGTCGAGAGCACCGTTATTCAGGACATTCACGACATGCACTTCCTGCAAATCGTTGTAAATCGCGTTGATTAAATTGATGGCCACTTCGGAATATCTGGCACCGCCCCGTTTGGAAAGCTGTGCCGGTTTTTCATGCAATTCCTGTTGGGAATAAAGAGCCAGGAGTTCTTCTTCCAGTTCGATACAAACTTCGCCACGGCTTTTCGGGGTATGAAGCAGTTTTTCGAGTTTTTGGGCAGGAAAATAATAATATTCCAAATAAGATGAAGGAATGGCACCGATGGCCTGGATTTGTTCCGGCGTGAAACCCGAAGCAGGGATATTTTTCATCGCTTCGGAATTAACGCCCTGGGCGAGCGCTTCCTGAAGATAATCTTTGCCTTGGTATCTGATGCTTGTGACATAAGACAAATGATTCAAACCGACATATTCCACTTCGGCTTCGTTTAAGTTCAGCGTTTTTTTGATACTGTCGATCATGTTGAGCGGAACATTGCATAGCCCTATCATTTTGACGTTGGTGTGATTCAACAAGGCTTGTGCCACCAAGCCCGACGGATTGGTAAAGTTAATCAGCCAGGCATCCGGGCAATATTGTTCCATCATTTTGACGATATCGAGCATGACCGGAATCGTGCGGAAAGCTTTGAACATACCGCCGATGCCGCAGGTTTCCTGACCGATTAAATGGTATTTTAGCGGAATCTTTTCGTCCAAAACCCGCGCCGGAAGTTTGCCGACCCGGATTTGTACCATGACGAAACTCGAACCCCTTAAGGCTTCTTCGTAACTCATGGTCAGTTTGACTTGGCAGTCAATGCCGGAATTTTCCACCATCCGCTTGGCAAGCCCGCCGACAATCGAAAGTTTCCGCTCGTCGATATCCATCAAAGCAATTTCTTTTACCGGCAAAGTCTGATATTTCGCAATAATTCCTTCGATTAATTCCGGCGTATAGGTGCTGCCCGCACCGATTATACAAAGTTTCATCTTATTCCTCCAGGTATTGTTTTAATTCGGCTACTTTATCGAGCCGTTCCCAAGGCAAATCCAAATCGTTGCGACCGAAATGACCGTAAACCGCGGTTTGTTCATAGATAGGTCTGCGCAAATCCAAATCGTTGATGATGTCAAGCGGACGCAGCTTAAAATGCTTTTTCACGATGGCAATCAGTTCGGCTTCGGATAACTGCGAAGTTCCGAAAGTATCGATGGCAATCGAAAGCGGTTCGGACATTCCGATGCCGTAGGAAATTTGGATTTCCAACTTCCGGGCGAGTCCCGCCGCAACCAAATTCTTGGCAATGTAACGGGCCATGTAGCTGGCGCTCCGGTCGACTTTGGTTGCATCTTTGCCGCTGAAGGCACCTCCGCCGTGGCGGGCATAACCGCCGTAAGTATCGACGATGATTTTGCGTCCGGTCAAACCCGAATCGCCTTTCGGACCGCCGATGACAAACCGTCCGGTCGGATTGGTGTAAATCTTGGTATTTTCATCCATTAAATGGTTCGGAATAACCGCTTTGATGACATGTTCGATTAAATTTTTCCGCAATTCTTCCTGTGTGACAATTTCGTCGTGCTGCGTGGAAATCAAAATCGAATCGATTCTTTGGACATTGCCGTCCTCGTCGTATTCCACGGATACTTGCGTTTTACCGTCGGGACGCAAATGGTTGACGATGCCTTTTTTTCTGACTTCAGCCAAACGGCGTGCCAGTTTATGGGCAAGCATAATCGGCATCGGCATGTACTCTTCGGTTTCGTCGCAGGCAAACCCAAACATCACGCCTTGGTCGCCGGCCCCTTCGCCTTCCCGAACGCCCAGCGCAATATCGGGCGATTGTTCGTTAATCGAAACTAGGACCGCCAAATTTTCGGCGTCAAAGCCGTATTTGCCCCGATTGTAACCAATCCGTTCCACGGTTTGACGGGCGATTTTCTGAATGTCGGAATAACCGGTGGTGGTAATTTCGCCCATTATCAAAACCAATCCGGTGGTAACGCAGGTTTCGCAGGCCACTTTGGCATATGGATCCTGTTTTAATAAATCGTCTAAGATGGCATCGGAAATTTGGTCGCAGATTTTGTCGGGATGACCTTCGGTAACCGATTCCGAGGTAAAAATATGTCTAACCTTTTCCATTTTTGTTTAATACTCCTTCTAAACTCATTGTATTATATTATACCACAACTAAGCGACTGCGCTTGGCGTGGGGATAATCAAACTTGTTATTTTAGAAAATCGTCCCAAGGTTTTCCTTGAGGTTTGACTTCAAAAGCCATGCTTTCTTTGGTAACCGGATGAAGAAATTCCAATTTGTAAGCATATAAAGCAAGCGGCATTTTAACGCTACTGCCATACAGCGTATCGCCCATAAGGGGAAATCCCCGGGAAGAAAACTGCACCCGGATTTGATGATGGCGTCCGGTTTCCAATGCGATATCCACAAGGGCGGCTTTTTCGGTTTGTTCCAATACCCGATAACTAAGGAGGGCTTGTTTTCCCCCTTCTACTGTTGTTACATAGGATTTGACTTCGGTTTCGTCTTTGCGCAAATAATCTACCATTTGACCGACCTTTTCGGGCATAACCCCTTCCACTATCGCATAATAATGCTTTTTGAAGGTGCGGTTTCGGATGGAAGCAGAAAGGCGGGAAGCCGCTTTGGAAGTTTTGGCAAAAACCATCACACCCCCGGTCATTCGATCCAACCGGTGAATCAATCCCAAATAGACATTGCCGGGTTTCTGATACTTTTCTTTTAGGTATTGTTTCAACAAGGTCAACAGATTGGGATCGTTCGTTTCGTCGCCTTGGGATAAAATTCCCGGCGGTTTATGCACCACCAGCATATGATTGTCTTCGTAAAGAATTAATTCCTGAATTTGCTTCATCAAATCACCTTTACTATTATAGCAAATTTAAGCGATTTTTTCAGAAGATTAACTTTTTATTTTATAATCATATAATTTGAAAAAAAAGCGCAAATATGTTAAGATATGTAATGACTAAAAATAACAAATAGAAGAGGTAATATTATGGATGAAGTTAAAAGTACGGTGAATGGCCAAGAGACATTACCCGGCAATTCACCGCTTAGCACAACTGAAGTTGCACCGAAGCCGAAAAAGAAAATGTCGAGAGCCGAACGAAAAAAATTACGGGTTATCACTCGCTTAATCGACGGGGAAATCAACGGAACGAAAGCAGCTAATATGTTGGGGATAACTACTCGCCAAGTGAGAAATTTAAAACGCCAAGTACTCGAACAAGGAGCCGAAGGCGTTATTCATAAAAACAAATATTATAAACCTTATAACGCGATTGATGGAGAAATCAGCGAATTTATTGTTAAATTATATCGCAAAGAATATCGCGGTACCAATTTCAGCGAATTTGCCCGCATAGTTCAAACCGAGTACAATATCGAAGCTTCGCGCAGCACCATTTACAACTTCTTAAGAAGAGCCAGAATCCGCAGCCCGCAACGCAAAAAAAAGAAAACCAAAAAAACAGCGGTTACAACTTCAGCTGTCGAAACAAAATCGACCAAGGAAAAAAATTAAGCATTGTTTTTGATGCTTAATTTTTTATCTTTATGCTATACTATTTTTAACCAATTATTAAAGGACTGATTTTATGACCAGAAAAATCAAAATCGGCAGGCTTTATATCGGGGGCGGGGAACCGATTGCCATTCAAAGCATGACCAATACCAAAACCGCCGATATCGAAGCCACCGTAAAACAAATCCAAGCTTTGGAAAAAGCCGGAGCGGATCTCGTCCGCATGGCCATCGCCGACGAAAGCGATGCCCTGGCCATCCCCGAAATCAAACGCCGTGTCTCGGTTCCGCTGGTAGCGGATATCCATTTCGATTACCGTTTGGCGCTCTTGGCCATAAAAAACGGCATCGACAAACTGCGCTTAAACCCGGGCAATATCAAAAACCACGAACACATCAAAGAAATCGTTCGGGCTTGCCAGGAAAAGCAAATCCCAATCAGAATCGGCATCAACGGCGGATCGCTCGATTCCAAATACGATTCCGTCACCCCCGAAAATTTGGTCGCAAGCGCTAAAGAGCATGTCGAAATTCTGGAAAGCCTCGGTTTTTACGATATTTGCATCAGCATCAAAACGACCGATATCGAAACCACGATTGCAGCCAACCGTTTGGCTTCCGAAACCTTTCCTTATCCCCTGCACATTGGTTTAACCGAAGCCGGAACCCCGTTAAGCGGAGCCATCCGGTCCAGTTATGCTTTGGGAACCCTTTTGAAAGAAGGCATCGGTGATACGATCCGAATTTCATTAACCGGCGATCCCGTTCCGGAAGTCGAAGTCGCGAAAGGCATTCTAAAAATGTTCGGCAAAATCGACGAACCGACTTTGATCAGCTGTCCTACCTGCGGGCGGACCAGTTACAATATGCTCGAAATCATTTCGGAAATCGAACCGTTTCTTGCCACCGTCAAAGTCCCTTTAAAAGTAGCCATCATGGGCTGCGTGGTCAACGGACCGGGCGAAGCGAGGGATGCGGATATCGGGATTGCGGGGGGAAAACATTCGGCGGTTCTCTTTAAGAAAGGCCAAATCGTCCGCAAATTATCCGAAGCCGAAATCATCCCGGTCCTAAAACAGGAAATCCGGGAAATGGCCAAAGAATATAGGCAAGAGTAAAATGAGGAAATTGCTTTCCTCATTTTTTTTCAGATGGCTGCTTTGGCTAATTCTTCCAGCAAGGCAGGATTAAAAGTTTTGGCTTTGATCATCGCAATCTCGGCCCGATAAGGCGAAACTTCGGTGCCGTTGGTTGTTTCGACATACGGCGTTTCCAAAATCTTTGGGATATCTTGGAATGTTTCGTCATAGACGACTTTCATGAGGGTATCAAAACCGATCATTCCGAAACCGATATTTTCGTGCCGGTCTTTTTTGGCACCTTTGACATTTTTCGAATCATTGAGATGAATGACTTTGATTTTGTCCAAACCGACGACAGAGTCAAACTCTTGCTTAACTCCTTCGTAATCGTTGATGATATCGTATCCGGCATCATGGATATGACAGGTATCAAGACAGACACCGGTCCGGTCGGGACAATCAATTAAATCGAGCATCGTTTTGATTTCCGCAAAAGTCTTCCCGCATTCCGTTCCTTTTCCCGCCATCGTTTCGAGCAAAATCACCACATTGGATTCGGGGGTATTGGCAATGATTTTCTTTACCCCTTCCGCAATCCTTTTCAAACCGTATTCAACTCCCATTCCGACATGCGCTCCGGGATGAATCACCAGATATTTGGCTTTGACAATTGAAGCAAGACGCACTTCGTTCGTCAGAAAATCGATGGCAAACTGCCATTTGGCATCGTCGCTTTGCGCAAGATTGACGATATAAGGCGCATGCACGACAACATCGTCCAGCAATAAACCGTGCTTAGCCATCGCTTCATGCATTTCTTCGATTTTCAGTTCGCTTGCGGGTTTTCGGTAAGTGTTTTGGGGAGCCCCCAAATAAAACATCATCGCGTTGGCGCCGTTGGCTACTGTTTCTCTGACACTTCCCAACAACATCCAGGCGCCGCTATTTTCGACATGTGAACCTATTTTCAATTGCTTATTCATATTTCTTTTTCTTCCTATAAATACTGCTTACATATTCGCGCTTAAGGGTGCGAATTTCTTTTTCAATTTTTTCTTTCCGTTTCTTTTTATATCCCGGTTTGACCTTTTTCGGCATTGGGGTTTTGGCATGAATCATCGTCTCGATTTGTTTGATTTTTCCGAGGGGTTTGCGTTCTTTGAGGACTGTCGGTTCCAAACCTTGGTCGGTTATTTTCACAAAAACCGGATTCAAGCCTTTTTTCTTCAGTTCGTTTACGTATTTTTCGTCATCGTAATCGTATAAACTGATGGCCTGACCTCTCATTTCAAAACGGGCTGTCCGACCGGTGCGGTGAACATAAAACTCGATGTCCTGCGGCAAATCGAAATTGATGACATGGCTGACGCCTTCGATATCTATCCCGCGGGATGCGATATCGGAAGCCACCACATACTGATAATGCAAGTCTTTGATTCTTCTTAAAGTCTGACGCCGGGTGCGGTCATCCAAGTCGCCGTGGATAACACCGACTTCGTAACCGTGAGATGCGATATACTTGGCAAGGGGATCGACATCTTCGACTTTATTGACAAAAATCAAAGCCAAAAACGGATTGATGATTTTCAAAAGCGAAAGCAAGACTTCTTCTTTGCTTTTAGCTTTGGTAGGAATAAAGAGATGTTCGATTGTTCCCTTGGTCAGTTGCGGCTCGCCGATGACGATTTCTTTTACGCCTTCTAAATAACGGTTCATAAAATGGCGCATCGGTTTGGGAATGGTGGCGCTGAAAAGCATGAATTGGGGTTTGGGAATTGCCGCCAAAACCTGGTCCACTTCTTCCAAATCCTTGCCGTCCAAAACCATATCCGCTTCGTCGATAACCACGATTTGCGAAGTATAGATTTTCAGGACATTGGTCGCAATTGCCAAATCGCGGATGCGTCCGACAGTCCCGATTACGATATGAGGTTGAACCGTTTCGAACCGTTTGATTTCCTGATCCCGGTTTGTTCCGCCGATAGCCAGGCGAATATCCAACTCGGGTTTATTTTTCTGGAATTTGCCTGCCATTTCATACAATTGCATCGCCAGTTCGCGCGTAGGCGACAAGATTAAGGCTTGTACGAGAGGTTTCGCGACATCGATTCGCTGCATTATAGGTAGCAGAAAAGCGTGGGTTTTTCCGCTTCCGGTGGCGCTTTCGACGACCAAATTCTCCCCTTTCAAAGCACGTTCAAGTACGGCTTTTTGGACTTTGGTTTCTTCCGAAAAACCGATATCTTTCAGGGTCTGATTGATAAAAGGTTTAAATTGATAATCCGTGAATGCCATCATCAACACCTCCCATTACTTGGCCAATGACCTGACCATTGACGATTTTTTCCAGTTTGACAGGAACCAACAGATTGTTTAAGTCGTTTTCGTCCCTCACAAATACTTCGATGTAGTTTGAGGTATAACCGCGCCATAATCCCTGTTTTTGGTTTTCGAACAAAACCGTTTGGATCGAACCGATAAACCGTTCCTGATATTCCTGTTTCAACGCACTGCTCAGTTTCAACAAAGTTCTGGTTCTTGCTTCGATTGTTTCCGGCGGCAAATGCCCGTTTAAGGAGTCCGCTTTGGTTCCTTTGCGACGGGAATACGGGAAAATATGCATTTGCGCAAAACCGATTCGGTTAATAAAATCAAGGGCTTCCTGGTGTTCGGCTTCGGTTTCGCCCACAAACCCCGCCAGACAATCGGTGGTAATGGCAATATCCGGAACCAAGGAACGAATTTCGTTAATCCGGTTTTCGTATTCCTCGGTAGTATACCGGCGGTTCATCCGTTGCAAAACGGTATTCGATCCGGCCTGAAGCGGAATATGCAAATGTTTGGCCATACGGTCGGGATATTTGGCAAACAAAACCAACAATTCGTCGGTTACTTCCTTTAATTCGATGGAAGATAAACGCAGACGGTCCAGTTGGGGATATGTCGAAAGGATTTCGTCCACCAATTCGGCCAAAGTGACATTGCCAAGGTCTTTACCGTAAGTACCGGTATTGATTCCCGACAGGATAATTTCTTTGACCCCGCTATCGACCAAATTTTTGATTTCGGCCAAAACGCTTTGTTTGTCGCGGCTGCGAATCGGCCCCCGGGCATAAGGAATCAGACAGTAACTGCAGAAATTTTCGCATCCGTCCTGAATTTTGATAAACCCGCGGGTATGTTTTTGCAACCGACCCATTTTCAATTCTTCGAAAGTCTGATATTCTTCCGCCGATTTTAAGTATTGACGCTTGATGCCGGTCTTTCGGAAATCCGTTACGTAATCGATTATTTTGCTTTTGCCGCTGCTGCCCAGCACTATATCGACACCTTCAATGGCCATGACTTCATCTGGGGCAATCTGCGAATAGCAGCCCATAACGACTAGGATTGAGGAAGGGTTCTTGCGAACCAAAGAGCGAATCAACTTCCGGCTTTTGGCATCGGAAGTTCTAGTCACCGTGCAAGTATTGATAATCTGCACATCGGCTTCTTCGTCGTTATCGGTCCAAAGCCAACCCGCTTCCACCAATTGGGAACTTACGGCTTCCGATTCATATAAATTAACTTTGCAACCCAAAGTATGGATTTTAAATTTCAGGGTCCTTTTTTCTGTTTTTACTTCATTCATGCTTTTAACTCTTTCTGATAACCGATGGTACTTAATAAATATAAAGGCGCAAGCTCGGTTCTAAGAATCCGTTTGCCTAAGGTAACCGGAATAAAGCCCGCGTTTTTTAGCATTTCCGTTTCCTTTGAATCAAATCCGCCTTCCGGTCCAAACAAAACCAACAATTTTCGGCAATTTTCCTGCGACAGTGCTTTTTTCAGATTGGCATCGTCGGACGGGGTATCTTCGTAGGCAAAAAGGCACAAATCAAACTCGGCTTTTGCCTGGATTAATTCCGGGATGGTCAGCGGTTTATAAAACTTCATCAGACGATTGCGATGAGATTGTTCCGAAGCTTCTTTGATGATTTTAGCAATCCGGGCTTCCTTTTTGTCGCCTTTTTCTTCCTGCCATTTTGCGGTGGAACGGTTCATAAAAACCGGAACATACGCATAAGCACCAAGGGCTGCGCAAGTTTCGATGACGAACTCCATCTTTTCCCGGCGAACCAAACCATGGGCAATCGTTACATCAAGGGGAAGTTCGTTGTTTTCTTCGATTTTGTCGATTAATTCCACGACCGCTTCGTTTGGTGAAAGCTTAATCAGCTTTCCCAAGAAGGTTCCCGCTTTTTCATGGCAAACGATGACGGAATCGTTTAATTTCATTCGCATCACTTTTTGGACATGATAAGCATCGCTTGGCAGCAGGACAGCTCTTTTTTCATCAAGGTTTATTTGGTCAACAAAGTAACGTTGCATAACATCATTCATCCTTTTATTTAATTATTGTACCATATTCGGCCAAATTAATCACTTATTTTACACTTTCACCGATAAAAAAGAGCCTAAAGGTTAACTTTAGACTCAAATGGATAACTTGCTAGTTTTATTTGGAAGTAAAGAAACGCTTAATCCGCTCGGACCACTTGCTGCCGGCAGTTTCGTCGGTTTTGCTTAATTTTTGGAACAGTTCTTTTTGATCATTGGTTAATTTTGTCGGAGTGACAACCGTAACAAGGACATACTGATTTCCGGTCCTACCGGTGGTCTGGCTGGAAATGCCTTTTCCGGTCAACTTAAACTTCGTTCCGGTTTGCGTTCCAGGCGGAATTTTCAAAGCCACCATGCCATAAAGCGTTTTGACTTCCAAAGTGGCCCCCAAAGCCGCTTGACTGAAGGTAATCGGCATTTGGAGGATGATATCGTTACCGTCCCGTTCGAAGATTTCGTGTTCTTTTACGGTTACATTGATATACAAGTCGCCGCTCGGTCCGCCGTTATAACCGGCTTCCCCCTGACCGGATAACCGAATCGTTTGATCGTCTTCGATACCCGCCGGGATATTGACCGAGATGGTGGCGTCTTTTTTCATCCGACCGGCGCCGTGACAGTTGTCACAGGCTCTTCTGATTTTGCGACCGGTGCCCCGACATTCGGAACAGGTTGTTTCGGTTTGGATCCGACCAAGAATAGTCGCTTGTTCGACAATTACCCGACCGCGTCCGCCGCAACGATGACAGGTCGAAATATCCTGACGGGAATAGGCGCCGGTTCCGCCGCAGGTACTGCATTCCTCATAACGGGTAATGCTAATCGGTTTCTTGACCCCAAAAGCCGCTTCTTCGAAAGTGATGGTAATGTTCATGCTTAAGTCTTGACCTTTGCGCGGACCGGTTGGTCAGACCGCCGGCCGCCCCCGAAGATATTGGCAAAAATATCCTCGAAGCCGCCAAAGCCGCTGAAACCGCCGAAACCTCCCATACCGCCCATGGTCGGGTCTTCATGGCCGTAACGGTCGTAATTTTGACGTTTCACCGGGTCGCTTAAAACTTCGTAAGCTTCCTGGATTTCCTTGAATTTTTCCGTAGCGTTAGGTTCGGAACTAACATCGGGATGATACTTTTTGGCAAGGGTCCGATACGCTTTTTTTATCTCATCTTCGCTTGCACTTCTAGGGACATCTAATATTTCATAATAATCACGTTTAGTTGCCATCGTTCGGCCCCTCCGTTTCTATAAAGTTTTCGAAACCTTATTTATTGAGATCCTCATAATCGGCATTTACGACATTGTCGTCGTCTTTTTTGTCTTTGCCCGATTGTGCATTCTTGGCTTCATATTCGCGTTGTGCTTTTTGGTAAGCTTTGGTGGCTACGCCTTGAGCGGCTTTTTCCAGTTCTTCCTTGCGTCTTCTGATTTCGTCCAAGTCTTTGCCGTCAAGAGCTTTTTGAAGCGCTTCGCAAGCCTGTTCGACTTCTTTCTTTTCGGATTCGGTTACTTCGCCGCCCAAATCATTGAGGGATTTTTTAACCCCAAACAACAATTGGTCCGCATCGTTCCGTAAATCGGCTTCTTCTTTCTTCCGTTTATCGGCAGCGGCATTTTCTTCGGCTTCCCGAATCATCCTCTGAATTTCTTCTTCAGGGAGCGACGAACCTCCGGTAATCGTGATTTCCTGTTTCTTGCCGGTACCCAAGTCTTTGGCACTGACATGGACGATACCGTTGGCATCGATATCGAACTTAACTTCGATTTGCGGAACACCCCGTGGGGCAGGCGGAATACCGGTCAGTTGGAAACGGCCGAGAGATTTGTTGTCGCTGGCCATCGGACGTTCGCCCTGAACAACGTGAATGTCAACAGCTGTTTGGTTATCGGTCGCCGTCGAGAAGATTTGCGATTTCGAAGTCGGGATGGTGGTATTGCGTTCAATCAATTTGGTTGCGACGCCGCCCAAGGTTTCGATACCGAGGCTGAGCGGAGTAACGTCGAGCAACAAAACGTCTTTTACTTCACCGGCAAGCACACCGCCTTGGATTGCGGCACCCATGGCCACAACTTCGTCAGGGTTGATACTGCGGTTCGGTTCTTTGCCGAGTTCGCGACGGACTAATTCCTGAACGGCAGGAATCCGGGTAGATCCGCCGACCAACAAGACCTGGTCAAGATCGTTTGCGGTAATCTTGGCATCTTTCAAGGCCTGACGAACCTGAACCTTGGTCGATTCGATCAAAGGGGTAATCAATTCTTCGAATTTTGCTCTGGTTAAGCTTAAATTGAGGTGTACCGGTTCATAGTTTTGGTTGGCGCCGATGAAAGGTAAATTGATTTCGGTTTTGGTTACACCGCTTAATTCTTTCTTGGCTTTTTCGGCAGCTTCTCTCAATCTAAAGAGTGCAGTCTTATTTTTCGAAAGGTCAACGCCTTCCTTTTTCTGGAATTCTTCAATCAAATAATTGACGACTAATTGGTCGAAGTCGTCACCGCCTAAGCGGTTGTTTCCGGCTGTCGCCAAAACTTCAAAAGTACCGTCGGCAAGTTGCAATACCGAGACATCAAAGGTACCGCCGCCAAGGTCATAAACCAAAACGGTTTGTTCTTTGTTGAGTTTATCGATACCGTAAGCCAATGCGGCAGCTGTCGGTTCGTTGATAATCCGTTTAACGTCCAGTCCGGCAATCCGTCCCGCATCTTTGGTGGCTTGACGTTCCGCATCGTTAAAATAAGCCGGAACCGTAATAACCGCTTCGGTGACCTTTTCGCCAAGGTAAGCTTCGGCCGTAGCCTTAAGGTTTTGCAGGATCATTGCGGAAATTTCCTGCGGAGTATACTCTTTATCATTTACTTTTACTTTTTGATTGGTTCCCATTTTCCGTTTGATGGAATAAATGGTGTTAGGATTGGTAACAGCCTGACGGCGGGCACTATCGCCAACGATTATTTCCCCGTCTTTGAAGGCTACTACCGATGGTGTAGTTCTGGAACCTTCTGAGTTGGCTATAACTTTAGGGTCGCCCCCTTCCATAACTGCAACACATGAATTGGTTGTACCTAAGTCAATTCCGATAATTTTACCCATTGTTCTTTTCCTCCTTCTCTTCAATTGATTTGGCACTAGCTTTATTTACTTTTACAATACTTGGACGCAGAATCCGATCTTTGTACATGTAACCGGTAATAATTTCTTCGACGATTACATCTTCATCTACGCCTTCAACCCAAACAGTTTCGGCTGCCGAATGCAAATTTGGGTCAAATTTTTGGTTTTTGGCTTCAATCGGTTTAACCCCGTATTGCGCCATCAAAGTTTGAATTTGCGTATTGATGAGTTGAAACCCGGCTAAGAATTTCTTGAGTTTCTCGTCATCGGTTTCGGTTTGCACAGCTTTGTTGAAAATATCGGTGATGTGGATAAAATCGGCAAAGAAAGACTGCAAAGCATATTTTCTTTCCCGAATCCGTTCTTCGTTGGTACGGCGTTTGAAATTTTCCAGTTCCGCCCGATTTCTCAACAATTGATCGTTCAGTTGCGCAATTTCCTCTTTTAATTTAGCTATTTCGGCTTGACATACGGCCAATTCGTCTTCTTTCTGTTGGCAAGCGCATTCTTCGCTTGCTTCCGATTGGCATTTTTCGCAACATGAATCATGGGAATCAGTTGGTTGGTCGCCCTCCTCTTTTGCTAACGCTTCGCTTGCGTTTTCTTGTTCCTGTTGCTCTTGCTCTTTTTCTTCTTCGCGATAGCGATTAAATTCACTCATTGTTTTCCTCCTTTAGCGTACACGTTGGTTTTATACGATTTTTTTGATGTTTGACGCAATGTATTCTAAAATCGGAATCACTTTGTCATATTGCATCCTTGTCGGACCAATCACCGATATCGCACCGCGATCACCTGAAGCACTGGTATAAGGTACCGTTATGACGGTACAGTTTTGCATTGCTTTGATTTCGTTTTCCTGACCAATCCGAACCGTTATTCCGGAATTATCCAGTCTGATGACTTTAAAGATTTCCTTATTCTCAATCGCCTCAAACAGCTCGCGTGCCTTCTTGACGTCCTGGAATTCCGGCAGTTCCAAAATATTGGTCTTTCCCGCAATATGATATTTGTTGGAAGCCATTTCCACAAAGGCATTGACAAATGCCGCAATCAATTCTTCGCGATAGCAAAGGAAATCGCGAATTTCTTCGTTTTGGGATGCTTCTTTCAAACGCAGTTCGATTTCCGTAATCATCACATCATGCAATAATTCGTCTAAGACTTTAACAACGCGTTCAACTTCTTTGATACTAATGCCTTCAGGAAGCATAATCTTTTTCGATTCCACATAACCTTGGTCGGTTACCATCAGAATAATCGCAAACCGTTCTTGTAGCGAAATAAACTCCAATTTCTTAATTCGCGAATGTTCCGCGGACTGTCCCAATGCCACTGCCGCATAATTCGTCAGATCCGCCACCAAATCAAGCGATTCTCGGATTGCTTCCTGGCGCGTAATATTGGCCTGACTGAAAATTTGGTCAAGCATCGGAAAGGCAACTTCCTGCTTTTGTTTTTCTTTCATGATTTGTTCGACATACAACCGATATCCCGCTTCCGAAGGAATCCGTCCGCTGGAAGTGTGGGTTTTTTCCAAGTAGCCCATTTCTTCCAAATCGGCCATATCGTTCCGAATCGTAGCCGGGGAAAACGGCAAATCGGGACGTTTGGAAAGCGTCCGCGAACCAACCGGTTCATTGGTACTGACATATTCTTCGACGATGGCTTTCAAAACCATTATTTGGCGTTCTGACAACAAATCATATCGCTCCTTTCTGGCATTTTTTTCGTACGTAATTTATTATACTCATTTGTGTTAGCAATGTCAAGCGTTTAGTGCTAATTTTTTTCAGTATTATTATACCTTTTCTATTCTTTTTTATGTATCAAAAAAAGGAAAAACAATCGTCCTGTTTTTCCTTTAATCTTAAAATCCGATAATTATCTTTTGGATATTTTGGCAAACGGATTACCGTTACGCTCTTCTTCCAAAGTAGTCGCTTCGTCATGCCCCGGATATACCCAAAGGTTTCCATCGAGCGCAAGTAAGCGATTGACGCTTTTGGTCAATTGGAACTGATCGCCTGTCGGAAGATCGCTTCGACCGACCGTATTTTTAAACAGAGTATCGCCCGAAAAAAGCATATCGTCGATGATTAAGGAAACCGAGCAATCGGTATGTCCCGGGGTTTCCAAAACCCCTACTTCGAAACCGTCCGCCATGGTCAATAAGTCTTTGTCGTGGATAAATTGCGTCCGGTCCGGATCAAAACGGTTTCGGGCTGCTCCCCCGTAATACAATCCGTGATGTTTGTTGGGATCATCCAATTTGTAATAAGCTAATTTGTGCAAATAGCATTTAACCTCGGGATATTTGTCCAACAACTCTCTTAAGGTCCGGAAATGGTCGTAATGCGCATGGGTCAAAAACACACCCAATAGCGTGCGTTTTTTGAGCGCTTTGACGATTTTGGTTACCTCGCAAGCCGGATCGATTACAATGGCTCTTGTTTCATCCCCTACAACATAAGTGTTTCCCATAAATACATTGTCATTTAACAAAATAGCTTTTTTCATAAAATATACTGGTCTGACTCTTTCTAGGCTTTAGGAAGGCTTGCGGCGGCAATACTTTGTCCGACCCGACGGCTGTTTTCGTCCGGCATGTGGATCAAAATATTTTGGTATTCAGGGAATTCGCTGACAAGCACTTCTTTGGCTTTTTCCACTATTATTAATCCCCCGTCACCGCTGGTTACTCTTCCGAGCAATAACAGATGCTTGATTTGATAAAATTCGCTGTAATAGGCCAAAGCATAACCCAAATAAATACCGATTGATTCGTAAATCGCTTTGGCGCGTTCGTCGCCCTCTTTCATTAAACCCTGAACGACTTTGAGTTTTTCGGCCGGCGACAGCTTTTCGTCCAAGGCAATGCCTGCTCTAGGTGCCAATTTAATGACCGCATCCTGACTGAAGTACTTGACTCCGCAGCCGTAGTCTCCGCTCCATTCGTCGACCATCGCTTCTTTGTTGAAGTCGACCGGAACAAAAGCGAGTTCGCTCAGCCAACCCATGAGGTTGCCTTCTTCGTTGATGTAGCCAGCAGCTTCGCTGGTCCCCATGGCAATTCCCAAGACATTGGTATCTTTCAGTTCCATGGCACCGGCTAAAGCGGTCACGTCGCCGTCGTTCGCCACTTCAAGCGGTACCTCGCCGATTTCTTTGGCGGCACGGATGTAAACGTCGCGGGCTTTGGCGTTAAAGACATCTTCCGGAACATTGATGAAAAGCGATGCTACCCGGACTTCGTTGTTGATATAAATACCGGCGCTGCTAACGCCAATCGCATCCACGCGCGGCATCTTGGAAGCAGCCCGTTTAAAACTGTCAAGAATTCCTTGATAATGGTAATCGGGATCGGTTTGGAGTTTCGGATGCCAAACGACTTCTTCGCTGTAAATCGCTTCGCCGTTGACGACCGCGCTGACCTTACGGTCCGATCCTCCCGCATCAAAACCAATCCGATAGCCGTCCAAATTGCCCCCGATTTTAATGGAAGCTTTGACTTCGGTCGGAACTTTGTCAATCGTGGTGGTAATGACTTCGAACGGTTCGCGATAAACTTTGCTCATAAATTCGACATCGAATTTGCGCATGCCGTCTTTGCTGAAGATGGCTTTTAGTTTTTCGGTAACCATCGGGTTACCGCCCAAATAAATTTTATATCCGCCGACAACCCATAAAATACTTTTGATAAGGCGTTCAATGATTGCAACATTAGTTTCCAGCGTTTGTTCGTTGACGCCAAGGATATCCATATCATAGCGATAACGATATCCACCTTGTCTTTCCACGCAAATGGCCATTTTTTCTTTTGCTTTGTCTTGTGCTACTTGTCTGCGAAACGAACGCAAAACAACACTCATCGGTTGAAAACCAGGATCTAGTTGGGGTATTAGTTTAAGTTTATCCATAGCCTCTCCTCCTTGAGACATTTTTCTACATTATACCACATTTTTGGTTATTATGGGTGAAAATTGTTTTTCAAATCAAACCTTTTAAAAGAACTGATAAACTGCCGGAGTTTGCCTCATAATAATAAAGAATGAGGAAAGATTTATGAAAAAAAGACGTCACTTTTTTATCATGGTTTTGGGTTCTTTGGTATGGTTGCTTTTTTCGGTTTACTTATCGCTTGCTTGGATTGAGGAACTGACCAAACTCTTCCCCAAAGTTTTGGCCATTGTCGTTATCGGCGGAATTGCCTATCTGCCGGGCTTTTTGGCTGCAAACCTGTTTATTACTTTGCTTTTCGTAAACCCGAAACCGTTAACCCTCCCTTTTTCCCAACCGCTTACGGTTTTGATTCCCGCCCATAACGAAGAAAAAAACCTTTACTTTGCTTTGGAGGCTCTTTCAAGGCAAGACTATCCGGGAGAGTTGGAAATAATTGTTATCGACAATGCCAGCACCGACAAAACCCGAGAAATCGCCGAAGCGGCCAAAAAGGCTTTTTCCTTAAACTTTAAAATCCTTTCCGAACCCCGAAAAGGCAAACACCATGCTTTGAATACCGGTTTAAAGGAAATAACCACTAAATATTTTGTGTGCGTGGATGCGGATACGGTTTTGCACGAACAGGCCTTATCGCTGATTTCCGCAAAGATAGCTCAGGAAGAAAAAACTGGGGCGGTGGCAGGAGGAATCTTCGTCAAAAACCGAAATGATAATCTTTTGACCAGAATGCAATACTATGATTATTTTTTAAGCATCAATGCCATCAAACATCTTCAGTCCCATTACGGTTCAACTTTGGTCGCCCAAGGAGCTTTCAGTATTTACGATACCGCTTTGGTAAAGGAGTTGGGCGGTTGGGATGAAGCGGACGGCGAAGATATCGTCCTTACGTGGAAAATCTTAAGGTCAAAAAGAAGCGTTTTGTTCGAACCCCGGGCGGCCAGTTTTACGGTTGTTCCTTCGACAATCAAAAGTTTTTTTCGTCAACGCCGCCGCTGGGCCAAAGGCATGATTGAAGGTCTTAGAACCGTAAAGCCATGGGAACAAAGGTGTTTTTTTGCCAAGTACTTTACTTTTATCGATTTGTTGATTCCCCTGATTGACGCTTGTTATTTAATCTTTTTTTTACCCGGAATCATTCTATCCTTTTTCGGTTTTTTTTATCTGTTCGGGCCAATTTCTTTATATGTCATTCCTTTGTTTTTGTTCAATTATTGGTTGATTTATCAAATAACCGTTCGACAAGTCTTTAAACCGTTGCAAATAAAATGCCAATTAAACTTTTTCGCTTTTTTGCTTTTTATGGCTGTTTATCAAATTTTAATGGCCTTTTCGGCTTTTTTGGGGTATTTGACCGCCCTTTGGCCCCAAAAAATTCCAAGCAAAAACCGGTAAGCCCGGGAGGAACTATCAAAAGTTATCAAACAAAGGTTTTTATCATATATTGAAATGAACAAATAAAGAAAGGAAAAATCAGATGACCAATTTTTCAAAAAAGGGCGAAAAAGTTTTGGAACAATCGTTTATCGAAAACATTCTGCGCCTCAATTTAGGCAAAGTCGCCAGCTTTTATATGCATTACGAAGACGGCGAAAAAGTTTTCCGGGGACTTCTAACCCAAGCCAGTACCGACCATTATATCATCGAAGAAACCTCTTCCGGAAAAACTCTTATTTTACCTTCCGTTTACCTTAAATATATCGTCTTTGACGAAAAAATCAATTACCCGGGCGAAAGTTCCGTCTTTAAGCGCTTGGCCAGACCGTTTGAAAAAGCACTCAGGCAGCCGCCCATCAGTGCGGAAAGTGCTATTGTCTTAGACGGCAATACCGGTTCAATCGTATTTGAACAAAATGCTTTTGCGGAACTTCCGATTGCCAGTCTGACCAAACTCATGACCGCAATCCTCGCCATCGAAGCAACCAATTTAAACGACCCCGTTACCATCAGCGCCGAAGCCGCCGGTCAATCGCCGTCTTCTTGTCCTTTGGTTGCGGGCGACACACTGACGATGCGCGATCTTTTATACTGTCTGTTGCTAAGGTCGGGAAACGATGCGGCATGGGCGATTGCGGAATACGTGGCAGGCAGCGTACCGGCTTTTGTCAGTCTTATGAATCAAAAAGCCAAGGCACTCGGACTAAACCAAACCGTTTTTACCAATCCTTCGGGACTTGATATTCCATCCAGCAACCTCTCCACCGCTTACGATTTGGCGCGTTTGATGCGTTACGGTTTAACGAACCCCAACTTCCGGAAAATCATCGGCACCAAGACTTATCAAACAACTTCGAAATTAGGCAACGAGTATAACTTTGTTCACAAACATCGGTTGCTTCACAATGTCTATTACGTAATCGGGGGAAAAACCGGTTTTACCCGCCGTGCCGGCCGGACCTTGGTTACCGCGGCGGAACAGGACGGTCAGGAATTTATCGTGGTAACATTAAACGACTCCAACGATTGGGAAGACACCGTCAATTTGTTGGAATATGCTTTTGCTTTATACGGTATTACCGTCGATACCCCAAGCGATTTTGCCAAACCGATTCCCGGTGCCACCGAATAAAAAACAAAAGGTTTAAACCTTGCGTTCAAAGGTTTAAGCCTTTTGCTTTTTCGTTTTTTAATTGTTAGTTCGAAGATTGCGTCAACGTTTTTCCGTGATATGGATAGTCGACAATTATCACATCATTGCCGATTTTGATGATATTTTGCCAAGGAATTCTGGTCGCATCTTTGCCGGTAATCATATGCAGGATTTTCATTCCAGCCTGAACTTTGATGCTGAGGATGTTGCCGTTATTGGTATCGATTTCGATATCGGTTATTCGGCCGATTTTACTGCCGTCTTTTTCGTTGATAATGTCTTTTTCCGCCAATTCGGAAAGTAACATTTTCCTAATCACTTCTTTCTAAAAAATTTACTTTAATCAATACCATTATATGTGCAAACGCCCAAAATGTGACAAAAATTACCGAAAATTATGGCTGTATAAACCGTCCAGATTGTAACGATCCCGTTCGTCGCCCACAAAAATATGAACCACGATATCATTCAAATCGACCAAAAACCAGCGCGAATCGCTGTGGCCGCTGATGCTCCGGATGGTAAAACCGTTTAACGGCGCATCTTTGCGCAAATAGTCCACCGCGGCATTTCCTTGACGCGAGTTTTTGACCGAGGCGATAATGCTAAAGTCATAAAAAGGGGTTAGGCTTGTCATGTCGTAAACTTTCGTATCGAAGACGACCGCTTTATCGAGGATTTCGATTATTTTTTTTACGTTATCAGTCATTCAATTTCTCCTTCACATAAAATTCATAGGCATCTTTTGTCAACGGATGCAAAAACAATTGTCTTGCTTTGACGACTCGGATGGTGTCAATCAAGATTTCCTTGAAACCTTGCATTAAATCCTGCTCGGTGAGGGCGCGAAAATAGTCGATGTTTTCGTAAGTTCGGGTTTCTTCGGTCGCATCGCTTACGCTCAGCAATATTCCCAAAGTGGTCATATTGGGTTTTCCGGTCGTATGATATTTGATGGCATCAATGATTTCGTCCGAAACGAACGGATAATCGCGTTTTACCCACATGGCTCCGATGAAACTGTGCCAAATCGTCTTGGCCTGGGCAAACAATTCCGGATAGTCGCCGGGAAGCGCCTGTTCCACCGCCACATCCAAAAAGAGGCTCAATTCATTGTTCGAAAAGAGTTTGCCGTAGTCGTGCAGAAGGCTTGCGATTTTGACATCTTCTTCGGGTAAACCAAGCTGATGGATTTCGTTTAATCTAACGGCCCGGCGGATGACGCCTTCGATATGGGCAAAGCGTTCGAGCGTATGACTGTTGCGACTGAATTTCGTTTTTATTTCCGTATATAATTCCTGATAAGTCATTCAGACACTCCTGTAATAAACGATAAAGAACATTCCACAAGCGTACTTTCCGGTACCGTTACGGTTACAGTTAGGTTTTGACCTTTGATATGCAAAAAGCCGAGTCCGCTGATGGTTAAGTCGTAAAACAAATTGTCCGTTAAAGCAAACTGGTATTGCTTTACTTTGACAGCCCAAGCTTTTTCCTCAGGTGTCAGCGGCGGAACGAGCAGTTCGCCTAGATGTTCCTGATAAAACCCCTCCGCATTCACCGTCTTGGTGCGGTGAATATATAAAGTGTTCGCCACAAAACACGACACGCTTGCTTCGGTGCTGTCAAAATCGATACGGGCCAGTCCTCCCAAAAATAAAGTTTGGCGGTCTTTTAACTGAAAGGTGCGCACCTTGAGTTTATTTTTGGGGGAAATCACCTTGATGGAATCAAAACCCAAATACGAGGCGATGCTTTGGGGATGCAGATAGCCCGGGGTATCGATAAGATAACGGAATTTTTTCGTCACCCCTTTGGCAAACGGTATTTTGATTAAATCCAAAGTGGTTTGAGGGCGGTTGCTGGTGGTGATTAAATCGCTCGGGTAGTTTTCCATTGGCAATAATTTGATTAGTCCGTTCATGAGAGTCGACTTGCCGACGCTTGTTGCGCCCAAGACAAAAACATCCTGGTCAAGGTTGGCCTTTTTATTGACCTGCTGGCCGATAACGGTTAGGACTTTGGTCAAATCTTTCGTTTTTAAAGCCGAAATCGGTAAAACCATTCCCACATTCAAGCCCAAATCGCGGGCTTTTTCGCGCACGTACTTTTCGATATGATGGACTTTTATGCTTGAAGGCAGAAGGTCGGTTTTGTTGATTAAAATCACCACTTTTTTGTTTTGCACATACTCTTTTAAACGGGGAATAAAACCCCCGTTTAAATCAAGCACATCGAGAATTAGGACGACCAAACAATCGCTTTCTTTGACAGCCTGCAGTTTGGCATAGTATTGGTCATTGAAACTGCGCAAATTTCCGGACAATAATTCCTGGTTGTAGTGGCGAAGCGTGAAACATCTCTTGCAATAAGCCATTTCCCCTTTTTCAATCAACAAATGTTCGCTGACATAGCCAGGGGAGGTTTCATCGGTAGTTTGCAGCTTAATCCCGCAACCGATACATCTACTCATGAATGATCTCCTTTTCTATCAACAATCGATATAAATCCGGCCGAGCTTTCTTAAGTCTTTTCAAATACCATTTTTCGCGCAACCGGTTGATTTTCGTATACCATTTTTGGGTTTTATGGTCAATTGTTTTGACAATAATGCTGTCGACACCGATTTTTTTGGCAACCGTGATGTCGGTTACGAATTGATCGCCGATAACGACCACTTCAGCCAAGGTTGCATCAATTTTTTTCAGGAATTGTTTGGTCCGGCGGATAAACGGTTTATAAGCACTCGCCAAATGCCCATCCGCTCCCAAAACCAGCGAAAAAGGCAAAACCCGGGTATCTTTGTTGTTGGAAAAAAGATAAAGCTTAAAACCGATGGTTTTGACTTTTTCCGCCCATTCGATAAGCTCCTTGCTCGGCATCGATTCACTGTAAGGAATGAGCGTGTTATCAAGATCGCATAGTATGATTTTTTTGCCGTTTGCATATAATCTAGTAAAGTTAATGTCGAAAATTGATTTTTGTACTTCAATCGGGAAATATTTCATTTTTAAAAAACCTTTCATTATTTACTATTATACAAAATTTCCCTTATTTTGTCTATCAAAAAGGAGGCTTCATGTTTAATTTATTATCTTTGCTTATTTTGCCCTTAATCGGGGCAATCAACTCGCAAAGCTTTCCGGAAGTTTTGTCCCCGGAAGAAGAAGCCAAATATTTGGCTCTTTGGGAAAAAAGAGACCTTAAAGCCCGGGATGTTTTAATCGAGCACAATTTGCGCCTGGTTGCTCATATCGTTAAAAAGTTTGAAAACACCAGGGAAGACCGCGACGATTTGCTTTCCATCGGGGCTTTCGGTTTGATTAAAGCGGTTGATACCTATAATTTTAAGTCCAACACCAAACTGGCGACTTACGCCGCACGATGCATCGAAAACGAAATCTTAATGCATTTAAGAAGCAACAAAAAACGTAAAGACACTTCGAGTCTTTTTGCCCCGATTGGGGAAGACCGGGAAGGCAACGAAATTCATCTGAGCGATATCGTGGAAGATCCGAGCCCCTTGGCCAGCGAAATTTTGATTACCGAGGAACAAAACGTGCGAATCAAGGAAGCTTTGAAAATCCTAACTGAGCGGGAATTGGAAATCATCAGCCGCCGATTCGGTTTAAACAACCATTTCATCGAAACCCAACGAGAAATCGCCAAAAGTTTAAAAATCAGCCGCAGTTATGTTTCGCGGATAGAAAAACGGGCGCTCACCAAACTTTATTTGTATTTGAAGGGCTAAACAAAAAAGACGATAGGTTTACTAACGTCTTTTTTTCAATGATAATTGGCTATTACGAAAAGGCTGATTTTCAGGGCGTTTTCGCAAGCCTGAGTAATCCAATTATAGTAATGTTCGGCTTGGTCTTCCTGACCCAAGATATCGGAAATACTCCGGATAATCAGGCAGGGAGTCTGAAACCGATAAGCTACCTGAGCGATAGCTGCGGATTCCATATCGATGGCCTGAACCGTTTCCACTTGCAATTTGGCAAGGGCATTTTCGACTGCTTTGCGATCGGTTTGGAAACAATCCGCGGTAATTATTCGGCCTCTGTGAATCGGGTTAGGTAATTGAACTTTTGAAGCGATAGCTAAAGCTTTTTCGTCGCCTGAAAACCAAAGCGGCGCATCAGGCACCTGACCGAAAAGGAAAGCTCCGTCAAACGAAATATCGAAATCGTAATAGGCAATCTGTTCGCCCAAGACGACATCCAAAAGCCGGGTATTCAGGTCAAAGCCCCCCGCAATCCCGCTGTTGATAATCAGACTCGGACGGTAATGTTCGATCATTAAAGCGGTGGCAATGCCAGCCGAAACTTTTCCGACTCCGGAAACCGTTACGACAACAGACTTTTCTTCCAGCTTTCCTTCCCAAAAGGAAATGTTTAAGATCTTCTCTTCGCGACAATCCGTTAATCTTTCGATAAAAGATTGCGCTTCAATCGCCATCGCACAAATTACGCCAATCATTTTTGGAATACTTTTTGGATTTTGACGCGGTATTTTTCACCGTTTTCCGGTTTTACCTCGACAATATCCCCGACTTTATGATTGATAATCGCATGTCCCAACGGGGAAACATTGGAAATCAAACCTCTGATCGGGTCTGCTTCCAAGCTACCGACGATTTTATATTCTTCGGAAATTCCGGCATCTTCACCATCAATGATTTCGATTTGGACCCACTTACCGAGATTGTTCGTTTCATTGTCCTTGATGATTTCGTAATTCCTAAGTATTTCTTCGATTTCGTTAATCCGGCTCGCAATTTTGGCTTGTTCGTCGCGGGCCACATCGTAATCCGCGTTTTCCGACAAGTCACCTTGCGCCCGTGCTTCCTGCAAGGCAATGATGTTCTTTTCCCGTTCAACGGTCTTCAAACGATTCAACTCTTCTTGATAGGCTTTTAAACCTTCTTCCGTAATCTGGAATTTCTTACTCATAATTACACTCACCTTTTTTCACAAAATAATTTTCTCTAATAATATTTATTGATTATATCAAATATGCTCGCAAATTGCAAGCAATTAATCATCGGTTTTTTCGTTTTTTGATTCGTAATTACGATTCGTTTTGACGAGACGCATCATATCGTAAGGTTCCAAAGGAATCGGAACCGCCATGCGAATTTTCTGGAGCGGATGTCGGGCAACCGTCAGTTCTTCCTGGGTTTCAAAATCGACAAACGGCGGCACCGAAAAAGTTACCGCTTTTTTGAATGGTCCAAAAAACTCGACTTCGTCTCCTACCGAAAAATAATTCCGCTGTTCGATTAAAGCCATTTGCGTTTCGGGATTGTAATCCAAAACCATTCCCACAAACTCTTTGGTTGGGGTTTCGGCCCGATTGTCGTACAATTGCTCGTTAACGGTCGGGAGCCCCTGCAAAAACCCGACGGAAGTTTGCCGGTTTTCGGCCTTGGCAATCTCGGTAGCTGCTTCTTGCATATCGACTTCCGCAATTTTACCCTTTTCGTAGTAACTATCGATTAAAGCCCGATAAGCCCTTACCACGGTAGCCAAATAATAAATCGACTTCATCCGTCCTTCGATTTTTAAGGAGGCGATTCCCATCCTGATAAAATCTTCGATGAAAGGTACGGCCATCAAATCCTTGGAACCGAAATTGAAAAAACCGGGAAGCAGTTCGCTTTTTTGGTAAAGGAAATAATTCCAACGACACGAATGGGCACAACCCCCCCGGTTGGCATCGCGCATCGTCATGTGGTTGCTCAAAACGCAACGTCCGGAAAAACCGGCGCACATGCCCCCGTGAATAAAAACTTCGAGTTCCAAGTCGGTTTTCGGTACCATTTCTTTCAATTCGTCAAGGGAAAGTTCCCGGGCCAAAACGACACGGGAAGCACCTTTTTTCTTCCAATACTTTAAGGCAATGCTGTTGTAGGTGGAAGTTTGCGTGCTGATATGAATCGCCAGGTTCGGGGCCTGTTTTTTGGCCAGTTCCGCCAAAGCCAGCGATGAAACAATGATGGCATCAACTCCGATATTTTCCAGGAAGCGTAGATAATCTCCCAAAGCCAGGAAATCCTCGTCGTGCGGAATGATATTGGTTGTCACGTAGACTTTTTTGCCTCTTTGGTGGGCAAAGGATACAAGTTCGCTTAAATCGTCGCGTTCAAAGTTGGAGGCACGGGCCCTTAAACTGAAGGTCTTTCCGCCAACGAACACCGCATCCGCTCCGTACATCAAAGCGATTTTAGCTTTCTCGAGATTTCCCGCCGGTGCCAATAATTCGATTTTTTTCATGGTCATCACCTGACTTTGGTTAACAAACTTTGGCGATACAAGGCTCCTTGGAATAAGTCGATTCCCAAAGTTTTGATATCGCCCGCTTTGGTTGCTAGATACGCATCATATACCGAAACCACTTCATCGAATAAGGCCGGATCCAGCCATTTAGTACGGATCAATAAATGGCTGACATGGGATAGTTCCCAAATTTCTTCCCACAAATAATAGAAATGGGATGAGTAGATTAAGGTTCCGCTTTCGTTTTCTTCGATCGGGTAATGTTCTGAGCGTTTTTCTTCCACTATGGAATAATCGCTTCCCTTGGGGTCATTACCCCAAGCGCGATATTGAAAGTAATTGGTCATCAGCTTTCTTTTGGAATAAAAAATTGACAGACGCCCGAAGGCTTCCACCATTACATCTTTTTTTGCGTTTTTGGTTATCGTCACCAATTCATCTTTGGATATTTCCGGTGCCACGACGACGCTTTCGTTTTCGTCAAGGAAAGCATTGACATCCGGAGAATTGGTAAGGTACGTCGCCGCCTGATAAACCAAAGGCAGTTTGCGCGCCTTGGCCAATTCATAAAAACCCAAATCCGTATAGAAATAATACCTGATATTCCATTTCTTCAGTTTGGCAAGGATTTTTTCGGCTTTTTTCAGTTCGGAATCATTGAAAATTCTCCCCGCATTTATCGCCACGAATTGATTGTATTCTTTGGCCCGGGCAATGATTTCCGGAATCTTGGCGATGGGAAAAAAAGCAGAGCCTTGCGAGCTTAAGGATTCGACTCCGATAAGCCAACCGGCGACTGCTTGATAAGGTTTAATCTGTTTGATGTCTTGTAATTCCACGATTAATTTCATTTAACGCACCTTCCAACTGACGGCCAACCCGTCGCCAAGCGGAAAAAACGTGGTAACAAATTGGGGATGGTCTTTCAACCATTGATTGTAATTTTCCACTTTTGTTACCAGGTTTTTTATCCGTTTGGGTTTTTCTTTTTCGTCATTGCCAACCAGGTTATGAAAACCGATATTATCGGTTATAATCAATCCGCCTGGTTCAAGAGCTTCTTGATATTTGGCAAAAAACTTTTGATATTGGGCTTTGGCGCCGTCGATAAAGATGATTTGGTATCGGTCCTTTTCCCAACCATCCCACTCCAGTGCATCGACCGGAATGAGATTGATTTGATGATTTCCGTCGTATTTCTGAAAATTGCTTTGGGCAATTTCAATCATCTTGGCATCCCTTTCCAAAGTATCGATTTGGGCCGTGGGATTGGCCAGCGCAAAATGCAAGGCAGAATAACCGATGGCAGTTCCTATTTCCAAAATTTTGGGAGAAGAAAACAAGTAAAGGTAGGTTTTAATAAGGTTTAAGGAATCTCGGTTAATGATTGGCACCTTGTTTTGGCGGGCAAATTTTAACAGGTCGGGGAAAAGTTCTTCTTGATTTAAATTAGCGATATAATCATCCATGTTTTCACCATGTATTATTATACCCTAATTTAAGACATTTTTCCACTTAATTACCTTAATCCTCGTCAAAGAAATCGTGGAAATTTTTCAGGGTATCTTTGTAGCGTCCCATGCTATACCCTAATTCGAGGAAATTCTGCAGCTCGATTTGGAAAAAGAATTCATGATGAAACTTTTTCTGAGCCGGGAAAATAACGTTTTTGATATAAGCCATTAAGCGCTGATAGCCGTACTTTTCGAACTTCTGCCGCACATATTCGACATGATAGCAAAAGACCGGTTCGTATTTGGAAAAGGTGAATTTGGAAATGATTTCAAAATATTCCAAAGCCAATTTCGTATTGTCGAGCCGATCGAGAGCGCTAGCAATTAACGCAATAATACGAGCCGACATCGGATTAAAGTAAATGAACTCGAGGACTTTTTCGTACTTTTTGCCTAAGAAGTAAGCACAGCCTAAATAGAAGTAATAATCTTCCAATTGTTCGCCGTCGAAAGAATCGATATTTATGCGCTCATTTTCCAGTTCGGTGATTGCCGGTTCGTAGTTTTTTTTGCTGTTGAGGACAGCCTGCTGCAACTTATGATGAATAAATCGTTTGCCCAAAATAGTGGGATCGATTTGTTGCAGGTGGAACCAAAACCGATAAAAGTATGGGTAATTGCCTATAACATAAAAAATATCGGCCGCTAAATCATAGACAGCCGCTTTCAGAAACATATCGTCATAGTTAATCTCCACCAATACTTGCGCTTGTTGACGCGCACGATCGCTTTGATTAGTCTTGTAAAAATAAAGCGTGGTTGAAAAAACAAAAAATAACAATTCTTTGTTCGTTAAACTGTTTCGGATGTCTTCGATCTTATTAATTAGGATCTTGGCTTCATCATAAGAACCTTGGATGATATTACTAAATAGAACAATCAATTCGATTTCTGTTTCACAATACAAATCCATTTTTATTGTCCTATTGACAATGGCCTCAATTTCGCTTTTGTTGTTGATTAGGTAATTGCGAATCAGATTTTGAAAAAGATTCGAATCTCGTTCTTTCTTCATGTCCTCAAAAGGAATGTCCAATTTCTCGAATAGCAGCTGGTAATAGTATTCATCGACTTTGACAATGGCATTTTCAATTTTTGACAAATAACTAGGCGAACAAATTCCTTGTGCTAATTCTTCAAGTGTACGTTTCTTTTCTAAGCGCTTTCTCTTCAACACCTGAGAAAAGGTATTGTTTTGTTCTAGCTGGCTTGATTCAAACCGTTCTTGTAATGTCCGAAGACTGCTTTTCTTCATCTTTTCACCTCCTTTAATGCTAATAATTTAACACTTTTTGGAAAAATTGTAAAGTCATTTAATTTGCGAAAAAAGTCACCGCTTTTGCACTAAAAACCCCTTATTTTCGCAAAATTGAACAAAAACAGGTTTTTTCGACAAAATTTGACAAGGATTTTGGTGCTTTTTTGCCTTTTTTTGAAAAAAAACAGTATAAAAAATTTTTTTAAAAAAACCGAAAAATGACGACCATTTTTCGGTTGGTTATTGATAATCGGGGCGATATTTGGCAAGCGAACGCTTTTTTGCCCGTTCGTCGGGAACAAGCGTTGCGAGCATATTGTGAAATTCGGCACTGTGATTGGGATAAAGCAAATGCACAAGCTCATGCATCACCACATAGTAAATCAAATCCATCGGAACATGGATTAAAGCGCGATTTAGGATAATCAAATTCTTTTGGGGATAGCAACAACCCCATCGCGACTTATAATCCTTGATTTGTAAGTTTGGATACTTCGGCAAATGTTTTTGTAACCGTTGAAATCCCTGATACAGCAGTTCCTGAAAAACCATTTCGCCTTGTTTGGTCTTCCATGCTTCTACTACTTTCTGTTTGGCCGAAGGCAAATCGCTTTTGGCATATAGATGCATTTCCCTTCCGTTGATTAACACGGTTTCGTGTTTCGAAATGTAGGGCAAAACAGTATATTTTTCCCCTAAAAAAAGGTAGGTTTCGCCTTTTGCAAATTGGCGAACCGGTTTTAATTGTTTTTGATAGTTTGCTTTGATCCACTCGATATTCTTGGCAATAAAAGCATCGATTTCTTCCTGTTTGATTCCGGGTGAATAGCGAATCGATAATTTGCCGTTTCTTAAAAAAGATACAGCTATCCGCAATCCCCGTTTGGGTTTGGCCTTTGAGGGTTTCAAGACATAATCGATGCCTAGATTTTTAAGCAAAGTTATCGGCATTTTTGATTGTCCTTTGTTTGAGCGGCAGTCTTTTGAGAAAACCTTGGAGCCAATAAAGTATCGCTAAAATGGCTGTCAAAGCGATAACAAACCTGACAGCGATTACCGAAGCAATCGAGGCAAAAAACTTTTCTTCCAAAATCAGAATCAAATTGTCGTCTGGCGCAAAAGTAACGGCCATTTCGAATTTGCTTTGATCGGGAAAAATAATTTTATGGAAGACAATGAATCCCGCTTCAAAGAAACTTAAGTAGCCTTCCTTTAAGTAATAGACCAAAATCCAAATGACAATTCCGACAATGGCGACTACCACCCCGCAAATGGTCCAAAGCGACATTTTAAAGACAGGTAAATAGGCATACTGACGGCGGTAGACAAAATAGCCTGTCAAAGCCAAGAAGATTACCAAAACAACCAAACTGCCGATTCGGCCGACCGTAAACAAAACTTTGACGTCCTGCATATGAAGAACCGCCTGTTCGGAAAAAACATCCTCCCCGGTTCGTTCCAAATGATATGGGAAATCGTCTTTGGCACCGTAAAGGTAATCGATGATATGGCGGGCAATTTTTTGCAATTCTTCTTCGGTAAAGCCGGTCTTTTCGGTGGTGTTGTTTTTGGCAAATTGGCTGACATAATACCTTTCGCTGCGGGCAATCGGCAGTACCGCAAACGCCAAAATCAACAATAACAAACAAACGTTCCAAAAAACCAATAGAATGCGATCAACGATTTTCATGTTGTTCCCTCTTTCTTGCATTGGTATATAAATTATAGATTATTTGCGCTTGTTCATCGGCGGTTCCGTATTCTCCCGGAATAACCCAATCGGCCATGGAACTGATTTCTTCGTTAAATATGGCATCGTCATTGGCCAGGCGGCGTTCGATTACTTCCAAGGAATCGCCCCGTTTGATCATACGTTCGAAACGGATTTCTTTCGGGCAGGACAAAAAGCAAACCTTAACTTTGTCCCGCATCTTCGCCAAATACTGTTTCAAACCGGTAGGTTCCAAAATAACGACTTTGTCGGGCGTAATATCGGAGATAGCCGTGCCGTAGTAATTGTGGTTATAGAGGACTGTTTCGAAAAAGAAATCCTTCGCTATTAATTGTTTGAATTCTTGGACACTGACGAAATGGTAATCAACTCCGTTGACTTCGCCTTCCCGCAGGGGTCGCGTTGTATATGTCACCAGTTTTTTCATATTATGGTTTTTAATCAGCGATTTGGCAATCACTGTTTTGCCAGAGGCGCTTGGTCCCGTCAATATTAACATATTCTATTCTCCATCCAGTTTATTTTTTTGATAAAAAAAGCTCAAAACTACAGTCATTATATCACAACATCGAATTTTTAGCCATTTCTTGATAAAAAATCCCCAAAAGCGTTGTTTAGGGGAAAAGGCAGTGATTTTCTTAAGTATTTTTGAAACAAACCAAAATAAAAGACCGAAAGGCTTTGACAATGCATTGAAAGACTCTTTCAAGCGAAACTTTAATTTCACCGGAAATTTTGGCGTTCCATTGCCACATCATCATTTGGGTTTGTGCATCGTTCGTTAAGTTGAGCAAATGCTGAACGTCGATTTTCTTAAAACGATGGATCAGGGCAAGGTAATGATAAAGTTTGGTGCCCAGGTTCGCAATTATTTCCAAGCCATTAGCGACTTCCGCGATATTTAAATCGGTGATTAAGGTCATTAACAGTCTTTTTTCTTTCGTAAGCCCCCGAGAAAGATTGACAATGTCCATCGTGATTAGCAACAAGTCTTCCCGCGGCAAAAACGGCAAATAATCCGTATTGAGTTTGTCAAATATTTTCGCTTCGATTTCTTTGCTTTTTTGATAACGGTTAAGCAGGTCTTCGTCTTTTGTCTGTTTTAAATAGGACGGCAATTCCGTCAATTCATGGAATTGAACCAGACTTTGGTGCAAATGTTCGCTTAATTCGCCAAATAAATCTTCATAAGTTTCTTTATGATTTTCGCGCATTTTATCCTCCTGCAACACTTAAGAATAGTTTAGCCATAAAAAACCCTAATAATCCGCAACCCGGAAAAGTAAGTACCCAAGCATAAATGATTTCCGCTGCTTTCGACCATTTGACTCCCCGCCGATTGGTGGCAATGCCGGCTCCAAGCAGGGCGGTTGTTTTGGTGTGGGTGGTACTGACCGGCAACCCGAAAGTCGAAGAAATCAGCAAAGAAGTCGCACTGGCAAAATCGCTCGCTACCGCCTGGATATCGTTGGTTTTGACCATTTCCATTCCTACTGCTTTGATAATCTTTTTTCCTCCGATACCGGTTCCAATCGCCATAAGAACCGAACACAAAAGCATAATCAAAAGCGGTACTTCGGCTCCGACCGAAGTATCGACACCCATTCCGAGCATAATCGCAATCATCAAGATTCCGATAAACTTTTGACCGTCTTGCGCTCCGTGCATAAAAGCCATGAAACTGCTCCCGGCAATCTCCAGGTTTTTCAAAATCCGAACGGCCCACTTACGCTTGATCCGTCGGAAAATAAAATGCATTATTTTTAACAGCAGATAGCCCAAAATAAAACCCAAAGCGGTGGAAACAAAGAGGCCGCTGATAACCCTAATCCAAACACCCCCGTTGATGCCTTTGAAGCCGTTTTGCAAAGCTACTGCCGCTCCGGTGACCCCGGCAATCAAGGCATGGCTTTCGCTGGTGGGAATTCCGAACATCCAGGCAACCGTTGCCCAAATCACTACCGCAATCATCCCAGCGCAAAGGGCAATCAGGGCGAAATGGTTGTTTCCGCTGAAATCAACCATGTTCATGATGGTGTCGACAACCCTGTGATTGACCAAAGACATCACCACAACGCCCAAAAAGTTGAAAAGCGATGCCAAAATAATAGCGTGCGACGGTTTTAAGGTCCGGGTGGAAACCACTCCGGCAATCGCATTCGCCGCATCCGTGGCCCCATTAACAATAATGGCGCCAATCAACAGGAAAAAGGTCAGTTTGATTAAATCGCTTTTGACCAACAAATCGACAATTTGGGGAAAAGTAACGCTCATGACTGGTTTCCTCTTTTCTGTCTGTAATTAGCATTTTAAAAGTAAAACTATTGATAATTATTTGTTTTAAAATGCTGTTGATAATAATAGGTTATTTGGTGCCAAACAAACGATCCCCGCAATCCCCCAAGCCCGGAACAATATAGCCTTTATCGTTAAGCTTTTCATCGACTACCGCCAAGAAAATATCGACATCGGGGTGTTCCCTTTGCAAAGTTTCGATTCCGAGAGTGCTGCCGACAATTCCTACATAAGATATATTATGTGCTCCCCGTTCTTTTAATACACTGATGGCATACGAGGCGCTTCCGCCGGTGGCAAGCATCGGATCAACGACCAAGACGGTAGCGTTTTTGAGGCAATCGGGCATTTTGGCATAATAGAAATGCGGAAGGAGCGTTTGTTCGTTGCGATAAACCCCGATATGGCCGATTTTTGCGGTGGGGATGAGAGTTAAAATGCCGTCCACCATTCCGAGCCCCGCTCTTAATATTGGAACAATCACGACTTCCTTAGCCAACATCTTGGCGTGGGCGATTCCCATCGGAGTTTCCACTTCGACATTGACCGTCGGCAAATCCCGGGTTATTTCATAAGCCATCAACATTGCGATTTCGCTTACGGTTTCGCGGAATTCCTTGGTTCCGGTATTTTTGTTTCGGATTAACGCCAACTTGTGATGAATCAATGGATGGTCAAAAACAACCAATTTACTTTTCATATTTTTTCCTCCCAAATATTATTTATCCCTAAAAAAAAACGACACTCCGAGAAGTGCCGTTTAACGTGCATTAAGCCAAGATATAAAGCATTCATAACGACTCTTCAAATCATCTAATGTTGTATTGTTTAGAATATAATAATCGGCAATCGCAATCGGTCCTCCTTTGTCAAGGTTTTCAATTTCGTGATGGTCACGCATGATTGCTTCTTCTTCACTTAAAGGTCTGATTGGTCGTAAATGTAAACGCTTGTAGCGAATTTCTCGATTAGTAATGACAGCGACGATGATTAACCTGTCGCCCAAACGTTCCTTTAAGTATTTATATTCATCCCAGGAATACAATCCGTCAATTACAACATTTTGATGAGTTAGCAAGTCATTTATCTGAGGATACAACAGTTTTGCATAGGCTTCCATGCCATGCTCTTTACGCAAGTTTTCCCGAATTTGTTTTTCGTAATGTTGGGTTTTCGGGAGACCTTTCTCTTCGAGGATTTTCATCGTCACCCCTCCGAAATAGACACAAGCCCAACCGTCATTTATGAAGTGGTTAGCTAAAACTGATTTACCCGATCCACACATTCCTACTACTGCAACTGCGACATTTTTACTATCTGGCATGGTAACCTCCTTTTTAACTTTAAACCTTTCGTATTATATCATAACATGCCCAGGTTTGCCATCTAATAAACAAAAAATTTTTCAAATTCCAAAAAAAGGTCCCACAATCGAGAAAGACCTCAAAAGTGGGATTTTTGGATTATAAAATGTTGAATGTTTCTTCCGCAAGCGTATCCCTGATGGAAGAATCTTCCTGATAGACTCTGACCACGTAAGAGCAAACCGGGATTATTTTGCGATCGGTCTTTCGGGCCAGTTCTACCAAATGCATAACCAATTTCCGGGCGACTCCCTGTCCGCGCAGGACGGGATCGACGAAAGTTTTGGTTGCCACAAAGCGATTATTCTCATCGAGGTTAAAACAAATTTCCGCAAGCGGATTTTTTTCATCGTCACCTATGTAAAATTTGTTTTTACCGGTTTTGATTTCCATCTGTTTAATTATTCGTCTTCCCGTTTGCCAAGATAGTGGTCAAGTACCAACAGGCTGTTCTTGGACAATTCGTAACGGGTAATCAAATCTTCCGCATTCTTTTCTTCTTCGAGTTGTTCTTTAACGAACCAATTCAAGAATTCCATAGTGCGGTAGTCTTTAACTTTCGCAGCTTCTTCGTAAATGGTGTGGATGGATTTGGTTACGAACTTTTCATGTTCCAAAGCCATTTCAAGCGGTGCCTTCAAGTCTTCGAATACACCGTGAGGTTTGGCAATCGCATCAAGTTCAACCGGAAGACCGTTGTCTTGAAGATAATCTTGAAACTTCATTGCATGAGAAACTTCTTCTTTGGCTTGAACTTTAAACCATTGGGCAAAACCGTTTAGGCCTTTGTTGGTATAAAAGTTGGCCAT
>ERZ795049.1037-NODE-1037-length-38939-cov-27.532867_pt1 | contig 38939 bp, 37 predicted proteins | sample MGYA00375133_ERZ795049 | MGnify/ENA primary metagenome ERZ795049 (study PRJEB30178, sample SAMN05720147) | activated sludge metagenome | isolation source: anaerobic digester from wastewater treatment plant | place: Japan | collected 2015-04-20 ... | reverse complement strand
TCGCACTGCACCCGCCTGAGGGTAGTCGCCTTCCCCGAATCCCTCACACTCGCCGGCGATCTCGAGCCCGCCTCGCCCCGGCTTCCCCGAATTCCTCACACTCGCCGACGATCTCATGCGTACCTCGCCCCGGTTTCCCCGAATTCCACACACTCGGAGGCAATGTCGGGTATGGCGATTCTGGGTCGGCCCGAATTCCTCACTCTCGCGGTGTATCTCAGGGGTCGAAGGAAGCCTCTTGACGTCCATCGGGGCCACCCAGCCCTCCCGACTAGAAGGAGTTCCACTCATGTCCACCAAGAAGAGGATTGCCGCCCTGGCCGCCGTTGCGGCCTCCGCTGCCCTGTCGGTCGCGATGGCATCACCGGCCTCCGCCAACACCAGCAGCGGATGCACCGTCACCCCGCTGAAGCCGATCTTCGCCGGTTTCAACAGCTCGGGCGTCAAGCTCGTCAACTACCGGATCAGCGTGTCGTGCACCTCCGGACGCACCGTCAGCATCGACCAGCAGCGCTATGAGGAGGACCCGTGGCCGAACGGCGACGACTTCCTGGGCAGCACGTCGTTCAGCACCTCGGGCGTCACCACGTTGTCGAACGTCCGGACCCTCGTGGACGGCGAGCTCGGCGACGAAGAGGTCTACCACAACGTGCGCTTCCGGGTGTCGAGCAACGGCGTGACCTCGCCGTGGACGTCCTACCAGAAGAGTTCTGTCCTCACCATCGGCAACTGATGGCGGCAGCGCCGTGCACGGGCCGGGCAATTCGCTCGGCCCGTGCCCCGTTGATAGAGGGCATTCCCGCCTCGCCCTATAGCCACTTCTTCTCCCGAATGGCTAGTCATCCCGAATACCTCACACCCGTCGGGAGCTTTCGTGCGGGCGGCCTCTGAATGACCCAAAGTCCTCACATCCGCACAAGACTTCGAGGAAGCCCGGGTATCGATCAGGCCATGTTCAGTGAGTGACCGGGGGAGCAGTTTGGCGGACGATGCCCATCACGAGGAGTGCCTCGGCGGCGGCATACGTGCCCATCACAGCCATCGACAGCGCCCGGCCGTCCCACTCGCGGAAGGCTTTGAGGGCGATGAGTGAATCCGAGAGCATGAACAGCGCCCCGCCGAGCCCCGTCAGCCGCCCCAGCCCGGTCGCGAGCACCGCCATGGCGGTCAGGGTGAGGCCGTAGACGACGACCGGCCCCAACAGCGGTCCAGCGCCGCCCGCGCAGGCGGCGATGAGCGCGATGAACACCACGGCATACAGGGCAGCGAGGGGTCGCGCGGTGACCAGGACGCTGCGACGCCAGTGGGGGAGGAAGCCGACGATGTAGGCCACCTGCGCAAGCAGGAAACACCCGACCATCACCAAGAACGCGACGCTGTCCGGCGCCAGATGGGGGAGTAGGTCACCGAGCCAGGAGAAGCCCAGGGCGGCCAGGGTGGCTGTCCGCAGCCGTGGGTCGAGCCCGGTTGCGCCGCGCGCCAGGGCAACGAACGCGATGGTGAGGATCGGCATGAGCAGCCACTGGGTCCAGTTGGACAGCAGGCTTGCGCCGACAGCGATCGCCACGAGATTGGCCACCGCGAGCATGAGGTATGCCGTGAGCGCGCGGGTCGCGGGTAGGGACCAGTGGGACGCCATGAGGACATCATGCCTGCGGTAAACCGACCGACGATGAATCTCCTCACCGCCCTCGCTGGGAACCACACGCTGGCGACGCGGAACGTGAACGACTTCGACGGCATACCCGGCCTGAACGTTGTCAACCCGTTCGAGTGAGTGGCGCGCCCTGCCATGCAAGGGGGAGACTCCTCCCGGTCCACCAGAATCAGTGTTGCGACATAATGTCGATTATCGGCGTTCCGCAGGAGGGTTGGCGGAGTGTTGGCCACACCGGAGTGTCGCCATCACTCCGCAAAGCGCCGTCCGCACCCTCATTCGTAGTGGTACCGGCACGCGGCGATGCGTACCTCGTCGTCAACCAACTTGTAGATGAGCCGGTGCTCGTCAGTGATCCGGCGCGACCAATAGCCGTGGAAGCCGTGCTTGAGCGGCTCCGGTTTGCCCAGCCCCTCGTTCCCGTGGCGCGCGACGTCCTGGATCAGCAGGTTGATCCGCCGCAACACCTTGCGGTCCTGTTGCTGCCACCACAGGTAGTCCTCCCACGCCGACTCGTCGAAGACGAGCCTCATTCGGCGAGCTCGCGCGCCTGACCGCCGCCGGCCTCAAGCCGTTCGATCGACGCCAGCAGGCGCCGGGCGTTGGCCGGGTTGCGCAGCAGGTATGCCGTCTCCTTGAGCGCCTGGTAATCCTCCAGCGAGACGATGACGACGGGTTCATGCCCGGCTCGCGTGATGACGACCTCTTCACGATCGTTGACGACGGAGTCGAGCGTCTCGGCATACCTCGCCCGCGACTCGGTGTACGACATGGTCCGCATGACTGCCTCCTTCCGTACATAATACTGTACGTGCGCGATGTAGTGTCGCGTCGCACATGAAAGGGTCCAGCCATGCGGCGAATCGATCTCTCGGGCGTGGAGGGTGAACGTTGGGTCCCTGAGACCCTCAGCGGCGTCGGAGCCCTGGTGCTCGCGGGCTCAAGCGGACGAATCGACTCGGCCCGCGCCGAGCTGCTGGCACGGCAGGGCGTGATCGCCGAGTCCATCCGCTGGTTCGGCGGCCCAGGCCAGCACGTCGGGCCGTGGGAGATTCCACTGGAACTGTTCATAGGGCGTATCGCAGAGCTCAAGCGAGATTGTGACCGCGTGCTGGTCTTGGGGACCTCGTTCGGGGCCGAGGCCGCGCTCCTGACCGGCTGCCACACCTCAGAGGTCGATGCAGTGGTGGGATTCGCCCCATCAGACGTCGCCTGGGCCGGCGTCCGGCCGGACGGCACGCAGACCTCGCATTGGACGCTCGGCGGCGCACCGCTTCCGTTTGTCCCCTTGGACGAGGATTGGGTGTCAGGCGACGACGTACCGGCCTTCGTCGGCCTCTATGAGGCCAGTCGGAAGCGGTCCCCCGAGCTTGTGGCTGAGGCCGCCATCGCCGTCGAAGACATCAAAGAAGTGGTGCTTGTCGCTGGTGGCGACGACCAGGTGTGGCCCGCCCTCGCTATGGCCGCCGCGATCGAATCTCGGAGGACCACGCATGGCCTCACCACCACGCTCGTGTCAGACCCAGATGCCGGTCATCGCACGATTCTCCCCGGCGAACCCGCCGTGACCGCAGGAATCCGCATGCGACGTGGCGGCACTGAGAACGCCGATCGCAACCTTGGTACCGCGGCCTGGGCGCAGATACAGGCCCTTCTGCGCGCTGGTCGTTGACGACGGAATCCAGCGTCTCGGCATACCTCGCCCGCGACTCGGTGAACGACATGGTCCGCATCTGCGACCTCTCACGTGTGAATACCGCGCCGCGACAGCCGCGTTGCGGGACACTCAGCGGGTACCTGCCCTGCCTCTCCCCCGCACCACCCCCGGAAGGGCTCACGATGGACTCTGATCACAGCATCGCCGTCCGAAACACCTACCGCTACCTGCGCCTAGCCATGATCGCCGTCGTCCTCATGCTCTTCCTCGCCGTCGGCATTGAACGGCTGTCGTCCACCGGCTGGCAGACCTCGATCAGCGCCTACTACTTCACCGCGGTCCATGCCGTCTTCATCGCGGCGCTCTGCACGATCGGCGCCTGCCTCATCGTCTACCAGGGCAACACCGACACGGAGGAGGTCGTCCTCAACTTCTCCGGCTTCCTCGCGTTCGTCGTGGCTTTCGTCCCCACTCAGCGCGAGCCGCTCTACGGCCCCGGCCTACCTGCGACATACGAAGTCGGCATGGGGATCCGCAACAACGTCCTGGCACTCATCATCACGGGCGTCGTCGTCGAGATCGCCCGCATCATCATCAACCGGAACGTCGATCGCCGGCCGCTCAGCCCCTGGGCCAAGCGAGCGACCCTCATCGGGTGGGCGGTCATCGGCGTCGGCATCCTCGGCTACGCCGCTTTCCCCGCCAACTTCGAGGCCAAAGGCCACACGGTGGCCGCAGTGACGATGTTCGTCGGGATCATCGCCGTCATCGTTCTCAACGCCCTGTCGGCCCAGAGCGCCCAGACCGGCCCTAGCTACGTCGGCAGTTACAAAGTCATCGCCGGGCTCATGGCGCTCCTCGTGCTGGCAATCGTCCTCATCCGCCTCACCCTGCCCGAGTTCGCCCACATCGTCATCTGGATCGAAGGCGTCCTCATCCTCGCCTTCGCGGCCTTCTGGCTGGTGCAGACCAAGGAGCTGTGGGACGTCGTCGACCGGCGCGACCTCGCCCCCAACACCACTGACCCCACCGGCCGCTGAACCGTCCCCACGGGGAGCCGGCACGACCCGAGTCAGTATGCCGCGCGTCCCCACGCCGCCCACCTCCTGACCCCTGGCAGGATGACCGCGTGAACCAGCCGGGACCCTCCAGCGCCGCAGCGGCGCCAACGGCATCCCCGGCCGAGCGGGCGGCATACGCGGCGGCCTCGGTGACCACCCTCTTCGGGCGACGGATGCTCGGGGTCCCCGGCACGTTTCTCCCCCTCGTGACCTCCCCCGGCCCCAGAAGGTGGCGCGGCCCGTGGCACTACTGGTGGCTCGCGCACTACCTCGACTGCCTCGTCGACCAGGCCCTCCGGGAGCACGCGGCCGGTGATCTCGCCGGTGCCCGAGCCACCACGGCCACCGCGCGGCGACTGCTGCGCACGATCCGCATCCGCAACGTCGCGATCTTCACCAACCACTACTACGACGACATGGCCTGGCTGCTGCTGGCCGTGCATCGCCTCGACCGACTCACGGCCCGGCTCTCCCCCGGCACCTCGTCCGCGCTGACGCACAGTGCCGGCCGCGCCCTGCGAGCCGCGGTCACCCGGGGCCACACCGACGACCTCGACGGCGGACTGTTCTGGAACGATCACCACGACTTCAAGAACGTTGCCGCGACGGGCCCGGCGGCGCTCTTCTTCGCCCGGATCGGTGATCGCGCGCGGGCGCGGTCCCTGCTCGACTGGCTGCACGACCACCTGCGCGACCCGGCGACAGGCCTGTTCGTCGACGGCCTACGCATCGCCCCGGACGGCACCACCACCCTCGTGCCCGACGTGTTCACCTACAACCAGGGCACCGTCCTCGCCGCGCTCGTCACCCTCGGCGACGCCACCAGCCTGGACCGGGCCGAGACGCTCGTGAGCGCGATCGCCGCCCACCTGACGACCGACCCCGACCAGCGGGTGCTGCGCACGCACGGCGACGGTGACGGCGGTTTGTTCACCGGCATCCTGGCCCGCTACCTCGCCCTCGCGGCCCACTCCCCCGCCCTCGCCGACGGTGCCCGGCAGGTGGCTCGCGAGCTCGTGCGCGGCACCGCCGAGGCGTTCTGGTCAGGTCGCCAATTACGCTCCGCGCCAACGACATCCGGTATGCCGTCCGCCCCCGCGACGGCGCTCCCCTCGGTCGCGGTGTTCTCCCCCGACCCAACGGTGTCGGCCGAGCAGACCCAGCCGCGCGGCATACCTCTGGAGTTGTCGACCCAACTGCAGGCCTGGATGACCCTCGAAGCGGCTGCGACCCTGGCGACTGCGTGATGGATCGGCCGCGCCGGCCCGGTCTGCGGCGCTACCTTGGCCCATGGACATCGGCACCTTCTACTCGTTGTTCTCGGCCACGTGCTTCACCCTCGTCGGTTTGTGGTGGAACGTCGTTGAGCGACGCAGCGGATGGGCCGCCGACCCGCGTCGACGGCGTCTGGCCGGCGGCATCTACGTCACGTTCCTGCTCCCGGGGCTGATGGGCCTGCTCGCCCAGGTGAGCCCAGCCACTCCCCTCATGTGGCGCTCGACCTTTGCCGTGGTGGCCCTCATCGGTGTCGTGACCACCGTGCGGCTCATCGGCATCGAGCGAGCTTTCACCCTCCCCGGCCCGTTCACGCGCAACCGGTGGGTGGTGGCCGTGCTCTATCTCGCCGTCCTGGTCCTTGGTGCCTTCCCCACTGTGGCCGCACCGCTGGGTGCCGCCCCGATCCAAGTGGCCGCCGTCCTGCTCATCAGCCTGGTCGTCGTCGGCCACGGCCTGACGTGGGAGTTCATGACCGATTCCTCTGACGCGTCCGCCGACTGAAGGGCGCGCCGTCACCGGGATGCCCGGGATGACGGAGATGCCCGAGATGCCCGCCGGGGCGCTCGGCGTGGCGCACGGCATACCCCTGCCGCGATCCCGGCGGGTGTGACACGCTTCACGACATGAGCACCGCCGGGGGGGCCGCCGCTACGCGCGCCCCAAAGTCAGCAGAGACCCGTGAGCAGAAGTCCTGGTACTGGTACGACTGGGCGAACTCGGCCTACGTCACGACCACGGCGACCGTGCTCTTTGCCCCGTATCTCACCTCGGTCGCCACGGCCGCTGCCTGCCCCGACCTCGCCGACGGGCAGCGATGCGCCGCAACGCTGTCAGTGTTGGGGATCCCCGTCTCCCCCGGGTCGCTCGTGGCCTACACCGCAACCGTCTCGACGATCATCTCGGCCATCTTCCTCATCTTCGTCGGAGCGATCGCGGACCGCTCCCCCCACCCCACGAAACTGTTCGCGACCTTTGCCTGGACCGGCGCCCTCTCCGCGACCCTCATGTGTCTGGTCACGGGCACCAACTGGCAGATGGGTGTGCTGCTGTTCGTCATCGCCAATATCTGTCTGGGCTCGTCGCTGGTCATCTACGACTCCCTCCTCGTGCGCATCGCCGGTCCGAACGACCGCGACCGGGTGTCCTCGAAAGGCTGGGCCTTCGGCTATCTCGGTGGAGGGTTGCTGCTGCTGCTCAACTTCGTCCTCGTCGCCAAACCTGATCTGGTCGGACTGGACAAGGGTGGCGCGGTCCGGGTGAGCCTGTTGATGGCCGGGGTGTGGTGGGCCGCCTTCACCATCATCCCCGTGCGCGGGCTGCGCAACGTCACCGGCACGGTTGCCCCACCAGTGGCCCCGGGCGAGGGTGTCGTCGGAGGCAGCTTGCGGCAGTTGCGTGAGACCTTCCGGGACCTGGCGCTGCACTACCCCCAGACGAAGCTGTTCCTGCTGGCCTATCTGTTCTTCAACGACGGGATCCAGACCGTCATCGGCAACTCCAGCCTCTATGGGATCGAGGAGCTTGAGTTCCCGCAGGAGACAGTGCTGGGGATCTTCCTCTTTGTCCAGTTCGTCGCCTTCTTCGGTGCCCGCTTCTTCGGGCAGGTTGCCGCCAGGATCGGTGCCTGGAAGACCGTGCTGAGCAGCCTGGGCGTCTGGACGGGCATCGTCACGGTCGCCTTCTTCGTCCCCGCCAAGTCGCTCGTGCTCTTCCTGGCGCTGGCGTTCTTCATCGGCATGGTCCTCGGCGGGTCACAGGCCCTGTCGCGCTCGCTCTACAGCCAGCTCATCCCGGCCGGCAAGGAGGCCGAGTACTTCAGCCTCTACCAGGCGATGGAGCGCGGCACGAGCTGGTTCGGCACGCTGATCTTCGGGTTGGTCTACCAAGCGACCCTGTCCTACCGCGCCGCCATCCTCGCGCTAATCGTCTTCTTCATCCTCGGCGGCGTGTTGCTGTCCCGCGTGAAGATGCGCGAAGGCATCATCCAGGCTGGCAACGAGGTACCTCGCGTCATCTGACGGGCGTTATGTCGGGTGAATGCTGACGACTTCGGGAACAAAGGCAACCCTTTGCGCCGTTGGAACGTCTGAGTTGGTGAGCAGGGGGCTGCGGCATCCGACCGGACCCCTCCCCGGCTCGCCCGTCAGGAGGTTCAGCATGGCCGACCGTTCCCTCCGAGGCACCCGCCTCGGCGCACTGAGCATGGAGTCCGACGTCAACGTCGTTCCGAGCGCACGACAGATCACGGTCTACGTCTGCCCCCAGGGGCACCGCTCCGAGTTGCCGTTCAGCATTGAGGCCGACATCCCCCCGACCTGGGAGTGCCGTTGCGGCGCCAGCGCGCGCCTGCTCAACGGCGAGTCGGTGCCGGACGCCAAGCCGGCGCGACCCCCGCGCACCCACTGGGACATGTTGCTCGAACGTCGATCCATCCCCGAGCTCGAGGAGCTGCTCGCCGAGCGCCTTGCCCTGCTGCGCGCCTCGCGCGGAGAGACCAGCAAGCGCAGCGCCTGAGTCCGCACCCGGCATACCAAGGAACCCGCACCTTCACCCCGGAAGGTGCGGGTTCTGCCTGTCCCTCCCCAAACAAGGCTGAGCAACCGCCAAGCGGGCTCAACCGTCGATGATCTCGCCCTCGATGACGTCGCCCGGCCCGCTCCCGCCAGGTGACCGAGGGGGCCGGTCTCCCGAGCTGACGATCCCCCCGAGGAGTTTGCGGGTGACGATCGTCTCGAGCACGGTGCGAGCGATCGCCCGGGTGATCGGCAGGATGCAGAAGAAGCCCACGAGGTCGGTGAGGAAGCCCGGGGTGAGCAGCAACGTGCCGCCCACCAGCACCAGCGCCGCGTCACTGAGCTGGCGTGAGGGCATCCGGCCGGTGTTGAGGGCCGACGCGAGGGCCTGCCAGGTGCGGGACCCTTCACGTTTGACCAGCCACGCGCCCAACGCCGACTCGGCTACGAGCAGGCCGAGCGTTGGCCAGCCACCGATCTGCTGACCGACCCAGAGGATGATGGCCAACTCGGCCGTGGGCACGACGAGCAGGGCCAGTGTGAGCACCCAAGGCCAGCGGCGACGGCCGCCGGAGCGGGTCACGCGCTGTGCCATCGACCCTCCCGCGGACTGCGCAGCCGGGCGGCCGCGCCGCGCAGTTGCCCGGCCCGATGTGCCAGACCCTGCTTGCCGACGTTGACAAACGCCTCGCTGACGATGTTCCCGCTCATCTTCGACTCACCGATTTCGCGCTCGACGAACTCGATGGGAACCTCGACGGCCACGAGGCCGGCCCGCACCAGGGCCACAGTCATGTCGACCTGGAAGCCATAGCCCGCCGAGCTGACCGAACCCAGGTCCATGGTCTGCAGCGCCGACGTGCGATAGACCCGGTAACCCCCGGTCGCGTCGTTGACCGGCAGCCCGAGCATGACCTTGGTGTAGATGTTCGCCCCGACGCTGAGGACCTTGCGGTGGATCGGCCAATTGACGACCGAGCCGCCCTTGATCCACCGAGCCCCGATGACAAGGTCGGCGTTTTCCGCCGCCCGAAGCAGGCTCGGCAGTTGCTCCGGTTGGTGGGAGCCGTCGGCGTCCATCTCGACGGCCGCGTCGTAGCCCCGCTCGATCGCCCACGCGAACCCCGCCTTGTATGCCGCGCCGAGACCCTGCTTGCCCGCGCGGTGCAGGACGTGCACCGCAGCGTCGGCCGCCGCCAGGTCATCGGCGACGGCACCGGTGCCGTCGGGCGAGTTGTCGTCCAGGACGAGAATGTCCACGGCGGGCACGGCGGCGCGCACCCGGCCGACGATGCGTGGCAGGTTCTCCCGCTCGTTGTAGGTGGGAATGAGCACGACGATGCGTCGCAGGGCTCCCCGGGTCGACGACTCGGTCATGAGGTCAGTTCCTTTCGCTGCCGCCTGCTCAAGGCGGAGCCCGCGAGCAGGGCGAGCATCCCGAACACTGCACAATATTCCGGCCAGGCCCCCACCCAACCGGCGAGGGTCCGCTCGGTGCGCAGGGGAAGGTCGGCAGCCAGGGCAGCCGGTGTGAACAACGACGTCGGCTGCAGGAGTGTTCCGTCAGGAAGGATGAGCGCGCTCACACCAACGGTGGACACGTGGACGACCGAGCGGCCGTGCTCGATGGCCCGGATCCGTGAGATCGCCAGTTGCTGGACCGATTCGTTGGTGAACCCGAAGGTCGCGTTGTTGGTTTGCACCACGAGGAGGTTCGCCCCGAGGTCGACGTTGGCTCGGACCAACTCGTCGTAGGCCACCTCGAAACAGATGCTCGGCCCGGCCACGACCTCGCCACCGGACGCGGCCGGCACGCGGAAGACCACCGGGCCTGGCCCCGCCCACATGTCGGTGCCGAGCAGGTCGACCTGAGTGGAGATGATGCGCCAGAACGAGCGGTTGGGAATGTACTCGGCGAACGGCACCGGATGCTGTTTGGCGTACCTGCCCACCAACCCCGCGCCCGGCTCATAGAGAAACGACACGTTGGACACATACGGCGCGGGCTCCTCGGCCAGGCCGCCGAGGAGGATCGGTGCCTCCGCTGCCTCGACCGCTTGCTGGATGACGGCGGCCGCATCCGGATTGCGGGTCGGATCGATGTCGGAGGCGTTCTCCGGCCACACCACGAGGTCAGGGGTGGGCGCTCCCGCCGCACGCTCGCGCTCGACGCCCGAGATGGTCACCGAGACATGGTTATCGAGCACCTGCCGTCGCTCGGCATTGAAGTCCAGCCCGGCGCGCGGCACATTGCCCTGCACAGCCATGACCCGCGCGCTGGGTCCCTCGGTCGGCACCGGCACTACCAACCCGACGAGGGCCGCCGCCAGCGCTGCAGCCGAGCCCCGCACGACCTGGGTGCCCCGGTGCGGCTCGGGGGGTGTCGTCGTGGCGAGGCGGTATGCCGCGTGCACGGCATACGCGAGGAATCCCCCAGCCAGCGCGACGAGGAAGGTGACCGCCGGTGCGCCGCCCAGGGCCGCGACCTGCCCGAACGGACTGTCGGCCTGGCTGAAGGCAACCCGAACCCACGGGAACCCGCCGTAGGGTGTCCGGTCGCGCAGCGCCTCCTGGGTGACCCAGGCCAGGGCGACGACGAGCGGGCGGACGGCGCGGCGCTGAAGGACCGCGCTCCCCCAGCCAAGCAGACCCACATACAGGGCCTGACACACCGCGAGCCCGGCCCACGGCACGACCCCGAGGTAGATGCCCGACCAACTCAACGTCGGGACGAAGAAGGCCAGCCCGAAGGCCAGCCCGAGGCCGAAGCCAGCGCGGCCGCGCACTCCGACGGTGACCAACGCGAGGATCGCGATCGCGGGCGGCGCGGCCCACCACAGCCCGTAACCGGGGAAGGCCAGGGACAGCACGGCACCACCGACGAGAGCAAGGAGGAGGCGGCGCACAGGTGCAACCGTAGGTCAGCGCGGCGAGAACTCCGAACGCCCCTGGTGGTCCGCCGACGTCGGGTGCGGACGTCGCTGTGCCCGTGCTGCTGTTGGGACCAACCGCCACCCCTCCGGATGAGGGATGCCCGGTTGTTGTCTACTAGGCATGCACGGGCACAACCGACGTCCGCCACACGGTTACGACCGGCGATCCCGCCCCGTGGCAGCGAGCCTGGTCGCCCGGTGGCCGCGCGCGCAGGCCACCGTGGACTCCCACCCCGAGACGTTGCCGCTTTTCGTAGCCAGGGCCACCCAAAGGCGAACAACGTGATCGAACTTACCCGCTGTGTCTCGGCTGTCAACTCGACCCTGACCTGCACAAATACGCGAAAGCGCAGGTCAGGAGGCGTCCGTGACGGGTGTTCTCGAAAAGGGAAATCCGACGTACACGGCGTGTCGTAGAACGACACGCCGGGGTGCCTTCGGAGTGACCTGCGAGTGACCGGCGGGTGTCCAGACTCAGGGGACGACAACCGTCCCACGAGCAGTCGTGGCGACCACCGGCGGGTCGAGGACCTCGGCGGCCGAGGCCCCCTCCGAGGGGGTGCCGCGGCATACCACTCGGACGGCGAAGTCCATCTCACGGGACCGGCGCCCGACCCGCACGAGGCGGGCTTCGATCTCGAGGACGTCACCCGCGCGCACGGGCGCGAGAAACTGGACGTCGGAGTAGGAGGCGAATAGCCCCTCGTCGCCGTCGGTGAGGATGCACATCTCGGTCGCCACGTCTCCGAAGGCAGCCAACGAGTAGGCGCCATCGACGAGGTTGCCGGCGTAGTGGGCGTGGCTGTAGGGGACGTAGCGGCGGTGGACGACGGTGCGGCCGACCTCGGCGCGGGACGGGTTGGTGCTCATGAGGCCTTCTTCCGGGGCGTCGTGGGCGGAACGATCGCGTGGACGAGATAGCTGGCGACCTCGCCGGGTGTGGTGCCCCGGCCGAAGATGCGATCGACGCCCAGTCGCTCGGCCGACCCGTCCTCGAAGCGCGGTCCCCCGGCGACCAGCAGCGGGACCTTCCCCGCCGGGTAGGCCTCCCGGAAGGCGGCCGTCATCTGCGAGACGTTGTGGATGTGAGCGTCCTTCTGGGTGACGACCTGGCTGACCAGGACGGCGTCGGCGTGGGCGGCGCGGGCCTTGGCGACGAGTTCGGGCACGAGGACCTGGGCGCCGAGATTGACGACGGTGATCTCGGAGTAGTACTCCAGACCCTTCTCCCCCGCGAACCCCTTGATGTTGAGGATGGCGTCGATCCCCACGGTGTGGGCGTCGGTGCCAATGCAGGCCCCGACGACGACGAGGGGTCGGCGCAGGCCCCGCTTGACGGCGAGGTTGACCTCTTTGGGGGTCAACAGGGGGAACTCGCGCTCTTGCACGTGGACCTGGCTGAGGTCGACGAGGTGGTTGGACGAGCCGTAGACGACGAAGAAGGTGAAGTCGGGGCCGATCGGCTTGGCGTGCACCACCAGGGCCGGGTCCATGCCCATCTTCTTGGCCAGTTGGAGGGCGGCACCCTCGGCTCGCTTGTCGTGCGGCAGCGGCAGGGTGAAGGACATCTGGACCATCCCGTCCCCAGTCGTGTCGCCATAGGGGCGGACGATCTGCGGGGTGACCTTGCGGGGCGTCTCGCGCAGATGCTTGCGATTGGTCATCGCGTGGCTCCCGTCTCAAGCAGGGTGACCGCTGGGTTGTCGTAGTCAGGCGCGCGGACGATCACGCCGTCCAGGCCCTTGCCGTGGTCAGCCGGCCGCTTCATCAGCCCGAAGGTGCCGTCGGCGATGGCGTCGAGCAACCCGTCGGTGGCGATCCGGTCGAGCAGGTCGACGGCCTCGCCCAGGACGTGGCGTGAACGGGTCTGGATGAAGCCGTCTCGCGGCGGGTGGAAGTCTTCGCGCAGCCCCCCGGCGGCGTCCAGGACGTAGCGGACGTTCTGCAACGCCAGGTCACGGTCGGAGAGGAACGGGGTGACCACGGCCTCGGTCATCATCCCGACGAGCAGGATGCCCTGGCCGGTCATGGTGCCGGCAAGGTTGAAGAACCCGTCGAGCAGGTAGCCGCGGAACACGTCGCCGGTCATGTGCTTGGTCGGCGGCATCCACTTCAGCGGGGCGTCCGGGAAGAGGGTCCGCGCGAGCAGCGCGTGGGCCAGCTCGAGCCGGAAACTCTCGGGGACCTCGGGGTTGATCTCGAAGGCATGTCCAAGCCCCAGTTGCCAATCCTCGAGCCCCGCCTCCTTGGCGAAGTACTCGTTGAGCAACTGGCTCACGGTGACGGTGTGCGCGGCGTCGACCGCGTCGGCGGTCGTGAGGTAGTTGTCCTCGCCGGTGTTGATGATGATGCCGGCGCGAGCATGGATCTGCCGGCTGAAGCGCTGGTCGACGAAGGTGCGGATCGGGTTGATGTCGCGGAAGAGGATGCCGTACATCGAGTCGTTGAGCATCATGTCCAGCCGCTCGAGCCCCGCGAGGGTGGCGATCTCGGGCATGCACAGGCCGGACGCGTAGTTGGTCAGCCGGACATAGCGGCCCACCTCGCGGCTGGTCTCGTCGAGGGCGGCCCGCATGAGCCGGAAGTTCTCCTGGGTTGCGTAGGTGCCCGCGAAACCCTCGTGCGTGGCGCCTTCGGGCACGAAGTCGAGCAGGCTCTGCCCTGTCGAGCGGATGACCGCGATGACATCGGCTCCCTCTCGGGCCGCGGCCTGCGCCTGCGGGATGTCCTCGTCGATGTCGCCGGTGGCGACGATGAGGTAGATCCACGGGGTTTGCTTCGGGTCACCATGGCGACGGATCAGCCGGTCGCGGACCGCGCGTTGGGCGTCGATGGTGCGTATGCCGCGTGCCACCGCAGTGCGTGCGGCCCGCTGGGTGGCCTTGAGGTCGCGGCCTTCTGGCAGCCGGAACGTCACTGAGCCGGCGGCCGACTGTTGAGCCAGGGTGAGCAGGTCAGGAGCGGCCCCTGCTCGCAGCGCGTCGAAGACCGGAGTGGTGACACCGTGCTCAAGCCCGACCTGGCCACGCACGGCATCGACAAGATGGTTGACCCACGGCTGGCCCTCGTGGTCGGCTCCGGTGAGCCCGGCCAGGCGCAGGGTCGCCCGCTCCACTGAGACCGTGGTGTGCGCCTTGGCGAGCTTGACCACTGGTGCGCCAGCGCGGCGCGCGAGTGACCTGGCCTGGCGGACCTGGCCGGCATCCAGGTGGATCAGAGGGGTTGTCGACACGGTCTCAGCGTAACAGAGACGGGCATATTTCCGGCGAAACGACAATCTCGCCGGAGATCTGACGGTCCAAGGGCATCGTGGAGATCATCCTTGGCGTCGGCTCACTCGATGCGGGACTCGAACAGGCCGCGCACCGCCGCGTTGCGACGGACCAGTCCCATCGCGTATGCCGCGTGCCCGGGCACGAAGCCGTTGCCCACGAGCATCCGCACATCGGCGGCCAACCCTTCGGCGCCCAGCGCCGCGGCGGCGAAGGATGTGGCCATGGAGAAGAAGATGATCGTCCCCTCCTGTGCGGTTGCCAGGATGGCCGGCTGCTCGCAGCCAGGCACGTCGACGCAGACCACGGTGACGTCGCACGGTCCACCCGCCGCCTGCACCGCAGCCAACAGGCCCATCGGCGAGCGGGCATCGGCGATGACGACCTCGTCGGCCAGCCCCGTCGGACGCAGCACCTGCGCCTCACGGTCGTTCGGAACGACGGCAACCAGTCGGCCGGCCCCAGCCTCACGCGCGGCGGCCAGGGACAGTGAGCCAGACTTGCCTGCTCCGCCGAGAACGAGGACCGACGGAGCCGACGACTCCTCACCGGCACCGGTGCCGGCGACGCGGCGAGCGGCATACTCCCCCACCACGCGGGACACGAGCGCAGGCGCGCCGCAGACGTCCATGACCATGAGCGAGAGGCGCGGGTCGAGGTCGTCCGGGATGACGGCGGCGATCGAGCGCTCGAAGAGGACGGCGTGACCGGCGGCCGGGACCTGCTCGGACCGGCCGTCCCATCGGCGCAGCCCGTCGGTGATCGTCAGCGGGGTGAGCGAGAGCGACACCAGCGTCGCGACCCGGTCACCGACGGTGAGCCCGAGAGGGCTGTCGGGGCCAACCTCGTCCACCGTGCCGATGAGCATCCCGCCTGACCCCGTGACGGGGTTCTGCATCTTGCCGCGCTCGGCGACGATCGCGAGGACCTCCTCGCGGACCGCTCCCCCGTCGACCTCGCCGTCGACGCCCCGGTGCTTCTCGGCGAGTTGCCGGTAGGACGCGGCATCGAGGTTGAGGGTGTCGATGGCGATGCGGACCTCGCTGGGCCAGATCTCCCGGCGGGCATCCAGTCGGCGGGCCGCCTGGGGCAACGTGACAGCAGCGCCGCTCGGCTCAAGCACCCGATGCAGCCCGACCGGCGACGCCGGAACCGTGGAAGTTACCGACTGGTTCACTTACTGCTCCTCTCGACCATCGACGGCGGAGGATTTATCGCGTCGAATGGCTAACACCGTAGATCTTCCTGTATCTTAGAGGCATGACGCCCGTTCTGGAACAGCCCTACGCCTACCGCATGCGTGCCCTGGTCGAGCCCGACTGGACTCGCCTGCCCGGCTGGCGCGACGTCACCGAGGCCCAGTGGCGCGATGCCCAGTGGCAGCGCAGCCACTGCGTGAAGACCGTCAAGCAGTTGCATGAGCTCATGGGTGACCTGCTCACCGATGACTTCTACGCCGACCTCGAGCGCGACCAGAACGAGCGGGCGACGATGTCGATGCTCGTCCCGCCGCAGATGCTCAACACGATGGTCCCAGCCACGGGCGACGGCGACCTCGGTATGCCGGCCGCGGGCGCGGCATACACGGCCGCCTACTATGGCGACCCGATCCGGCGCTACATGCTCCCCGTCTTCTCCGACCGGCGCACCGACTGGCCGAGCCACCCCAAGTCGTCGCGCGACTCGCTGCACGAGCACGACATGTGGGCCGTCGAAGGCCTGACCCACCGCTACCCGACCAAGGTGCTGGCCGAGTTGCTGCCGACCTGCCCGCAGTATTGCGGGCACTGCACCCGGATGGACCTCGTCGGCAACTCCACGGCGCAGGTGACCAAGCTCAAGTTCGGGATGAAGCCGGTCGACCGCTACCAGGCGATGCTCGACTACCTCGCCGCGACCCCGACGGTGCGCGATGTCGTGGTCTCCGGCGGCGACGTCGCCAACCTGCCGTGGAAGAACCTCGAGTCCTTCCTCGACCGGCTCCTGGAGATCGACAACATCCGCGACATCCGCTTGGCGACCAAGGCGCTCATGGCTCTGCCGCAGCACTGGGGAGCCCCCGACGTCGTCGAGGGCGTCGGTCGGATCGCCGCCAAGGCGCACGCGCGTGGGGTCCATGTCGCGATCCACACCCACGTCAACCACGTCAACTCGGTCACCCCGTTGGTGGCCGAGACGGCTCGGGCGCTGATGGATGCGGGCCTGTTCAACATCCGCAACCAGGGCGTGCTGTTGCGCGGGATCAACGACACCCCGAAGGATCTGCTCGACCTGTCGTTCGCGCTGCAGGACAACGCGTCGATCACGCCGTACTACTTCTACATGTGCGACATGATCCCGTTCAGCGAGCACTGGAGGTTGTCGCTGGCCGAGGCTCAGCACCTGCAGCACGCGATCATGGGCTACCTGCCTGGGTTCGCCACGCCGCGCATCGTCTGCGACGTGCCTTTCGTCGGTAAGCGCTGGGTGCACCAGGTCGAGGAGTACGACCGGGAGCACGGGATCTCCTACTGGCGCAAGAACTACCGCACGTCCATCGAGGCCGCCGACATGGATGCGCTCTCGCGCGAGTACGTCTACTACGACCCGATCTACACCCTCCCCGATGAGGGTCAGAAGTGGTGGGCCCGCGAGACCAACGCCGCCGCGGCGCACGCTGCCGCGTTCGACGCCGCTGCCCTCAGTCGACTCGCGTCGGCCCAGTCATTGACCTGACCGGCCCGTCCTCGGTGACGCGCTCGTAGGAGCGCGCCCGAAGGCGTCGGGTCGCCACCCGGTAGCGGATCGAGGACGCCGGCCAGATGGCGACGTTGCGCCCGCGTTCGTCGAGGTACCAGCTCTGGCACCCTGAGCCCCACACCGTGTGGCGCGTCCGTTGCCTGACCCAGCGCCCGAACCGGGCCTGGGCGCTGCGGGTGACGACGTGTGGGCCCTCCTCGTCGGCTCGATGCAAGGCCTTCAGGATGTGCTCGATCGCGGCCTCGATCATGACGAGCACCGAGTTGTGGCCGAGCGCCGTGTTCGGCCCGAGCAGCAGATAGAGCTCGGGGAAACCGGCGACCTCGATGCCCAGGTGCGTCGAGCGGCTGGACGCCCACTCGTCGGCGAGGGTGCGTCCCCGAAGGCCAGTGATGCGGACCCGATCGAAACTCCCCCGCACGTCGAATCCGGTCGCGAACACCAGGGCGTCGAGCTCGTGGTGCTCGCCGTCTTCGGTGACGACCCCCCAAGGCTCGACCCGGTCGATCGGTGCGGTCACCAACGCGACGTCCGGGCGGGCGAAGGTCGGCCAGTAGTCGTCGGACAGCAGGACCCGTTTGCACCCCAACGCATAGTGCGGGGTCAGTGCTTCGCGGGTCGCCGGATCGGGGACCGCCTCTGCCAAGCGTGCCAGGGCCTGCTCCTGCACCAAACGACGGGCGCGGTCCAGTCGCCCGAAGCCCAGCACCCGCGTCTCCAGACGCACATAGGTGCGCCACCGTGCCAGCCGCCCGAGCAGCGGCATCCGGGCGTAGCTCTGCTGGCGGGCGCGGGACCACGGGCGGTCATCCCGCGGCAAGATCCACGAGGGCGTCCGCTGGAAAACCTCCAACGCGCCGACCCGATCGGCCAGGCTCGGCACGAGTTGGACGGCCGAGGCGCCGGTGCCGACCACGCCGACCCGAACTCCGGAGAGGTGGTCGTCCTCGGGCCAATCGGCGGTGTGCAGCACCCGACCGGCGAACGATCCGAGCCCTGGCAGATCCGGCCGACGCGGGACGTGCAGCCCGCCGACACCGAGCACGAGGGCCCCCGCGGTCCATTCCCGGCCGTCGGCCGCCAGCACCTCCCAACGGCCCCGCTTCCAGGTCGCCTCAGTCACCTCGGCGCCGAAGACGATCCGTGAGCGCAGTCCGAAGCGCTCGACACAGTCGCGCAGGTAGTCCCAGATCTCGCCGGCCGGCGCGTAGTCGCGGCTCCAGTCGGCCTTCGGGGCGAAACTCAGTGAATAGAGGCGGCTGGGCACGTCGCAGGCACACCCGGGGTAGCGGTTGTCGCGCCAGGTCCCCCCGACATCGTCCGCCTTCTCCAGAATGAGGAAGTCATCGACGCCGGCCTGCGCCAACCGGGCAGCCATGGCGATACCGGAAAAGCCTGACCCCACGATGAGCACCCGCTGGTGAGACACAGCCGCAGCGTATGCCGCCTCGGCCCCGGACGTCACACTCCGGGAGCAGTCCGGCGACAGCGGTCGGGCTGGATACGGCGGTGCCGCGGCTTCGGCGATGGGCGGGAGACGGCATACTCGCGTCTCATGGCGAAGGCGTCCGGAACCCCGGCGACCACCGCGCTCACTCGGGCGAAGGTGGCGTTCACCGTCCACACCTACGAGCACGATCCGGCGGCGCCGTCCTACGGCCTGGAAGCGGCTGCCGCGCTCGGCGTCGACCCCGCGCGGGTCTTCAAGACCCTGCTCGTCGAGGCCGACGGGCGGCTCGGCGTCGGCATCGTCGCCGCCGACCGGTTGCTCGATCTCAAGGCGATCGCGTCGGCCCTCGGCGCCAAGAAGGCCGTCATGGCCGACCCGGCTGTCGCCGAGCGCTCGACCGGTTACGTCGTGGGCGGTATCTCGCCCATCGGGCAAAAGCGGGCGTTGCCAACGGTATTGGATGCCGACGCGACGGCATACTCGACGATCCTCGTGTCCGGCGGACGCCGTGGGCTCGACGTGGAACTCTCCCCCGCCGACCTGCTCGCCATGACCGCGGGCCGCACCGCACCCATCGCCCGAGACCGCTGAGCCGCCCAACGCGCGAGGTCCCGTGGGTCATCGGGTGGACCGCTCCGCGCCGCTGTGGCCACGCGGCGTAGCGTGCTTGAGTGATCGTCCGCCGAGCATCTGACCGAGGAATCGTCGTCCTGCTGGCGGCCCTGACCATGCTGGGGCCGTTCACGGTCGACACGATCTTCCCTGGCTTCCCGGCGGTCCAACGCGAGTTCACCGTCGATGCTGTCGCCACCCAGCAGATCGTCTCGGTCTACCTCTTCACCTTCGCCGTGATGAGCCTGTTGCACGGGCCGCTGTCCGACGCCCTGGGCCGACGCCCAGTCATCGTCGGCGGGCTGGCGATGTTCACGGTGACCTCGGTGCTCTGCGCGCTCGCCCCCTCGATGACCTGGCTGCTCGTCGGCCGGGCCCTTCAGGGGGTCTTCGCCGGAGGCGGCATGATCGTGGGGCGCACCGTGGTCCGGGACGTGTTCTCTGGCCACCCGGCCCAACGCGCCATGTCGCAGATGTCGATGATCTTCGGGGTGGCCCCAGCTCTGGCCCCCATCGTCGGGGGCTGGCTGCTTGGCTGGTCGAGCTGGCGCAGCATCTTCTGGTTCCTCGCGATCTTCGCGGTGGTTGTCCTCGCCGCAGTGATGCTGCTGCTTCCCGAGACCCACCCGCCCACTCGTCGGACCCCGCTCTCGACGCGGGCGCTCGTGAGCGCGGTCACCGACTCCAGCAAGGACCCCAGCGTGCGGCGCCTGCTGCTTGTGTCGTCCTTCAACTTCGCGGCGCTGTTCACCTACATCTCCGCGGCCCCCGCCTTCATCGTCGATCACCTCCATCTGGGGCCAGGCGACTTCGGCTGGTTGTTCGTGCCCGTGGTGACGATGATGATCGTTGGATCCTGGCTGACCGGGCGGCTGGCCGGGCGGATCAGCGGGCCCCGCTTCCTCACCCTCGGGTTCGGGGTTGCCGTGCTGGGCGGTGTGGTCCAGTTGGCACTGGACGTGGTCGGTCTGCGGACTCTCCCCTGGGTGCTGGTCGGTCCCGTGACCACGGGTTTGGGGATCGCGCTCGTCTTCCCCATCGTTACCCTCGTGCTGCTTGAGGTGCGGCCGCGCCATCGAGGGACGCTGTCATCGATGCAGTCGTTCAGCAACACGATGCTCAACGCCATCGTCGCCGGAGCACTCGTGCCCCTCGTCAGCGCCAGCCTTGCCGGGCTGACCGGCGCGGCGGTGACCTTCAGCATCGCCGGATGGCTGGTGTGGGCACGGCATCACCGGATGGCACACCCTGACGTGTCCGCGCCGCCGGACCCAGAGTCCTATGAGCCGACCGACCGGATGTAGAGGCCGCGCGGACGTCGGCTGAGCGGCGGGCCGCTGGGCGGCATACCTCCGGGTGCTAGGTGCGAGAGCGCTGCGGTCAGGCCTTCGGCGGGGTGTCGCGTCCGGTGACCGGGCGGCCTTCCCACGCGGTGGAGAGCACGACGGTCGTGCGCGTCTGGACGTGAGCGGCACCGCGCAGGCGGGTTAGCAGGTCCTCCAGGTCAAGGGGCGTGGCCACCCTGACCTTGGTGATGTAGTTGAAGTCGCCGGCCACCGAGTGGCACGACTCGATCTCGGAGAAGCCGCGGATCCGGTCGGGGATGTCGTCGGGCGCGGCGGGGTCGAGAGGCGACAGCGAGATATATGCCGTGAGCGGCAGCCCCACCTGGGCCGGGTCGATGACGGCTTGGTAACCCTGCACCACGCCACGCTCTTCCAGACGCCGGACCCGCTGATGCACGGCGGAGGTCGACAGGCCCGTCGCCTTGCCGAGGTCCGTGTAGCTCATCCGGCCGTCCGCCGCGAGCAGCTGCACGAGCTTCCGGTCGAGTTTCTCCATGGGGGCAGCCTACGCAGTCAACGGGACCGGCCGCTGGCCCGTTTGGGGGGTGGGACGTCGGGCCTTCGCACGGTCGCCGAACGCGGCTGTCGCACCCCTGCGGACCGAACTAGGGTGAGGCCCCATGGACCAGGCTGGCAGACTCCTCCTCCTTGACTCGGCGAGCCTGTATTTCCGGGCCTTCTATGGCGTGCCCGATCAGCGCACGGACCCGTCCGAGCCCCCGACGAATGCGATCCGCGGCTTCCTCGACATGGTGGCCACCCTGGTCGACCGGCACCGGCCGACCCATCTGGCCGCATGTTGGGACAACGACTGGCGGCCGCAGTTCCGGGTGCAGGCGATCCCGTCCTACAAGACCCATCGGGTCGCTGCGGGTGCCGACCCGAGCGCTCCCGGCGGCGTGGCCGGAGCCGGCGGGGCCGCGGCGTCGGGCGCGTCAGGCGCGTCGGGCGATGGCTCGTCGGGGTTGACCTCCGAAGAGGCTCCCGACGACCTCGCGCCCCAGGTCCCGCTCATCGCTGCCGCCCTGGCCGCCCTGGGGATCGCGCGCGTGGGGGTCGACGGGTTTGAGGCCGACGACGTCATCGGGGCGCTGGCCCACCGCCACCGGGGCGCTCTCGCGGTCGACATCGTCACCGGCGACCGTGACCTCTTCCAACTGGTGGACGACGCGCTGGGTGTGCGGGTCCTCTACACCTCCCGCGGCGGGGTGCGCGACGCGGAGATCGTGGACCAGGCCGTGCTGCAGGAGCGGTATGCCGTGCCCACCGGCGACGCCTATGCCGACCTCGCCGTCCTGCGCGGCGATGCGTCCGACGGGCTCCCCGGAGTGGCCGGGATCGGCGAGAAGACAGCAGCGGCCCTGCTGGCGACCTACGGGTCGCTCGCGGGCATCCGGGCTGCCGTCGATGGCGGCGACCCCCGGATCAAGGGAGCCCAGCGCACCCGACTGGAGGCCGGGGCGGCATACCTCGATGTCGCTCCTGGCGTCGTGCGGGTGGCGGTGGACGCGCCGCTTCCCGACGTCGACCTGCGCCTGCCCACCCAGGTGGCCGACCCGGTGCTCATGTCGCGCCTGGCCGTCGACTACGGCCTCACCGGAGCGTTCAACCGGGTGCTGTCCGCCCTCGGCGTCGGGTGATCGAGCGGGGCGAGCGGGCGCTGCCCTTGCCGGAGCGTTAGCCACCTTCGGATGTGGCCAACGCTCCGAGGATCACGCCTTCCCGCTGCCGGTTGCCTCAGGTGAGGGCGAGGAGCTCGTCCAGGCTCTCCTTGAGATAGCGCGGCAGGTCGCGGTAGTCGGTGACGATGTCGGTGCAGGCCGTCGCGCTGAAAATGATCCGGTCGCCCAGGCTCTGGCCACCCAGCAGCAGACCGCAGCCGGGCGGGAGGAAGCCGAAGATGACGTACTGGCCGATCTCGACGCCACCGAACACCGGCTTCACCGCCGGGCCCTTGACGTTGGACACCGACACGTTGAACATCTTCGGCGCATACGTGCCGGGGAGGTAGGACATCACCTTCATGCTCGGGCCGAGGGCGACGACCGGCATCCACTCACTGGCGCGCCGGGTGAGGTGACTCGGTATGCCGTCCCAGTTCGCCTTGGCCGCGCTCGCCGTCTCACGAGCGAACTTGAGGCGCTCCAGCGGGTCGGCGATGTGCGTGGCCAACGGCTGGAAGAGCATGAACACCTGGTTGGCGAAACGCTCCTTCTCCTTGCCGGTGCGCCAGGAGATGGGCGTCGACGTGATGAGCGGCCGCTCGACGATGCCGCCGTGGTCGGCCATGTAGGCCCGCAGCGCCCCGGCGGTGACCGCGAGAACGGCGTCGTTGATCGTGCCTCCGACGAGCTTGCCGACCTTGCGCAGGTCGGCGATCGCGAAGTCGTGATAGCTGAAGCTCACGTTGCCCGTGACGGTGCCGTTGAACGGTGACTTCGGCGGAGCCAGCGATGGCACCAGCGACCCGGCCTTGGCGTCCCCGTCCGCGCGACCCTTGTTGGCCAAGGCCGCGACCGGCTTGCTCAGCTCGCCCGGCAGCATCCGCACGACGCTGTCCGGCAGGAAGCGCAGCCCCTCCTTGCGCACCTTCCCAGCGGCCCATGCGGCGGTCTCGGCCTGCAACTTGATCCCCTTGACCGGCTTCTTGGCCAGACCGATCAGACCGCGGGCGAGCATCTCGGCCTTGCCGCCACGCGGCTCGGCGCTCATCGGGACCTCGGGCAGCACCTCGGTGGGGTGGTCGGAGAGTTGGTCGAACAGCATCCACAGAACGCTGCCGTCGGCCAGACCGTGGGTCATCTTGACGACATAGGCGTAGCGGCCGTCCTCCAGCCCCTCGATGACGTAGATGCGCCACATCGGGCGGTCGCGCTCGAGCAACTGAGCCATGATCCGGTCGATGGCCTCGTGGAGTTGGGCGTCGGTGCCGGGCTTGGGCAGCCGGATACCGATGACCTGCTCCTTGATGTCGACCGGTCCGTCCACCCAGTAGCGCCCGTCCATCTCCAGCGGCACGCTCTTGAGGCGCCACCGCAGGACCGGAAGTCGCGTCAGCCGTTCGGCAACCCGCTCGCGCAGGAAGGCCAGTTCGTCGCGCTTCTCGGCCGGCTTGTCGAAGAAGGCGATACCGGCGACGTGCCCGGTGGTTCGCCCGGTGTCCAACGAAAGGAACATCTCGTCCAAGCCAGTGAGTTGCTGCATGTCTCTCCTCGTAAGGGGGGATCGTTGGATAATTCAGTCATCAAGTCCTTGACAGTATTTCAGGCGATCCCCCATCGTGGCAGTCCGTCCGCCATGGCGGACATCACTACGGACCGTGGAATACCCCATGAGAAGCGCACCTCAGCAGCGCTTTGGCCGCTCCGATGACTCGATCCGGCCGGCTGAACGCGGTCAGTCGATCCGGTCGGCGGCCACCACCCCGCGGCGGACCGCGTCAACGGCCTTGCGGGCCTTGCCGCTCAAGGCGGGGTGCGGCGCGATGTCGCTGATCTGCCCCAGCAGGTCGACCACCTGCTTGCAGCGGCGCACGAAGTCACCGGCGGCCAGGTCAGAGCCCCGCAGCACCGTCTCCAGGCGTTGCCCGCTGGCCCACCGGTGCACCATCCAGACGATCCCGGCATCGGGTGCGCCGCTCGGCGGCAGCCCGTGGAGCCGCTCCTGCTCCTCCAACGTGGCCCACAGCGCCGTCATCGCGGTGAGGGCCTCCCCCACGTCCGTCGTCGGCACGCGCGGGGCGGCGGCGAGGTCCTCGCGGCGCGGTTCGTGGATGAGCGCCGACACGACGGCGGCCAGGCCGGCGGCGTCGAGGCGGTTCCACACGCCCTCGCGGATGCACTGAGCGGCCAGGAGGTCGCGTTCGGCATAGATCTGGCGCAGGTCCTGCCCAGCCTCGGTGACCGTGAGCCCGCCCTCGCCGAGATAGCCCAGATCCTCCAACAGGTCACAGATCCGGTCGAAGGTGCGCGCGACGGTGTTGGTGCGGCCGTCGACCTGACGCGCGAGCGCATCGGTCTCCCGGCGCAGCCGCCACCACTTCTCGGCCCGCCGGGAGTGCTCCTCCCGGTCGGGGCACGCGTGGCAGGGGTGCTCCCGCAGGGCCGCGCGCAGTCGGGTGACCTCCGCGTCGGACTCCCGGCGCGCGTCGTCGTCACCACCCCGAGAGGTATGCCGCGGCGGCGGCTCGTGTGCCACGGCGATCCGCAGGGTGGCAGCCAGGTCGCGTCGCGACTTGGGGCTCTTGGCGTTGAACCCGGTCGGGATCCGCACGGTAAGCAACGGTTGCACCGGCGTCGGGACATCGACGGTGGTCAGCCGACGCAGTTGGCGGTCTTCGGTGACGACCGCTGGCGAGGCCGGGCGGCCAGGTGCGCCACGGTTGGCGGCGACGACCACGGCATACCCGGCGCGTCGGCCGGTCGGCACCCGGATCACGTCGCCGGGGCGCAACCGTTCCAGCGACAGCTCGGCCTCGGCCCGGGTTGCTGCGGAGCGGGCCTTCGCCGCGCCCTTCTCGAGGTCGCGCAGGGAGGCGCGCAGCGCGGCATACTCCCCGAAATCGCCCAGATGACAGTGCCATTCGACGGCATACTCGGCCAACTGCCGCTCGCCGCGGCGCACCGACTGCGCCAGGCCGACCACGGAACGGTCGGCCTGGAACTGCGCGAACGACGTCTCCAACAGCTCACGCGCACGATCGCGACCGACCTGGGCGACGAGGTTGACGGCCATGTTGTAGGTGGGGCGGAAGCTGGAGCGCAACGGGTAGGTGCGCGTGGAAGCGAGCCCGCCGACGACGAGCGGATCCAGGCCACGGCTCCACAGGACGACGCCGTGTCCTTCGACGTCGATGCCGCGCCGGCCGGCACGACCGGTGAGTTGGGTGTATTCCGCGGGGGTGAGCTCGGCGTGGGTGTCGCCGTTGTATTTGACGAGTTTCTCCAGGACGACCGTGCGCGCCGGCATGTTGATCCCGAGGGCCAGGGTCTCGGTGGCGAAGACCGCCCGGACCCGGCCCTGGGTGAACAACTCCTCGACGATCTCGCGGAAGGTCGGCAACATCCCGGCGTGGTGGGCCGCGAAGCCCCGTTCGATGCCGTCGACGAAGTCCCAGTAGCCCAGGACGCTCAGGTCCTCGTCGGCCAGGGCGCCGATCCGCTCCTCGACATACCGCCGGTTGCGGACGCCGTCCGCCTCGCTGACGAGCCTGATCCCCCGCGCCAGCAGTTGCCCGACAGCGGCATCGCACCCGTTGCGGCTGAAGACGAACGTGATCGCCGGCAACAGCCCTTCGCGGTCGAGGGTCGCGATGACGTCAGCACGGGTGGGTCCACCACCGGGCCGTATGCCGCCCTCCCGCCCTCGCGCAGGCGTGTCCGACTCCCAGGACCCCCGGCCGCCTCGTGGCCCGCGTCCGCCGCCGGACGGCCCTCCGCCAGGCCCGGTCCGCCCGCGCAGTCCGCGATGGGCGGCGGAGTCGGCGGCCAGCGCTCGCTCGACCGAGCGGATCCGCTCCAACAACTCGGGGTTGACCTGGACCCGGCGTCCCTCCTGCGGTCGGCCGGAGGAGTCCAAGGACTCCTCGACGAACAGGTCGAAGAGTTGTTTACCGACCATGACGTGCTGCCACAGCGGCACCGGGCGGATCTCAGAGACGACGACGGCCACGTCGCCGCGAACCTCCCCCAGCCACTCGCCGAACTCTTCGGCGTTGGACACCGTCGCCGACAGCGAGACGACGAGGACGTCCTCGGGCAGGTGGATGATCACCTCTTCCCAGACAGCACCCCGGAAGCGGTCGGCGAGGTAGTGGACCTCGTCCATGACGACGTAACCGAGGCCCGCCAAGGTGGGCGAACCGGCATACATCATGTTGCGCAGCACCTCGGTCGTCATGACGACGACGGGAGCCTCGCCGTTGACGGAGGAGTCCCCGGTGAGCAGCCCGACGTTGGCGGCGCCGTGGCGCCGACAGAGATCGGCGTACTTCTGGTTGGACAGGGCCTTGATCGGCGTCGTGTAGAAGGCCTTGCGGCCGGTGGCCAGAGCGAGGTGCACGGCGAACTCGCCGACGACGGTCTTGCCGGCACCGGTCGGTGCCGCGACTAGGACCCCGCGACCGGCCTCGAGGGCCTCGCAACCCGCAACCTGGAAGGGATCGAGACCGAAGTCGAGCCCGGCAGCGAACCGGGTCAGCTCACTCACGGTGCGACGACGGCGAGGGCCCCAGGAACGACCTCAAGGTCGACCGGCAGCGGCAGGAAGTCCTCTCCGTCGGCCTGGCTGTCGATGCCGTCCGCCTCGAGGTGCACCCGCCGCCCGCGCAGGATCTCGACCGCCGGGTGGCTCACGTGGCCGCCGGAGAAGACCTTGGGGAAGATCCTGAGGAACTCGCCCCTCCCGATCTTGTGCAGGATCATCACGTCGAACAGCCCGTCGGTCATCGAGGCGTCGGGGCAGACCTTCATCCCACCGCCGAAGGTTCCCCCATTGGCCACGGCGACGAGCATCGCTTCCGTCTCGATCCTCTGGTCGTCCACCTGCACGACATAGGGGATGCCGGTGAACCGCGGCAGTTCCAGGGCGACGGCGGCGAGGTAACGCGGTGTGCCGTGCAGGGCGGTGAGGCTGCGACCGCGGGTGTTGACGAGGGTGTCGAACCCGCCACCGAGGACCCCGAGCCACCAGAGCTCGCCGTCTGCGGTCACACAGCGGCCGGCGTCGATGCGTCGCGTCTGGCCGTCGGAGATGAGCCGCGCGATCGCGGGGATGTCCTTGCGCGGCATACCGAGGCTGCGGGCGTTGTCGTTGCCGGTGCCTGCCGGGAGGACGACGAGGGGGATGTCCGTGCCCGCGCAGGCGTTGGCGCCGAGGTTGGCCGTGCCGTCGCCGCCGGCGACGACCAAGGCGTCGATGGCCCCGGACCGGACGGCGTCGAAGGTGCGCACCCGCCCCTCCGCCGCCGACTGCGCGGCGATGTCCAGGACGATGTGACCGCTATCGGCGAGTATGCCGCGCAGCTGCGCCGCGGCCGTCTCGCTTCGTCCGCGACCAGACACGGGGTTGGCGTAGAGCCCGATCCTGCGCAACGGCCCGGTGAAGTGAGTCACGCGGCGAGGCTACAGGTCGGAGGCCTCGTCGTCAGCGACGCGGAGCCACTCTGCGGAGGGGTCGGAGCGGGCCCGTCGACGGTCCAGAAGCAGCGACACCCCGACGGCCGCGAAATAGAGCATGACGAGCGGGACGGCGAGGATGACCATGGTCCACGGGTTGGGGTCCGGGGTCATGACGGCGGTGAACAGGAAGCACATGAAGACCGCCCCGCGCCACGCTCGCAGCATCAGTCGACCGGGGAGGATGTGCGCGACGTTGAGACCGACGAGGAAGACCGGCAGCAGGAAGCCCAACCCGAAGACGAGGATGAACTTGAGGACGAAGCTGAGGTAGAGCGAGACGTCGATGATGTTCGACCCCGACGTCGGCGTGAAGCTGAGGAGGGCTCCCATGGCCCTCGGTAACACGGCATACGCCAACCAGCAGCCGCCGAGGAACAACGGCACCGCGGCCCCGATGAAGGCCACGGTGATGCGCTTCTCCTTGCGCGTGAGGCCGGGGACGATGAACGCCCAGATCTGCCACAGCCAGACCGGCGACGCGACCACCACCCCGACGAACAGCCCGACGGTGATCATCACCGAGAACGAGTCGGTGGGCGTGCTGAACGAGACTGTCGTCAGCGCGCCTGCGGTCTTGGTCCGAGCAACTTCGGTCACCGGGCTGGTGAGAGCGTCGTAGATCGCCACCCAACGGGTCCAGCCGAACACCGCGCCGACGACGATCGCCAGTGCCGAGATGACCGTCCGTCGGCGCAACTCACGCAAGTGATCCCCGAGGGACATGTGTCCTTCGGGGTCACGGTTGCGGCGGAACCGGAAGCGGGCCATGGGGGTGCGGCTCGGCACTCACGAGAGTGACCGCCCGAGGGCGGCGACTCAGCTGTGCCGAGTGTCCTCTCAGACCGAGGGGCGGTCGTCGGGCGAACGGGGCGGGACGACGTCCCCGGGCACGACGTCGTCGGCGGCCGGGCTGGGCCGACCTTCCTTGCCGTCGTTCTTCATCTCGTTGACCTCAGACTTAAAGATCCGCATCGAGCGCCCCACGCTGCGGGCCATGTCGGGCAGGCGCTTCCAGCCGAAGAGCAGGACGAGAGCAAGAACCACAATGAGCCAGTGGCTGGGTTCACGGAGAAACATGCTGGTCAGGCCTTTCGATGGTCGGCGTCTATCGAGTCTACGCGGCGTGCCCACCCTGGTAGGGATGCCCGACGACGCGCCGCTCGCTCCCCCCGCAACGTTTCTCGGATGAGGTCACGTTCCTGAGCCACGTCGGCGGGTGCGCGAAAGATCGCCAACTCGACCTGGGGTCGGTGATCGGTCACCCCATCGCGGGGGTCGACCTCGCGTTCCGTCGCCGCCGCGAAGAGGGTCTCAGCCTCGGCGAGGGTGTCGCCCAACATCTCGGTCCGGCCCCACAGCCACCGCAGCCGGCGCCAGAGATACCAGGCGGCCCCAGCGACCAGCGCGAGCCAGATCAGCGTCCAGACGAGGCCGCGCATCAGCGCACGCCATCGGAGGCGGGCGGCATACCCGCCGGTGCCAGCCCTTGCACGACCTGCACGGGGTATGCCGCGAGCGCTGCCTGCGCGCCGGCGGCCACCTGCTCGGCCAGCGACTGCGGGGCGAGGATCTGCACGTGCCCGCCCAGCCGCCAGGCCAACCGGCGGACCCAACTGGGGTCAGCGGCGCGCAGGAGGATCCGGCGGCGACCGTCGCCGGCATCGGTCACGGAGTCCACGGGGTAGTAGTCGGCGACCCACGCGGCCGCCTGCTCGACGAGCAACTCGACGAGCACGTCGTCCGGCGAGGGTTGATAGGTCTCGCCGGCAAGGTCACGCAGTTGGGCCGACTCCGGCGGGGTCCCGTCGACGTCGAGGACCTGCAGCGATTGCACCCGATCCAGGCGGAACAGCCGCACGTCCTCGGCCCGGTGGCACCACCCCTCGAGATACCAACGGGCATCCAGGCTGGTCACCCGCATCGGGTCGACCTCGCGCTCGGTCACCTCGTCACGACCGAACGACTGATAGCTCAGCCGCACGCGGCGGCGCTCCTGAACGGCTCGGGAGGCGTCGGCGAGGATCGTCTCGGCGGCGCCGTCGTCGAGGGTGACCCGCACTCGCGCGGCGACACCGGCCGCCTCACCGGTCGCCTGTTCGAGCTTGGTCAGGGCCCGCAGGATCGCCTCTCCGCCGTCCGCGCCGCTGGCTCCCGTGACTCCGGGGGTCGCGGCGAGGGCACGCAGCCCCACCATGAGCGTGAGGGCCTCGTCGACGGTGAACCGCAGCGGGCGTGAGATGGCGTCGGCATTGCCGACATAGATCTGTCCGTCCTCCCAGTCGGCCTCGATGAGGTCGTCGGGCAGGTGGCCGGGGGTGCCGCAGACGAACAGCAGCGCCAGGTCGGACTCGAGTTGCTCGCGGCTCACTCCGAATTGAGCGGCCGCCACGTCGACATCGACGCCTTGGCGAGCCAGCAGCCACGGCACCATGGTCAACAGCCGGGACAGCCGCGCGGTGGCGCTCTCCTGCACGGGGCGGCCTGCGCGGGTGGCGGTCACGGCATACCTCCAGGCGCGTTGGCGTCAGCGGGCGTCGCGGTATGCCGCTCGCGCGCCGCACCGAGCAGGCGGATCACCGCGTCGCGCACGCTGTCGGGCGCTTCGACGACGACATCCGGGCCGAACCCGGCAACTTCCTGGGCCAGGCCCTCGGGGTCGCGGTAGTCGAGGTCGATCTGGGACCACTCGTCATCCACCTCGCCGACCGTGCGGGCCCGGCGGCGCAGCGTGTTGCCGGCGCCTCGGCGGATGCGCAGGACCGCGGGAGGCTGGTCGACGACGGGCGGCTCGGACGCGGCGACGAGGACCCGCGGGACGTGATCGGTCGGGATCTCGTATGCCGCGACCCGCGCCGACATGCTCACCTTGCCCTCGATCCGGCCGAGGCGGAACACCCGTTCGGCCTGGCGATCGACGTCCATCCCGGTGACGTACCAGCGGCCACGCCACTGGGTCATCCCCCAGGGTTGCAGTCGCCGTGTGTCGGCCGTGCCGTTGGCCTTGCGATAGACGAAGGAGATCTCGCGTCGGGCCTTGACCGCCGCGTGCACGGACGCGAAGGCCGCCTCGGCGGTGCGGACCCGGGGCTCGATCCCGACGACGGAACGCTCATCCAGCTCAACCCCGGCAGAGGCCAGTTTGGTGAGCGCGGCCGCCGCGGAAGAGGCCAGGCTCGCCTGGTTCCAGGCCCGGCCGGCCAGGGCAAGCGCGGCGACTTCGTCGGGCTCGAACGCGATCTCAGGCAAGGCGTACTCGCGCCGGTCGATGCGGTAGCCGACCTCATCGTCGTATGCCGCCGCGACGAGTTGGGTGGCCAAGGGGATCCCCAGGTCGCGCAACTCGTCCTTGTCCCGCTCGAACATCCGGTCAAAGGCCTCATCCGACGCGGTCTGCTGGTAGTGCGGGACCGCCGTGCGCAACTGGGCCTTGGTGAGTGGCCGACGGGTAGAGAGCAGGGCGATGACCAGGTTGAGCAGTCGCTCGGTCTTGGCTGCGGTGCTCGGCTGGACGCTCACCCTCCCGACGCTACCTCAGCGGACGGCGACGAGGTCGACCACGAAGATGAGCGACTCCCCCGGCTTGATGACGCCACCTGCGCCACGCTCGCCGTAGGCGAGGTGCGAGGGGATGGTCAGCTTGCGACGACCACCGACCTTCATGCCGAGCAGCCCCTGGTCCCATCCACGGATGACCTGACCGATGCCGGCGCGGAACGACAGCGGCTCCCCGCGGTTCCACGAGGCGTCGAACTCCTCGCCGGTCGAGAACGCCCATCCGACGTAGTGGGTGGTGACCGTCTGGCCGGCCTCGACGGCTGCGCCGTCACCCTCGATGAGGTCTTCAATGACCAGGTCGGTGGGAACGGCGTCCCCGGGGTAATCCAGCTCGGGCTTGCTGCGGTTGGGGTCGAGAGACATGTCGGTTTCTCCTGTCGGCGGAGTGGTCAGGGGGTGAGGCGGTCAGTGAGTGAAGCGGTCAGTGAGTGACGCGGTCAGGCTGCGGCGAGGATGTCGACGACGAAGACGAGCGTGTCGGTGCCGGCGATCTTGGGCGGGTTTCCGTCCGGGCCATACCCATCGGCCGGCGGGACGACCAGCAGGACGCGCGAGCCGACGGTGTGACCCACCAGGCCCTTGTCCCACGCGGGGATCACCGAGTTCGTGCCGGTCTGGAAGGTGTAGTACTGAGCTCGGGGCCACGAGGAGTCGAAAACGCTGCCGTCCTTCCACAGCACTCCCGTGTAGTGGACCTGGAGGAACATACCCTCGGTGACCTTCGTGCCGCTCCCCTCGATGAGGTTCTGGTTGACCAGGGTCGTCGGTGCAGCCGCACCGGCCGGGATGGTGATGGTTGGCCCCGTGGTTGGGTCGAAGGTCACCGTTGGCTGGCCCGTGACCGGCGCGACGGGCGTGCCGGTCGCTTGAGGGATGGCGTTGGCAACGTCGACGATGTCCACCACCATGACGAGGGTCTCGGTTCCGGAGATGCCCAAGTCCGGGCGGCCAGCCGTCCCGAAGCCCTCGGAAGCTGGGATGGCCAACAGGATCCGCGAGCCGAGGTTCAGCCCGGCCAGGCCGTTGGCCAGCCCAGGAAGGTAGTTCTTGGGGTTCAGCGCGAACGACTGAGGCGATCCCTCATAGGTCGAGTCGAGGGTGGTCCCGTCGGAAGCCTTGACCAGCAGGATGTTGGCCCGGACGAGTCCCCCGATGGCGCTCAACGCCCCCCCGCCAGGGGTCAGAATCTTGCGGGAAGTTATCGACACAGAGACGGGGGTCGTGGGCAGGGTGATCGTCGGAGCTATCCCCGAGGCGGCCGTCCCAACCGTGATGGTGTCGAGCACGGCCTGGTCGGCGGCGCTGCCCAAGGGCCCGGTCGGGGCTGCGGAGGCGGTGGCGGTGGCGGTGGCGGTCGCCGCTCTCGTGCCAGTGGGCGTGCTGGAGCCCGTCGATGAACTGCACGCGGTGAGAGCCACCAGGGCGGTGACGGCGAGGCCGACGACGCTCAGGTGAGGACGCGGCCGCAGCGTCTGGGCGCGGAGGCGGTGGGCGGCATACGGCTGGGGCACGGGGAGGACCTCGGGTCGTGATGGGGACGGGCAAACCCCGCCACTCTAACCGGGTGCCCTGTGGCGGCGGACGGGCGACTGGCCGCAGGGAGCCCTACATGGCCTCGATGAGTCGGTCGACCCGGGCGTCGACGCTGGCGAACGGGTCCTTGCACAGGACGGTGCGTTGCGCCTGATCGTTGAGCTTGAGGTGGACCCAGTCGACGCTGAAATCGCGGCGTTTGGCCTGGGCGGCCTTGACAAACTCGCCCCGCAGCCGCGCCCGGGTGGTTTGCGGCGCCACGGTTTTGGCGCGGAAGACCTCGAGGTCGCTGGCCTCACGCGTGACCAGGCCGCGACGCTGGAGCAGGTAGAACAGCCCACGTCGACGGTTGACGTCGTGGTAAGCCAGGTCGAGTTGGGCCAGGCGTGGGTCGTCCAGCGACAACTGGTGCTTGGCGGCATACCGCTCGATCATGCGCCACTTGATGACCCAGTCGATCTCCCTCTCCACCAGGGCGAGGTTGTTGGTCTCGACGGCGTGCAAGGTGCGCTCCCACAACTCCAACACCCGCGCGTGGGCGCCGTCGGTCAGCCCCTCGCGGTCGGCGAAAGCCCGCACCCGGGTGAAGTACTCGGACTGCATGTCCAGCGCCGACATCGAGCGGCCGTCGGCCAACCGGACGGTCCGGCGACCGGTCATGTCGTGACTCATCTCGCGGATCGCCCGGATGGGGTTCTCCAGCGCGAGGTCGCGCATGACGACACCCGTCTCAGCCATGCGCAGGACCAGGTCGGCGGACCCCACCTTGAGCAGCGTCGTGGTCTCGGACATGTTCGAGTCGCCGACGATGACGTGCAGGCGCCGGAACTTCTCGGCGTCGGCGTGGGGCTCGTCGCGGGTGTTGATGATCGGGCGACTGCGGGTCGTCGCCGACGAGACACCCTCCCAGATGTGGTCGGCCCGCTGGCTCACGCAGTAGGTCGCTCGCTTGCTGCCGCTGGCCAATTTGCCTGCGCCACAGATGATCTGACGGCTGATCAGGAAGGGGATGAGCATGTCTGAGACGAGCGAGAACTCTCCGGTGCGCCCGATGAGGTAGTTCTCGTGGCAGCCGTAGGAGTTGCCCGCCGAGTCGGTGTTGTTCTTGAAGACGTAGATATCGCCGGCGATCCCCTCGTCGGCCAGGCGCTGCTGGGCCTCCTCGGCCAGGCCCTCGAGGATCCGTTCGCCCGCCTTGTCGTGGACGACCACCTCGCGGATCGAGTCGCACTCGGCGGTGGCGTACTCCGGGTGGCTCCCGACGTCGAGATAGAGCCGCGACCCGTTGCCAAGGAACACGTTGCTGCTCCGTCCCCACGCGACGACGCGGCGGAACAGGTAACGCGACACCTCGTCGGGGGTCAGACGTCGCTGTCCTTCGTGGGTGCAGGTCACCCCGAACTCGGTCTCGACTCCGAAGATCCGCCGCTTCATTCCCTCACCCTACGGGCAGGTATGCCGCGTCCCGAGGGACCTTGGGCGCCAGTAGGCCCACAGGACCAGACAGTTCGTCCGTTGGGCCGAGAATTGGCCGACACACGCGGGTGTGGGAAGTAGCGCCCATATCTGAGATCATGTCCACATGTCCGACGGTTCGGCGTACGCCAACCCGTCGGTCTCCGCCGGGGGCGATGTCGGAGATGTGACCAAGCACGCGTTGGAGATCCTCGCGCGTGCCCAAGCCCACGCCGATACCGTCAAGGCGCAGGCCGACGAGGTCTTTTCGGCTGCCCAGACTCGGGCCCGCGAGCTCACCGCCGAGGCCGAGCGACTCCAACGGGAGGCCAGCGCACTGCACGCTGCCGCGGTCTCCGACCGCGACCAGGCCGCCGCAGTGCTGGCGTCGGCCCACGACGATGCCACCTCGTTGCTGCGGGACGCGGCAGCCCAGGCATCTCTCGTTGCCGACGCGGCCGCGCGCAGCAGCCAGGCCGAGATCGAGGAGGCTCGTCGCGACGCCGAAGCGTTGCGGGCCGCAGCCTTGAGCGACGCCGAGCAGCAGCGGCGTGCCGCTCAGGTCGATTTCGACACCGCGATGGCCCGATTCGCCGCTCATGAGGCCGAGCGTTCGGTGGCGCTGGACGAGCGGTTGTCTGCCGTCGAGGTTGAGGAAGCCAACCGCCTGTCGATGGCTAACACGAGCGCGTCGGCGCTCGTCGCTGCCGCCACCGCAGACGCCGAGCGACGCACCGCTGCAGCGCGTGAAGAGGCCGACTTCATCCAGGCCGCCGCCGAGGCACTGCGCGAGCGCACCGTCGCCGAGACGGCCCAGTTGCGCCGCCAGGCCGCGGCGGAGGCGCAGTCTCGCACTGCGTCGGCCCGCGCGGACTCCGACGCGATGCTCAGCGCCGCCCAAGCCCACCTTGACTGGGCCGAGCGGACCATGCGCGAGATCATCGACGGCGCCAACGCCGAGGCCGAGCGAGTGACGATGACGACGGCCCGGTCCCTGGCCGACCACTCGCGGCGGCGGCGCCAGCAACTCCAAGGTGTTCTGGCCCGCGTCTCCCACACCTCGCGGCAGCGACTGGACGATGCAGCTGCGGAGTCCAGCCGCAACCGCGCCCAGGCCGAGGCGATCCTCGAAGCGGCAGCAGCCGACGCCAAGCGCACCGAGGCCGAGGCTGCCGCGCTGGCCGCCCGGCTCGTCGCCGACGCAGAGACCGCGGCCCAGACGACGGTCGAGCGCGCAGAGCACCGCCTGGCCGAGGCCGAGCACGGCGCCCGGCTCATCCGTGAGGGGACCGCTGCCGAGGTCGAGAAGTTGCACCGTGAGGCGCACGCCGACCGACGGGCCGCCCGCGAAGAACTCGTCCGCACCCTGGCCGAGGCTCGTGAGGAGGCCGACCGACTGCGGACGCAGGCCCGTGAGGCGGTGGACTCGGCCCGGGCCGAAGTGCACACCCTGGCGGCCCGCAGAGACGACATCAACACCCAACTGGGGCACCTGTCGAACGTCATCGAGGCGCTCGCCGTCCCCGAGCGGATGGGTCTCGAGCGCAACGGCGTGTTGCGCCCCTCCGTGTCGTCTGCTCCGGTCTCCCCTGCATCGGCTGCTCCCGCCGCACCTGCGGCGGCTGCTCCTGTCGCCCTTGCCGCGGTTCCGCCAGCTGCACTCGAGCCGACCACTCCTGCCCCGGTCCCGCCAGCTGCACCCGAGCCGACCACTCCTGCCCCGGTCCCGCCAGTTGCACCCGAGCCGACCACTCCTGCCCCGGTCCCGCCAGTTGCACCCGAGCCGACCACTCCTGCCCCGGCACCCGCTGCCTCCTACCGCGCCGTCCACCGTGCCGAAGAGCAAGACGACGCGGAGCCCGTCGAGGTCATCGCCTACTCCGCGGATGACCGATCACTGATTCACCCTCTCTCCTGACCGACCTTCGCATTCACCCGATGGGATCTTGATGACCGACCACACTCAGTTCCGCGCCGTGCTCCGTGGCTACGACCCCGCTCAGGTCGACCAGGTGGTGGCCGAACTCACCGCCGCCGCCGAAGCCGCCAGGCAGGAAGCCGCCACCGTCAGCGTCCAGGCCAGCAAACTGGAAGCAGGGCACGCCGACCTGCGCACCCAGTTGGAGGCCCGTGAGGCTCAGTTGACGAAGCTGCGCGAGAGCAACCGCACCGCCGCAGCCCCCAGCTTCGCGGGGCTCGGTGACCGGGTCGGCCAGATCCTCACCCTCGCCGACGAGGAGGCCGCCTCGCTGCGCACGACCGCCGCTGCCGAGATCGCCGCCCTGCGGACCTCGTCGGAGAACGCCGCGGCCGCCTCCCGCGCCGACGCCGACCGCTACGCCGAGGACGTCCGGACCAAGGCCGACGCCGAGTCGGCCCGGATCCTCGAAGACGCCAAGCGCAAGGCCGACGAGATCCTCGACCATGCCGATCGGGAGGCGTCGGCTCGACGCGAGGAGGCCGAAGCGATCTACGAGCACCAGCGCGCGAAGGCCGCCGAGTCGGCCGCCGAGTTCGAGACGACGTTGGCCGCTCGCCGCGACAAGGCCGCTGCTGAGTTCGCCGCTGCCATGTCCCAGCAGGAGGCCTCCCTGGTCGCCGTTCAGGACCGCGCATCGGCGCTGGCGTCGGAGGCGGAGCGGTCGCACCACACCGCCAAGTCCGACGCTGCCACGCTGCTGGAGCAGGCCCGCTCGGAGGCTGGCGCGCTCGTCGCATCGGCCCGTGAGCAAGCCGAACGGATCAAGCGCGACTCCGACCGCGAGTTGGCTGCGGCCACGGCCCGACGCGACTCGATCACCGCGCAGTTGACGAACGTCCGCCAGATGCTCGCCACCCTTGGCGGCGCCGGCGCGTCGATGTTCAGCCCCCTCACCGGTCACGACGAGCCGACGCCGGTTACCGCGGCCACCGCCGAAGCAGTTACTGTCGAAGCAGTCACCGCCGAGGCCGACGCGGTCGAGCAGTCCGTGGCCCAGGACACCGATGTCGAGCAGATCGTCGACATCCCCGACCTGGCCGAGGAACTGCTCGCCGAGGCCGACGGCAAGGCCGGTCGGCGCGGCTGAGCCCCACGCGCAAAAGCACCGGAGGCGGCCCAGACCAGTGTGGTCCGGGCCGCCTTCGTCGTATGCCGTGTGCTGACACCACGGGGGCTCGGGCCACGGGTGGTTTGGTGAGGCTAGGCCGCAGGGCCCGAGTCGGACCGGGGGTCAGCCTCCGGGTCTGCCGCCGCGACCGCGGGGGCGGACGGTGGGGCTAGGCCGCGGGACCAGACTCGGACCGGGGGTCAGCCTCCGGACCGGGGGCAGGGCTGTCCCACTCATGCTGGCGTGGTGATGGACAGGTCAGGGGCCCGCGCGGGTTAGCGGATCCCAGGTCGACCGGGATCTGATCGCCTGACAGTTGGCCACTCTTGGGTGGGTCGCCTAGGGGTGGGTCGCCTGGAGGATGGTCGCCGCGCGGTGAAGGCCCGTCGTCGCGTCGCTGGTAGCTGCCCGGAATCAGGTCCCAGGTGACAGCCGCAGTGACAGCCCCCGCATCGCTGACGTGGCCGATGAGTTGGTCTCGGTGGGCGACGGAGTGATGTCGTCCGCACAACAACGCCAGGTTGGTGAGGTCCGTCTTCCCGCCATCGGCCCAGTGGACCAGGTGGTGGGCGTCGCACCAATGCGCCGGAGTCGTGCAACCGGGGAACGTGCACCCCGAGTCCCGCAACCACAAGGCCGCCAACTGCCCGGGTGTCGCCAACCGGGTCGAGCGACCCTGATCAAGAATCTCCCCGCGGCTACCCAGGACGGTGGGGATGACGTTCGCGTCGCACGCCAACCTGCGCGCCGTCTCCGGCGCGATCAGGGAATCGCCCTGGGAGGAACCGACCACTGTCGCGGCGCCGACCCGAGCAGCGAGGTCGTCGTAGGACATCGTCAGCATCAACGTGGTCTTCACCCCCGACGGTGGCCGGTCACCCGCGCTGGTGGCGCGGCGGCATACCTCGATCAGGGCCTGGCCGCGACGTAACTGCGGGCTGCGCGGGTCGCGTTCACTGTCGGGGCCGGGGACTGGGGCCGACAAGGGGCCGATCGCCGCCTCCAACGCCGCAGCTCCGGCCGGGTCCAAGATCAACTGGTAGGTCAGCGCACCCAACTCATCCGTTGACGGGCGCGACAGGGAGACGAGTCGTTCGGCGGTGTCGGCGTCGGCTTGGAACTCTCCATCCGCGCCATGCGCGGCCAACAGGGCGGGCCGCAGCGACCGGACCCCCTTCGGTCCGTCCGCGATCCCCATGTCCAACAAACCCTTCAGGACGGTCGGGGCGGCTTCCTCCCGCAGCCGTGGCTTCAGGCGGGCGAACTCACTGACCACAGTGAGAGCCGTCGGCACGCTCACCTGGCCAGAGACCGCAGCCGCTTGGACGGTCGTCAGGTCCGGACGAGCACACTCGCGGACGAGACGGGCGACCTGACCCGCACCACTCCCGGCCGCCAACGTGGGGGCGTGTTCCGCGACCCACCCGGCCGTCGACCCCGCCTGCGACGCGGAGATCTCCCCACGAGACTCGGCTTCACCAACGACCGCGACCCGAGCACCACACGCGACCGCAGCGAGAGCGTCGAACTCACCCAACAACGTCCCCAACTCGCCACCCTGGACCTGCCACAACGACGCCACCAACTCAGTGACAGTCTTCGTCGCAGCAC
>ERZ795049.1031-NODE-1031-length-39104-cov-12.548593_pt1 | contig 39104 bp, 30 predicted proteins | sample MGYA00375133_ERZ795049 | MGnify/ENA primary metagenome ERZ795049 (study PRJEB30178, sample SAMN05720147) | activated sludge metagenome | isolation source: anaerobic digester from wastewater treatment plant | place: Japan | collected 2015-04-20 ... | reverse complement strand
AATTTTAAAAATGATATCTGTTTAAAAATTGATTATAATCCATAGTTTTTGTAAAATTCCACTACCGCCACAATGCCTTTACGAAACATATCGAGGTCAAAATTTTCATTGGGCGAATGAATGGCATTTGATTCTAAACCAAAGCCCATAAGTATCGTTTTTATACCTAAAATTTGTTCAAATGTGCTGATAATAGGAATACTTCCTCCGCGGCGTACGGCTAACGGTTTTTTCCCGAATGCTTTTTCAAAACCTTTTTCTGCAGCTTTGTAAGCCGGTAAATCAATCGGGCAAACGTAACCTTGTCCGCCATGCATCGGTGTTATTTTCAAACGCACACTTTTGGGAGCAATTTGGTGCATGTAATCGATAAATAACTGCGAAATGGTTTCGTGATTTTGATTTGCCACCAACCGACACGAAACTTTGGCATACGCTTTTGACGGCAATACGGTTTTACTGCCTTCGCCTGTGTAACCGCCCCAAATACCGCATATATCAAACGACGGGCGACAACTGTTGCGTTCCAATGTGCTGTAACCAATTTCGCCTTGTACCGCATCAACGCCAATATTTTGCATATATTTTCCCAAATCGAACGGAATTTTAGCAATCATGTCGCGCTCTGCTTGTGGCACGGGTAAAACATCATCGTAAAAATGAGGAATAGTGATGCGTCCATTGCTGTCTATCACTTTGGCTAACAGCTCACAAAGCGTATTAATCGGATTAGCCACAGCTCCGCCAAAGTGCCCTGAATGTAAATCGCGATTAGGTCCGGTAACTTCAATTTCCCAATAAGCCAAACCGCGTAAACCTGTCGTTAAACTCGGTGTGTCGGTGCCCAACATGCTGGTGTCGGAAACAAGTATTATATCGGCTTTTAGCAGTTCTTTATGTTCTGTGCAAAACGCTTCTAATGAGGGTGAACCAATCTCTTCTTCGCCTTCGAAAAGGAACTTTACATTACAGTTTAATAAATCGTTTTTAACTAAATATTCAAATGCTTTCACCTGAATAAACGATTGTCCTTTGTCGTCGTCAACGCCTCGTCCCCATATACGATTATCTCTGATAACGGGTTCAAACGGATTGGAATTCCACAGTTCGAGCGGTTCGGCAGGCATTACGTCATAGTGTGCGTAAACAAGTACGGTTTTGAAGTTTGGATTTACCAATTTTTCGCCATACACCACCGGATTGCCTTTGGTGGGCATAATGTTTACATTATCGGCACCGGCTTCAAGAAGCAATGCTTGCCAACGTTCAGCGCAACGCATCATATCTGCTTTATGCTCTGCTTTTGCGCTAATACTTGGGATACGAATTAAAGAAAAAAGCTCTTCTAAAAAACGGCTTTCGTTTTCGGAAATATAGGTCAAAACAGCCATCAACTCACCAATTCTAATTTTGCGCACAAAGATACGTTTTTTTTACCGTATGCGAAAGAGCAACACAAAAAAAAGTACGGACTTTTGCCCGTACTTTTTTATAAATTCAACTATACCTGTTTTATTTTACCGTGATGGTTTTTCCCAGCGTATAGGTGTGTTTCATTAACTTTTTATCCTTTTTTTCTTGTTTGTTAATAACCTTTTGGGGTGCCTTTGGACCACCGTCAACAAGTACCGAATAGATGGGTTCATTTTTAGTGTTCACGTACCTATATTCTATTTTTCCGCTAACATCTTCTTTGCTAATCAATGTCACACCATTGTGGAAAAATCCTATTTCAGGCTCATAATCGCCTAAACCGAATTTCACGTTACCCTTTTTGTCAATAACGCTCCACGTTGTGCCCGAAGCGACAAACGCCAAGCCTTCCCAAAAATCGGTACAGTCGTCATACATCGTCTGAATTTTCATATTGCCTTTAGTATCGATATAACCCCATTTGTCGTTTAATTCTACAGAAGCTAAGCCTTCCGAAAAGAAACCAACCTCATCATAAAGCGGTAAAATGGCTACATTTCCTTTTTTATCAATAAAGCCTTCTTTTGTACCCGAAGCAAAAGGAGCTAAATTTTCTGAGAATGACCACACTATATCCCACGTGGGGAAACTGGCATCGATGGCAATTTTGCCTGTTTTGTCAATAAAACCGTATTTATAATCACCCGCTTTACCGGTACGATAACGTGCCAATTCGCAACTAAAATCAGCTAATCTATCCCATAGTGCCTGCACAATTATCTTGCCTGATTTGTCAATAGCGCCATATTTACCATCGGAATTGACAAAGATTGCCGCACCATTGGAGAAATCATTCACATCCTCGTAAATAGCCGCAATGGCTAACTTGCCCGACGGGTCTCTAAATCCCCAATTGGAGCCTTCTGCCATCTGCCCTAAAGACATATCTTCACAGAATGGATTCACCCAGGCGTTCGAAGGTATAGTGATTTTTGTATCACCTTTGGCATTAATAAACGAAAGAGTGAAATCGGTAGTACCCTCTTTTAGTACACGACCCAGTCCACTTGAAAATAGTGCTGCATCGTCGTAGATACAAGGTACTACAAATGTACCTTTGATATTGATATAGCCACATTTTCCATCGGAATTAAAAGCGGGCCACACCTTAGTTCCATCGGTCATTTGAGTGTTTGGCTCGCACGACACAAAAGCGGTTGCACACAAAGCTAAAACCGCTACATACAAAAAAGATTTTTTCATAAATAATAAAAATTTATTGTTAATTTTTCCCTACTCTTTGAAGGATTTTCGGGATACTCCTTTTTATACTAATAAGATGCAAAAACAGACTTCTACGTTGCATCAAAAATTGTTTTTCAATATATTTCTTTGCAAATATACAATAAAAAATTGTTTTTCAATATATTTCTTTGCAAATATACAATAAAAAATGTTATTTCAAAACAAAAAGCATCTTGTTGTTCGTTATTGCATCAATATTGCCGGCATACACGAAAAAAGTATCTGCAACTACGTAAAAAATGGTTCTGAAATTCCACAAAAAAGCCATTCTCAATTTAACATTTAGAAATGGCTTAGCAAAATTTCAGTCGGCTTACACCAAAGAGTTAATTTTGTCCTCCAAAACTTTTTTTTGCGTTGCTCCGACAAATTTATCGGGTAACAATTCGCCGTTTTTAAAAAACAAAATGGTGGGCACACTACGAATAGCATACAGTTCGGTAGCATCGGGACACTCTTCCACATCGGCATTGCCGATAAATGCTTTTCCGGCATAAGCCGTTGCCAATTCGTCAATAATAGGAGCCATCATACGGCAAGGACCGCACCATGTTGCCCCAAATTCGATAACCGCCAGCGCATTTTGAGCGATAACATCATTAAAATTGGAATCCGTAATTTTTTCAGACATAATTTTTTATAGTTAAATTGTTACAATATTTTTTTTTCTGTTAATTCACTTGCAAAAATACAATATATCCGCTAACTAAAAAAGCATTGTTGATAAATAAATTGCACTTTATCGAAAATGCTTGTGTCTAAACTATTTAAGAAAATAGGTACTAAAAAAGCGTCTGTTGTCAGACGCTTTTAGTTTACGGAATTGAATCTGTATTTTTACATCATTCCGCCCATTCCGCCGCCCATGGGAGGCATAGCCGGCATCGGGTTTTCTTCTTTTTTCTCTACAATTACGCATTCGGTAGTCAAGAACATACCTGCAATCGACGCGGCATTTTCCAATGCAATGCGCGCAACTTTGGCAGGGTCAACCACACCGGCAGCTTGCATATTTTCGTAGGTGTCGGTACGAGCGTTGTAACCGAAATCGCCTTTACCCTCGCGCACTTTTTGCACAATAACTGCGCCTTCCTTACCTGCATTGGTAACAATTTGACGCAACGGTTCTTCAATGGCGCGTTTCACAATTTCGATGCCGGTTTGCTCATCGTCGTTAGCACCTTTCAGTTTTTCCAAAGCAGCTTGAGCGCGAATGTAAGTAACACCGCCACCGGGAACTATGCCCTCTTCGATAGCGGCACGCGTTGCGCTTAAAGCGTCATCTACGCGGTCTTTCTTTTCTTTCATCTCCACTTCCGAAGCCGCACCTACATAGAGTACAGCAACGCCTCCTGACAATTTTGCCAAACGCTCTTGAAGTTTTTCGCGGTCGTAGTCGCTGGTCGTGTTGGCAATTTGACTCTTAATTTGGGCAATACGAGCAGCAATGTTTTCTTTTTTGCCGGCTCCATTAACGATGATAGTATCGTCCTTATTGACGGTAATTTTTTCGGCTGTACCAAGCATTTCCAACGTTGCATTTTCGAGTTTGATGCCTTTTTCTTCGGAAATAACAGTACCGCCTGTAAGAATGGCAATGTCTTCCAACATCTCTTTGCGACGGTCGCCAAAGCCCGGAGCTTTTACAGCACAAATCTTCAGTTGAGCACGCAAGCGATTGACAACCAAAGTAGTAAGTGCTTCACTGTCCACATCTTCGGCAATAATCAACAACGGACGTCCGCTTTGTACGGCAGGTTCCAAAATGGGGAGCAATTCTTTGAGGTTGGAAATTTTCTTGTCGTAGATAAGAACGTACGGTTTTTCCTGTTCCACTTCCATTTTTTCCGTATTGGTTACGAAATAGGGCGAAATGTAGCCACGGTCGAACTGCATTCCTTCCACAATATCAATAGTCGTGTCGGTGCCTTTGGCTTCTTCTATGGTAATAACACCATCTTTGGAAACTTTGCGCATAGCATCGGCAATGAGTTTTCCTATTTCAGCATCGTTATTTGCCGAAACGGTTGCCACTTGTTCAATTTTATCGTAGTTGTCGCCTACCACTTCGGACTGCGCTTTGATGCTTTCCACCACTTGGGCTACAGCTTTATCAATACCGCGTTTCAAATCCATAGGATTAGCGCCGGCGGTAACATTTTTCAAACCAACGCTAACGATGGATTGTGCCAATACGGTAGCAGTAGTTGTACCGTCACCGGCTTGGTCGCCTGTTTTCGAAGCAACTTCTTTCACCAACTGTGCGCCAAGGTTCTGCTTGGCATCTTCCAATTCAATTTCCTTTGCCACCGTTACACCATCTTTTGTAATGTGCGGTGAGCCAAATTTTTTCTCTATTACAACGTTGCGACCTTTAGGTCCAAGCGTTATTTTTACGGCATTTGCCAATTCGTCCACGCCTTTTTTCAACTGGTCGCGGGCTTCGATATTAAATAAAATTTCTTTTGACATATTCTTTAAAATTTACAATTTAACTTTGTGTTTACTTTTTTAGATAATTGCTAAAACGTCGCTTTGACGCATAATCAGGTATTTTTCACCATCAAGTTCCAATTCGGTGCCGGCATATTTACCATACAACACTTTGTCGCCGGCTTTGAGCACCATCGCTTCATCTTTAGTGCCGTTGCCCACGGCGATAACTTTGCCTTTCAAGGGTTTTTCTTTGGCAGAATCAGGAATAATGATACCGCCGATTGTCTTTTCTTCCGCAGCCGCAGGCTCTATTAGCACTCGGTCTGCCAATGGTTTAATGTTCATAATTGCAAAAAATTTATTGGTTGTTAATAATTTGATAAAATAATATGGTCAATTTTTTGCGACCGCCTATAATCTATCATTTTTCGTACCAATGACCAATTACAGACAAAATGTCAGTTAAAACAGACAAATAAGTCGCTGTGCTTGCTCGCTATTGATGTAGTTTGGCACTAAAACCGCTTGACGTAAATCGTTTTCGTCGAAAGTTTTGTTGAACAACTCTTTACAACAAGCTATTTGAGCCTCAGCTGAATCTGCTTTATGGCACAAGGTTTCCAGCCCGCTACCGGTCAGCATATCAGAGTTGGCAATTACAAACCGACCGGCAAATAATGCATGAAGTAATTTTAATTTTAATCCCGTATTTTGATGTGTTATCAAAATGTTTATTTGCGCCTCTCGAATTAATTTGTCCATCGCTTGTTTTGTTGGCGATGCAACAAGTTTGACATTGGGATATTTTTGAATAAATTTTTGCAGCGACGGCTTAGGATTTAAGCCTGCTACAACACAAGGAAAATTTAATTTTGAAAAAACATAACGGCACAAATAGCGCACAGCTTGCTCATTTTCAGATAATTGCAAATTGCCGTGATACAATATGTATTGACCACGACCTGTTGGTAAGTTCAATGTTTCGTGCTGATGAAAGCACGGGAAAAAATAAACGGATTTCTTTGGAAATTTTAATTGAAAATGAGCCTGTTCTTTCGTAGATAGAGCCAAAATGGCATCGGCATGACACAAAACAGACTCATATTTAGCCAATTTCAATGCTTCTATTGCGTAATAGGCTTTTTTGATGATATTTTTGGTCGCTTTTGCCAATCCGAAATAATAGGCGTGTTCGACATTGTGCGGGCGCACTAATTTTATGCGAGATTTCAAACGCACATCATCCAAAAAACCGCAACACATAAGACCTTCGAACAAAATCGGATGCTCATCGTTCAACAAATTACGCAACAAATCGGTATTTTGCCGACTGACAACCGTATAAGGGCGCAAATGAAATTGTGCCCGCAGCGACGTATCGCGTTTGTAATAATGAACTTTTTCGCAATAGTTGTTTAATTCATCGTTGTGGGGACGCGCATAATCGAAGCAATGCAACGTAATAGCCACGCCCTGTTCGTGCAAAGCTTTGAGGCGATAAAAAACATCAATGGCGCCACCGTAATTGGCAGGCAGCGGAATATCGAAAGCAATTATATGTAAATGTTTCATTTTGCTGTCAATTTTTCAAAAATTTGGACAAATTGCTTGGCTTGCGTCTGCCGCGAAAATTTTGCTTTTTCTGCCAAATTGACATTTTGGCGCGTAAAACCATTTTTCTGCCATTCAGCCTGTTTTTCGAGAATAAATTGCTTGACTTGTTCAACTGTCGTTGCCGCCAAACCTGCATTTGTCTGCTTAATAACTTCAGCCAAACACTCTTCGTCGCTACGCACGCAAAGCACCGGTTTTTCTACGCCAAGAGCTTCGAAAAACTTAGTGGTCATTATTCCGTGAGGACCTTTTTCGGTAGCTTTGTTCGTCAGCACCACAACCACCGAGCTGCGTTGCAAAAGAGCAACTACATCATTCGACGGGACATAGCCGCTGATGCGAGTAATCGATTCCAAACCGTATTGTCGCGTCAATTGTCGCATCATTTCAAACGAAGTTTGATCGATATACCAATTTAGACGAACGCACTTTGCATCAATAAGCCCGTCATTCAGCAATTCAGAAAGTGCACGCAACAGCAAATAAGGATTGCGCAAAGCCAAATCGTAAAGTTTGCCGGTATAGGTTATCTCAAACAAGTCGTTAGGTGTATCCAACGGCACAAATTTCTCATCATATCCGTTAAAAATCAGCGAAGTATTTGGATTAATGCGTTTCAAAAATTGTACGTGCCACGGCGAAACTGAAATAACGGCATTTGCGCATTTCAACACAGCATTGCGCTTGCGAATATTTTTTTTGGTTATCCACGATGCCAAACAGCGATGCAACCATTGCGGACGAATGGTATGCTCAAAATAGCTGTAATCCGTCCATTGTTCAGCAATATCGCGCAAATCCGCCACCAACGGTTTATGGTACTTTTGTGCCAAATAATTTGCCGTTAGCAACGGAAACAAATTGAACGTGGAACACAAAATAACATCTGAATCGGAAACGGAAATACGCCGTTCCACTTCACGACGAAAATAGCATTCCTTATAGTCGAAAAACAGATTGGCAAATTGTTTCCAAATCCATTCAAATCGGCTCTTATTTTCTTGATAATAAGGAATTTCCACTAATTCAAAATCGTCGGTTTGAAAATCGTTTCGAGGCACTTTTTCGGTTACAACAAGCGGTTGCCAACCCAATTTTTTCAAATGTTTGCTCAGAAACCTTATGCGTGGCGCATAGAGTGGCGGTGTAAAAGGGTCACAGATAATCAAAATGCGTTTCATGATGCCAAAAAGTTGATGATTTGCGCATAAAGTTCTTTGTGATAGGCTTTACGGTCAGATATGACGGTGTTGTGCCACAACAACACTACTTCTCCGCCGTGACGTTTTACCTGCAACAACAATTTCCGCACGCAGTCCCATGCTTGTTCATAATTCAGTGCCATGTAATTTTCATTGCTGAGCGTACAGTCCATAACGGTAAGCGGATGTAACGTCAATTCTGTTACACGCTTTGTAATCGGATTTATCCATTTTACAGGACGGCAAGTACCAAGGCGAAAACCTGCCACATCGGCATAACCCAATGTGTAATCGTCAGTAATACCCGCAGCAAGCAACATATCCATATCTTCGGGCTTAAAAATGCGCAAATAATGATGCCTGTTGCTTGTAATCGGCTGACTGATAACACTCTGCAAACGTTCCTTTTCTTGTAGAACAAGCGCAGGCTCCACCCCTGATGCGTAGCTGGCATGCAATCCAATTTCACAATCGTATAGATTACTCAATTCAAAAAAATGGTGTGCATCACGGCTGATAAGCGAATAGTGCGGATAGTCTAATTTGGCACGTTTCTTTGCTGCCTTGACAAAAAAAATGGTGTGTGATTTCGGCACGCGCTTATCCTGCTCGAGCAGCCATGGAAACGTGTAAGCCGGATCATTTTCGAGCGAAAAAAGAGACTTTACTACGGTTTTAAAATCAACACCCTGACCTAACACAGTGCGTTTGATGCCGCCAAGCAATCCTCTGAAATGACGAAAATTGTAAAGAAAATCGACATCGTGCGTCAATACAATACGGCTATAATCCGGTGTCGGTTCGAGCACTTCACAGCCTAAATCGCGCAGCCACGAGCGCAAAAGTTGCCCGTACTCATCGACAATGGGACGCGATAAAAAACCGGCACGATAAGGCAACGAAAATTTTCCAGAAAAGCGCCCATGCTCATCACGCTCAGCAACCAACAATTCTTCGTACCGTGAAAGCAAAAAGAACGAACTCGCCACCAAATCAGCATAACAGACAAGCGTTTCACCAATTTTCTCCACTTTAGGCTGCCCGAACAAAACAGGAACACCCTCCAATTCAGGAAGAGGAAGTGTCGGTAGCGAAGTTGCCGTTCCAAACACCTTTTCAGAAAAAAAATCGGAAGGAACTATTACTACTTTATAATCCGCAAAATGCGTTTTATCTGCCGTATAGCCCACAAGTTTTTCCTGTTTTTCGGGAAAACCCAGCAAAAAATCGAGTATGTAATCCACTAATTTTCCCATCGCCTTTTCCTTATTGCGCAAAATTACATATTTTTTTATGAAACCGCTTGAAAATCCTACACGAAATCAAAAAAACAGATGCCAACAACACATTTTTTGACGTTTTTCAGAAAATCAGCACAAAAAATAACGCAAAAAACCTGCATAATATTCTTTTTAAACGTAGAAAAAACAAACTTTAAACCTCTTTTTTACCTTTCCAAAAATCAAAATAGAGTTAAAATCGACTAAAAACAAATAAAAAAAGGATTTTATACCTCAAAATTGTATTTTTTTCAAAAAAAAACGCCAAAAACATTTGTTTTAATAAATAAAAACCTAACTTTGTCAATTATAATATCAAATCTTAATCTTATGAACTTTATGAGACGAATTTTTCTCTTTGGGATAGGACTTATACTTCCTATCGCCATGTTCGCACAAGGAGCATTGATGGCAGGAGCCATTAAAAATGCAAAAGACACCCTCTACACAAACGGAACCCCTAACGCAGTAGAAGAAGAAACTCCTGCTTCAGGCGGTGACGGCAACTATTCGTACCGTTGGGTTATTAGCGGATGTACAGCCCAAGATTCCATCACCAACACTCCAACCTTCACGCCTCCAATAGATTGGCTGTGTGAGGGGGCTACAGCAACTATCACACGTTTTGTAAAAAGCGGAACGGAAGTTGATTGGACTGCATCGGCAGGAGCGCACGACTATTTTATGTGGCCTCAGTTTACTGCCGGAAGCATTAATTTCCCGACCGACACATTCAGCTACAGCGCACTACCTCAAAGCGTTACCATAAACTCAATAGCCGATGCTGCCGGTGGCGATGGTAACATTCAATACCAGTGGAAATTGAACGATGTAGTAATCGCCGGTGAAAACGGAAACACGCTCACTTACAACATTACCGATGAGGGAACGTTCCGTTTCAGCCGCTGGGCAAAAGACGGCGGACTCCCCAACTTTCTTACTTCCGGTGAAGAAACCATTGTAATTTTACCTAAAGTAGAAGTAGGCTCCATCACTCCACAAGCCCAAACCGATACTTTTAATTTTGACCAATTGCCCGTCCGCATTAACATTGCTTCTGTAGTCGATGCTACCGGTGGCGACGGCAATATCGAGTATCAATGGCAAATAAACGGCACGGTAGTGGACACTGCCACCACAGCATCTTACAATCCGCTATTTACCGAAAACGGTGATTTCACTATTTCACGCTGGGCAAAAGACGGCTTTGATGTGTTTGCCAAAAGCGGCGAATACAAAGTAGTTATTCTCTCGGCATTTAATCCGGGTACCATTACAGCACAAACAGAACCTGACACAGTCAGTTACGAGCAGTTACCAAAAAGTTTCGATATTGCTTCCGTAACGCCGACATCAGGTGGCGACGGTAACATAGAATATCAATGGAAAATTAACGATATTTTGGTTGCCGGTGCTACTTCCGATTCGTACACTCTCCTCATAGCCAAATTAGAAGCCAACAGTGGCAAAAAATTTACGGTAAGCCGTTGGGCAAAAGACGGTCATTTGAGCGAATACAAAAAATCTGGCGAATACACCATACAAGTATTGAGAGAGTTTAGTGCCGGTGAAATAACTGCTAACGATGACACCGTATGCGCCCAATCTCTCCCCAGAAGAGTTGAAATAAAATCCGTTCAAGATGCTTCGGGCGGAGACGGCAACATACAGTACCGCTGGACACTCGGTGCACCCAACGGTGACCCCGGACAAGGAGAAGTACTTCCTGTTACTTCAGCGATACTCGACACCACACTCACACAAGCCGGCACTTACATTTTTTACCGTTGGGCAAAAGACGGTGTATCGCAACGAGAATGGAAAGCTTCTAACAATAGTTATGCAGTAACCATTTACGAACCTTTCTCGGCAGGTGCTTTGCCTCTGATTTACGATACTTTATGCTACACCAACACTGAAAGTCATCTTGATATCGTGCTCGGTAGCCTTAATGATGCTAGTGGTGGCAACGGCAAAATCGATTATATGTGGACTGTACGATGCGACTGGAAAAAAGCAGTGATTATACAAGTAACCGACACCACGCAACAAACAATATTGGTAGACACCACCGCCTTCGGCGTAATAAACAACGCCGAAGCAACAGAAATCTACCGATTTGCCAAAGGTAACGTAAGAGATGCACGTTTCCCGATGACATTTACATTCTATCGCTACTCCAAAGACAAATACTGTAACCCCAATTGGAAACAATCTATAGATTCCATTAAATATGTTATTTCCGACCACAAAGCTCAAGCCACTACAGTATACATTTGTGAATGCGACTTCCCATACACCTATACTTACACTTATTTGGACAATCACACGGAAGATGTCGTTTTTCAAACAGATGGTGAACAACATATTATGCCGGACTTCACAATCTACGGCTGTAACAAACCCGTAACGCTAACTGGAGTAAAATGCTTAATACCCGAAGCAACTGTAAACGACATTCCATCCGTTTGCGAAACAACCACACAGTTGTCGTTTAAATACACTATTACTAAAGGTGTACCAAGTCGCTACAAATTGGAGTTCGACTCAGTTGCCAAAGCGCAAGGATTTGAGGACGTACCTCTTACTGTACTACCCAAAAACGGTATCATTACAATCAACAAACCCGCCGGTGTAAAAGCCGGAGTTTACGGCGTAAATGTCTTCTTTACAGACACCCGTCCGAAAGAACATTGCACTAGTCAAGCCTACAAACTCGGGTTCACGCTGATGTTGGATAGCTATGTTCGCACAAAATGGTCGGATGTTATCTTTGTCGATAACAACGAAGCTAACACCGGTGTAAAATTTACCAGTTTCCAATGGTACCGCAACGGCAACCTGATTGAAGGCGCCACCGAACAATATTATTACCAAGAAGGTGGATTAGATGGTACTTACCACGTTGTACTGCAAACAGCAGACGGCAAAGAATTTATTTCGTGTGAAAAGAAAATTGTTCCCCAAACGAACGTGCCCGACGGCAAAATTATTACCTATCCCGTTCCGGCAGAAACAAACACGCCAATCATTGTTGAACTTCCCTTCGCAATTGAAAATTTGGAGAAAGGACAAATAGACATCTATAATTCTGTGGGAATTTTAGTAAAGCGCTACACCAATTTGAGCAATATCATGCAAATTCAACCTATTGCACAAAAAGGTGTTTACATTCTTAAGCTTACCACTTCGGACGGCAAAGCGCACACTACAAAATTCATGGTAGAATAAATCTTTCTTAATATAAAACGTAATATACAATGAAAAAACTCATTTCTTTTATAGTAATAGGCTGCCAAACGCTAACGTTTGCCTTTGCACAAACCGCTGCCGAAACAACAGAAGTTGCTCAGCAAACAGAAACGAAAGTTAAAAAAGAGTTTCATGCCCTTGAAAAAGGCTCATTCCTGCAAATAAGCGGAGGAGCGGGACACGGCGCACTCAACTACACCATGGACAACGGAGTTCAAAAATGGATGGTGCCGGCAGCAACATTAAATTTGAACTATTCCTATTTCTTTTTGCCCTATTTGGGTGTAGGCATTGGTACCGGCATAAGTACCTACGGTTCAACTGCCATTCTGAACAAAGAGTTTGTTTGGAACGGTGTGAGCGATAGTGAAAATGACACTTACAACCACCATACACAAGTAACGGACTGGACTGAAAAACAACTCAGTCACATGGTGGAAGTACCTTTAGCATTGCAATTTCACCACAACTTTGGCAGCAAAGTCGGACTGTTTGCGGCTTTGGGAGCAAAAATTGGAATACCGGTTTATTCCACCTACGAAGTTACTAGTGGTACACTGACGCACAGCGGTTACTATCCACAGTGGGATTTGTGGTTGCGCGACCTTCCCGATCGCTTTTTCACGGAAGACAATACCGGCAAAAACGGCAAATTCAATCTTAAACCGTCATACAGTGCATTCGCTGAATTCGGCTTATTGTTCCAATTAGGCAAGCGCACCGATTTGCTGCTCGGACTTTACGGCAGCTACGGTTTTAACGATATTAGCCCTGTGGTGCAAAACGACCGCTCCGAATTGGGATTTAGGAACAACACCTATGCCTTTATGAACGATTACAACGGTCTTATCGGCACCAGAGAAGTGAACAAAATCAACACTTTGAACTACGGTGTGAAAATCGGTGTACAGGTCTATTTGGGCGGTTCCAAAAAGAAACCGGTCGAACCGGAAAAAGTATTCGTACACGACACCATCTGTATTGTGGACACTTTGATAATTCGCGACACAGTTACCAATGTAGAAATAAAATACATCGAAAAACAGGCACAGCAACGTTTGGATAAAATGCTGCAAACCGCCGTTATTTGGTTCGATTTCGACAAGTATGACCCCAAAGTAGAACCTGCCGATTTGTTGGACAACATAGCCGATGTATTGAAATCTTCTCCGACAATGAAAATTTCCGTCAATGGTCATACGTGCAGCATAGGTAGCGACAAATACAATGAAAAACTGTCGAAAAAGCGCGCCGATGTGATAGCCAAACTACTGAAAGAAAAAGGCGTAGCTAACAATCAAATCACAGTTAGAGCATTCGCTTCCTATCAGCCGTTCCGCTACAACGCCAAAGAACACCAACGCTCAAAGGATAGGCGTGTAGAAATTATTCCGTTGAACGAAAAAGGAGAAATGTGCGATTCGTTGGGCAATATTATTCCCGAACCGATACGCTACACCAAATTCATGGGTAAAGAAAAAGTGAGCGAAGGCGACCGTCTGGCACAATATGCACGCAAATGGTACGGCGAACAAGCTTTTTGGGTTTACATCTACGAAGCCAATATCGACAAGATACCCCATCCGAACAAATTGGAAAAAGGTATTACCATTAAAATCCCGAAATTAGATGCTGCGTTGATTGACCCCAACAATCCTGCAAGTATCGATGCTGCCAATAAAATCAAAGCGAAATACATGCAATAATCACAAAAAGGGAGAAACCTTGGTTTCTCCTTTTTTTATACGTCTTAATTAGCGCAAGTTTACAAATTTACGGATTGACAGATTTACACACTAAACATTAAACAGTTAAACAATTCACCGATTAAACATTCAACACTACACACTAAACAATCATCTCTTTTAGGGGGATTAAGAGGCAGGATAAAGCGTAAAAATTAGTTGTTAAATTTATTTGTTGTTTTCATTTTATTTTCGTTACTTTGTAGCGTAAATGTAACTGCCTGATGAAAGCAAAATCAACTTATAGACTTGACGGAAACATTTCGACACAACTTGCCGAATTATTTCGTACGAGTACAGCTCTTATTTTACTCCCCCATATTTAACATTTATTTACACCTTTATAAGATTTTGACTTTATTTTACCCTGTGCCAAATAGGTGTGGGGCTGTTTTTTATTGAATATAGAATTTGTAAAATAGTAATATTAATTTAAACAAACTGATTATGAAGACAAAAAAATTACTCACGTTGATTGCCTTTACACTATTGGCAATAATCACAACAGGCAAAGCCTATGCACAAGACACGCCACCCGCAGGCTCACCTGTAATAGAGCTGACCGCAACTACAGCAGGCGCTCTCGTCCGTATGAGGATGAAAGCTGCGGCAGCTAACACGCCTGTTTGGATAGAAACAGCCCCCGACACCTACCAAACAGCAACAGCAGGTACAAGCTATCCGACAGACTATACAAACTACACACCCGAAGGAACCAGCCTAAAAGTATATGGAAATATCACAGGCTTTGGTTGTAGCGGAATAGATAATACAGGATGGAGAAATCCTGTATCAGCCATTGATGCAAGCGGAAATACAGGCTTGCAACAATTGTCTTGCTATTTAAACCAGCTTACAAGTTTAAATGTATCGGGCTTAAATCAATTGGAATGGTTGACGTGCTATGCTAACCAGCTTACAAGCTTAGATGTATCGGGATTAACTAACTTGAAAAATTTGTATTGCGATGGTAACCGGCTTACAAGCTTAGATGCATCGGGATTGACAAACTTGCAAGAATTGGGGTGCTATGGTAACCGGCTTACAAGTTTAAAGGTGCAGGGATTAAATCAATTGCAAAGATTGACTTGCAGTTTTAACCAGCTTACAAGCTTAGATGTATCGGGCTCAAATCAATTGCAATACTTGGAGTGCAGGGATAACCAGCTTACAAGTTTAAATGTATCGGGCTCAAATCAATTGCAATACTTGGAGTGCAGGAATAACCAGCTTACAAGTTTAAATGTATCAGGCTTAACTCAATTGCTACAATTGACGTGCTCTTCTAACCGGCTTACAAGTTTAAATGTGCAGGGCTTAACTAGCTTGAAAGCTTTGTATTGCAATGGTAACCAGCTTCAAAGTTTAATAAATATATTGGGGTTAAATCAATTGAGAGAATTGTATTGCTACAATAATCCTTGCACAAGCACCACGTTAGGTTTAGACCAAATTTATTGTCAATTACCGCAAAGGCAAGCGAGCGACGATGCAAGAATATACGTAAGCGGGCAGGCTCAAGCTAACGTAGAGGCTTTTGTCCTTGCTACAAACGGAAACAATGCAAGCGACAAGAATTGGAAACTATATGGTTATCCAGCTACAGGCACCGGGTATCAAATAACTAATGCTACAGGTAGTTATACTTGTCCAGAATTAGAAAATTATCCTCTTTGGGTAGCCGGTGAGCAGGTAACCTCTTTTAACGCCTCTGCTATCACAGGCGAAGGTATCACAGGCTCGGTAAGCTACATCCACGGTACTAATACCCTTACGCTAAACGGTGCCACGATAACGAAAGGAAAAACAGATGGTGATGGTGAAGTAGCAATATTGTCAGAAATACCACTCACTATCAATTTGATAGACGAGAATGAAATTTTGAACTCAACTTACCCCAAGAATTATGCCGGTATTCTTATCAATCAATCGGATATACCGCTTAACATTACAGGAGACGGGTCGTTGAATATGGATGTGAAGTCATCGAGCTCTGGTTACTGTTTGGGAATTTTTGCATCGTCTAATCCTGTAAACTTATCTTGTAATTCGCTAAAAATCACAAGTTCTCATGTAGGAATAGCTAGTAAAGAACTGCATATAACCAATGGAACGCTTGAAGTTTTAGGAAAAACAATGACCGCCATTAATGCAGAAACTGTATCTATATACTCAAATGCCTTGCTCAATGAAGGAGATGAAGCACCCGGCATAGAAGTTCCAAATCTTACCCTAACAAAGAAATACGTTTATATCCGTCCTAATGGTACAGGGCTTACTTCTCTCACTTCACAAGGCATCCAAGTGTGCGGCGGGAAGGGAGTGATAGAGATACAAGCCCCAAAACCACCTAAAGGGGGAGCTGTAAAGTTCACAGCACATATATATAATGTATCGGGAATGTTGGTGCGCACACTTCCTCTTCAAGGAACAGAAGGGCAGGTTGCCGTTCCTGCAGGAATTTATATTGTCCGCATCGGTAACGCTATCGAAAAGGTTGTGGTGCGATAAAAAGTTTTTGTAAAAATTAGTTTTTCAGTAAAGAGCTGTCTTATTTTGAGACGGCTCTTTCATTATTTATTTACCCCTAAATGAAATTTACAAATTTACAGATTGCGACCAACCGCTCTATGCGGTTTGTCGCGTTAATCGCTTACCAACGGGACGAACGGCGTGAAATGATTTACAAATTGATAAATTGACGGATTTATTTACCCCCAACCCCCTGAAGGGGCTAAACACTACGGTTTTTTAGCGCAAGTAAACTTGCGCCAGATAAAGGTCTATTTTTAAAACAAAACAAATACACGGTATCGTTATTTTTATTATTTTTGCGAATAATTAAACTAGTTTTTTGCAAATCATCAACTTTTAAAATTCAAAATACAATGAAAAAGTATGCTTTTCTTTTCGCTTCGTTGTTTACGACACTGAACGTTTTTTCTCAAACAAATGTCGTACCTTTCCTTCCAAACGACCCTATCGGAGACGGCATTGTCTATTATTTGCCCAAAACGGTGGTAAATGTAGAAGCGGAAGCGGAACAGACTATTCAAAAAACAGGTCCGTTTGTCAACTACGCACGGCTGTATCTTGGCGTAAAGGATTTTATTACGAAAAACAAAACGAGTTGGAATCTAAAATCGGTAAAACTGCGCACCATAGCGCGTCCCGACCATGACAGAGCTTTTAAAATAATCGTTGCGCCAAACACGGTAGCACCATTCGTTACGCTTGATAAACAAGGCATTATTTGCGCAGTAAACACTTCAATAGAAAAGAACCAACGCATCAACCGCAAACCGAACATTGCGTCGGAAGAGATAGATACTGTTTTTTGTATGAATTTGCTCGGTCAAGAAGCGTTAATGGCTAATTCCATTCCAAAAATGGCAGAGTTGGCTGCCAAACAAATCTACCGCATACGCGAAAATAGAGCCAACCTGCTTTCCGGTGAAAATGAACTGCTACCGGACGGAACGGCATTAAAAGAGATGATTGCAAAATTGGAAAGCGACGAACGAGAGCTAACTGCCTTATTTATAGGAAAAATTGCTACGCGTACCACAAAACGCAATTTTGAATACGAACCGCAAAAAACGGAACGCGCTACTGTTCTTTTCCGAATTTCGCGCCGCGAAGGTATTGTAACCTCCGACAATTTGACAGGCGCACCGATATATGTCAATTGCGAAGTTTTTAGGCAAGAAGTAGCCGAAAACAACGACAAACGCACTTCTGAAAACGGAATTTTTTATACCGTTCCGGGCAAAGCGCATATCGTTATTACCGATAATAACACTGTTTTTGCAGAAAAGGATGTAGTTGCCCCACAATTGGGCGGCATAGCTGCATTGCCTGCTGCACTATTCAACAAATCCGATGTAAAAGTGGAATTTAATCCCGCAACGGGACAAATTGTTTCCATCAAAAAATAAAACATCGGAAAATAATCCGTTTTTTAACGGAACTATTTATGCAACAATTTATTGAAATAAAAAATGCGTGTGTCAATAATTTGAAACACGTAGATGTTCAAATTCCGCGCAACCAATTGGTGGTCATAACGGGACTTTCCGGTTCGGGCAAATCGTCGTTGGCGTTCGACACGCTCTACGCCGAAGGACAACGTCGCTACGTAGAAAGTCTGTCGGCTTACGTGCGCCAATTTCTCGGGCGAATGAACAAGCCCGAAGTGGACTACATCAAAGGTTTGCCGCCGGCTATCGCCATAGAGCAAAAAGTTATCAGCGGAAACCCGCGCTCTACCGTAGGCACTTCCACCGAAATATACGACTACATCAAATTGCTATACGCACGCATCGGACAGACGTTTTCGCCCGTTTCGGGAACAATGGTTCAAAAACACAGCGTAGGCGATGTTGCAGATTTTATACTCAAACAACCCAACGGCACAGTCGCCATTTTGGAAACCGTACTTGATTGGAACAGCGACCAATCTTTTCAAAAATATCTGGAATTACTTAATCAACAAGGTTTTAGCAGATTAGAAATAGACGGCGAATTTTTCCGCATTGCCGAAGTGGCAGCCGACGAAAAGTTGCACAAAAATCCAAAAAAGATGCGTTTGGTCATCGACCGCGTAATTATTGACAGCAACACTTTGAAAGAATTGCGCAACCGACTTGCCGATTCCATAGAAACGGCATTTTTTGAAGGCAAAAACACCTGCGAAGTAGTGGTGGAACACAACGGAAAAACAAAACGTTACCTTTTTTCAAAAGCATTCGAAGCCGACGGCATTTTGTTTGAAGAACCAAACGAGCAAATGTTTAGTTTCAACAATCCGGCAGGCGCATGCCCCGTTTGCGAAGGGTTTGGCAAAATAATAGGCATTGACCCCTATTTAGTTATTCCCAACAAGAACCTTTCCATCTACGAAGAAGCAGTGATGTGCTGGCGTGGCGAAAAAATGAACGAATGGAATAAAGCATTGATTTACAACGCCGCCAAATTCGATTTTCCCATACACAAACCCTACAACCAACTCACACGCGAACAACAAAATTTAATATGGACGGGCAACGAGTATTTTCAAGGCATTAACGCTTTTTTCAAATGGGTAGAAGGACAGCAATATAAAATTCAATACCGAGTGATGTTGGCACGCTACCGCGGCAAAACCGTCTGTACGGAATGTGGCGGCACACGCCTAAAAAAAGAGGCTTCGTGGGTAAAAGTCGGCGGAAAATCAATTCCCGAATTGGTAAATTTGCCTGTTTCCGAATTGGTAACGTTTTTTGCGCAACTCAAACTGACCAAACACGAACAGATGGCTGCCAAACGGCTGTTGACCGAAATTACTACCCGACTTGATTTTTTAATGCGGGTCGGTTTGGGTTATCTCACACTGAACCGACAATCGAACACGCTATCGGGCGGCGAAAGTCAACGCATCAATTTAGCAAAATCACTGGGAAGTTCTCTGGTTGGCTCGCTCTACGTACTTGATGAACCGAGCATCGGCTTGCATGGACGCGACACCATGCAACTGATAAGCGTTCTAAAACAACTACGCGACATCGGCAATACGGTGGTAGTCGTGGAACACGACGAACTCATTATGCGCGCAGCCGACTACATTATAGACATTGGTCCCGGCGCCGGCAGACTTGGCGGTAACATACTGTTTCAATCACCCACTTCGCAACTCAACACGATAAAATGCGACGAATCGCACACTTTGAACTTTTTGAGAGTGGAAAAAAGCATCGATTTGCCCGTTACTCGGCGCAAATCGGCGAACTATATTGAAGTAATTGGTGCTACGCAAAATAATCTAAAAAACATCAATGTTAAATTTCCGTTGAATGTGCTGACAGTAGTTACAGGCGTTAGCGGGTCGGGCAAATCGTCACTTATACGCGACGTGCTTTACTCCAACCTGAAACGTAAATTAAGCGGTTATGCCGAAGGAAAAGGCACTTTGGACACCATAAAAGGCAGCCTTCACCTTATTTCCAACGTTGAATTTGTAAACCAAAGTCCCATAGGAAAATCATCGCGTTCCAATCCTGTAACTTACCTGAAAGCTTACGATGAAATAAGACGACTATTTGCCGAACAACCCTACTCTAAGCAGATGGATTTTACTCCGGCACATTTTTCGTTCAATGTTGATGGCGGACGATGCGATGCCTGTCAAGGCGAAGGCACAGTAACAGTAGAAATGCAGTTTATGGCGGATTTAGTGCTAACATGCGATGTGTGCCACGGACGCCGTTTTAAATCGGACGTTTTAGAAGCCAATTATCGAGGGAAAAATGTGTACGACATACTCGAAATGACCGTCAACCAAGCTATTGAGTTTTTTTCAGCCGACAAAAGCGCTATCACACAACGCATTGTAAAACGTTTGAAGCCGTTGCAAAATGTCGGTATCGGTTATTTAAAATTAGGGCAATCATCAAGTACGCTGTCGGGTGGCGAAAATCAACGTGTAAAATTGGCATCGTTTTTGGCGGAAGAAAGCAACACACCAACGCTTTTCATTTTTGACGAACCAACAACGGGACTTCACACCTACGACATAAAAGTGCTGCTCAAAGCATTCGACAATTTAGTAGCCAAAGGACACAGTTTAGTTGTCATTGAGCACAATATGGAAGTAATAAAATGTGCCGACCACATCATCGATTTAGGACCGGAAGGCGGTGAAAATGGCGGGCATCTCATTTGCGAAGGCACACCCGAAACTGTGGCAAAATGCACAAAATCTTACACCGGTCAATTATTGAAACCCATTTTAACGAAAAAGAAACCATGAAAAAAATCATCGCATTAGTAACGTTAATCACCATTATCACAACTGCAACAGCACAAAAAAAGGAAGGAATAGGTTTAGTGCTAAGCGGAGGCGGCGGATTGGGCTATGCACACATCGGTGCCCTACAGGCATTGGAAGAACACGGCATTTATCCCACCCACATAGCGGGAACAAGTATGGGAGCAATCATTGGCGCACTCTACGCACAAGGCATTGCACCGCTCAAAATTTTAGATTTGGTAACGGAAAGAAAAATGTATAAAATAAGTCATCTCATTACCTACAATCATGTCGGCGAATTGGGATTGTCGAGCCACGATGCTGTTAAAAAAATATTCGCCGAACTCATTCCGCACAACTCGTTCGACAGCCTCAAACTACATTTCTATGCCTGTGTCAGCAATATTGATAACGGCACCTACAAAATTGTGGGTAGCGGCAATCAACTCAAAGAATACGTTGCCGCCTCAGCTGCCATTCCCGGCATTTTTGAAGTGGAAATTATTGATGGCGTGCATTATATCGATGGCGGCGTGTTGAACAACTTTCCGGCACAAGCCATACACAACCAATGCCGTGTACTTATAGGTGTGGATGTGGTGCCTTATTTAGAAAACAGACCTTTCAAGAGGACACGCGATGTAGTGATGCAATCCATACATGCCGCACTGCACCAAAATTCGTTGAAAGGTCGCGAGCTATGCGATTTTCTCATCGAGTCGGCAGCGATTCAAAAATACAACGAAGCCAATTTTAATAACTATCGCGAAATTTACCAATACGGCTACAAAGCGATGAACTACTACATCAACACACACCCAGAAATGGTAAAACGCTGTAAAAAAATAATGCAATTAAATAATTAAATCATTACGACAACAGTACCAGACTGACTGCCATAACAATCATACCGCCAATCAATCCGTAAATGGAAATGTGATGTTCGCCATACTCACGTGCAGCCGGCAACATCTCATCGAAAGAAATAAAGACCATAATTCCCGCAACAATCGCAAACATGGCACCCATCAGCGTAGGCGACAAAAACGGCGTCAGCACAAAATAAGCCAGAACTGCACCAAGAAGTTCGGAAAAACCGGAACAAAACGACCACCAAAAAGCCTTTTTCTTACTGCCCGTAGCATAATAAATGGGAACGGAAACAGCAATGCCTTCAGGTATATTGTGTAAGGCAACAGCTAAGGCAATAGCAATACCCAATGCAGGGTCGCCCATGGAGCAACTGACAAACGTAGCAATACCCTCAGGAAAATTGTGCACGGCAATAGCAATAGCCGTAAATACGCCCATACGCATCAATTTTGAATTTGAAGTGTGCGGTTTATCCATATCTTCGACAGAACGCATTTCGTGAGGATTTCCAAACGACGGCACCAAACGGTCAATAAGACCAATCAGCAACATTCCACCGAAAAAGTAACAGATAGTAGCAAGACTGCCCTTGGTAGTACCGTAGGCATCAATCAATACTGTTTTCGATTCGGAAAGTATCTCTACAAAAGAGACATAAATCATTACGCCTGCCGAAAAACCCAACGAATAGGATAGAAATTTTTTGTTCGTTCTACGCGCCAGCAAAGCAATAGCACTTCCAATACCGGTAGAAAGCCCTGCAAGAGCCGTCAGAAGAAACGGGAAAAGAACATTATCTGTCATATAAAAATAGTGCTTTTATTTTCCTTTTTGTATTTCGTTGCAAAGTTACACTGTTTCATTTTTTAACACAACACCTAAAAAAGGGGATATTTAGTACACAAATTTTACATTGTCCACCCAAAGAGCGTTACCTGGCATACCGTAAAAAGCGGGATAACATCCGGCAGTAATCATCAAAATAACATGTGTCGGCGTATCAGCGGCAGTCCCCCAACCTACTTCCTGAATTTTTACCATTTTGCCTTTGCTGTTAAGAGCTTTAAATTGACCACCGTCAGGAAAAAGTCCTTGGTATTTTTTAAAATCGCTACGCGTAGTGATGTCGCCATAATGAATGTTCACACAGTAGTTATTTTGCCACGTCGAAATCGATTTTTCAAAACGTTGGCGCGCTGTTCCGATGCGTTTTGCAAAAATATTGCCTTTGGCATCCTCCCAACGCTGTTGAAGATAGACGTACACTTCCGGTTCATCGTGTCCTTCGAACCATTTTTTCTTGGAAAAACCGGTAGCTCTCAACACTTTACGCTCAGGATTAACACGCGCTTTCAGGTCGAGCATCACAGCTTTTGGTTTTTCGATAAAAGGTATGCCCATATCGATAATGCTGTACGGGTCATTAACGTTTTTTGCCGGTTCAATCACCTTTCCCAAAAACAGCGTTCCTGCTATACACACCTCTACATCAATACAACCCAACACTTTTACAGCTTCGATGCGGGTATCTAAACGGGCACAGGTTCCATTGCCGCGCGGCTCCGGCTGAGTGGTATTGGCAGCTTTGTCTATTCCGGCAGGACTGGCAAATGCATTGGAAATTCCCCAGCAGGTTTTGGAGTAATCATAACATTTATTGCTGTTCTGACAATCGATAGTATCGGTAGGACCAAGTACATAAAGTGTTTTTATCTTACCGCCCAACAATCCCGATTCTTTAATGTAACGTACCGTCCAACTCTCCATATCGCCGAACTTTATCGGTACAATCTTATCCTGACTGTTTGCCGACAGTGGCAAAATTAATGCTACAAATAAAGCTATTTTTTTCATGTAATTTATTTTCAAAAATTTCTGAATATATTTACTTTTCCCAACCTTCAAAGATTTCCTCGCCATATACGTTATTCTCGTCTTTGCCGTGCAACGGATGCCAGATTTGCGCAAAAAATGGATTTCCTTTGGCAATTTCGTCATAGTTCCAAGGAGTTGGCAAACATTCGGGACACCAATGACCGCCTTGCAAAATCAACACCGGTGAAGCCTTAAATTTGTGACCGAATTGACATTCCCACTCCAATGGCGTACGAAAATCGCCTTTCGTCATTGTTGTACTCAAGCACTTGCCGCCACGGAACGTTGCCGCTTGACGCATATCTTCAATAGTCCATTCCGCACGCGGTTTCGATTCATCATAGCCATGGTCGATGTGGATAATGTCCGTTTCGCTCGGATGCGACAAATCTTGATGTTTCCAATCGGGAATATTTTTCCAATTCTCTATTGAACCATAATAGGCGTTGATGCGATTTTGGTCGTTATCTTTAATCCAACTTTGCGTTCCCCACTGTTTTTTGAACGCCATCGGACGCATTGCCCATTTTATGATGAATGCCGGAACAATTGCCGCCAAATGGAAGAACCAAGGCACTTGCCGTCCCATTTGTTTAAAATAATCTTCCACCGGAATATTGGCACGGAAATGCAGATAATTTTCTAATACATCGGAATCTAAATACCACTGTCCGTGAAAGTTGCGCAACACAAACCATTCAGGATTAAAGATTTTTTCGGGAGGCGGACACGAAATTGTTTTCAGCAGTAAACACTCAAATTCGTAATTGCTCAAGCGATATTCTTTCCCGCTTCCGATATTGTAAAAACGGTTCCAAAACTCATCGGGCACATTATCCTCACACAAGTTTGCCAACACACGACCGCTATCTTCTACCGTTGCCCATTCAAGCACGCCACGCAACGGCACATGAAACATAATCGGGTCGTAATTTTTAAGAATGGCAGGATAGAGAATACCTGATTGGCGCAGGCTCACCCAATTTTTAATACCGCTCTCCACTATAGCCTGTTCGGCTTGCGTTTTGCTTATGGCGTAATGGTCATATACGCTGATACATATCGGGTCGCCCGTACGCCCCCAATGGATAGGCTCATTGCGGTCGCTGGTTTGCGCCACCGAACCAATGTAGCACACTTTTATAGCATCTGCATTGGGTTGCGCCAACACTGCTTTAGCCACATTTTGAGCAGCCAACAAATTTACGCGCCGCGTTTTATTAGGAAAATAGTCGGCTGCCGGCGACACCATACCCCCGACATGCAACACATAATCAGCACCTTTGGTGGCGGCTAATACATCATTGTAATTTGTTAAATCGCCCCAAACGACACGAATTTTATTGGCAAATGGAGCTAACTTTTTTTTATTAATTTTGCTGGGACGCGCCAATACGGTGATGTTGAAACGGTCGGTACGTTGCAACAATTCTTGCAATCCTGCCCAACCCATAACGCCTGTGGCACCTGTCAGAAATACGGTTTTTTTCGACATTTTCGTTGTGTTTTAGTAAACCTAAAATAGGCTTGCAAAAGTAACAAAAAAACAGTTGCTAAGCAACACTTTGAAAAACCGCCAACAACTAGATTGAAAAAGCGCAACTATTTCGGAATAAAAAAGTATCTTTGTGCAACCGAATAAAATTTACTAATTGTTTACCCACATGAACCTGAAACAACTTTTTTATTTGCCTTGGTGGTTTTTCCAAGCACGATTTTTTGGTCGCAAACGACCACTTCAAACAGTTCTTTTCATTAGCGACCGCTGCAATCTGAAATGCAAACATTGTAGCGTATATCAGCAAACCAATCCTCACAACATGACATTCGACCAAGTGCGCGAACATTTAGTGTACTCGTATCAATTGGGCTCACGCTATGTCGATTTTGAGGGTGGCGAAGTGATGCTTTGGCGAGACGGCACACGCACCATTAACGATTTGATAGACGAAGCAAAACGCATCGGTTTTTTCAGTTGCACAATTACCACCAACGCACAACTGCCGTTCCCAAACAACCGTGCCGACAGCATTTGGGTCAGTCTCGACGGCATTGGTTCCTACCACGAAGCAGTACGCGGTAAAGGCACATTTGCCCGCTTAGAAAAAAACATCGCATCGTGCGGACATAAACACTTGAGCGTGAATATGGTAGTAAACACACTCAACTATCAAAGCGTGGACGAAACCATTGAATACGCAAAAAATAATCCAGCTATCGAAATGATTTCCATCAATTTCCACACGCCGTTTCCCGATACGGAATATTTGATGATTGACAAGCAACTGCGTAACGAAATTATCGACAAAGTGATAGCGTACAAACGGCGTGGCTATCCGATTATGAACTCTATTTCGGGTTTGAAAAAGATGAAAGATATGCGATTTAAAAAACGTTGCTGGGTAACCAATTTTATCTATCCCGACGGCTCACGCGGCAATTGCATTGGCGAAAACACACCTATTTGCGACGACTGCGGCTTTTGCATGGCGGGCGAAATGGCTTCGGTGTTTGCTTTTGCACCCGACACTATTTGGGCAGGACTGAAATTGCGCGGATAACGGTCTGTTTGCCGCAAATCAAAAAAGGCTTCCGAAAACGGAAGCCTTTTTCTTGATATTACAAAGTAACAGTATTACTTGTTTTGCAACAATGCCACATTAACCGCACAAGCAACAGTGCAGCCTACCATCGGATTGTTACCAATGCCGAGGAAGCCCATCATTTCAACGTGTGCCGGAACAGACGAAGAACCTGCAAACTGAGCATCGGAGTGCATACGTCCCATAGTGTCGGTCATACCGTACGAAGCAGGACCTGCAGCCATGTTGTCGGGGTGCAATGTACGTCCCGTACCGCCACCTGAAGCAACGCTAAAATAAGGTTTTCCAGCAAGAACACGCTCTTTTTTGTACGTACCGGCTACCGGATGTTGAAAACGCGTGGGATTGGTAGAGTTGCCCGTAATGGAAACATCTACATTTTCGTGCCAAAGAACAGCCACGCCTTCGCGTACATCGTCAACACCGTAGCAATTCACTTTTGCACGCGGCCCATTGCTGTAGCTAATACGTTTTACCTCTTTCAGTTCGCCCGTACCGTAGTCGAATTGCGTTTCTACATACGTAAAGCCATTAATGCGGCTGATAATCATAGCAGCATCTTTACCAAGTCCGTTCAAAATGCAACGTAACGGATTTTTGCGTACTTTGTTTGCCATTTCGGCAATTTTGATGGCACCTTCGGCAGCAGCAAACGATTCGTGACCGGCTACAAAGGCAAAACATTGCGTTTCTTCGCGCAATAGACGTGCTGCCAAGTTACCATGCCCTATTCCTACTTTGCGGTCGTCGGCTACGGAGCCGGGGATACAAAACGCCTGCAAACCCAAACCAATGGCTTCGGCAGCTTCGGCAGCATTTTTGCAACCTTTTTTCAGAGCAATGGCTGTACCAACCACGTAAGCCCATTTAGCGTTTTCGAAACAAATCATTTGTGTTTCTTCGCACGTTTTATAAGGGTCCAAACCTGCTTTGTCGCAGATTTCGTTTGCCTCTTCGATAGAGGAAATGCCGTTTTCTTTCAATGTAGCCAAAATTTGCTTCATACGACGGTCTTGCGATTCGAACTTAACTTTTCTAATCATAGTCTATTTCCTCCTTTAATTATTCTTTACGTGGATCAATCGATTTAACAACTCCCTCTTCAGCTTTAGTACGTCCGTAAGTGCCGGTTACTTTTTTCAAAGCATCAGCAGTAGGCGTACCTTTTTTTAGTTCATCCATGAGTCTGCCCATGTGAACAAATTCATAGCCACATACCTCATCGTTTTTATCGAGGAACATTTTTGTAATGTAACCTTCGGTAAGTTGGAGGTAACGCGGACCTTTCACTTTTGTGCCATACAGCGTACCTGTTTGACTAATGAGACCTTTGCCAAGGTCTTCCAAACCGGCGCCAATCATCAATCCCCCTTCGGAGAAAGCCGACTGCGTGCGTCCATAAGCAATTTGAAGGAAGAGTTCGCGCATTGCCGTATTGATGGCATCGCAAACAAGGTCGGTGTTCAACGCTTCGAGCAAGGTTTTGCCCGGAAGAATTTCCGAAGCCATAGCCGCTGAGTGCGTCATGCCCGAACAGCCGATGGTTTCAATCAGCGCCTCTTCGATGATGCCGTTTTTTACATTTAACGTCAGTTTGCACGCGCCTTGTTGCGGTGCGCACCAACCAATACCGTGTGTCAAGCCCGAAATGTCTTTTATTTCTTTGACCTTCACCCATTTGCCTTCTTCGGGAATGGGCGACGGACCATGATTAGGCCCCTTGGCGACACAACACATGTGTTCTACTTCGTGTGAATAAATCATACTTTTTCCTTGATTTGGTTTATTTAATAAATAAAATAGGTCGTATTCCTAATTTGCTGTGCAAAGATACAATTTTTTTCATACAATTCCTTATCATTATAAAATTCCACCGAAAATAGTTTTGCGTTGGTCAATTAAAACGAAAACACTACCTTTGCCGTATGAATGTAGAATTGTACATGGCAAAACGGTTTCATTTTAGCGAAAACGCCCAAAAGAACCGTATGTCGCGTCCGGCGATACGCATTGCTACCATTGGCATTGCCGTAGGATTGGCGGTAATGATTGTGGCTGTTGCCGTAGTAATCGGATTTAAAAACGAAGTACGTGACCAAGTGGTCGGATTTGGCTCACACATACAAATATCAGCCTATTCCAACGCTTCGGCTTACGACACACCGCCGATTGCACCGTCCGATTCGCTATTGGCAGAAATCTTTGCCCTGCCCAATGTTGCACACGTACAAAAAACAATTACCAAAACCGGTATTTTAAAAACATCGTCCGATTTTCAGGGTATCGTACTGAAAGGAGTTGATAAAGATTTCGACTGGACATTTTTCAAAAAAAACCTAACGCAAGGCAATCTGCCCGCCATAGGCGAAACAGCGACCAACGAAGCCCTTATTTCGCAACAAATTGCCAACGGTTTGCGTTTGCAGGTTGGCGACAAATTTATGGCTTATTTTGTCGATAAAAACATAAGAGCTCGCAGATTTTCCGTGTGCGGCATCTACACCACCAATTTTGCAGAATACGACAAACTGTTCATTATCACCGATATACGAATACCGCAAAAACTTAATAAATGGAACGATAATGAAGTTAGCCGCTTGGAAATTTGGACAAAAGATTTTGAACAAGTTGATGCCACCACCAACGAAATTTACTTCACCACCGCCAATCGTCCCGATAGCAATCAAACGCTCTACCAAACGCAAAGCATTAAAGAATTGGTACCGCAAATTTTTGAATGGCTCAACCTTTTGGATATGAATGCTTGGATAATTTTGGTGTTGATGTTTGCCGTGGCGGGTTTCAATATGATTTCGGGACTGTTGATACTGATATTGGAACGGACAAACACCATAGGTATTTTGAAAGCGCTGGGAGCCACCGACTGGAATATACGAAAACTGTTTTTGTATCAATCCGTTTTTCTCATCGGCAAAGGCATGATGTGGGGCAATTTTATTGGCGTAGGACTGGTAATAATAGAATACTTTTTCCACGTCATACCACTCGACCCGTTGATGTATTATGTTAGCTACGTGCCTGTTACGCTTAACATTAGCTATTGGTTGCTTATCAACATCGTAGTAGCAATTGTTTCGGTAGGCATACTCATTTTACCTTCGTACCTGATAACAAAAATTTCTCCCGCAAAAAGCATAAAATTCGATTGAATGATTACTTTGTTTTGTTGTTTTATGAAAAATATTTATCTTTGCAGTGATTTTAAGTATTATTTTATAAAAAAAGGAGAGAATAGATTATGACAGCAAAATTTGGCGAAAATGCCGGCTTGGTATGGAATGCCCTTGCTAATGGCAAGCAAGAAATTAAAGCTTTGAAAAAAGCTACAAAACTGAACGACAAAGAGGTTTACGCAGCACTTGGCTGGTTAGCTCGTGAAGGAAAGGTAGAAATTACAGAACAAGAAAAAGACGTTTTTGTTTGCTTAAAGTAATGTTTTACCAACCACAGTTTTTTAGCGCAAGTTTATAAACTTGTGCTTTTTTTTTGTTCAGTTTCATAGATGATTGACAAATTGACAGAATTACAGAATTACAGAATTGCGACCAACCGCTCTATGCGGTTTGTCGCGTTGTTAAAAACAGATAAAATCAATTGCAAATTGTCACTTATCAACGGGACGAACGGCGCAAAGCCGTTAGTCCCTACACTCCCCCCCAACCCCCTGAAGGGGGCTAAACCCTTGCGCCAGATAAAGGCGGTAAAAAGTATTTTTTACACAACTTGTTGCTTCAACCATGCTATTTCTTCTTTCCACAACGATGGGTCGGGAGTTTCTAAAATCAGCGGAATACCGTTGAAACGCGCATCGGACATTATCATGCGAAACAGTTCTTTACCGATAAAACCCTTACCCAACACTTCGTGACGGTCAACCCGCGTGCCTAAATCTTTTTTTGAGTCGTTGAGGTGCATTCCGCGCAAATAATTGAAACCGACAACGGAGTCAAACGTAGCGAATGTTTCGGTAAACGCTTTTTCGCCTATAAGATTGTAACCCGCCGCAAAAGCGTGTGCAGTATCGATGCAAACACCGATGCGACTTTTATCGTCCACCAAGTCGATAATGGTGCGTAAATGTTCAAAACGCGAACCGACATTAGTACCCTGACCGGCAGTGTTTTCTATCACGGCTGTTACGCCTTTGGTTTGTTGTAAAGCCAAATTAATAGACTCCGCCACTGTTTTTAGGCAATCGCTTTCGGAAATTTTCCCCAAATGGCTGCCCGGGTGAAAATTGAGGCGGTCAAGTCCCAACTGCTCACAACGATGCAACTCTTCGCAAAATGATTCCCGCGACTTTTTCAATCCTTCGGCATCGGGCGAACCCAAATTAATGAGATAACTGTCGTGCGGCAAAATTTGAGAAGGTGAATAGCCGTATTCGGCACACCGCCGCTTAAATTCTGAAATACTCCCTTCGGACAACGGCGGGGCAAACCATTGCCGCTGATTTTTGGTAAACAAAGCAAAAGCTGTCGCTCCTATTTCGTGGGCGTTGAGCGGAGCATTTTCCACACCACCCGATGCACTAACATGCGCTCCTATATATTTCATAATCAATAATTTATTTTAATTGCGTTATAATTTACAAACTTATTTTTGCGTTTAAAAATTCATCGGTAATCCATCTTTTCTGTGCAAAACTTTCTGCATACAAAATTAAGAATTGAATAATCAAAGATAGTATAAAAAATGGAAATAACATTGCCATAGGAGATATTTCTGCAAAACTGCCCAAATAAATTTGACATTTATAATCATTTTTCATACTTTTGTGCAATGACTGTTGTATGAATCGCTATTTAATCATATTCATATTCAGTTGGTTGTCGCTTTTGTTTTCCACAACGGCAATAAGCAACTGTCCCGCTCCCGTAAGGCTCTCTCACGAAGACGCCGGCAACGGATGTATTACATTGCATTGGGAACTGCCGTTAGCCAACAAAATGCTGATAACAAACCCTCTCCAACCAACGCGTGGCAGCCAACCACCTTACGACACCGTTAAAGCCATCGGCACCAAATTATTTACACCCGTTGCAACGAAAACTACTACAAATGCAGATGTGCTATTCGACCAATCGGAACTTATCACTTACAAAGGCATCGGTTACAACGGCGCAGATGTCAGTTCGCTTTACGGCAATATGACCTCATTAGGCGCCAACGCCAACCACAAAAACGGCTATTGGGTAGCCGACGATTTTACACTGACAGCCAACACCGTTATTGACGAAATAGATGTTTACGCCTACCAATCGTTTTATATCGGCGAAAAACCGCCCATCAAAAAAGTGTTCGTGCAGATTTACGACCGTTCGCCGTGCGATGGCGGCACTGTTATTTGGGGCAGCGACACCGCCAATGTGCCGTCTGTTGTTGAGTTTTCGGGCATTTACAGAGTGGGAGCCGATGTTACGGCACGCGACCGCGCCATCTATAAAGTTACCGCTTCCATACACACCATTTTACCGGCAGGCACTTATTGGGTAGCCGTGTCGTTTTCGGGAGATGTTTCTGCAAATATCTGGGCACCGCCACGAACTCTGCTCAACGCCACCAACACCGGCAATGCCTTGCAATACGGCACAGAAGGCTGGCAACCGTGGATTGATGCAGGCAGCGCCGGCACAATGGGTTTGCCGATGACTATTCGCGGAACATACAACAATACGCTGGAATTCAATATTTTCCGTAACAATGTTAAAATTAATTCTTCGCCGCTGACCGACCTTTTTTATTCCGATAGTACCATAGAAAAAGGCGCATCTTATTGCTACCAAGTGCAAGCCGTTTATGCCTCCTGCCAATCGGAACTTTCGCTGCCTCTCTGTGTGAAAACACTCGGATGTCCTTTGCCACAAAACGTTCGCACCGAAACCGCCAACGGACAATTCACTTTACGGTGGCAAGCTGTCGGAACGGAAAACGGATGGCGCGTTGTAGTGGCAGATACGGCAATCGTCAATTTCGAAGCGCATACTGCACATTTTGTAACGGATACGGTTTACACTCTGACCAATATCACATCAGGCAAACTCTACTATTGCTATGTACAATCCGATTGCGGCAACAACGAACGCAGTCAATGGGCAATGGCGAATTTAATAACCTTTCCGACCGAAATCGGCACTGACGGAAAATGCTATTACCTACTGACCAACGAAGCCGACCTCTGCAACTTCCGTGATTTGGTCTTTCTCGGACACGATACCATCAACGGAAAAATGACAGCCGACATTACTTTTGAAAATCTGTGGTATCCTATCGGCACAACTACACATCCTTATCGCGGCACTTTCGATGGTAACGGACACACTCTCAGCGAAATGAACGTGCAAATAGGATACAACGGGGCAGGACTATTCGGCGTAATAACCGGCGGTGCACACCTTAAAAATATTGGTATAAAAAGCGGCACTATTTGCACTTCGGGACAATATGCCGGTGGTATTGCCGGATATGCCATAGGAAAAGGATTGGTACAAATTGAACGATGCTACAATGAAGCAAACGTAGCCAGTCTTATTGAGCTGAAACGAGAAGCGCGCGCAGGCGGTATTTTAGGTTCCAACTGTTCCGACACGCTGACCGTACAAATAACATACTGCTATAACACAGGACACATAGGCAATTTTGGCAGCAATGCCGAACAGCAAAACGGCGGATTGTCCGGCTGGCTGGGAAACAACGCTCTTTTGAAAAGCTGTTTCAATTTAGGTTTTATCTACGGCGATTCGTTAGCCAATTCACCCATTGCACGCTTCAGTAGTGCTACGGTAAAAAACTGCTATTTCCAAGAACTGATTTTAGGAGAAGAACAACGCGACTATTTTACGCCAATAAATGATAAATATCTATTATCGAGTAAGTTAGCCTACGATTTAGACAACGGTGATTCACCTGAACGAACTGACTTTTGGAGTCAAGGAGAACAACATCCCATTTTGGCAGACAGTACCCATTTTTCTATTTACAAAGCCGTTTATTCTACAGATAATGCCGTTACTCTACGCACCAACTATTATGAAGCAAACAAGCTGACAGAAATTGAAACATCGCCGATGGGTTATGTAGCGCAAAGATTGCCTTCAATTATCAACAGTAGCGGCAATGCAGTGGCTTACGAAGGTTGGAATTTTATTATGCCCTCCGACAATGTGTCGATAACAGCCGATTATACTGAAAAAAACGCCAATATACCATTGTGGCTCGAATCGTTTGAAAACTATGTGGCAGGTGGCAAAGTGGCACAACAAGCTGCTGAAATTTTCCCCGGTCGTTGGACGACATGGAACAATAAATTGGGAGAAGACGAAGATGCGGAAGTAAGTTCGGAACAAGCCTGCCACGGCGAAAAAGCAATGAAAGCCACCTTCGGCAACGATATTCTGCTACTGGTAGGCAAAAAAAAGGGAGCTTACGCATTAGATTTCAAAATGTTTGTGCCGAATAACAAAAACGCCTATTTCAATCTGCTTCACAGTTTCAACGGCAACGATTCCGAATGGGCGTTTCAAGCCTATTTCAATGCCGACGTTGATGAACAAGGACGTAACACCCTAAGACCCGGATTTGGCTACATTGATGCCGGAGCAGCCAGAGCCGACAGCTTTTTGTGCGTAAGCGACCAATGGATGGATATTCACATGAAAATAGATATCGATAAAGATTCTGCTGAATTTGCCCTCAATGGTCAAACTATCCACCAATGGCAGTGGAGTTTGGGAACATTCGGCGCAACAAGCTCAGGAAAATGGGATGCCATAGACTTTTTTCCACCCACCGGTCGCGATACATCGGAATTTTTCATCGACAGCATAGCACTGACGCAACTGCGCGCTAACTTACCGTGTTTTGCTCCCACACATCCAAAAGTTGTTCGCCAACAAAACAATGAAGTCACTATAACATGGATTCACGGCGGCGATGAAACACGCTGGCGTACAATGCTGTTCAACGTTGCCGACTCTGCCAATAGCGTACAATTTGCTACCGCATTTCACGATACCATCACTTTTAAAGAATTGGTATTAGGAGCCTCTTATAAATTCCGTGTACAAGCAAATTGCGACAGTTCCGATTGCAGCGAATGGAGTGAAGCATGCACCTTTACCCTCAATCCTATATCCGCAACAGTGCAACCCTACGGACAAACTTTTACCATTACCCCTAATTTGCTACACAAAGGGCAAAACATTCATATTTCAGCCGACAATGTCGCATACGGCACAGTGGAATTTTACAACATTTTTGGGCAAAAAGTTTCGCCCTCCGTTACTGTACATTTTCCGACAACTATTCCCGCACCTCGCATTGATGGAATTTATATTCTACGTCTAAAAACAGATAATCAATACACCGCTACTGAAAAAATAATTGTACGCTAATTTTTTGTAATTTTGCATGTTAAAAAAACAGACATTTTTATGGAACGAAAAATCATATTAGTTACAGGCGCATCGTCGGGTTTTGGCAAAGCCATCGCAGCGCAATTGGTCAAAGAAGGACATTGTGTTTATGGCACAAGCCGCAAAGCTACTGTTTCGGACACCGGTTGCACCATGTTGCAAATGGACGTTACCGACCGTAATTCAGTGGCAAAAGTTGTAGAGCAAATTATTGCCAAGCAAGGACGAATTGACGTGGTTGTGAATAACGCCGGCATCGGTATTGGCGGTTCTGCGGAATTAGCTACCGAAGAAGAAATTGCTTTGCAAATGAACACCAATTTCGGCGGCACCGTAAACGTATGTAGTTGCGTGTTACCTTATATGCGCAAACAGCGTAGCGGTCTGATAATCAACATGAGTTCCATCGGTGGCGTGTTCGGTATTCCCTATCAAGGCTTTTACAGTGCTTCAAAATTCGCCATCGAAGGTTACAGCGAAACATTGAATTTGGAAACGGCACAATTCGGAATAAAAGTAGTAATTGTAGAGCCGGGCGATTTTTGTACGGAATTTACAGGTAACCGAAAAATTTCAGCCGCCACACAAAACAATGCCGACTACCGCAACTCATTTGCAAGGGTGCTGAAAAACATCGAACACGACGAAACGCACGGCGCCAAACCTGAATATTTGGCTAAAAAAATTGCAAAAATAGTAGCCTGCAAACGCCCTCGCCTGCGCTATGTCGTAACGCCCAACCCTATACAAAAATTGTCGGTGGTGCTTTCAAAAATTATGTGCGGACGGCACTTTCAAGCCCTTTTACGACTTTTTTACAAGGTATAACACACATAAAAACGAACTACATTTGTGTAGTTCGTTTTCTTTATCTGTTTGTCAATGTTGTGTTTATACCGCTACTACACCCGGTATATGCGGATGCGGGTCGTAATTGACAAGTTCAAAATCTTCGTAATCGTAATCGAAAATTGAAGCAACATCGGGATTAATTTTCATCTGCGGCAACGGACGAGGTTCGCGCGTCAGTTGCAACTTTATCTGCTCCAAATGATTGTTATAAATGTGCGCATCGCCAAACGTATGCACAAAATTGCCTGCTTTCAATCCGGTAACTTGAGCCATCATCATCAGTAGCAAAGAGTAAGAAGCAATGTTGAACGGAACTCCCAAAAAAATGTCCGCACTGCGTTGATACAATTGCAAACTGAGTTTGCCGTCAGCCACATAGAATTGGAACAGCGAATGGCAAGGCGGCAACGCCATTTTATCGACTTCGGCAACATTCCATGCACTCACAATCAGTCGCCGCGAATCGGGGGTGTTCCGTATCATATTCACCACATTGCTTATTTGGTCAATAGTGCCACCGTTGTAGTCGGGCCACGAACGCCATTGATGCCCGTAAACCGGCCCTAACTCACCATTTTTGTCAGCCCACTCGTTCCAAATGCGCACACCGTGTTCCTGCAAATATTTCACATTTGTATCGCCTTTCAAAAACCACAACAATTCGTAAATAATAGATTTGAGATGCAATTTTTTGGTGGTGAGCACCGGAAATCCGTCTTCCATACGAAAACGCATCTGATGTCCGAACAGACTAATCGTTCCCGTACCCGTTCGGTCGGTTTTAGCAGTCCCTTCGTCAAGCACACGTTGTAGTAAATCGAGGTATTGTTTCATTATTCGGTTTATTGAAATTGATTGAGAAAACGAATGTCATTTTCGGAAAACATACGTAAATCTTTCACTCTATATTTAAGATTGGTGATGCGCTCTATGCCCATACCGAAAGCGTAACCCGAATAGACTTTAGAATCGATGTTGCAGTTTTCCAACACATTTGGGTCAACCATACCGCAACCGAGAATTTCTACCCAACCGGTATTTTTGCAGAACGAACAGCCCTTGCCACCACAAAGGTCGCACGAAATATCCATTTCCGCACTAGGTTCGGTAAACGGAAAATAGGACGGACGCAAACGAATTTCGGTGTTCTCGCCAAACATCTCTTTGGCAAAATAGAGCAACGCCTGTTTCAAATCGGCAAACGAAACGTTTTTGTCAATATATAAACCTTCCACTTGATGGAAAAAGCAGTGTGCGCGCGCCGAAATAGCTTCATTGCGATAAACTCGACCGGGGCAAAGTATGCGAATGGGCGGTTTTTGCTTCATCATCACACGCGTCTGTACCGACGAAGTATGTGTGCGCAGCAAAATATCAGGGTGGCGTTCGATAAAAAACGTGTCCTGCATATCGCGTGCCGGATGCTCCGGCGGGAAATTCAACGAACCAAACACATGCCAATCGTCTTCTATCTCAGGTCCTTCGGCAGCCACAAAACCTAAACGACTAAAAATGTCGAAAATTTCGTTTTTGACCAGCGAAAGCGGATGGCGTGTGCCAAGCGGAATGGTGTCCGGCGTTCGGGTAAGGTCTATTTTTTCGATGTTGCTCGCCGTTTCAGCCAAAGCAGTTTTGAGTTCGTTTATTTTGTTCTGTGCATCGTCGCGAAGTTTGTTGAGCAACTGCCCTACTTCCCTTTTTTGGTCATTGGAAACTGTGCGAAATTCGTTAAACAATTCGCTGATTTCGCCTTTTTTGCTCAGATATTTAATGCGCAAAGCTTCCACTTCATCATTGGACTTCGCCGATAAGGTGTTGATAATTTCAGTTAAATGTTTTATTTTCTCTTTCATAATTCATTGGTTTCGCCGATTTTTAAAAAATATTCGGTCGTATAAATCAGACTACAAAGGTAACTAAATTCCTATAAAATGTCAATCGGATAAAGTAATTTTATTGACAGAATTCTTTTATAGAATGTTTTGACGATTTTTTAGCCCATTATGTCATAAAAAAATAGTAAATTTGCAAATGCTTTGTAAAAAATCATAACTAATTAATAATTAACACTATGGGTTTATTGGAACAATTAAAACAAAGAGCACAGAAAAATTTACAACGCATTGTTTTGCCCGAAGGCGACGAACCGCGCACTCTCGAAGCCGCCAACCAAATTTTAGCCGACAAAGTAGCTAACCTGATTTTAATCGGTAACGCCGAAAAAATAAATAAAATGGCGACCGAAAAAGGGTTGAAACACATTAGCAAAGCCACTATCATCAATCCTGAGACGGACGCTAAAATGCCTTTTTACAGTAATTTGCTTTACGAATTGCGCAAAAACAAAGGCATGACACCCGAAGAAGCTGCACAAAAAGTCAAAGACCCGCTCTATCTCGGCTGCCTGATGATTAAAAACGGTGATGCCGACGGCGAATTGGCAGGTGCACGCGGAACTACCGCCGACACTATTCGTCCGGCTTTCCAAATCATCAAAACAAAACCCGATGTTAGTGTTGTGTCAGGGGCTTTCCTTATGATTACGCCGGCAAAACAATTGGGCGAAAACGGAATTTTAATGTTTGCCGACTGTGCGGTAAATCCTTGTCCAACGGCACAGGAATTGGCACAAATCGCTGTTTCCACAGCCGAAACGGCACGCGTACTTGGCGGTTTTGAACCGCGCGTAGCAATGTTGAGTTTCTCATCAAAAGGCAGCGCAAAACACGAATTGATTGATAAAGTTACCGAAGCCACACGTTTGACCAAAGAATTGGTTCCAAATTTGTTAATTGACGGCGAATTGCAAGTCGATGCGGCACTTATTCCCGCTATCGGCAAAAGCAAAGCACCCGAAAGTGCAGTAGCCGGCAAAGCCAACGTATTGGTTTTTCCCGATTTGCAAGCCGGTAACATCGGCTACAAATTAGTGGAACGTTTTTCGGGCGCACAAGCAATTGGGCCCATTTTGCAAGGTTTAGCAGCACCCGTCAACGACCTCAGCCGCGGCTGTAACGTGGATGACATAGTAAAAATGATTATCATCACAGCCAATCAAGCAATATAAAAAGTTTGAAAGTGCAATAGTTTGAAAGTGTAAAAGTTTGAATATGTTATTTACCCGTTTTGAAGAAATTAAAGCATGGCAAAAAGCAATGATTTTAGCTGATGATATTTACACATTGCTTGCTGATTCTAAAGATTACGGATTTAACGACCAAATTCAACGCGCAGCTGTGTCTGTAATGAACAATATTGCCGAAGGTTTTGAACGCAATAATAATCGAGAATTTTACCACTTTCTACGAATAGCCAAGGCATCGTGTGCTGAAGTCCGTTCTATTGTCTATTTAGCAAAATTGCGACAAAAGATATCAAGTGAAAACTGCGACAAACTTTTACAAGAAACAGAAACTATTTCAAAAATGATTG
>ERZ795049.997-NODE-997-length-39871-cov-8.042847_pt1 | contig 39871 bp, 46 predicted proteins | sample MGYA00375133_ERZ795049 | MGnify/ENA primary metagenome ERZ795049 (study PRJEB30178, sample SAMN05720147) | activated sludge metagenome | isolation source: anaerobic digester from wastewater treatment plant | place: Japan | collected 2015-04-20 ... | reverse complement strand
TCTCCCGCCAGCACGCCGGCTACATCTGGCGCCGCACCCAGGGCTACGTCGGCGACACCGCTCTTCTGCTCACAGAGGCCCTCCTTGCCGCGTTTGACGACGGCTCCGAGACCATCACGACCGCCCATCTGGACGCGGTGCCGCTGTCCGCTCGCGCGATGGCTGGCGAGGCCGAGCTCCGCACGGTCGCGCCCCAACCCTCACGGCGCCGCCGGGTCAAGGTGCCCGTGTCGTGACCGTCCTTCCCGTTCGCCCCGCCCCGCGACCCTCCGAGCCGCTCAGCTCGTATGCCGTGCGCCTGGCCGATGCCAACGGCATCCACCGCGCCCGCGTGCTGCCTCGCCCACGTCACGACATCGACATCCCACGACGCGAACTCGACACCGTCGCGGCCCTCGCCGGGCTGGACGGCGAGGCCGCGCGACGGTTGACGATGAACCGCTACCCGTTGGGCATCCGCGGCCACGGCATCCAGCGGCGGCACGGGTGGCGTCACCACTTCGAAGTGGTGTGGCTCTGCCCCGCCTGCACCCTCACCACCGGACACACCGACCTGCTCTGGCAGACCGCGCTTATGCCCGTCTGCCTGCGTTGCCGCTGCTACCTCGTGCGGGCCGGCGCTGCGCACGTCGTGACACCAGCCCACCCTCGGGTGCTTGAGCTCGCCGAGATCCTGCGCGAGCTGGCCGAGGCCGCGATCGACGAACAGCGGGCCCGAGGCATCCTCTACCGGCTCCGTCGCCGCTGCCAAGCAAAGGCCGCCACCCTCACAGGGGAAGAACCTGAACTGGAACCCGCGCTCCCACTCATCGACGTCGCCTGGGCGCGGATGTGGGGCGCCTACCCTCCACCCGACCCCCGCACCGTCGCGGTCCTGCTCATGCTGTGCGGTCGGCGTCTCACTAGCGAGAAGCCCCAGCGCTCGGCGCACTCCCAACGACACCAAACGGGCACGTTCACCCCCGCAGACCACGCCCGACTCAACTGGTTCCTCACCCGCGTCCGGCACCACGTCACGAACGATGGTCTGCACCCGAGGCACGTCCCTGCCCTCCTGCCCCTCCCAGCCGGTGACGACGCACCCGCCCGTCGACCCGGGCAGTGGCTCTCCCTGACCAGAGCCGCGACCGCCCTGCACATGCTCATCACTCGAGCCCTCGGCGGCGACCCCACACCGCAGGAGGCCACCGCCGCTCTTGGGGTGAGCGGCATACCGACGAGTCTGCTCATCGACGGGATTCACGCCGGCGGCGGACTCCGTGAGCAGGACGCGGACCTGCTTGGCCGAGCCGTCGACGCGTTGTTGGCTGGCGGGCTCATCGACTACCAGCGACGCCGCGACACCCTCCGCGCCGTCCGTCGGCTCCCGACCAGCACGACGCGGCAACTCCCGCCGGGCACCGGCCGCGTCGACAGCGAGGTCCTGGCTCTGGGGTGGATCTGGACAAGGTTCACCCACGGCCCGATGCGCTCCAGCCCCTGGCCGGGCATCCCTGACCGCGACATCCACGCCTTCAACACCCGCATCGACCCCGAGACCCGACTGCTCCTGCACGAGGCCGGGCAACTCCTGCTCGCCGACACCGACCTGCTCACCATCCCCACCACAGACGCGACCTGGACAGGCGTCACCCGGAGGTACGGATGAACCCCTTCGAGCCGGACCACAAAGACCTGAGGACCCGGGCCGTCCGGATCCTCCAGGCCATGGGCGACAGACCAATCCCCGCCATGGATGCCACCTTCTACGCCCACTACGCCGAAGAACTTCGGATGATCGTCGAAGAGCTCCTTGACGACGGCGACCTCGGGCCCTCCTCCAGGATCTGCGTGTGGCTGGTCTGGAACTCCCAGGACGTCGTCGGCTCCTATTCGACCCAGCACGCCGCCCTCGAGGCACGCGCCTACCTTCAACACCAGCTCCTGTGCCAGCACGGCCCCGACGCCGACCTCCTCGAGTCCATCACCATCACCACGGCACACGTCCCAACCCAGTGCCTCGGCTCGCATCGGAGCCACCAGTGAGAGGAATCAGCCGCGAAGTCCTGGCCCGCGACGCGGCCTGGAGCCTCGCCGACGGCAGCTGCAAAGACCTCACCGTCGAATGGGCCCGCTGGGAGGCCACGTATGCCGCGTCGCTCACCCCCGCCGCCCGGCAGGCCGCACTCATGGAACCCAGCGCCCTATGCGCCGACTGCCCCATAGCCGTGGAGTGTGCGGACCTTGCCGGGCTGTCCGGATACACGGGCATCGCCGCCGCCCATGGCTACCGCAACGGGCGTCTCGACGGTGCCCGTGCCCGCACGACGAAACAACGGAGGACCGCATGAGCGCCTGGCAGCTCTACCCGAACGTCGTCTGGCTCCCAGACGGCGAGCACAACGTCATCCTGCTCGTCATGGGCCTGCCCGAACGTCAGGTCCTCGGCGCAACCGTCGTCCAAGATCCACGGGACGCAGCCACCCTGATGAGGCGCCTTCTCGACGCCCACGGGTGCCCAAGCACGCTGCGCTCCATCTGGGACCCGATGTTCGAGGACCTCAACGCCGCCGCTCGCGAAGCCGTCCGACAGGCCGGCTGCGCTGAGCCGACAGGCGGGCTCGAGACTGACGACTTCACCTGGGCACTCGAAACCGGCAACACCGTCACGGCAACTATCCGTGCCTCCGACATCGACACCGTCGAGGACGTCGCTCTCGCGCTGTGCGGCGACAGTCGATGACGGGTGACGTCCGTGACCCGTAGCCTGTTTATCGACGCCCACCCTTGCGAGGGAACGGGAAGTGACCCCCAGGATCTCCTGCCGGACGACAGGGCCTGGGGGTCCCGCACACCCCCCACCCAGCCGGTCATGACTGCCGCCTTGCCAGTCTCCGTGCCTCCCCAGGCCGGGGAGTCGATCGAGTCCTGGCTCGAACACCTCGCCGACGCCAACGGCCTCACCACCGCCCAGCTCCTCGCGGCCGCCGGCCGTGGAAGAGCTGGCACCCGGTACCTCACGCTCGCGCCGTCGCCCGAGACGATCGCTCGGCTCGCTTCGCTCGCGCGCATCGACGAGGACCGCGTGTATGCCGCGACCCTCGCCTCCTTCGACGGCACTGCGCTTAACCTGACCGGGCTCGACCCGACCGACCGGCACTCCTACCGGCAGGTCGCCGCCCGTGGCTGGACCCCCGCCCACGGCACCCAGATCTGCCCAGCCTGCCTCGCCGACACCGGCACCTGGAAGGTCGCGTGGCGGCTCCTCCTCGTCACCGCCTGCATTGACCACGGCATTGTCCTTGTCGCCGAGTGCCCGGGCTGTGGGCGGCCGTTCCGCGATCAACGCCACTCCCACCTCCGCAGCGTCGGCGCCACCCCCGTCTGCGGGAACCCGCTCGGGCAAGGACCCCTCAGGCAGTGTCAGCACGACCTCACCACCCTCCCCGCGCAGCCAGCCACGCCAGAGGTTCTTGGCACACAGGCGCGGGTCGATGCGGCCATTACCGGCGAGCCCGTAGTGGTCCTCGGGCAGCCAGTCAAGCCCGCGACATACCTGACCGATCTCCGGCACCTGACCAACCTCCTGCTCCACCTCGCCGGCCAGCCCGGCGCCGAGTCCCTCGCCCCCTGGGTCGCCGACCTCGCCGCCGTCGCCACAGACCGCACCGCGACCCGCGGACCCCGCTGGGGCATGCGCCCACCCGACGACCCCAAGCTCCGCGGCGAGGCATTGGCCGCTGCGGACGCGGTCCTGGCCGCCAGCGACCTCGACTCCGCTGCCAGCCGGTTGACGCCGTGGACTGTGCTCACGCCCACCACGAACGACGGCCCGCTCGGGTGGCTCGCGGACCGCACCGTCATGACCCCCACCCTCACCCGCCTCGTCATGGCCGCCCGCGCTCCGCACCGGCGCCTGTCCCACCACCTCGACACCCCCAAACCCGACGGAGCGCGCATGCCGATCAACCTGCTCGTCATCCCGCAAGTCATCCCGCACGAGCAGTACCTCGAACACCTCGACGGGGCCTTCAACTCCAGCGAAGCGACCATCCGCCTGTTCGCGTCACTGTCGCTGGCGCGGCTGCACCCGGACATCAAGTCCTGGGCCGCGGCCGCCGAAGCGCTGGGCATGCCCGGCCCGATGGGTGTGCGTTGCGCTCGGGCCTGCTCGGCGACGATGCTCGTCACCGCTGACGAGTGGGAAGCCCGGATCTGGCGGGCGATTGAAGACGTGCACCGCGACAACTACCGGGCCATCGAAGCCAAGATCCGACACCGCCTGGGGATGAGCCGCTGGTTCGACGAATGGGCCCGAAGCAACCGGCCAGGAACGCCACACGACGCCTACGACCTCGGGCTGACCTGGCAATGGGTCCACGTCGCCCACGCCCACCTCGACCTCTCCCCGGTCTGGCGGGGAGTGCGACCTACGGCCAAGGCCCGCGCCCGCTACCGCCAGTTCGAAGCCTCCCTCAACGACAAGCAGCGCCTCCAGTTGGCCCTCGCCCTCCACAAGCGTGCGTAGCCGGCCTGTCGGCGCGATCAGATACGTTCGATGCACACGAGAGGAGTCCCCAATGACAGATCATTCGATGGCGGAACCCATCCGAACCGCCGAACGGCTGACGGCCAGCGAGACCAAGAGCCTGGACGTCGTCGTCTCGGTTCCGGCTCAGATGACCAACGAACCCGTGGCACCGACAGCGAGTCCGGGAACGCAGGGAACACCGCCGGCTGAGGTCAGCGACTAAGGGCGAATCGCCGTGATCCCCAGCACGACGGGCGCGGTGGTCGCGTTCTTCCTCTTCGTGGCGCCGGGGCTTCTCTTTGACCTTCTTGCCGCTCGACGGAGGGTGGGTGTGCCGGAGACGGCGTTCCGAGAGGCCAGTCGCGTCGTGCTCGCGTCAACCGCCTTCACGCTGCTCGCTGGAGTAGTGCTGGGCGCTTCCGGCCTCGCGCTGTCTCCCGTACGTCGATGGCTTTCCCAGTGGCTGACCGGACGTGCGGTCATTGACCCGACTCAACCCGTCGTCTTGGTGATGCTGGTAGCTGTGGCGTTGGTCGCCTGCGCGCTGGCATGGGGAACCCACTGGCACCTCTCCAAAGGAGGCTCCCCACTTCGTCAGACATCGGCGTGGAGTCAGGTGTTCCGTTCTGACGCCCCGCCTGGTTCGGCCCCTTATGTCCGTGTCAAGACGATCTCGGGTTCGACGTACATGGGCTTTCTCGGTAGCTACACGCCCAACCTTGAGGCCGATGGGCGTGAACTCGTGCTCGTTCCCCCGCTGTGGTCGGCCCCACCTGGGGAGCCTTCGGGGCCGGTTCACGGTTGGAGCCGGATCGTGATTCAGGGTGATCAGATCGCCGTGCTCATGGTGGAGTACCGACCTGACCCCAGCCCGTCAGTAGCGAGCCACTGATGACTGACTACAGCGCGGACTACCTTCGGCGCCTCGTTGAAGCCGTCGAGGCATTCGAGTCCACTTTCGAGGCGTGGATCGCCACTCAGCATGAGTCCACCATGATCGAAGCCAGGGGCATCTATCCGACGGTCTTGACCCGAGAAGACGCAGTCCCGGGGACTCTTACCCTGGCTCGGCTCCTTGATTTGTGCGAAGTACGCCGCCACATAGATGACGAGTCGGGACCGTGACACGCCCACGCTGGTATGCCCGGCCGACCGGCCAAGGCGTGACCCTGAGACGGACGCCACGTTTGGCGAGTTGGAACAAGGCCGGCGACCCGGACCAATTGCGGTTGACCGAATACCTTGATGACACCGTTGGCCTACTTACGTCCGCCCGCGTGAACCGAGGCCCGTGGGCCCTTGTCCTTGACGTGGCGATCCCGCACGGTCGCGACCTGCTCAACATGGCTGACCTGGACAACTATCTCTACCCCCTGGCTGCGCGGATGCGAGACGAGCGCCTGGTCTCCGTGTGGTGCACCAAGCGTCACGGCACCGTTTCATCGGCGCTGGTGGCGCCGGCGCACGAGACCCTGGCCCCCGAACAGCGCTACACGGTTCGTACCACCGCATCGGCTCAAACAGCCAGCTACAAGGAGCAAGTTCGCTCGGCTGTGGCCGACGCCTCACAGCTCCGACCCGGACCCGTCCAACTCCAGATCGCGTTCGTCGTTGGTGCCCAGCGCAACTGGATGAACCTGTGGAAGCCAACCATCGACTCCCTCCACCCGCTTCTGGGGCGGACCCGCCCCGATCGGGAATGGCACCCCAACGACGGACGGATCATCGACCTGTCCCTCCACGTTCACGTTGATTCGTCGCTCGGTCACGACGTCGTGGCCAGCATTGCTGCCGAACCCGCCAGTGCGGAGACACTGCAATGAGCCTCACCCTGGCCCACATCATGGCTAGCGCTGGGATCGACCCAAACGATGCTTTGGTCATCCGTCATGCCTACATACGAGAACACGAGGACGGCACCGCCGGCATCCACGGCGACTCCTCGCCCGCCGAGATCATGGCCTACACACGAGTCCAGTCGGCCAACACGCGCACCTTCCCCGCCAACCCACCGCGAACATGGATCGTTTTCCTCCCCGAAGGCGGCGATCGCGCACGACTGTGGGCGGTCCTGACCAACCACGGTGAGCTCGCGAGTGACGGACTGCAGCGCACCTTCGACCTAGAAGCCGCGGACCTACTAGCTGACCTGCGGAATCGCCTAGTGATCGGCTGGCGGTCGCCGCGGACCTGGCGCCTAACCGCGACCACCGCAGCCAAGTACCCAGTCATGGAGATCGCCGACGCTGCGCCGGTGCCTTTCCCCGGGTTTGACGCCCTGATCTTGGACTACGCCCAACTGCAGGCAGTCATGCGTGAACACCGGTATGCGGCCTGGCGCACTGCGTTGTCATCGGTGAAAGGGATCTACCTGATCACCGATACCCGCGACGGACGGCACTATGTCGGTAAGGCCGACGGCGCTCACAGCATCCTTCAACGCTGGGCCGCGTACGCCGCCAACGGCCACGGCGGCAACGTCGAGTTGCGAAGCGTGGACCCGGCCACCTTTCGGCTATCGTTGCTGCGCGTGTTCGACCCAGCATCGCCCACGTTCGACATCGACAGAGCGGAAGGGCATTTCAAGCACGCACTCGACACCCGTCGACACGGCCTCAACCGCAACTAATCGTGCCTGCGGGTGCTGTCGGCCACGCTCGTCCATCAGCGAACAGTGGGGGCTGCGCTCCGGTTCCAGCCCCGGTGGGCGACCCTTCGTTCCCGAATCACCCCGACCTGTCGGCGGCCGCATCTAATGTGCCGTAGACGAGTCGACCGGAGAACAGGGGTGAGCGTGAGCGACATCGTGGGCGAAATCGCGAGGGTAACCGAAGCCTTTGAGAAACCGACGCTGCGTCTGCTCGACGGCAAGTGGGCCGCGTTCCGTGTCGCCGTGTTCCGAGCCGCATTCTCACGCGACCGGCGCAGCGTGCCCGCCGACCGGCTCCACGCCCAGGTCGACACCTACTTGACCGAACTGGCCCGCGAAGGGCTCGACGCGCCGCCGGTGCACAACGGGCGCGCACTGTGCAACACCTGGGTCAACGACCAATGGCTCTTCCGGGACAACGACGCCGACGGAGCGCTGGTGTACTCGCTCACTTCGGCCGCTCTGGAGGCGCTCGACCTGGTGGCCACCCTGTCCCGGGACCGGGTGCTGGTGTCTGAATCGCGGTTGACAACCATCTTGGACACAGTTCGCCGCTGGGCGCTCGAAGCGTCTCCCGACGCCCAGGCGCGCGTGTACCGGCTCAACGCTCAGATTCGCGAACTTGAAGTCGAGCGTGACCGGCTCGCCAACGGGGGAGAAGTCATGCTGGCCTCCGACGACCGGATGCTTGACGGGTACGCCAACCTAATTGACCTCATAGGGCAGTTGCCGTCGGACTTCAAACGCGTCGAGGAGTCGGTGCTCGATATGCACCGCAAGATTCTCCGCGACTTCCGCGATGAAGAGCGACCGGTCACCGACGTGCTCGACGAGTACCTGCACAAGCAAGACAGGCTTGTGAAAGACACTGCCGAGGGCCGGGCGTTCGACGGGGCGTTTGTTCTCCTGCGCGACGATGACATGCTCCTGCAACTGCGCACCAACGTGCAGGTCCTGATGGACCACCCGGCTGCGGCAGCGCTCGTGGCCTCCGACATGGCCGAACTTCGGGGCGCGGAGGCCATCATTCGGCAAGGCACCAAGGACGTGTTGGCGCAGCGTCGACGCCTCACCGCCACCTTGAAAGAGCACATCGTCAACAACGATGTGCTGCGAGAGCGCGAACTCGACCGGACCCTGCGCGGCATCAACCGGGAACTGGCCAAGTGGATGGAGACCGTTGGCCCGCGAGCCACCGTCCACGTGGAACTCCTGCCGCCCACCATGAAGGTCGGGCACCTCCGCGAACGGCTGTGGGACCCTGCCTCGGCCGCACCACCACCCCCGCTGGAGGACATCGAGGACGACATCCCCGAGCCGCCGACGGTGGAGGAACTCCGCATGCAGGGCGGCCCCTCGCTTGACGACCTCCGGGCCGCGCTTGTCGCAGCACTCAAGAGCGGCGATTCCGAGACCATTGGCGACCTCTTCCATAACCTGCCCGACGACCTGCGCCGTCCTGTGGAAATCCTCGGGCTGCTGCATCTGGCCTCGCGCGTTAACGCGCTCGACGGGGTTGCAGCCACGGAGGTCTTCGAAGCCATCCGTCCCGGCGGGGAACGCCGCCACTTCCTCGGCCCCGCCGTACCGCTCCCTACCGACGGGGCCGCAGCCCTCGCTCGTCTCACGGATCTAGAACATGCGCCTGTGGCAGACCTTGAAGGTGAGGGAACTACCCATGACTGACTTCAACCACGGCGACGACCTCGACGACTTCATCCAGGAGACTGACGACGTCTTCGACGACCTCGACGATGACTTCACCGACGGTGACGATGCACAGCAATCGACTCTCGCGCTCTTCCCTGACGACTCCGGCGGCCTCTCTTTGCCGCAGCGGCGCGCGTTCGTCTGCCTCCTCAAGAACAGGTTCGTCTCCGCCATCGGTAACCCGTTGGAGTGGCGGGTCATCCGCGAAAACCCCGAGCCTTTCAAGTCAAGACTCAACGACATGTTCCTGGACCTCCACCTAGACCTGCAGCACGAGGTCGCATTCAAGCGACAGGCGGCCAGCGACGGTGGTGGGAGAGAGTTCCCCACCCTGCTACACGACACCGCCTATACCCGGGAGGAAACCATCCTGTTGGCGTTCCTGCGGATGAGGTTTCAAAGCGAGCGTTCCTCGGGCCACGAAGACGTGACCGTGGATCGCGACGAATTGCTCACCCACGTGGCCTCATTCCGCCCCGCCCACGCCACCAACCGGTCCGGCGATGCTGCCAAGACCACCAACGCCGTCGACAACCTCATCAAAGCGAAGGTCCTGCGGAAGACCAACGACAACGATCGGCTCCGGGTCTCACCGGTCATCGCGGTGCTCCTGCCACTGCCCCGGCTCCACGAACTGTTCGAGTGGCTCATGGCCCAGAACGGCACCACAGCCGATGAGTCGAACGAGCACGACGCGGAGCTCGACGCTCATGAGGCACTCGCATGACCGCCACCCAGCATGCACTCATCTACCTCTCCGGGGCCACCGAAGGCACCACCCAATGGAAGGTCGAGAAGCTCCAACTACTCGCCTGGGGCGGCTTTCACAGCCATACCGTCGTCGAGTTCGCACCCACCGTCACCCTGCTCTCCGGCGCATCCGGCACTGGCAAGTCGACCCTGCTCGACGGCTACATCGCGCTCCTGATGGATTCAGGCACGCCATTCAATGGTGCCTCCAATGACGCCACCATTGGGCGCGCACGCGGCTTCGAACAACGAAGCCTCGTCTCCTACTTGCGCGGCAAAATGGACACCAACCGCAGCGCGGCCGGTGAACTCGAAGACCAAGTGTTGCGAGGACGCGATTCAGCCACCTGGGGTGCGCTCGCGGTCACCTTCATCGACGATCAGGACCGCCGGTACACGGTCGCCCGCCTGTACTACGTCCCCCGCTCCGCGACCAAGGACCGCGACCTGGTGCGGAAGATGTGCACCATCGAGGGCACCGTCCACCTGCCCGACCTGGAACCGTTCGCTGCAGGCAAGTTCGACAAACGTGCCGTGGAGGGCCGGCTCGCGAACCTCAAGATGCACGATTCCTACGCGGCATTCGCGCAGGCGTTCTGCACCCGCCTCGGCATCGGCCCCCACGGCGACGGAGCCAGGGCTCTCCGGCTGCTGGCCCGCATCCAGGCCGGGCACCAGATTCCCACCGTGGACGACCTGTACAAGAAACTCGTCCTCGAACAGCCTGGCACCTACGCGGCCGCCGACGCGGCCGTCGAGCACTTCAAGGACCTCGAAGACGCATACGCAGCGATGGAGTCCGAGGCGAAAAAGGCCGAAGTCCTTGCGCCCATCCCCGCTCTGTGGGAGGAGCGGGAAGCCGCACGGGAGAAGGTCCGCCTCATCGACACTTTCGGTCTCGGATACTCCCAGGATGACACCCCGTTTGGGTTGTGGAAACTCACCACCGAAGATCGGCTCCTCGAAGCCGTCGAGGACAACCTTCGTGCCGAGCGCGAAACGTTCGGGAAGGCCAAGCGGACCGCGCAGGAGCGGGAGGCCGACCTCAACATCAGCAAGGCCAACGTGGAGGCCGCCCTCGCCGAGAACGACTCACACGCGACCGTAGCCCGGCTCGACGCCGACCTTGACCGGCTCCGGCTCGCCCGCGCCGCCGCCCGCGAACGCCGCGACACCTTCGACCGCCTAACCGCGCCCCTCAACCTGAAGATCGAATCCGAGGACGACTTCGACGCCGCCCGTGCCACCTCCAAGGAGTTCCTGGACGGGTTCCAGGCAACCTTGGACGACCTGGACCGGCAGAGGGCCCTGCTGAACCGGCAGGTCGCCGCACCGCTCACCGAGAAGGACGACCTCGCCGTCGAGCGGGAGTCCCTCAAGGACCGCAAAGGGCGGATGGACCACCGCCTGCATGTCGCGAGGCTGGCGATGGCACACGCCGCCGGGATGCGACCCGAAGACCTGCCATTCGTCGGTGAACTCATCGACGTTCGCGACGGTGAGCAGCGGTGGCGCAAAGCCATCGAAACGACCCTGTTCGGAATCGCCCGGGTCATGCTCGTCGACGCTAACCACCTCGACCGGTTCTCCCGCGCCATCGACCAAGCCGACATCCCAGCACGGGTCAACTTCCAAGGCATCGACCTTTCCGCCTTCCAGCCCGAGAACCTCGACCCGCGCTACATCTCCGGGAAGCTCGACTTCAAGGACACCCCGTTCACCAACTGGGTCCTCGATCGGCTCACCGGCGACGACACCGACGCTCTGTGCGTCAATACCCCCGACGAATTCTCCGGGAGCGGGCAGAGGGTCACCATCAACGGGCAAACCCGCCGGGGTCGTTCGGGTGCCCACGGCAGTAACAACGCTCCGTACGTCATCGGGTTCTCCAGCGTCGACCGGCTCCGCGAAATCGACGGACGCATCAGCGAACTGAACACCCTCATTGGCGATCTCGGCCAACAGGAACAAGACCTCAACGCACGCTCCACCGCCCTAGTTAACGCTAAATCGGCTCACGACCACATCGTCGGCACCGCATGGGCCGCCATCGACGAAGGCGGCATCACCGCCCAGATCAAGGAACTCGCCGATCAGCGCGACCGTATCCTCGACGCCGACGACGACCTCCGAGCCCTCAAGGAGGAGCACACCCACATCCTCGCCGAACTCAAGAGGGCCACCGGGGCCGTATGGGCCGCCAACCAGGCCCTTGAGCGGGTCGAGAAGTCCAAGAACGAAGTCATCACCCGCAAGGACCACGTGGTCGGCGAAATCGAACGCATCGACCGCGCCCAGCAGGTCGTTCTCACCCAGATCCAGACCGACTACCTCGACACCGAGTACCGCCAAGTCGCCAACGCCGTGGACCTCGACGAGTTCAACCGCGGTGGCTGGGCCAGGCTCAAGACGCGCCTCGGTGAACAACTCAAGGGCGCAAACGAGAAAGTCGCCGACAAGACCCGCGCGCTCGAAAGCACCTTCCGTCGTTTCCTCGACCGGTGGGAGGAACCCAACCTGTCCGGGTCGGTGGAGAACTACGACACGTTCCGTCGCATCTACGACGACATCATCGCCCGAGGTCTCGCCGACCGCCGCGCCGAATGGTCCAAGCGACTCACCGACTGGTCGGGACAAGACCTCGTCCCCCTTGCAGGCGCGTTCAGCATGGCCATCGAAGAGATTCGCCAACGCCTCGACCCGGTCAACACCATCCTTGAACGGCTCCCCTTCGGTGCCCACCGCGACCGACTCCGCATCGACCTGCGCGAACTGCACCGCGACGACATCGTGAAGTTCAAGAAGGAACTGCGGATCCTCTCTCGCGTCAACGCCGACGCCTTCACCGAGGAGCAGATTCAGAACTGGTTCCAGCGGCTCCGCAAGTTCATGTTTGCCATCCGCAAGGACACCACCGGGAAGTCCACCCGTGACCGCGACTACTTCCTCGACGTGAACCGGCACATCGAAATCACTGCTGTCGCCTACGACCCAGTCACAAGGGTCGACCGGTCCACGTACGCCGCCCTCGGCGGCAAGTCCGGCGGCGAAACCCAAGAACTTGTCGCGTTCATCGTCGGAGCCGCCCTAAGGTTCCAGTTGGGCGACGACACCAACACCCGCCCGCGGTTCGCCCCCGTCTTTCTCGATGAGGGGTTCGTCAAGGCCGACAGCGAGTTCGCCGGACGTGCCGTCGATGCATGGAAGGGGCTTGGCTTTCAGCTCATCATCGGTGCCCCGTACGGACAGTTCACCGCCCTCGAGCCACATGCCGAACAAATCCTCTACATGTCCAAGAGCGACAAGGGCATCTCCTACGTCAAGCCCGTCCAACCCATCAGCAAGCCCGCCGCCACCCCTGCTGCGAGCTCCGAGGACACCGGATGAAGACCCCCGAGACGGTCCTCGCCGACATCGAGCGGCGATTGGACAACACCTGGGCCGACCACCTCGCAGACCAATCCTCGTGGCCTCACCGCTTCTCCCTCGGCACTGATTCCAAGAGCGCGCTCGAGGCAGGATGGCAAGACACCTACCAGCCGCTGCGCCGCATCTGGGCCGACTGGGCTCGGACACGCCCCGTCACGCTCCACACCGAACCGAAACGCGTCTACTCCACCATCCAGGACCTCCCCGTCGGCCTGACGGTCGCCACTATCGACGATGCTGCACGTCTCGCCGGTGGCGACTGGCCCGCCAGACTGGAAGGTGCCAGCCGTCGCCTCACGACGCTGCGTGAACGCCACCCTGACCTCGAAAACCCATCCAAGATGCTGCGCGCAGTAAACGGGTACACCGACACTGACTTCGGGCTACTCCTTACCGTCGCTGACTGGTTCAGGCGCAACGACGCCACCGGCCTCACCCCACGACAGGTCCCGATCCCCGGCGTCCACGCCAAGTGGCTCAACGGACACCGTGCGCTCCTACTGACTCTTAGCGGACGTGAAACCCTCGGGCTCCTCCCCGAACACCCGCCACGCATCCACTTCAGCTATCTCGATCCCCACCACCGTGCCGCAGGCGGACGAGTGCACGACTCCGCCACCGTCGACGACGCGTTCACACCCGCCTACCCGCCGCAGGTCGTGGTCATTTCCGAGAACAAGGACACCGCCATCCACTTCCCGCCCATCCCCGGTGGCATCGTCGTAGAAGGTGAAGGATTCGGCGGCAAGACCGCCGCCGCGTTCCCCTGGTTAACCCGCGCCCCTCACGTCTACTACTGGGGTGACCTTGACGCCCACGGTTACGAAATTCTCAACGGCTGGCGGGCCGCTGGCGTACCCGTCACCAGCATCCTCATGGACCCCGCAACCTTTGAGACCTACGAACCGTTCGGCACCAACACCGACAAGAACAACAAGCCCCTCGGGCCCGGCGTGCCGAAACCACTCCCGTGCCTCACCCCCGGCGAGAGAGCCGTCTATGAACGGGTCCTCGATGCCGCCCACACCGGGCACCGTCGCGTTGAGCAGGAACGCATCCCGTTGGAAGTAGCGCGTCGTACCGTCCTGAGCGCGATTCCCGTCTGGGGCGCGTCAAGCCCAACTGACTAGCGGAATGCAACGCCAAGACTGACCCGGTCGAACCCCGGTTGCTTGCTGAAGGACTGCTCAGCGTGATGGGTCCATAGGCCCGGGTCGACAGAGACGGCGAAGTCCTATGGCCAGCCCTGCGAACGACCCCTCGACCCACTGGCCTGTAACGATCGGGCACCTTGGAGTTTGCAGACTTCGGCCTCGTCGACCGGGTCGTGCAAAGTACCCAGCACGCGAGCCCGCAATCTGCGCTGCATCTCGACAGAGATGCAGCGAAGATGTCACAAACGCGATCTGTATGTGTCATAAACGTCGCGTTATACATCCGGCGGGAGATTTGACACATAGTTATGGCTGAGGGCGAGGCGCCGCGCACAACACCTCGAGGGACAGGATGAGCTGAACTTTGTGGCCCCGGTCAGCGACCCCGACCCCGACCCCGACCCCCTCCAAGCCCAGCCCGTCGGTCACCGCGCGCAGACTGAACGCGGCACCCAGGTCAGTGGACACACTTCACTCGTCGCAGCCACCGCAACCCCGCCTGTGCGCTATCATCGCCTTATGACGATTACAACGACGACTGCCGGGCACGGTTTCCGTGAGGAACTGGCTGCGGCTGCCGCTCTGTTCCACGGGCTGTCGGACCCCACCCGTCTGGCGATCGTGCGGCGCCTGAGCGCGGGCGAGGCGCGGATCGTGGACCTGACTGACCAGTTCGGGCTGGCCCAGTCCACCGTCTCGGCACACGTCGCGTGCCTGCGTGACTGCGGCCTGGTTGCCGGGCGGGCCCAGGGGCGGCAGATGTTCTACTCCCTGACCCGCCCGGAACTACCGCAGCTGCTGGCGGCCGCGGAGGCGCTCCTTGCGGCTGCCGGCGACGGGGTTGTGCTGTGTCCGAACTACGGGGACCGAGCTGGCGGGATGAGCAGCGGTCTGGGCGACGTGTGATGAGCGACGCGTGCGGGTGCGACGACGACCGCGAGTCGGACGAGCCGGAGCAGGAGGAACCCGCAGCCTGGTGGCAGGTCCGGGAGATCCGGGCCGCCGCGGTGGCCGGCGTGCTGCTGGTCGGCGGGTTTGTCGCCGCCCGCGCCGGCGCGCCGGGCCCGGTGGCCACGGCGTGCAACTGGGCTGCGCTGCTGGTGGGCGGGTACACGTTCGTGCCGGGTACCGTGCGCCGGCTGGCCCGGGGTCGGATCGGGGTCGGCACCCTGATGACGATTGCCGCCGTGGGCGCCACGCTTCTCGGCGAGGTCGGGGAGGCCGCCATGCTGGCCTTCCTGTACTCGATCAGCGAAGGCCTCGAGGAGTACTCGGTGGCCCGGACCCGGCATGGGCTGCGGGCGCTGCTGTCGCTGGTTCCCCAGGAGGCGACCATCCTGGGGGCGGACAACTCCCAACGGCTGGTTGCCCTGGCCGACCTGGCCGTCGGGGACCGGATGCTGGTCCGGCCGGGCGAACGGGTCGCCACCGACGGCATCGTCCGCGCCGGTCGCTCCGCCCTGGACAACGCGGCGTTGACCGGGGAGTCGGTGCCGGTCGAGGCGGGCCTCGGCGACTCGGTGTACGCCGGCGCGATCAACGGCACCGGCACCCTGGAGGTGCAGGTCACCAGCACGGCGGAGAACAACTCGCTGGCCAAGATCGTGGCCATCGTCGAGCGGGAACAGGCCCGCAAGGGCGCCGGGCAGCGCCTCGCGGACCGGATCGCCAAGCCGCTGGTCCCCGGCATCATGATCCTCGCCGCCCTCATCGCCGTGACCGGGAGCCTGCTCGGCGAGCCCAGGACCTGGATCGAACGAGCTCTGGTCGTCCTGGTCGCCGCATCCCCGTGCGCGCTGGCGATCGCCGTCCCGGTCACCGTGGTCGCCGCCATCGGCGCGGCCAGCCGGATCGGGGCCCTGGTCAAGGGCGGCGCGGCGCTTGAGGGACTCGGCGCCATCCGCACGCTCGCCCTGGACAAGACCGGGACGCTGACCCGCAACACACCCACCGTCATCGACGTCGCCGCCACCGAGGGCACCAGCCCGGACCACGTCCTGGCCATGGCCGCCGCGTTGGAGGCACGCAGCGAGCACCCACTGGCCCGAGCCATCCTGGCCGCCGTGCCCAACCCGCCACCGGCCGCGGACGTGCAGGCGGTCACCGGCGCCGGCCTCGTCGGCACGGTCGCCGGGCACCGGATACGCCTCGGCCGTCCCGGCTGGCTGCCGGCCGGCGACCTGACCGCCCGGGTCGCCGCGATGCAGGAGGCCGGCGCCACCGCGGTCCTCCTCGAGGAGAACGGGATCGTCATCGGCGCGATCGCGGTCCGGGACGAGCTGCGGCCCGAAGCGGCCGAAGTGGTGGCCCGGCTGCACGCCGACGGCTACACGGTCGCCATGCTCACCGGCGACAATGGGCTCACCGCGGCCGCACTCGCCCGCGAGGCTGGCATCGAGCAGGTGCACGCTGACCTGCGGCCGGAGGACAAGTCGGCCATCATCGCCCGACTGCGCGCCACCCAGCCGACCGCGATGGTGGGCGACGGAGTCAACGACGCCCCCGCCCTGGCCACCGCCGACATCGGGATCGCGATGGGCGCGATGGGCACCGACGTCGCCATCGAGACCGCAGACGTCGCCCTGATGGGTCAGGACCTGCGCCACCTGCCCCAGGCGTTGGCCCACGCCCGCCGGTCCCGGACCATCATGGTTCAGAACGTCGGCCTCTCACTCGCCCTGATCACCGTGCTCATCCCGCTGGCCGCGTTCGGAGTCCTCGGCCTGGCCACCGTCGTACTGATCCACGAGCTCGCCGAAATCCTCGTCATCGGCAACGGCGTCCGCGCCGGCCGGGTCCGGCCACTGCCCCCGTTCACCGCACCCCAGGCGACGGTCCGCACTCTCAGCGGCGCAACCCCGTGACCAGCCGCTCGACGCGTCGGGTGAGCATGCTCGTCGCGATCGCTCTGCTGACCACCGTGGCCCTGCTCGTCAAGACGGCCGCAGAACGCTGGCTCGCCACCCCCGTCGACGCCGGGCCGCTGCAGCTGAGGCTGCTGGACAACCCGGGCGTCTCGTTCGGCCTCGGCGCCACCCTGCCGCCGTGGCTGGTCGCCGCGCTCACCGGCGCCGTCACCGCCGCAGTCCTCGCCTACGCCTGGGCCACCGGCTGGCGGCAACCAGCGGCCGGGCGCTGGGCGCTCACCATGATCACAGCCGGTGCCGCAGCGAATGTCGTCGACCGGCTTCCCGATGGCGTGGTGACCGATTACCTGCACACCGGCTGGTTCCCCACCTTCAATCTGCCCGACGCCCTGATCACCGCCGGCGCAGCGCTGCTGGCGATCACCATCGGGCGCCAGGGAACCGCCGGCTGGACGCCGGCGACCCCGAAGGAGCGAACAACTCGATGAGCTGGTTCACCGCGGTCGTGCTGGGCCTGGTGCAGGGGCTGACCGAGTTCCTGCCCATCTCCTCCTCGGCCCACCTGCGGGTGGTCGCCGCGTTAGCCGGGTGGCCCGATCCTGGCGCCGCGTTCACCGCGGTCACCCAGCTCGGCACCGAGGCAGCGGTCCTGGTCTACTTCCGACGCGACATCGCGAGCACCGCGAGCACCTGGGCCCGCTCCCTGCGCACCCCAGCCCTGCGCAGCGAGCCGAGCGCCCGGCTCGGCTGGTTCGTCATCCTCGGCACGCTGCCCATCGCGATCCTCGGACTCGCGCTGCAACACCCCATCGAGACCGCGTTCCGGGACCTGCGCCTCCTCGCCGCCAGCCTGATCGTCTTCGGCCTGATCCTGGCCCTGGCCGACCGGGCCGCGGTCAACCGCCGCAGCCTGGGACAGATCACCACCTGGCACGCCCTGATCTTCGGCGTCGCCCAAGCCCTCGCCCTGATCCCGGGGGTCTCGCGCTCGGGCGGCACCATCACCGCCGGCCTGTTCCTGGGCTACCGGCGCGAGGCCGCAGCCCGGTACTCCTTCCTGCTCGCGATACCCGCCGTGCTGGCCTCCGGTGGACTCGAGCTGACCAAGATCGGCGACGGCGCAGCCCCGCCCTGGGGACCAACCCTGTTGGCCACCCTCATCGCGGGCGGAGTCGGCTACCTGGCCGTCGCCTGGTTCCTGCGCTACATCGCCCACCACCGGTTCACCGGCTTCGTCATCTATCGCATCCTGCTCGGCGCCGTCGTCCTGGCCCTCGTCGCCGCCGGGACCCTGCCCGCCACCGGATGACCCTGAAACCGGAGCAGGCCACCGCCCAGGCGGCCACGTCCCAGCCGAACGGGACGACCCCACCAGGCCAGGCCATCGCCACCGCGCTCCGTCGGTCGTGGCGGGGTGTCCTGGGGCTGGTTGCCGCCTTCGCGGGCCTGACCGCTGCGGTCTCGAGCGGAGCCACGGCCCGCATCGACCGCTCGACGCTGGACTGGTTCACCCAGCTCGACCAGTCCCAGAGCGGGCATCTGCTCGCCCGTACCGTGGTCAACGGCGGCCAACTCTGGCTCGTCGGCACCCTCGTCCTGTCCGCGGCGAGCCTGCGGGCACTTCGGGTCCGTTCCTGGTGGCCGGTCCTGGTGACCGCTGTGGCCGTGTCCGGCCTGAGCATGACCCTGTCCATCACCAAGCACCTGGTGGGCCGGACCTCCCCACACAGCGGACTGAACGCCGCCCTGGCCCAGGGAAGCTCCTACCCGTCCGGCCACGCCGCCGCCGCGACACTATGCCTCCTGTTGCTGGCCACGCTCACCAGCCGAGCCCAGCCCCACACGACCGCCCCGCGGAGTCGGCGATGGGTCACCGCCGCCGCCATCGGAGTAGGGATCGCCACGCTCACCCTCGGCTACCACTGGCCGGCCGACGTCATCGGCGGATGGGTCCTCGGCGCCGCGTTCTTCCAGCCCGCCCGGCACCTCCTCACCGACGGACCAGCCGGGGGCCGCCGGCCGAGCAACGCCCAGGCGGCCAACAGCAGGCAAGCGACGGATCCCGCGGTACGCAGCCTCCTGGCCGGTCTCGGCAGCGCGACCCACGGACCGGGCGGCCCGAGGCTGCGGTGCGGACCGTGGCGCCGGGCGGGCACTCGCCGCCGTCGAGTTCAGTCGAACAGCTCGCCGAGGAAGCCCTTACGGCGCTTGTTGTGGCCGCCCTGACCCCACGCGGATCCGTGATGGCCACCCTCGTACCCATAGCCGCCCTGCGGGGTCGAAGGGGCGGGTGGGGTCGGTTGCGCACTCTGGTTGTAGGCGGCCTCGGCGTCGAGGAGCTGGTCGAGCTCGCCGCGGTCGAGAAAGATGCCGCGACACTCGACGCACTGATCGACGGTGACGGTGTTGCGTTCGTAGCTGCGCATCGCGCCGTGGCACTTGGGGCAGACCAGTTCGGCGGCCATCAGGGGTGCTCCTTACTCGAGGTCGAGCGGTGCTCGACGATCCGGCTGGGGGTGAACTACTGTACTTGTGACAACTCGCTCATATGTTCAGGAGTTCCCATGGTCAGTTCTCAACAGGTGGTCGGGCTTGATGCCTGCACCTCGACTCAGGTCGACGATGCGCGGGTCGCCGCGACACGGCCGCTGCTGGTCTCGGCGGCCGAGGCGTCGGGGATCGCCGACGTGTTCGGGCTGTTGTCCGACCCGAGCCGCGTCCGGGTGTTGTTCGCCCTGCTGGAGGCGGGCGAGATGTGTGTGTGCGACCTGGCGCAGATGGTGGAGATGTCCCCGTCCGCCTTGTCCCACGCGCTGCGGTTGTTGCGGACCGCGGGGGTGGTGACCAACCGGCGGGACGGGCGGATGGTCCGCTACCGGCTCGCAGACAGCCACGTCCGGCTGCTGCTGGACGTCACCCGGGAGCACCTGGGCCACGAACAGGCTCCGGCCGGGCGTGGCGTCTGATGGGACACGACCACGGGCACGCGTCGGCGGCGACGGCCGGTGCCCGACACCGGCGGCCGCTGCTGATCGCGTTCGCCCTGACCGCGGCGTACATGGTGGTCGAGCTGGTGACCGGGCTGGTGACCGGGTCGCTGGCCCTGCTCTCGGACGCGGCGCACATGGGCACCGACGTGTTGGGTCTGGGGATGGCACTGGCAGCGATCACCCTGGCCCAACGGCAGGCCACCTCCCAGCGCACCTATGGGACGTACCGGCTGGAGGTCCTCGCCGCGCTGGCGAACGGCATCCTGCTCTTCGGGGTCGCCGGGTATGTCCTGTACGAGGCGTGGCAGCGGTTCGCGTCGCCGCCCGCAGTGCCCGGTCTGCCGATGCTCGCCGTCGCGGCGGTGGGGCTGATCGTGAATCTGATCAGCTTCCGGCTCCTGGCGGCCGGATCGAAGGAGAGCCTGAACCTCAAGGGCGCCTACCTGGAGGTGTTCTCCGACATGCTCGGCTCGGTCGGGGTCATCGTCGCGGCGATCATCATCTTCACCACCGGCTGGCGGTACGCCGACCCGCTGATCGGAGCCGGGATCGGCCTGTTCATCCTGCCGCGCACCTGGAAACTGACCGCGCAGGCGGTGCGGATCCTGATGGAGGTCGCCCCGCCCGGGCTGGACGTGGAGCAGGTTCGCGCCCAGATCCTGACGCTGCCGGGGGTGGCCGACGTGCACGACCTGCACATCTGGACCGTCACGTCGGGTATGGAGACCGCGACAGGTCACGTCGTCCTGGCTGACGACGCCGAACTGCACTCGGTCCTAGACCGGGTCACCGCTCTGCTGGCCGAGGAGTACCACGTCACCCATGCCACCATCCAGTGCGAACCGGGAAGCCATGAAGAGCATGCCAACCCCATCTAAGAACCCCGCCACTTTCGCAGCACCCGGGAGCGGGGGTCACCGGTGAGCGTCGTCGGTCAGGCCACCGTCCTGGTCGCATTCCCGGTCGCTGCTTCCGCCCTAGGCTCCGTCATCGCGGTACTGCGCCGGCCGGGACCGAGGCTGGTCAGCGCGATCCAGCACTTCGCCGCAGGCGTGGTCGTGGCCGCCCTGGCGGGCGAGGTCCTGCCCGGGCTGCGGCAGGAGGGCAACCTGGCTTGGGCGGTGACCGGGTTCACGCTCGGCGTCGCCGTCGTCCTCGCCCTGGCCGCCTACGGCCGGCGCCGCGACGCGGCCGCGGTGCCATCAACAGACTCGGGTACGGGACCGGCGGCGGTGGTGCTCCCGCTGGGTCTGCTCGTCGCGGTCGGCATCGACCTGCTGATCGACGGGCTGCTGGTGGGCCTGGGCGTGACCCTGGGGTCCACCCAGGGCCTGATCCTGACCATCGCCCTGACCATCGAGATCCTCTTCCTCGGCCTGTCCCTGGCGGCTGAGCTGACCGACACGGGCCTGAGCAAGGCCCGGGCCGCGCTGGTCTGCACCGGTCTGGGGCTGGCCACCGCGGTCGGTGCCATCGGCGGCGCCGCCCTGCTCGGCGGCGCCGGCAAGCCGGTCCTGGCCGCGGTGCTGGCGTTCGGTGCGGCGGCGCTTCTCTACCTGGCCGTCGAGGAGCTGCTCGTCGAGGCCCACGAACAGGCCGAGACCACCCTGAGCGCGGCGATGTTCTTCACCGGGTTCCTGACCATCTACGTGCTGGGCGAACTCGGCGGCTGACCCCGCACCCCCATGGCGACCCCGTTGAGGAGACGATGATGACCCCCTCGAGCAAGGCAGACCGGCAGGCTGCCCGCGACCGCGTCGCGGCAATGCGCAGCCAACAGCAGGCCATGGACCGCCGGCGGCGGCTGGCGATCATCGGCGCCGCCACTGCCGCGGTCCTGGCCATCGCCGGCGCGGTCACGATCAGCATTGTCCGGGAACAGGCGAGCAAGCCCAGCCTGTCCGCAGTGCAGAGCTACACCGTCAAGCAGGGCCACGTCACCACTGCGGTCACCTATGCCCAGACCCCGCCCGCGGGCGGGGAGCACGCCCCGGTCTGGCTCAACTGCGGCACCTACCCCAAGCCCGTCCCGAACGAGAACGCCGTCCACGCCATGGAGCACGGCGCCGTCTGGGTCACCTACCGTCCAGACCTACCAGCCGCGCAGGTCCAACAGCTACGTCAAGCCATCCCGGACACCTACGCCGTCCTCTCCCCCTACCCCGGCCTGCCCGCGCCGGTGGTCGCGTCCGCCTGGGGCAAGCAGCTTGCCCTGACCGGGCCCGACGACCCGCGGCTGGACGCGTTCGTGCGCGCCTACCGGCAGGGCCCGCAGACCCCCGAACCGGGCGCCGCGTGCACCGGCGGCACCGACGGGTCCGGCCCCGCCACGGGCATGTCCGGGCCCGGCGCATGAGCGCCACCATCCCCGGTCAGTGCGACCCCACTGGCTCCCCCGCCCACGCCCGGCGCCCGCACACCGTCCTCGCCGGAGCCATCGTCGCAGTCATCGCGCTGCTCGCCGCAGCCTTACTCGGGTACCGACTGGCCGGGCCAAACACTCCGTCCGACACCAGCCCCGAGGCCGGCTTCGCCCGGGACATGCAGACCCACCACAACCAGGCCGTCCAGATGGCCCTAATCGTCCGGGACAAGACGACCGACCCGGCCCTGCAGGCGGTGACCTACGACATCGTCACCAGCCAGCAGCAGCAGTCCGGGCAGATGTACGCCTGGCTGAGCATGTGGCGGCTGCCGCAGACCTCGACCCAGCCGCCGATGACCTGGATGGCCGCCAACCCCTCGCACGACATGGGCACCATGCCGACCGGATCCACCATGGCGCCAGGCTCGATGCTGCTCCAGGACGGGCGGATGCCCGGGATGGCCACCCCGGCCGACCTCGCCAAGCTGAAGTCCTCCTCCGGGGAGGACGCCGAGACCGTCTTCCTCAACCTGATGATCACCCACCACACCGCCGGCATCGCCATGGCCCGAGCCATCCAGCCCCTGACCGACCGACCCGAAGTGCTCACCCTGGCCAAGGCCGTCGTCTCCGCCCAGGCCGCCGAGATCGACCAGCTGAACACCCTTCTGGCCGCCCGGACCAGTTGACCCGCCCGGCCACTCCGCTCTGCCCTCAGCAGGAGCCTGAATCCCTTGGCGAGCGAAGACCCGAGACCACCCGACTCAAGGGATCTCCGTTCGACAAGGCGTCACGACACATTTTCATGACGCCTCGAATTCCGTCCTCGTCCCTTCCCCTCCAGTGCACAAGTCAGGCGACGTTAACGCTCCTCCAGCATGGCGACACCGTGGCGGGCCAGTTATCTCCCGGACGTGCGAGACGAACTCATCGCCGCGCAGGAGGATCTTCCTCGGCGATGAGTTCGTCCTACGAGCGCGCGCTCGAGGAACACGTGATTTGCCGGCGGGCCAACGGTCACCGAGCGACGCATCGCCGCCGGGTACCAAGAGAGTCGCGACTTCAAGACAAAGATCCAGCAGGCGAGCTCTAATGGGTCACGGGGTCAATGACCACCCTTGCCCTGGATGCGTCCGCGACCATGCCCGCCTTCATTGTTGACCAGGAGACGCCTTGCCCAAACGGTCTGATCGCTTTCGCGGACGGACTACCTCCTCGGCCCCCATCCCGGTGGGCAAGAGGGCTCAACCCGGGCACAGATGATGACGATGACCCGATCCGAGGATCGGGTCATCGTCCAGACCTACGCGGACGGAGACGATGCGCCATCGGAGGTTCGTCACCGATGGCAGCTCGCGGGTATGGGCTCACTCCGCTGGTACACCGGGGCTACCACGGACCGGCGAGTCAACGAGGTGGTCGACGAGGAGAGCGCCTCCCTCATACGGAACGGTCATACGTTTTTCTTCTCGGATCCACCTGGCACTTGATGCAGGTGCCGACACTTGTGAAGACGCGAACACACAACGCACTAGGCGCGAATAGGAAGGCGCGAAACCGCCCGTGGCCGGACACCGATTCAACTGATCGATCTCCGCCGCCTCGTCGAGCGCCACGCCGACGCCGACGAGACCGGGCGGCACTACACCCACCGTTTCGTGGTGCGGGGACATTGGAGAAGCCAACCTCACGGACCAGGACGCAGCCAGATCCGCCTGCAGTTCATCGAGCCGCACATCAAGGGGCCAGCTGGAGCGCAGCTCCTGACGACGCGCGAGCATGTCAACGTTTGGCGCCGATGATGGTCCGCTCACCGCGAGCTTGGTCAGGCAGCGCCCCGCAGCCGCCGAATCGTTACTGCTGGGCGACTGGCCTGCCTGGTCGCTGTGTCCCCCTCCCTTTGCGTGGCGCTGCCTACTCACGTCGGACCAGCGGCCACGGTTAGCTCGGCCAACAGGCGGGCGGGGTCGAGTCCGTGGGTCAGGAGGATGGCGGCGGTGGGGTTGGGGTCGACCAGGGTCCATCCCATCTGGCGGAGGTGCTTGCGGCCGCGTCGGCTCAGGCCGGTGCCGACTGGGTCAAGTGCGTCCCGCAACACGCCGTGCAACAGGTCCTCGGGCGTGATCTGGGCTCGTCGCTGGCTGTCGGCGTGCTCGGCGGCCAGAGCAAGGGCTCGTTTCGCGGCTAGCGGCTTCCCGGACAGGGGGGTGCGGCGGCGCCCGCCACCACGCCACCAGGGGCGATAGCTGGCTCGGCAGACCGCCCTGCTGAGAGCTTCGGGGCCAAAGGAGGCGGTGAGCTGGTGTGCGACCTGGTCCACGTCGATCCCGACCGCGCGCAGATCCGCGGCGTGGTCCCTGCGCAACCGGGGGACCTTCCTGTCCGCGGTCAGGCGGAGCAGTTCGGTCCGCGCGGACGCCAGGCTCAGGCCGTGACGCTCCAGGAACCGGCGCGCCCCGCCGGCGTCCGGGTCCCCGGCGCCCAACAGTCCGAGCAGCAGGTGCTCGTCCCCGATGTAGTGATGGCCGAGGTCGTCGGCCCAGTCCAGCGCGGCCACCATCACGCGCCGTGCCGGAGCGTCGAGTCGTTCCCACATCAGCGCCACGCTCACCGTCCCCGGAAGCGCAGGCCGTGCTTGTAGTGCACCGCCTGCTTGCTGACACCCAGCCGGCCGGCGATGTCTCGCCACGACCTCCCCTGCGCCCGGGCGTGATCAACCTGCAGCGCCTCGAGTACCTCGACCAGGCCGCGCAACGCGACCACCGCCGCCAACCCGGCCTCGGGGTCCGGGCCCGTCGCCGCCTCGACCATGCGCCTCGCCTCATCCACCTCCACGCCCACATCGTCAAGATAGATTGACGCGTGCCTTGTGTCAATCTACCTTGACGATCCCCGGTTGTGCTGGCCACAACCGCCGTGGCTCGGCCGGAGCCAGCCTCGGACCGGGCTCAGGGTTGAACTAGGTATCGACCTTGTCGAGGCCGGCCAGGTAGGCCTCGCTGTAGGTGGGGAACTGGGCGACTTGGTCGCGCAGGATTTCCAGTGGGATCCGGGCGCGGATGGCGAGTGCTGCTTTGTGGATCCACTCGCCCGCTAGGGGTGCGACGGCCCAGGCGCCCACGAGGACCTTGGTGTGGCGGTCGGCGAGCAGTCCGAGGGTGCCGCGTGGGTCGGTTTCGTAGGTCCACGGTCGGGCGATCGCCTCGGGGAGGTCGACCTCGGTGCTGGTCACCTCGAGCCCGGCGTGGTGGGCTTGGGTGGTGGTTATGCCCACGGCGGCGATCTCGGGGTCGGCGAAGACGACTCGGGGAATGCCTTCGTAGTGCGCGCTCCGTGGCTTGCCGAGGATTGTGTCCGCGACCACCCGGGCCTGGTACTTCGCGACGTGGGTGAACATCGCTTGCCCGGTGACGTCGCCGATCGCCCACAGGCCGTCGGCCAGGCGGCAGTTCTCGTCCAGGTTGAGCCCGTCGGCGGGGTCTACGCCGACGGCGTCGAGGCCAAGGGCGGCGGTGCGGGGGGCGCGGCCGGTGCCCAGGACGATGACGTCGACCTGGGAGGTCGTGCCGTCGTCGATCTCCACGTTTGCCCCGACCTTGCCGCCGGCCGTGGTGGCGGAGGCGCCGGTGACCTGGCTGTTCAGGCGCACGTCGATGCCGTCGGCCTCCAGGGCGTTCTGGGCCAGTTCGCCGACCCGGGGTTCCTCGCGGGCCATCAGCCGGTCACCACGCTGGACGAGGGTGACCTGGGATCCCATCCGGGCCAGGAACTGTCCGAGCTCCACGGCGACGGCGCTGCCGCCGATCATCAGGACCCGGTCGGGGATGTCTACGAGGTTGGTGGCTTCCCGGTTGGTCCAGACCGGCACGTCGGAGCCCTCCCCTAGGCCGGGAATGTCGGGGTGGATCGCCTGTGAGCCGGTGGCCAGGATGACGTGCTGGGCGCGCAGCTGGCGGCCGTCGGCCTCGACCTTCAGGCGTCCTTGGCTGGTGCGGCCGGTGATCCGTCCGGTGGCCTTGATGACCGTGGCGCCTTGGTCGGCGTACCCCTGGACCTGCTTGGCGTCGTCGAGGTGGCGGATCATGTAGTCGCGGTAGTCCCGTAATGCCGGCCAGTCCAGAGTGGGCCTGCTCAAGCCGGCGGCGCGGACAGCCTCGGCGCGGGCGTCCGGGGGTCGCAGCAGAGTCTTGGACGGGATGCAGCCCCAGTAGGCGCACTCTCCGCCGATGAGCTCACGCTCCACGACGGCGACCTTCCGCCCGGCGGCGAGCAGCCGGGACGCGGCGACCTCTCCCCCTGGTCCCATCCCGAGGACGATCACATCGAAGTCTTCGCTCATGTCGTGCTCCGTTGGTTGTGGTGGATCCTGCGGCACTCGTACCGCGCGTCGGCCTGGGGCGTGTTGCGCGTCAGTGGGCTAGTGATGATGGGGAGTGCGCCGAAGGAGCGCCCAGGCGGTTTCGGTGACGGCGGCCACAGCCATGCCGAAGACCAGGTGGACCGCGACTCCCCGTGCGTGGGTGGCCAGCGGGTAGGCCCGGTTGGGCGCGGAGAACCCCAACAGCGGGGTGAGGCCCTCGTCGACCAGTAGGGACATGGATGCCCCGGTCAGCAGCCCGGCGGGGACCGGCCCCAGTGACGTGGCGCGGCGCAGGATCGGGTAGAGCGGCGCCCACGTCGCGGCCAGGCCGTAGTGAAAGACCAGGGACGCCTTGTCCAGGGCGGCGTCGCTGAGGTGCAGCCCGAGCAGTTCCGTGCTCTTCTGGGCGGCGATCCGGTCCGGCGGCCCGGGTCTGGCGGCGTCTTCCCGACCCCGGTCGTCGGGCGCCTCAAGCTCGTAGAGTTTCATGCTGACCCGTTCCATCGCGGTGGTGGCCAGGTAGCTGGCCGCTGTGGTGATGGCCAGATCGGTCATCAGGTAGCGAATGCGCATGAGTTCCTCCATCCGGTGGGCTCAGGTCGTGAGCGTTTTTGCGACAAGGTTCGGACGCCCGAGGGTCCGCACAGCCGCCGAGCAGGCTCTGGGCCACGGGGCTGGCGACTTGGTGGCTTTCGGCGGACCGCCGTCACCCGGGCAACCGCGGTTCGTCTACGTCGCCGCCCGAAGCCCAGATTCACGGGTTGCTGGCCAAGATGAGCACGGTGGCGAAATACGCAGCGCCGCTGAGCAGCAGGGTCGCGGCCGCCGACGACGCGATCCGCGCCCAGGAGAGGTGCCGTCGCCTGCCGCGCAGCGTCTGCCCGGCCAGGACGATGGCCAGCGACGCCGGCACCAGCCACCATGCGCCGAACCCGACCGCGTGTGACCGGGCTGCGCCGGCCGACGCGGTGGCCGCGGTCGCGGCAGCACTGGCGCCGAGGCCGCCGCAGCAGGATGCGACCAGTAGCGAGTTCAGCAGCCACGGCCCGAGGACCGGGACGGCGCCGACAGCCGTGGCGATAAGGCCCCGACGGCCGATCCGGGAGGGAGCAGATGCACAAAGCGGGCCGGAACGTACGCGCCCACCGTCGATGCCGGCGGAGGAAGGGTTCGGCCCGTCGGGTGGCGGATGGTCATCCTTGAACATGGGGTAAGCCGTCTCTCGGCGGCTCAGCAGCAGGCCGGACCGGGGTCCGTGAACTGCTTCGCGGCCATGCCCTTAGCCAGGGGTCCGGCGAGTTGGTAGGCCTCAGCGACCGGGAGCACCGCCGCGCCGGGATGCTGTTTCAGCCAGGGCTGAGCGGCTTCGGTGGAGGCGAAGAAGTGGACCTGGTTGCAGAACGCGGACCGCACCGACGTCAGGTCCTGCGGGTCGACCAGGGAGACGACGGCACCCTCAGGCTCGAGCCCGGTGACACCGCTTTCGTCCACGTTCAGGCGCACCAGCTCACCGGTGGTGCGGCAGGGGGACTGCACGCGGGCGGCCAACCCCAGGATGGTGGGAAAGATCAGGGTGTCCAGGGCGCACCAGGTGTACATCGGTCGCCCAGCCACCTCGAAGCGGTGCGCGGTGGGGATCAGGGTCAGGCCGTGGCCGAGGATGCGGCCGTCGGCGTCGTACTCGGTGTCGGGCATGCCTTCCAGCCCTTGCCGCACGTCGGCGACGCTGCGGCCGGTCGCGGCCGACAGGTCCTCGACGCTGACCGGGTTCCCCTGGGCGAGGAGGGCCAGCAGCGGCTGCCAGAGCCACGGCACCGCGCCGGCCTCGGTGGCGATCAGGCGTTGGGTGAGGTGGTTCAGGTCGGCGGTCATGGGCTCCCTTTCCTTCGGGGTGAGTGGTTCAGGAGGCGCAGCAGGACAGCTTGGACACGTCCGTGGTGAAGGACTGGGCGGCGATTTTGATGCCCTCGGTCATGGTCAGGTACGGGCACCACAGGTTCGCGACCTGCTCGACCGTCATCCCCGCGTTCAGGATGTAGACGGCGGCGGCGGCCAGCTCGCCGGCGGCCTGGGCGACGGCGGTGACCCCGACGATGACCCCGGTGTCGGCGTCGGCGACGATCTTGACGAAGCCGCGGGTGTCGCGGTTGACCAGCGCCCGCGGCACGTACTGCAGGGGCAGGACCCGGCAGTCACAGCGGATTCCGGCTTCACTGGCCTGCTCGTCCGTCATTCCGACCGCGGCGATGTTGGGGGTGGTGAAGGTGACCCGGGGCAAATGGGCGTAGTCCAGGACGCGGTCTGCGCCGGTGAAGGCGTTGTCGACCGCCACCGAGCCGTGCGCGCCGGCGACGTAGACGAACTGCGGGTGGCCGGTGACGTCGCCGGCGGCCCAGATCCGGGGGTTGCTGGTGCCCAGGCCGTCATCGACGACGATCTGGCCCCGGTCGCCGACCTTGACCCCGACCCCGTCCAGGCCCAGCCCCTCGGTTACCGGGCGCCGACCCGTCGCCACCAGCAGGTGCGTGGCGCGGTACTCCCGGGCGGCGCCGTCCACCATCGCAGCGGCAACCACGTCACCCGTGGCCTCATCCCGTCGGAGCGAGGACACCGAGGCGCCGGTGGCGACGGTGATGCCCTCGTCGGTGAAAACCGCCTCGATGACCTCGCCGGCTTCAGGCTCCTCGGCTGACGCCAGGCGGGACCGGGCCAAAACCGTGACCGTGCTTCCGAGCCGGGCGAACAGCTGTGCCTGCTCCAGGGCGACGTATCCGCCGCCCAAGACCAGCAGGGATGCCGGAAGCTCATCCAGCTCCATCGCCGTGGTCGAGGTCAGATACTGCACATCCTCCAGCCCCTCGACGGGCGGGGCCCACGGGGCCGATCCGGTCGCGACGAGGTAGTGCTCCGCCGCGACCTGCTCCACCCGGCCGTCGGTGCGAGTGACCTGCAATGCCGGGCTCTCAGCTGTGCCGGTGAACGTGGCCGTTCCAGGCAGCAGGTCCCAGCCGTACTCGGTGACCAGATCGAGGTACTTCTCCGTCCGCATCGACTCCACCAGATCGCGCTTGCCGCCGATGAGCGCAGCCATGTCCACCGGATCCGCCGACGTGGAGATGCCGGGAAACCTGTCGTCGGAGGCGACGTGGCGTGCGTCTGCGGCGGCGAGCAGTGCCTTGGACGGGACACACCCGGTGTTCACGCACGTTCCACCGACCGTGCCCCGCTCCACCATCACCACCTTCTTGCCCAGTCCGATGGCGTGGATGGCGGCGGCGAACGCGCCCCCACCCGAACCGATGATCGCCAGGTCGTACCTCGTCATCAACATCTCCTTGAAGCCTCTTGGCCCCGGCAACGCTGCTAGAGCGTCTGCGCAGTGGCTTTGTCATATTCGCATACCCGGATGTATAGTCAGCCTGTCACACCATCGAAGGAGCTGTCCACATGCCCGCACTGACCGCCGCCCGTGAGGTCGAACGGCTTGGCCTGCCCGCCGGCAGCCCACTGGTTCCCGCCGAGCACGCCGGACGCCGGATCATGGCCAAGTTCTTCCGCGCCATCGGCGACCCCACCCGGTTGCTGCTGCTCGAGTTCCTGCTGGGTCAGGAGCGCACCGTCAGCGAGTGCATCGAGCACGTCGGCCTGTCCCAGTCCAGGGTCTCCTCACACCTTGCGTGCCTGGCCGACTGCGGCTTTGTCACCGCCCGCCGCGACGGCCGGTTCACCCGCTACCAGGTCACCGACCCCCGCGTCGTACAGCTGATCAGCGTGGCCCGCGCCCTGACGGCCGACAACGCCGCCGCGCTGGCCGCGTGCTTCCGCATCGACTCCTGACCTGATCCGCCCACACCGAAGGAGAACGCGCATGCCCCAATCTCAGGAGGATCCCGGTTCAAGGCTCGGCGGCAGTCTTGCCGCTGGCGCAGCGGTACTCCTCGCCGTCACGTGCTGCGCCGGGCCGGTGCTGGTTGCCGCCGGCGCGCTCGGCGTGGCCGGGGGCCTACTCCGCAGTCCGGCTGTCCTGGCCATTGCCGCCCTGGCCCTGGTCGGCGCCGTCCTCTACGTCCTTCACCGCCGCAGGTCAGGGCGGGCCGCGGCCGCAGACCCGACAGTCCCGCAGGAGCGTGCCACTGACTGTTGCGCGCCCGGGCCTACCGACCGCCGGTCGCTGCCCACTCAGGATCTCGCCAGCCGCCACTCCCAGGAGCCCTGACCGATGCCCCACCCATCCGCACCCGCCCCTCCCCGCTCACCAGGCCGGTCACGTTCCCGGCGCACGGTTCTGGTGGTCACCGCGGCCGTGGTCGCCGCCCTGACGGTCGTGTTCGTGCTGTACGCCGCACGCTCGTCGACCAACGGTTCGACCGCCGCGTCACCAGCCGCGCAGGCAGGCGCCGCCGCACCCGCCAAGGCCGCGGGCGCCTTCACGGCTCGCACCCTGGACGGTGCGGGCGTTGACGTCCCCGGCTCCCGCCCGAGCGCCCTGTTCTTCTACTCCGTCGAGTGCGGGGCGTGCGGCCCCGGAGCGCAGTCCCTGGCCGAAGCCCAGAAAGCGGTTGGCGCCAAGGCCAACTTCGTCGCCGTCAACGTCAACCCGGGCGACACCGACGGAGACATCAACGGCTTCCTGCGCGACAACCAAGCCAAGCAGCTGGCCCTCATCCGGGACACCAACGCCCGCCTGCTTCAGGCCTACCAGGTCACCCAATTATCCACCGCCGTCATCCTCAACGCGTCCGGGCAGGTCGTCTATCGCGGAGTGGACCCCACCGCTGCGCAGATACAGTCCGAGCTCGCCAAGGTCGGCGCGCGATGAACGGACTGGTCGCGTTCGCCTTCGGCGCCGGCATGCTCTCCACGGTCAACCCGTGCGGGTTCGCCCTGCTGCCAGCCTTCCTCGCCTACAACCTCGGCTCGGACAACGCGCCCACACCGACCTCCGGGACACCCTCCTCGGCTGTCGGCCGACGAGTCCTCAACGGACTGGCGACCGGAGCCCTGGTCAGTGTCGGCTTCGCCGGCGTCTTCACCCTCACCGGACTGCTCGTCGCCGTCGGGCTGCGCAGCATCATCGGTGCCGTCCCCTGGGTCGCGGTCATCATCGGCATCGTCCTCGTCGTCCTCGGGGCAGCCATAGCCGCTGGACGTCACATTGGGCTCACGGTGCGCAGCAGGAGGACAGGCTCCAACACCCGTCGGGGTCCCGCAGGGATGCTCGCCTTCGGCGCCGCCTACGCCATTGCCTCCCTGTCGTGCACCCTTGCTGTGCTGCTGGCGGTGATCGCTCAGGCGCTGGCCGCGAGCAGCCTGACGACTCTTGTGGCCGTCTTCGCGGCCTACGCGGCCGGGGCCAGCACCGTCCTGGTCCTGCTCGCCCTGTCCACGGCACTCGCCAGTTCAGCCCTGGCCACGGGACTGCGACGCGTCAGCCGTTACCTCCCCCGCATCACCGGCGTTGTCCTCGTGGCCTCCGGGCTCTATCTCATCGCCTACTGGGCGCCGGCCCTGGGCAGCGGCCGGGCGAACCAAACCTTGGCCCGCGGCGCCAGCCCGTTGACCTCGGCGTTGAGCAACTTCGTCCAGCAGCACACCACCCAGATCACGGCCGCGGCCATCGTCGCGGTCCTGACCACACTCGTGGCCGCACTCTGGATGCGCCGCAGACCCGCCATGGAAACAGCGGCGCAGGACCACCCAGATCTGACAGCTGGACCCCCGACACACCGCCCAGCTGAACGGCGCAGCCGACTTTGACCACCCCGCCGAGACCGGCCGGTTTGCCGATCGTGCTCGGGTCGACCGGCACAACCGACGCCGCCGACCGGCCCGCCTCAGTTCCTCGACCCCCTGAGAGACTCGGGCGCATGAACGTCGTGAAATCCCTGCTGTTGTTCGTCCTTGCCGCCGTTGCGGAAATCGGGGGAGCCTGGCTGGTTTGGCAGGGCGTGCGCGAGCACCGCGGCTGGATCTGGGTCGGCGCCGGCGCCATCGCCCTGGGCCTGTACGGGTTCGTCGCCACCCTCCAACCGGACGCAAACTTCGGCCGCATCCTGGCCGCCTACGGCGGCGTGTTCGTAGCCGGATCTCTGGCGTGGGGGATGGTGATGGACGGGTTCCGTCCCGACCGGTACGACATCGCCGGTGCCCTCGTCTGCCTCCTCGGCGTCGCCATCATCATGTACTCCCCGCGTACCGTCGCCTGACAACCGCAGCCCTGCCGACGACTGCGGCCTGCACCCGGAACTTTGCACGCCGAACTGTGTCGGACCGATACATGCAAGGTTCCACGCAGACCGCCGTGCAGCTTTCATTGCTTCTCGACAAAAGGGTCGGGACGGACGCGCCGACGACGTCCTGGCCCACTTCGACCGACCCGGGCGCATCCATCGGCCCAACCGAAGCGATCAACGGTCGGCTTGAGCACCTGTGCGGCTCAGCCTTCGCCTTCCGAAACCTCACCCACTACATCCGCCCGCTGCCTCCTCAGGGCCGGTGGATTCAGCCCCCGGCTACGCCCAGGCTACGCCCCGCTTTGGGATGAGCCACTTACTGATCAGGGCTCAGGCCAAAGGCTTAGTCGCCAAGGCCATGACGATTTCAAACAGTTCGCGTGGATCATTGGTGCACCCCTGACCACCGTGCTCGCGAGTTTCCTGTTTGTGCGACGGGTCATTCGAGGACGCAAAGAAGACCAGTGGCGTTCTATCACCTCCCTTTCTCATCGCATCCAGGAGTACGTACCCCTCTCGCGGCCCCTCGGCACGGCCCATATCCGAGATCACAACGGCGTACGTCGCAACGCTCAGCGCTTCAAGCGCGTCTGAAGTATTGAGCGACAAACTGACCGATGCCCCCGCCGCAATGAAGGCCTTCCGCTCCCAAACATTGTTTTCAGGTCGGTCGTCAACCCACAGAAGTCGAAAACTCCTGTCCGCCCGACGACTGTTGACAACAGTCTCAACAACATCCTCAACTTCACGCTCAGTATTCACTGAGACCTCGCCCGACTGCCGCGCCTGGGCGGCGGACAGGTAGGCCACTGATCTCAGCTGGCCTTGCGTGGCTTCGAGAAAGGCGTCGTCTCCCCGAAAATCTCTAGGCGAATAAAGTCGTGATGGGTGCTTGGAGATGAGCCACATGAAGACCCCCAATACCGTCAAGGGGAACAGCACCAGAAACCAAATCAAAGGCGCCTTCAAAGACGCCTCTAGGTTGGCACTGCCGAATGTGACGAGCGCAGCGAGGCCATAGACGAGCACCAGAGCAAGGGCCACGATCCCCAACGGGTTCCTGGAAAGTGATGGCGCGACGCTGTACATCGACGCCACGGCGGGTTCCTCGGAACTGGTCGCGGCCACGGACCAATCATGGCACAAGCATCGTCGCGACACGGCAGCGCAATCCGCCGTGGTGATGGCCCTCTTGTGAGGGAAGGGCATCGAGTTCAGTCGCGTCAGCGGTTACGAGGTCTCCCAGCAGAACAGGCAAGCAAGCGACGGGTGTCCTTTCACGGTGGATGTGGGCTGAGCGCACGACGGCCGGGCTCGCAGCCATGGGACAAAGCCGCCGAGGAGGCCGGTCAGGGAGGTCATGGCCAGCACGTTGCGGTCGATGTGTCGGTCTCCTCTGGGATGGGACTGCTGCACGAGACCTGGCAGCTGCTTGACAACACCGACGTGCTCACACCAGCGAATCGGCCGTTCTGGTGTGGTCGACCCGGGTCGTATGGCACAGTTGAACTCACCCAGTCCGGCGAAGGTGCATCACGGCCAGGGGGGTCCAGTGGCAGGCGAGCGGCATACCATCTCCAACCCCGTAGGCCTCGACCTTTCCGGGTCGATATGCCCACCGCTGCGGTTCGTGTTGCAGACCACAGTCGAGCCGATCGGCGTGACTGAGGCGGACGGGAAAACGACGATCTGCTACACGCCCTGGTACACGGGTTTCCAGTCAGACGTCGATCTTCCCGACCACGACGGTCCGCCGCTGGTCCTGTGCCACTACATCCTGCCGGCCACGGACGACCTGGACCTGCTGGTGGCAAGTCTCGGCGACGTACCGCAATACTTCTACGACCTGCTCAGTGGGGCCGACTTCGGAGACCAGCTGACCCAGCATGTCGCTTTGCATTGGCCGCAGATCTATGACCACTTCAAGGCCGGCACTGAGCAAGCCTTTGATCGCCGGTGTCTCATGCAAGTTCGAACCATGCAGGGCGCCGAGTGGGTGCTGGCCGAACCACTTCGGGGCAGGCGGCGCAGCGAGGTCCCGCCCTATCTACGCGAGGACCTCATGATGGCGGCGCTCGGCGCGGCTCTGCGGTTGGCTGCCCCATGGGAGACGTTGCCAGAGCTGATGACCATCCTCGGCGGACCGGATCGGTTGTCGCGTCGCCTGAACGCGGTCTCCGGATTGCTGGGGTCCGTGTCTACGATCGGCGGCGCTTTTGGAGATTCCGCTGGCTTCAAGGAGCTCATTGAGGCGTGCAAGGCCGCCTTCGAGCTTTCAGAGCGATGGCGAGAGTTGGGCGACTGAGCCGCTATCGAAAGGAATTCGATGACTACGACGGTCCTTTCCCGTGTCCCTCAGGTCCGTGATGACCAGGACCTGCCCTTCGTTGTTGGCGCTTCCGAGGGATCCCCGAGCCTCGCGTTCGGAGCCTTTGAGTTGCGCCGCGGTCCCGCTACTTGCTACCTCAGCGCGCCCCTCTCAGACGGCTTGTGTCTCAACACGGTCCTTCAGTCGGAACAAGGTGCCGCGTATGTCACTGTCTCGACGGGCCCATTCCTCGTCGAATGGTGGCCGATCATTACTGCAGGTCGGCCGATTCCGGGTTGTCCATTGCTCACCCGCATCGGCGCCACGGGACGTTTCCAGGTGCGCATCGAAGGCCTCGACATCCCCGCGGCCGCGTTGTTGTTCCCTGACCCGATGAGTGTGGTCCTCTCGGCTGCCGTTTCGGGAGGGTTGGACGATGACGCGGTAACGTTCGCCGCGTTCGTTTCCCCGGCGTTGTGCCGGGTTGCGCTTGAGATGCTCGGGGAGTACCGGACCCTCGTGCGTGTGGTGCCGGATGTGAACGTGCAGCTGGGTCCGTACTCCGTCCCTCTCGAAGATCTTCTTGTCGGCGCAGCAGAGGTCGCTCAGCAGCTCCCCGGCGAGGTACGGCCATGACCCTCGCCGCACCCGTGAGAGTGCTGTCCATCGACGGTGGCGGGATGCGGGGTTACATTCCCGCACTCGTCCTGGCCGAGTTGGAGCGTCGGCTGGGCGTTCCACTGCGCAGCACAGTTGATCTAGTGGTGGGGACCTCCACGGGCGCGATCCTGGCCATTGGGCTGGCCGCGGGCATGTCCGCTGAAGATCTGGCTGGGTTCTACCCCAAGCACGGTCGCACTATCTTCGGCGGCGTCGAGCGTTCCGTATGGGAGCGAAGGATCTGGGGCGACGGGAAGAATCTATGGGACAGCCTCGACCGCTCGGCCAGGAACATTGGAGGCCCGTTCGGTGGAAACGCCAACTTCGGCGGCAACGCGCGCCACCGGCCCGACGGGCTTGAGCAGGTCTTGCAAGCCGTCCTGGGTGATCGTCGCCTGTCCGACCTTGACATGCCCCTAGCCGTGACGACGTTCGATGCGAACGTCGCCCTGCCAGTCGTGCTGACCTCAAGCGACGCCAAGCTCGACCCTCGCTTCGATCTGCCCTTGTGGCAGGCCGCGCGCGCCACCTCTGCGGCCCCTACGTACTTTCCGCCCTTCGAAGTGGATTGGGCGGGACAACGCCGCTCCTTCGTGGACGGCGGGGTGTGGGCGAATAACCCGGCGGGTGTCGCCATCGTCGAGTCACTGGCGCTGACTTCCGCACGTGGACTCACCGGGACCTCCGTCGTGATGGTCTCGTTGGGGACGGGCGTAGCGCCACCCGGTGTGCTGTTCGATGCCGACGCGTCATGGCTTGGCAGCGCCCGTGACCTCGCTGGCCTGGCAACGAGCGTGTGGGCTGGAGAGGTGCTTGCACGGCGAGCCGTCCACGGTGGCAGCTTCCACCGACTCCAGATCCAGGATGCCCGCGTCGCAGGTGCGATGGATGACCCGTCGGAGGCGCGACTGGACCAGCTCCGAAAGGCGGCGCAGGCACTTATCGTGAACCAGTCCGACGCGCTCGATGCGGCGGTGGTCGGCCTTCGGTCGGCGTGACAGATGACGGCCGCCGCCACTGACCCGAGTTCGGAAGGGAGGCACCCTTAAAGCTCGGGATCCAACTCGTTGAGCTTGACCATCGCCCCTCGGGTGCGCAAGAGCGATCAAGTTTCTGCTGATCCGCGAGGTAGGCGAAGGGTGACGAAGTCACCGAAACACCTGGCCGCCGGACTTGAGCGCCTGCCACGAGGAGGCGTAGGCCATGGGCGCATTCATGACGTCGAAGACACCTGGCGCATACCAATATTCACGGCTTCCGCGCCCCCGGCGACCGAGGCTCACCAGCCAACCGCGCGACACCGCGCTGAGGATCAACGTCCGGGCACCTTGATTGGTCAGGCCCAGGCGCGACTCGACGGCCCTCACGGTGACGAAGGGGTTCTCGACGATCATCGCCACCAGTCGAGGAAGGCTGGATCGGGCCTGGATTGCCTCGCCGAAGTAGCTCTCCCGAACCTGGACCAAGCGTTGTGACCGCGTGATTGCGTCACCGGCCTGCTCGCGAACGGCTTCGAGGAAGAACAGCAGCCATGCGTCGATGTCGCCTCGCTCGCGCACTCCTTGGAGCCGCTCGTAGTACTCGGAGCGGTGGGTCTCGAAATAGGTGGAGAGGTAGAGCAGGGGATGGTTGAGGCGCCGGCGCAGCATCAACTGCAGGTTGATGAGCAACCGCCCGATCCGTCCGTTTCCGTCGAGGAAGGGGTGGATCGTTTCGAACTGGTAGTGCATGAGGGCGGCTTGGATGAGCGCGGGGTATGCCGGGGTGTCGTCGTTGACGAAGCGCTCCCAGTCGGCGAGCAGATGAGGCAGATGTTCGGGAAGGGGTGGGACAAAGGGCGCGGATTCCGGCGTCGCACCTGCGCCGCCGATCCACACCGGCGAGGTGCGGAACTCCCCGGGACGTCGCTCCTCACCCCGGACGTCTCGAAGGAGCCTCTCATGGACCTGCAAGATGAGTCGCTGGGTGAGCGGAAGGGTGTTGACGAGCTCGTGGGCCAGCCTGGTCGCGTCGAGGTAGCGCTGTACTTCCAGGACGTCTTCGGTGGGCCGGGCCTCGTCGAGCTCGGCCTGGAACACGTCCGAGAGGGATGCCTGCGTGCCCTCGATGCGGGTGCTGGCCAACGCTTCGCGGCGCAGGTAAGGGCCGATCAGCAAGCTCGGGTCGGTGATAAGCGTCCCCAGACCATGGAGCTGGCCGAGGGCAGTATCTGCCTCGGAGAGGGCTGCGATGACCGGCGACCCGAGCTGGAGGTCGCGCGGAATCTCTCGCGGAAGGTAGTAGGTGAAGGCCCATGTGGTCCCGGGCTCGCGGAAGGCTCGGCCGAAGGGGCCGTCGGTGAAGTCTTCCTCACGCACGTTGGCCACCCTACAACCAAGAGGCACGTTTACTTGGATGTTGGAGTGCGGCATGCAAGTTCAGTTGGACCGTCAGTGGCGTGGTTCGCCGGGTGTCTGGCACGAGCTCAAGAGCGAGTACAGACCGCTGCGTGAGCGAGCGGTGGGCACACGGCATACCCATGGGTGGTGGTCGCCCACACCCTGGTGGCCGCCCGGTGGTCAGCTCTCGCGACCGAACAGATAGCGCAGTGACACCGGCCCTGCCTCAAGCCGTGCATCCCCGCCGCTGTACAGGCCCTTGTCCGCGCTCACGTCTATGAGGGTCCACCGTTCGGAGGCCCGAGCCTCAAGCTCGGCGATGACCCACGCTGTAGGGATTGTCCACCAAGTCAACGAGTCGGGAACGACCAAGGCCCGCGACCCCGACGACGTAGTCCACGAGCCTTGCCACGACCGAACTTCGGGCAGAAACTCCGAGGACTGATTGAGTTCGTGCGGCTCAGGTAACGGAATCGCGCGCTCTGCGAGCTTGCTCGCTCGAGCCGCTCCTTCACCAACACCGACCCGATCGGTTACCCCGTCGACCGTGACCGACTCGAAGTGCCGCTGCTCCTTCTTGAACGTTCCGACCTGGACCACTTCACTACCCATCTCAACCCGCACATGCCGCGCGAGCCACTCCTCTTGACGACGACGGGCTTCGGCCTCGGACGCCTCATTCAGGAGTTTGATCTCGGCCGTGGCCCTTGCTCGAGCATCGGACAACTCTGACTGCTCGAGCGGACCGAGGCTCTGGTCGTTCCAGGCGAGCCTGTAAACCGTGCGCCCTGAGCGCTTGAACCGGGCGAACTCGAGGACGGCGAATTCCGTGAATGCCATATTGCTGTGCAGTCCTTTCGAGTGAGCACTCGTCCCGCTGTCACCGTCGGTGAGCAATACGAGAAACGCCGCCTCGTCATCCTCCGCAGCCTGCTGCGCGTGGACGGCGCCGATGGGGACATTGGTCCCTGGGATAAACACAAGGGTCACCCTACCGAGGGATGCGCGTGGAAGGGACCGTGGGGGATGACGACAACGCGGCGTGGGCCTCCGCGGCGACGAGATTGTGTGGCAATTCCCCTCGTCAGCACCAGCCCAACGCCCCTCACCAGCAACACGCCGACCGCCACCCCACGTTGGAGCAGGTCACAGCCTTACAACCCGACTTTGCCGAGGCCCTGAGCTCATACCCAGGTATGCCGCGTGCGGCAGGCGAGGGATGGGATGATCAGCGGGATGGACATCGAGGAGCTTGATCGGGCCGAAACCGAGCTCAACTCCCTTCTGCGCAAGTGTGAGGCCGTGCTCCAAGGCGGCACGCTCAGCGTCTCTAGAACGACCCTGATGACGAATCGAGTCGCTGCGCTGAAAACCGCTGTCGAGCTGGTGCGCAGACAGAAGATTGGATACGACGGGCCGACGACTTAGGCAAGAGTCCAGAGCGTCGGAGGCCCCCAGTCCGTGGCCGCATCGCGACATGAGAAGGCGACTTACCGGCATACCCGCG